>Ga0213826_1000077_pt1 | contig 148779 bp, 138 predicted proteins | sample MC6MC0899MG_FD_180668 | JGI IMG/M metagenome (GOLD analysis project Ga0213826, IMG submission 180668) | Enriched soil aggregate microbial communities from Iowa State University, Ames, United States - MC6-MC0899-MG | ecosystem: Environmental > Terrestrial > Soil > Unclassified | place: USA... | reverse complement strand
TTGCTCCCGGGAGGACCGCGCTGCAGGCCCCATCCTGGGGCCCAGCGCTTGACGGGCATCCATGCCCGTCACCTCCCTTCGCAAGCCCTGCGCTCGGCCTCCTGAAGTCGCAATCTGCGTCGCCTGAACTACCGCGCGCTTAAAAGCAAAAGCAAAAACAACGGCAACGGCAACGGCAACGGCAACGGCAACGGCAACGGCACGAACCGAGTCTGATCAGCGATTCTTGAACTGCGCCTCGCGCTTGGCGATGAATGCGGCCATGCCTTCTTTCTGGTCTTCGGTAGAGAACGCCGCATGGAACACCCGACGCTCAAAGCGCACGCCCTCGCTAAGGGTAACTTCGAACGCGCGATTGACGCTCTCCTTGACCATCATGCTCACCGGAATCGACTTGCTGGCAATGGTCGCCGCCACTTTCAGCGCCTCTTCCACCAACTCCGCCTGCGGCACAATGCGCGCCACCAGGCCCGCACGCTCGGCCTCTTCGGCACCCATCAGGCGGCCAGTCAGGCACAGTTCCATGGCCTTGGCCTTGCCCACCGCGCGGGTGAGCCGCTGGGTGCCGCCCATGCCCGGCAGCACGCCAAGGTTGATTTCAGGTTGACCGAACTTGGCGTTGTCCGCGGCAAGGATAAAGTCACACATCATCGCCAACTCGCAGCCGCCGCCCAAGGCGAAGCCGGATACCGCAGCAATGATCGGCTTACGCCGGTTGGCAATGCGGTCAGCGTCGCTGAACAGGTCATCGACGTAGATCTGCGGGTATTGCAGGTCGGCCATTTCCTTGATGTCGGCGCCAGCGGCAAAGGCCTTGGCCGAACCCGTAAGCACCACGCAGCCGATGTTCGGGTCACGCTCGAGCTGGTCCAGGGCCTGGTTGATCTCGCCAACAATCTGCGCGTTCAGCGCATTCAGTGCCTGCGGGCGGTTGAGGGTAATCAGCCCGACCTTGCCGTGAATGTCCAACAGGATGGTTTCGAATGCCATGCAGTCTGCTCCTTCAAAGATTGCGCGCAATGACCATGCGCTGAATGTCGCTGGTGCCTTCGTAGATCTGGCAAACCCGAACGTCGCGGTAGATCCGCTCCAGCGGGAAGTCACTCAGATAGCCATAACCGCCCAGGGTCTGCAAGGCATCCGAACAGACCTTTTCGGCCATTTCCGAGGCAAACAGCTTGGCCATGGACGCTTCCACCAGCGCCGGGCGCCCGGCGTCACGTAGTGCGGCGGCGTGCAGCACCATCTGCCGGGCCACGGCAATTTTCGTCGCCATGTCGGCCAGACGGAAGGCCACGGCCTGGTGTTCGATCAGCGCCTTGCCAAAGCTTTGCCGCTCATTGGCATAGTCCCGCGCCACTTCGAACGCCGCACGGGCCATGCCCACAGCCTGCGAGGCGATGCCGATGCGCCCGCCTTCAAGGTTGGCCAGGGCAATCTTGTAGCCCTCGCCTTCTGCGCCCAGGCGGTTGGCCACCGGCACACGCACATTGTCGAAGACGATCTGGCAGGTGTCCGACGCGTGCTGGCCGAGCTTGTCCTCCACCCGCGCTACCTGGTAGCCCGGCGAATCAGTGGGCACGATAAAGGCGCTGATCCCGCGCTTGCCGGCCTCTGGATCGGTCACGGCAAACACGATCACTACCCCGGCGTTCTGCCCGGAGGTGATGAACTGCTTGCTGCCATTGAGCACATAGTGGTCACCGTCCAGGCGCGCTCGGGCCTTCAGGCTGCTGGCATCGGAGCCAGCCTGCGGTTCGGTGAGTGCAAAGGCACCCAGCATCGCGCCAGTTGCCAGGGGGGTAAGGAACTGCGCCTTCTGCTGCTCGGTGCCAAAACGCAGGATGGGTACACAGCCTACCGAGTTGTGCACGCTCATGATGGTCGAGCAGGCACCATCGCCAGCGGCGATTTCTTCCAGGGCCATGGCGTAAGCCACGTAACCGGTGTCGCTGCCGCCCCACTGTTCCGGGACCAGCATACCGAACAGGCCCAGCCCCGCCATCTCCTCGATGGCCTCCTTGGGGAAGCGGTGTTCCTTGTCCCACTGCTCGGCAAATGGTTTCAGGCGTTCCTGGGCAAAGGCGCGTACCGCATCGGCTATCTGTTGTTGCTCGTCAGTTACCAGCATGGTTCACCTCAGTACAGGCATTCGACGGCCATGGCCGTGGCCTCGCCGCCGCCAATGCAGATGGCCGCCACGCCGCGGCGCAGGTTGTTCTGGCGAAGGGCCGAGAGCAGGGTCACCAGGATGCGTGCGCCCGAAGCGCCGATCGGGTGGCCAAGGGCGCAGGCGCCGCCGTGGATGTTGACCTTGTCGTGGGGCAGGTCAAGGTGTTTCATGGCCGCCAGGGTGACCACGGCAAAGGCCTCGTTGATCTCGAACAGGTCGACGTCGGCCAGGCTCCAGCCGGTGCGTTTCATCAGCTTGTCGATGGCGCCGATCGGCGCGGTCGGGAACAGCGCCGGGGTGTCGGCGAAGGCCGCGTGACCGTGGATGACTGCCAGTGCATCAAGGCCGCGCTTGTCGGCTTCGGAGCGACGCATCAGTACCAGCGCCGCAGCGCCGTCGGAAATCGAGCTGGAGTTGGCTGCGGTCACCGTGCCACCTTCACGGAAGGCGGGCTTGAGCTGCGGAATCTTGTCCAGGCGCGCCTTGGGCGGCTGCTCGTCATCTTTGATAACGCGCTTTTCCTTGCCCTCGGTGACTTCCACCGGCACGATCTCGGCGGCAAAACGGCCGCTGCTGATCGCGTCCTGGGCACGGGTAAGCGAGGTGATAGCGAACTGGTCCTGCGCTTCGCGGCTAAAAGCATTGGCCTGGGCGCAGTCTTCGGCAAAGGTGCCCATCAGGCGGCCTTTGTCATAGGCGTCTTCCAGGCCGTCCATGAACATGTGGTCGATGATCTTGCCGTGGCCCATGCGGTAGCCGCCACGGGCCTTGTCCAGCAAGTACGGGGCGTTGGTCATGCTTTCCATGCCCCCCGCCACCACCACGTCTGCGGTGCCGGCCAGCAGCAGGTCATGGGCCATGATCGCGGCCTGCATGCCCGAGCCACACATCTTGTTCAGGGTGGTGCAGGTGGTGTGCTTGTCCAGCCCAGCCCCCAGTGCCGCCTGGCGTGCCGGCGCCTGGCCCAGGCCAGCCGGCAGCACGCAGCCGAACAGCACTTGCTCGACACTGGCAGCATCGATGCCGGCACGTTCCACCGCACCACGAATGGCCGCACTGCCCAGTTGTGGCGCGGTCAGGCTTTTCAGGTCGCCCTGCAGGCCGCCCATGGGCGTGCGCACGGCGCTGACGATAACAATCGGATCATTGGCGAGGGTCATGTTCGCTCTCCTTACTTGGCAGCCATGCGCAGTGCACCGTCGAGGCGGATCACCTCGCCGTTGAGCATGCTGTTCTCGATGATGTGACGGGCCAGCGCAGCGTATTCCTGCGGGCGCCCCAGGCGTGGCGGGAACGGCACGCCGGCAGCCAGCGAAGCACGCACTTCCTCGGTCATGCCAGCCATCATCGGCGTTTCGAAGATGCCCGGGGCGATGGTCATCACGCGGATGCCGAAGCGTGCCAGTTCGCGCGCGGCCGGCAAGGTAAGGCTGGCAATCGCGCCCTTGGAGGCAGCGTAGGCAGCCTGGCCGATCTGGCCGTCATAGGCAGCGATGGAGGCGGTGTTGATGATCACTCCACGCTCGCCGGCCTCATCGGCAGCCCCTTCAGCCATGGCTGCAGCGGCCAGGCGCAGCAAATTGAAGCTGCCGACCAAGTTGACGTTGATAACCTTGGCGAAGCTGGCCAGGCCATGCGGACCTTGCTTGCCCAGCACTTTCTCGGCACCCACGATGCCGGCGCAATTGACCAGCCCTTGCAAGCTGCCAAAGGCGCTGACGGCTGCATCAACGGCCGCCTGGGCGGCCAGCTCGTCGCTGATGTCAGCCACGGCGAAGCGGGCGTTGTCACCCAGCTCACGGGCCTTGGCCTCGACGGCCTGGGCATTGAGGTCGACCAGCATTACCTTGGCGCCGGCCTCGACCAGCATCTGCGCAGTGGCAGCACCCAACCCGGAGGCGGCGCCGCTGACGATGAAGTGTTTATTGGCTATGTGCATGATCGGTTTCCTTTCAGACGCTGGCAGGGGTGGCCTGTTGCGCTTGTTGTTTGGCGACTTCCTGGTTGCGCAGGATGAAGCGTTGCAGCTTGCCGCTCGGGGTCTTGGGCAGCTCGCTGACGAATTCGATTTCCCTGGGGTAGGCGTGCGCGTAGAGGCGCTGGCGCACGTGCTGGCGCAAGGTTTCTTCCAGCTCGACGCTGCCCACATGGCCGTTGGCCAAAACCACGAAGGCCTTGATCAGCTCAGTACGCTCGGGGTCCGGTTTGCCAACCACCGCTGCCTCGATCACCGCCGGGTGCTCGATCAATGCACTTTCCACATCGAACGGGCCGACTCGGTAACCGGAGGTAGTGATAACGTCGTCGCTGCGGCCAACGAAACTGATGCTGCCGTCCTGGTTCAGCTCCACCGTGTCGCCGCTTAGGTAATACTTACCGACGAAGGCCTTGGTCGCCTGGCCGTGGTAGCCGGCAAACCAGCACAAGGGCGACTGCTCGCGGTCTACCGCGAGGATGCCTGGCTGGCCAGCTGGCAGTTCGTTACCTTGGGCATCCAGCACCACGATGCGATGGCCGGGGATGGCGAAGCCTGCCGAGCCCAGGTGCACCGGATGCAACAGGCCATGATGATTGCACAGCACCATGCCCAACTCGGTCTGGCCGTAGTGGTCGTGAATGGTCACGTCCAGTTCCTCGGCGAACCAGCGGATCACCTCCGGGTTGAGCGGTTCTCCGGCACTGCTGACCACGCGCAGGCGACCTTTGATCGGTGCCGAAAACGCTTTGCCCGCGGCAATCAACAAGCGATACGCCGTGGGCGAGCCAGCCAGGTTCGTGATACCCAGCTTGTCGATTACCTGGGCACAGCTTTCAACGCTGAACGGGCCATCGTAGAAGGTGGTGGCATGGCCCAGCGACAATGGGCCGGTGACGGCGTAATACAGGCCGTAGGCCCAGCCCGGGTCGGCCAGGTTCCAAAAGTTGTCCTCGGGGCGCAGGTCGATGGCATCACGCATGTAACCCTGGAACGCGACAATGGCACGCAATGGCACTTCCAGGGGTTTCGCCGGGCCGGTGGTGCCGGAGGTGAACATCAGCAGAAACGGGTCGTTGCCCGAGCGCATGACCGGTTCACATACCGGTGAGGCAGCATCCAGGCATTGCTGAAAATCCAGCTCGCCACTGCGGGCCTTGACCGTGATGATCGATGGGCAGGCCTGCACCTCGTCCAGCTTGGCACGGTTGTGGCTGTCGGTGACGATAACGCGGGCGTGGGACTGTTCAAGGCGGTGTTCGATGGCCTTGGGGCCGAACGCGGTGAACAGCGGCTGGTAGACCGCACCGAGACGCCAGGTGGCGAGAATGGTGACCAGCAACTCGGGAGTACGCGGCATCAGGCCCGCCACCCGGTCCCCTGCACCCACGCCCTGCGCCTTGAGCACATTGGCAAAGCGGGCCGCCTGTGCCTTGAGCTGATCGAAACTGTAGCGTGCGCTGTTGCCATCGCGGTCTTCGTGGATCAGCGCCAGCTTGCCGTCACCGGCATGGCGGTCACAGCATTCGACACAGGCATTGAGGGCTTCGAGGTGGCCATGCAGCGCCGCGCTAGCGGCCTGGGCAGGGTCGAACGCTCGAGCGGCCTCGGCGTAATCACGCATCGTCGGACTCCTGGTTTATTGTTTTTGGAGTTGAACCATAAGTCCGATGATGTTCGCGCCGCTCAACCGCGGCGGCAATGGCCAAAGTTGTCAATCTGGATGACCGGTTTGGCCGCTGTCGGCCTCAGGCCTGGCCGCGCTCCTTGCTATATAACAGTTGGTGAGTCAGGCGCACCAACAGGGCTCGCTCGTCCTGGTCGCGTTCGATGACCAGGTCGTCAAGGCGCTGGGTGACTTCAGCGGGAGTAAGTTCAGCACGTTGCTGCTCTAAAAGCTGTACGCGGTCCCGATAGACACGCTCCAGGTTGGTGAAGTACTCGCTGCTCCGTTCGCGCAGGTAACGCTGCCAGAACTCCCGCTGTGCAAGACTACGCGAGACGTTGAGCAATGTTTCAGCATCCTTGACTTGACGCAACGCCTGCGCAATCGCTGCATCGCTAACCCCCGCCGTTTCGCTGGCATCCATGGTCTGCGGCTGGAAGGGCAACTGCAGTACCTCGTGCAGCTTGACTCGGAAATACAGGTTGATCGTGTCGATGGTATCGTCGTCAACAAACTGCCCCTGGGCTGCGCGTCGGGCTGTTTCGGCAGTGGCACGTCGTTCGACTTGCTCCAGGCGGAACAACCCCCGCCCAAGATTGAGCAATTGATTACCGCGATCAGGTGAGGTGTTGTTTTCAGCCTGGGCAATCGCTGCCTGCTTTAGCAAATCGCTGAAGCGGCGAACGACGCGGTTGATCGAGCCGAACGGGGGGCGCAACTCGGCGAACACTTCCAAACGCAAAGCCGTATTGCTGCACAAGGCATCCAACAGCGTCCACAGGTTGCCCCGTAAGTTGTGGCTGGCATTGACATAGTCGGTAGTGCGTTCCAACTGCTCAACCAGCGCAAACAAACCGACGCTGTCAGGCATGCCTGCCAATTCATCCCACTGCCGCCCTCGCGCCTCCAAAGTGCTGGCCTCGCTACCACCCACCCAAAGCGAACGTGCCCGTTGCAGCCCTTTCAACGACGGCGAAGGCATTACACCCTCTTCCAGAATGACATCGAAGGCATACAGACGCTGCACGTCATACGTGCTCAGGGGGTTGCGCATCACCACGAATATGTGCCGAAAGTACTGCGGCATCCTCAGCACAACTTCCGGTATTACCTTCAGGTGATTACCACTCAGGTTCACTTTTTCAAGCGAGTTGCAGTGTTCGAGGCCACTCGGCCAGACGCCCAGCCGGCATTGCTGCAAATCCAGCTCACGCAAATGAGACAGCTGGTTGTAGGGCACAGGATATTGCCCCAATGGGTTGTAACTCAGGTCTACCGCTTCCAGCCGTGGGAGGCGGTTGATGGCGCTGATGGAGCTGATGTTCAAATGAATGTTGTTACGCGCCAGGCGTAAGGTGCGCAGTTCGATAAGGTAGGCGATACCTATCGGTACCGCAGATAGCTGGTTACCGACGAGGTTCACCTCGGTCAGGGCCGTAAGGCCGTGGAGGAAGTCCACCGGTACAACGGTGACCGCGGTGTCGTTGATGACTAATGAAACGAGGCGAGGGAAGTCCACCGACAACGGCAATGACGGGAGTGTCGTGATGCTTGGCCCCTCCAGCCTGAGGCGCTGCCCAATGGTGTTTCCTTCGCTGTCGTAAACCTGTTCGCCCTGGTAACGCCAAGCCCTGCGAATGCTGTCAGCGACAACCTTTCGGCACGTTTGGCGGGCCTCGTTCAATTCGCTGCCATACCATTGGTTGAGTGCCCGATCCAATCGGTTGTAGCTATCCTCCAGATCAAGCAGGTGCTGGAATGCCTGATCACCGAAGCCTTGCAGCCGTACAGCCTCTTGCTCGAGCTCGACGTCACCGAGCCCTCGGTACAGTACCCCCAGGCGGGCGCGCAACAGCTGCAGCAGGCCGGTACCGGCTTCGCCGCGGCCGCTCAGCAGATAGCCGACCCTGCCATTGGTCAAACGCTGGCCCGGGTTGAACCACGGGGCTTGCTCACGCCATCCGAGCAGGTGCAGGCGGGCGGTGCGCGTGTCGGGCACCAAGGCCTGGAGCTTGGCACGCAATAGCGCGGCAGGCTGCTCAGCGGGCAACCCCATTCGGCCAAGCTGTTCGGGCGTCAGCAGAGCGGCAAGGGCCTGAAAGATCGTGCCTGGTTCGGCGACTTCCGCGGAATGTTCGTAGCCCTGCCCATCGAACAAGCGAAAACGCCCGTGGACATGGACCATTGACACGGTTTCACCCTCGGTCGACATGGCCGACAACCGGGTCAGCAAACGACCGTAGGGCGAGCCGTCGCGTAACTCCACTCCGAGCTGCGAAGGCCAGTTGGGCAGCCTCGACAGCAGGTTGATCACCAGTTCCCCGGCCTCGTCTGTGTAAGCACTGCTTAGAAACACGCCCTGCACTGCCCGGTCCAGCCGCGCCACCTGCGACAAGAAGCGCGCCTTGGTCCCCATCTTCACAGACAGCCTGCCGAGCCTGGAAAGCTTGGCCTGGGCGTTATCGGCTTCGGCCACGACCTCTGCGACATAGGCGTCAGGCAAGTGGGGGAAGTCACGCTTGACCAACCTGGCTACGGGGTCATCCGGCAGCCTGACCCGGGTCAGATGCTGCAGCAGAGGCCCCTCCAGCTGGGGTTGCTGCTGCAGTAAAGCGGCTTTGAGGGCGGCCGGATCCAAGCCCGTCATTCCAGGCCGGGCCAGGCACCACGCCTGGATCTCGGCATCCCCCCCCACCACCGATGCATCGCCAAGCGATGTGAAGAACGCCTCGATACGGGTGTTGGCATCGAAACGCCGCAAGGTCTCGCGCAGGGTAACCGGCAGCGGGCGGTTCTCAATTATCAGGCCGCGGAGTGTGTCCTTGTTCATGCCCGCCATGTGTACGATCTGCTGTGCATGTTCGGTGCTCAGCAGTGCCTGGAACGGCCACAACGTATCGAGCATGCGGGCGCTGTCATCCCAAGTCTGCGGGCGCGCCGACCGTACATGCCAACTGCGCTCTCCATTGAACTCCACGACCGGTCCAAAGGTTTCATCACCGCGTGGATGACGCAGCCGCCACGGCCCCTCCGCCTGCGGGCGATGAACCTCATGGTAGCGATCACCACTGCGCATCCAGCGGCGTGTACCGCTGCCATACAAGCCATCATCTGCCAGGGTGCGTTCATCGGGCGTCGACTCGTAGACCGTGAGGTCGCTGGACCATAACCTTTGCTGGCCATTGTCCAGCCTCACCGGCTCAAGGCCATCGACAAAGCGGCTGCGTACGAAATGGCCGGTGGCGCCGATCACCGCACCCGTCACCGCAACCTGGGCCAAGGTCTCAGCCACACCAAGCAGGTGCTCCAGCGCTTCATGCTGGTGGCCGTACGCCCAGTCCGTCACACCCTCGTAAACCCCGGAAACGGTTTGTACCAGCATTCGCCCCAGCAACAACTCACCCACCACAGGGACAAACATGCCGGCCAGATTGGCCACGTCCCAGCCCAGCGACTTCCAGCTTGCCTGGCGCTGTTTGGCCGCCCGCGCATCAGCTTGTGCCAGCGGCACCAATAGCAAGCTGGCGTCGCTTTTTATCCGTTTTACTTGCTGCTCGACCAGCCGTACAAACACGTCACCCTGGCCAGTCGTGCCATCCATCTGCAGGTCAGGCTCTGGGTCTTTGAGACGTGTCTGAAGCAGCTGGCCGAAGTCCTGACGGTCCTCAAGCGCAATCAACTGGATAAAGTAACTCTGGTATTCAGGTGCATTCAGCCGCTTGACCATGGCCTGATGCATCTGACCCAGCGTGAGGAAGTGATGCAGGGCCTGCGACGGGTCGCTGGGAAGATAGAGGACCCAGCCACTTGCCTCGCCAGCGGCGTCACGCAACGGGATCACCAGGGCATCTGCCACAGGCTTGCCGAGCATGGTCAACAACCCTGGGTAACCTTGCAGGTGCAGGCCCTCACTTTGCTTGGCATCCGCCACCTCGGCCAGCGCCTCACACACCTGCTCGTTCAGTTCACCCTGGATCACTGCCAGCTCAGCAGCCAGCCGGAGTCCCGCCCGCTTCTCCGCGACAAGCAGCTTGCACGTTTGAGCGTTGAAGGTTTGATCAATCAGGGTTTGATACAACCTGCCAGTGTCCAGGTCCCTGCACGCTTTGACAAAGGCATCGTCGACGCGATAGAGCACCTTGCGCCCGCCGTTGACGACAAACTCACCGCGTAGCGGCGTGGCGCCGCTGGGAAAGTTCTGCATGAGACGCAGCAGCGCGGATTGGCGCACCTCGATCGTCCCCAGGGAAAAACCGAGAAAGCCGTCGCTAACCACCCCGCCCTCAGGTTCAAGCCATTCAAGCTCGTTCAGTTTGCTGCTCGCGGGCAGCCGGCCCTTGAGCAACGTGCCAAGCTTGTCCAGGGCGAAGGTTTGCAGCGGGACAAGCCCCCGAGTGGCTGCGCGTACGTTGTCCTGCCCGGCCTTGTGTTCCTTGAACAGGTTGCGCAGGCGTTTGATTTGTTGCGGGGTCGCTGCACGTAACCATTCGGGCAGCAGCTTGCCGATGAAGGCATCGGTTGCGCTGGCGCGCGTTGGGGTCTGGGCAGTAGGGGTTTCGGGGGGGTTGGCCATGATTGGGGGCGATCTTTGTTGACATGGGGAACACCCACTCTGTCAGCTGATACGCGCCGTCATCAGGGGGAACCTCAGCCACCGGCCCCAGGGTCTGCATGAACCGCCTCGAGAGGAAGGGCTGGCGAGGCGTTTTTCAGCGCAGCTTCATCCCGTATCAAGGCTTTTCCTGTGCGGGCGCTTGTCGCCCCAGTACCAGGCTTCGGTAATGCCCCGGATTGCAACCGAACCACTTGCGAAAAGCCTTGTAGAACGAACTGCTGTCGGCAAAGCCCAACCGCTCGGCGATCTCGCCAAGGCCCACGGCGGGGTCGGACAACCAGGCAATGGCCTGCTCGCGGCGTACGCTGTCCTTGAGCCCTTGGTAGGTTTGCCCCTCCTCCACCAGGCGCCGGCGCAAGGTTGAAAGAGAGATGCACAACCCGCCAGCCACGGCTTCGGCATCCGGCAAGCCGGCCGGGTCCATGCGCCGCAACTGATCACGGATGCGCCGCGCCAGGCTGGCGGGGTCACGGTATTTCACCAGGATATTATCCGGCGCACCGGCGAGAAACCGCTGCAACTCCTCTTCGCTGCGCTTTAGCGGCAGTTCCAGGCAATCAGCCGCGATGATCATGCGCGTACGCGGGCGCTCAAAGCAGAGGTTTTCCGAAAACATCACCCGATAGTCGTCACAGAACGGCGGCTCGGCACAGCGCAGGTCAATGGCCAGGATAGGGATGCGCCGCCCGGCCAGCCAGCAGGCCACCCCATGCACGATCATCCAGAACGTGAAATAGGTGAATGCGCGGCGCGGTTCGTCACGCGGTTCGTTGATGACAATCTCAGCCAGGCCTTCCTGGCGCACCAGGCTGGGTTGCATGTCTTCGAGCATCAGCGACAGGAACGCCAGCGCGGTTTCCAGGCCGGCGCCCAAGGTCGGTTGACCCATGCTGGCACGGCACATGAACGCCAGGCTGCCGCTGCGCAGGCCGCGCGGATCCATCGCGAAGAACTCGTCGTTGCAGCGCCGTGCCAGCAAGCGCCACAGTCGAGCATAGGCCTCGGCACTGACCCGCGCCTCTGGCAGGTGCAATTGTTCAACGGCAATGCCTGCCCGGGCCAGCAAGCCGCTATCGGGCTCACCGGCGGGGCAGGTCTGCAACAGCGCTTCGCGCACCAGTTGCATCGAAATGGTATCTTTGTCGCTCATCGACGGTCCTGTCGGCTGGTTGCCGGCCATCTTAGGCTACCACGCTGAAAACAGCCATCACAGCCCCGCCGCCAGCCCCAGGAATGCCTGGATAAGGCGCAATTCTCGACGACGCTCCAGACAACCAATCAAGTGTTGGTTGATCAGGCCCTCGCCAGATAATGGTCGTGCGACCACCCGTGGGTCATTGGCCACTTCAGTGGATGAAACAACGCCAATACCCAACTCCGAGGCCACCGCCTCGGTCACCGCCTCACGGCTGTCCAGCTCCAGCAATACACGCGGTTGCACACCCGCCTTGATACAGGCCTTGTCGAAGGTACGCCGGGTGGTGGAGCTGGGTTCGCGCAGCACCATGATCTGCTGGTGCAACTCGGCCAACGGCAAGTCTTCCCCATCGTTCGCCCAGGCATGCCCCGCCGGCAACAAGGCACACAGGCGAGACTCACAAAGACTTTGCAAATGCAGCCCCTTGCGCGGCTCGATCTCGGTCAGCACAGCCACGTCGGCATGCTCGCTGAGCAACGCAGCCAGGGTTTCCTGGGCATTGCCCAGGCGCAGGTTGACGGTGATGCCCGGGTAGCGCTCGCGCAACAGCGCCAGCATCGGCATCACCCGGTGCGGGCCATCGGCTGCCACCTCCAGGCGCCCGGTCAGCAACTGGCGATTGGCTTCAAGCATGGCCTGCGCTTCTTCGGCCAGGCCAAACATGGCGCGGGTGATGGCCGCCAGGCGGATGCCTTCTTCGGTCAACTCCACACGCCGTGCGGTGCGCCGCAGCAAGGTGATCTGGTAGTGCTCCTCCAGTGCCTTGACGTGCCCGGTCACCGCCGGCTGGCTGATGAACAGGCGCTCGGCAGCACGCGTAAAACTGCCCTCTCGGGCCACCGCGTCGAAGGCACGTAGCTGGAACAGGTTCATATTTATCGGCCTGACTTATAGCTGGGATAACAACAAACAATTTGATTGATGACAGCCCGAATTGCAACCTAGGCCCCGTAGTTTCACTCCACCGCTTGTGAGGAAAAACGGAATGAGCAACGCCCCTATCTTGCTGACCCCCGGTCCCCTGACCACATCAATCCGCACCCGCCAAGCCATGCTGGTGGACTGGGGCTCCTGGGACCGTGACTTCAACCAGCTGACTGCCAGCGTCTGCGAGCAACTGCTGGCGATCATCGACGGCAGCGCCAGCCACCACTGCGTGCCCCTGCAAGGCAGCGGCACCTTTGCCGTGGAAGCGGCCATCGGCACCCTGGTGCCACGCGACGGCAAGGTCCTGGTGCTGATCAATGGCGCTTATGGCCAGCGCCTGGCAAAGATCTGCAAAGTGCTGGGCCGCACCTACAGCACCTTCGAAACCGCCGAAGACCAGCCCACCACTGCCGCTGATGTCGACAGGCTGCTGGCTGCCGACCCGGCCGTGACCCACGTGGCACTGATCCACTGCGAAACCAGCACCGGCATCCTCAACCCGCTGCCCGAAATCGCCCAGGTGATCAAACGCCACGGCAAGCGCCTGATCATCGATGCCATGAGCTCGTTCGGCGCGCTGCCGATCGATGCCCGCGAAATTCCCTTCGAAGCGCTGATCGCCGCCTCCGGCAAGTGCCTGGAAGGCGTACCCGGCATGGGCTTCGTCTTCGCCGAAAAAACCGCCCTGGCTGCCGCCGAGGGCAATGCCCACTCGCTGGCCATGGACCTGTACGACCAGCACACCTACATGGCCAAGACCGGCCAGTGGCGCTTCACCCCGCCCACCCATGTGGTCGCGGCCCTGCACGAAGCACTGCAGCAATACAACGAAGAAGGCGGCCTGCCTGCACGCCACCAACGCTATGCCGACAACTGCAAGACCCTGCTCGACGGCATGGCCGCCATCGGGCTGCGCAGCTTCCTGCCAGCTGACATCCAGGCGCCGATCATCGTCACCTTCCACGCACCAGACGACCCTCGCTACCAGTTCAAGGACTTTTACGAGCGGGTCAAGGCCAAGGGCTTCATCCTCTACCCGGGCAAGCTGACCCAGGTCGAAACCTTCCGCGTCGGCTGCATTGGCGTGGTCGGTGCCGATGGCATGCAGGCCGCCGTGAATGCCGTGGCCGAAGTGCTGCGGGAAATGGAAGTGCTGGACATCTGACCCTTTGCCCACCCGAATTCAGGAATTAGCGCACATGAACTACAGCAACCCCACCCAGCTGCAAGCCGCCATCCTCGACTGGGCCGGCACCGTGGTCGACTTCGGCTCTTTCGCCCCCACCCAGATCTTTGTCGAGGCCTTTGCCGAGTTCGACGTGCAAGTGTCCATCGAGGAAGCCCGTGGCCCGATGGGCATGGGCAAATGGGACCACATCCGCACCCTGTGCGACGTGCCGGAAATTGCCGAACGCTACCGCAAGGTGTTCGGCCGCACGCCGACCGACGACGACGTCACCGCCATCTACAACCGCTTCATGCCGCTGCAGATAGAAAAGATCGCCGTGCACTCGGCACTGATCCCCGGTGCGCTGGGCACCCTTACCGGGCTTCGCCAGAATGGCCTGAAGATCGGCTCGTGCTCGGGCTATCCGAAGGTAGTGATGGACAAGGTGGTGGAACTGGCGGCGCAGAACGGCTACGTGGCCGACCACGTGGTGGCCACCGACGAAACCCCTAACGGCCGACCATGGCCAGCCCAGGCCCTGGCCAACGTGATTGCACTGGGTATTGACGATGTGGCGGCCTGCGTGAAGGTCGACGACACCGTGCCTGGCATTCTCGAAGGCCGCCGTGCCGGCATGTGGACCGTGGCACTGGTGTGCTCGGGCAACGCGCTGGGGCTGACCTGGGAAGGCTTCCGGGCGCTGAGCGCCGAGCAGCTGGAAAGCGAGCGTCAGCGCATCCATGCGCTGTTCGCCGGCTCGCGCCCGCACTACCTGATCGACACCATCAACGAACTGCCCGAAGTGATTGCCGACATCAACCGACGCCTGGCCAAAGGCGAGATGCCACAAGCCTTCTGAAGCCATGCACCTTCTCTGTGGGAGCGGCCTTGTGTCGCGATCGGGCTGCGCAGCAGCCCCAGCGATCCAGACCTTTTTTGGCTGAATCCGAGGGGCCGCTCCCACAAAAGGCTGCTAAGCCGGCCGAATCGAGAAGGTAACCTGGGTCGCTTTTCAGCCTGGATCTGTACATTGAGTTGCCGCTGCAAGTTCCCAAAAATGGGCCATCCCTGTCCTGAGATGCCCAGCCCCCATGAGCACACACACCCGCACCAGCCGCCTTACCGTCCCGCAACTGGTAGCCATGAAAGGCCGGCAAAAGATCGTTTCGCTCACCGCCTACTCAAGCTCCATTGCCCGGGTGATCGACCCGCTGGTCGACTTCATCCTGGTCGGCGATTCCACGGCCATGGTCGGCTACGGCCGCCCGTCCACCCTGGGCATGCGCCTGGACGAGACCATCGCCCACACCCGCGCCGTGGTCGACAGCACCCGTCTGGCCTGCGTGGTCGCCGACATGCCGTTTGGCAGCTACCAGGAATCCCACGAACAAGCCTTTCGCAACTGCGCCCAGGTATTGGCCCGCACCGGCTGCGATGCGCTCAAGCTGGAGGCCAACCAGGCGTTGGCGAGCACCGTCGAATTCCTGGTCGCACGGGGTATTCCGATCATGGCGCACATCGGCTTGATGCCGCAGTTCGTCAATGCCATGGGCGGCTACAAGGCTCAGGGGCTGAACCCTGACAGCGCTGCAGCCCTGCGCGCCGATGCGCAGGCGAACCTGCACGCGGGTGCTTTCAGCCTGCTGCTCGAAGGCGTGGCGGAGCCCGTGGCCCACGCCATCACCCAGGCCAGCGATAAACCGACCATTGGCATTGGCGCCTCACCCGCCTGCGATGGCCAGGTGCTGGTCACCGAAGACCTGCTGGGGCTGGGGGGTGACCACGTGCCACGCTTCGTCAAGCAGTATGCCGACGTCGGCCAGGTGATCCGCGAGGCCTGCACGCGCTATGCAGACGAAGTGCGCGACGGGGCGTTCCCTGGCTTGCACCACTGCTACGGGGTTTGAGCTTCGGCCTGAATCGCCTCGACAAGGCATTGCAGCGCGGAGGCAATATTCTTGCTCCAGTCCACTGTGCAGCACAGCCGCAGGTGGCTGCGCCATAGGCCACACTGGCTGAAGAGCTCCCCGGGGGCGATGACGATGCGCTGCGCCAGCAACCGCTCGAAGACCCGGCCCATATCCACTGGCCGGGTCGCCTGCAACCACAGGCTGGCCCCGCCTTGGGGCTCGGTGATGCGCAGGCAGCCCTGGCCGTAGACGTCCAGTAGCGCCTTCATCTGCTGCAGGCGTTGGCGCAGCATGGGCCGCAAGCGCTTGACATGCAGCTCGACCCGGCGCGAGGTGAACAGCTTGGCGATGGCCTTTTGGCGAATCGGTGACAAGCGAAAAGCACGTTCGAGAAACAGCTGCTGCAACCGCTCGTTATGCTGCCGGCAAAGCAGGTAGCCAAAGGGCGCCTCTGCGCCGATCAGCTTGTCCAAGGTCGAAAACACCAGCAGCCGTTCAGGGTCGGCGAAGTCCCGGTAGCGCGGCGCTGACGCGTGGAAACACAACTCGCCGTAGCCATCGTTCTCGAACAACCACACAGCGTGCTCAGCCAGCCAGTGACAAATCTGCTGCTTGTCCGCTGCGGGCATCAAACCGCCTTGCGGCACGTTGGCCGCTGACGACAGCACTGCCAGGCGCACAGGCTGATCGCACATCAGTCGGTGGAACTGCTGCAGATCGAAACGCCCGTCATCACCCAATGGCACTTCGATGATGGTCATGCGTGCACCCTGCAACTGCCTTAGCACCGCCCAGTTGCAGGGCGACTCCACCAGCGCCACCTGGCCCTCCAGGTCGAGGGCGCGTAACGACAATTCGAGGATGCTGCGCAGGTCCGCGCCGATAAACACCTGATCGGCGCTCCAGTAATTCTGCGCCGAGCGGGTGTAGCGGTCGGCCAGCACGCTGCGCAACTCAGGCTCACCGAACGGCTGGAACAACGGTGCCAACGAGTGCGGGTATTGGCGCGCCAGTTCGCGCTCGATCATCATCAGCGGCTGTTGCAGCGACAGCAACATGGCCGGCGCATCACTGCCCAGGGCCAGCATACCCGGCTGACGGGCACTGGCGAACACCGTGTCGAGAAGGCTCGGTGAGTGATGGCCACGCATGGCGGGCGCGCGGGTTCGGCTGAAGTAGCCCTGCTTGGGGCGCGCATACACCCGCCCTTCGTCTTCCAGCAGCGCATAGGCGTACTTGGTACTGGATACCGAAACACTCAGGCGCTGGGCCAGCTCGCGCAGCGACGGCAAGCGCTGCTCCACATCGCAGGGCGCTGCCTCGATCCTGTCGAGCAAGTAGCGGTAGACCGCCTGGTAGGTGTAGCTGGGCTTGTCGATCTGGCTGTTGTCCATGGCGGCGACTGTGACGGCATTGAACCCAACCCTGGCGCGTTGGTAAACCCCTACTGTGGCAATTGCACCTGCGGCTTGGTCGCGGCAAAGATCGCCCAGCTGGACACGAACAGCGCCGCGATCAATGGTCCGATCACGAAGCCGTTGAGCCCGAATACTGCCAGCCCACCCAGCGTCGACACCAGAATCAGGTAGTCCGGCATGCGCGTATCCTTGCCCACCAGAATCGGCCGCAGCACGTTATCCACCAGGCCAATCACCAGCACCCCGAACGCGGTCAGGATAATCCCCGGCAGTATTGCCCCGGTCAGCAGGAAATACGCGGCCACCGGCGCCCAGACGATGCCCGCACCCACCGCCGGCAGCAGCGACAGGAACGCCATCAGCACCGCCCACACCAGTGCGCTGGGAATATCCAGCACCCAGAAAATGAACCCGCCCAGCGCCCCTTGGGTAATGGCCACCAATACGTTGCCTTTTACCGTGGCCCGCACCACACGGTTGAACTTCAGCTGCAAACGGCGTTTCTGGTGCTCGGGCAGCGGCACGGCCTGCCTCACCCGGCGGGCCACTTCCGGGCCATCGCGCAGAAAGAAGAACAGCAGGTACATCATGATGCCAAAGCTGACCACGAACTCGAACGTGCCTTGGCCAAAGCTGAATGCCTGGCTGGCCAATACCTGGCTACCTTGGGTTGCCCACTTGGTGATCTTGTCACGCAACCCGTCGAGGTTGCCCATGCCCATGTTGTCCAGGCCATGCTGGGCGAATGCCGGGAGCAGGTCCTTGCCGTGCTCGACGTAACCAGCAATGTCCAGTTGCCCGCTTTCGATGCGCTGGTACAGCGTGGCGCCCTCCTGGACCAACAGCGCGCTGGTGATGATCACCGGCAGGATCGCCACCAGCAGGCACACCAGCGTGGTCGTGGCCGCAGCCAGGTTGCGTCGCCGCCCGAAGCGGATCAGCAGGTGGCGCTGCAGCGGGGCGAACAGGATGCCGAGGATCACCGCCCAGAAGATTGCGCCATAGTACGGCAACAGGATCCAGAAGAAGGCAATGGTCACCAGCGCCAGGAGTACTGCCAGGGCTTTGTTCTGTAGCGCGGTTTCGTTCATTGCAGTTCCTCTCATGGCTTGTGAGAGATTAGTGCATGGCACTCGGGCAAAAGTGCCGCGCTCACTTGACGCAAATCAATACGCGCCTTGTCCATCGCCCCTAGCATCCCGGCCTTTTTGCCCCGGTGCGCACATGAACCCTACCGCCAAGCCCGAACTGCTCGCTCCTGCCGGCACCCTCAAGACCATGCGCTACGCCTTTGCCTACGGCGCCGACGCAGTCTACGCCGGCCAGCCGCGCTACAGCTTGCGGGTGCGCAACAACGAATTCGACCACGCCAACCTGGCGCTGGGTATCCAGGAGGCGCATGCCCTGGGCAAGCGCTTCTACGTAGTGGTCAACATCGCCCCGCACAACGCCAAGCTCAAGACCTTTCTCAAGGACCTGGCACCGGTCATCGACATGGCGCCGGACGCGCTGATCATGTCCGACCCCGGCCTGATCATGCTGGTGCGCCAGCACTTCCCGCAGATGCCGGTGCACTTGTCGGTGCAGGCCAACACAGTCAACTGGGCGAGCGTGCAGTTCTGGCAGCAAATGGGCTTGAACCGGGTGATCCTGTCACGCGAGCTGTCCCTGGAAGAGATCGAGGAAATCCGCCAGCAGGTGCCGGGCATGGAGCTGGAGGTGTTCGTCCACGGCGCGCTGTGCATGGCCTATTCCGGCCGTTGCCTGCTGTCGGGCTACCTCAACAAGCGTGACGCCAATCAGGGCACCTGCACCAACGCCTGCCGCTGGAAGTACGACGCCACGCCGGCCACCGAGAACGCCACCGGCGACATCGTGCGCGAAGTGCAGCCCACCCTTGGCCTGGGCGCCCCTACCGAGCAGGTTTTCCTGCTGCAGGAAAGCAACCGCCCCGGCACCGAAATGCCGGCGTTCGAAGATGAACACGGTACCTACATCATGAACGCCAAGGACCTGCGCGCCATCCAGCACGTCGAGCGCCTGGCCGGCATGGGCGTGCATTCGCTGAAGATCGAAGGCCGCACCAAGTCGCACTTCTACTGTGCCCGTGCCGTACAGTCGTACCGCCAGGCGATCGACGACGCCGTGGCCGGGCGGCCGTTCGACCGCGCCTTGATGGGCAACCTCGAATCCCTCGCGCAACGCGGCTACACCGAAGGCTTCCTGCGCCGCCACGTGCACGATGAATACCAGAACTACCAACGCGGCAACTCGGTCTCGGAGCGCCAGCAGTTCGTCGGTGAACTGACCGGCGTGCGTGTCGAAGGCCTGGCCGAGGTCAAGGTGAAGAACCGCTTTGCCGTAGGTGACCACCTGGAGCTGATGACCCCGCGTGGCAATTACCACTTCGACCTGCACCGCCTGTGCAACCGCCAGCAGCAGGCCATCGACGTGGCACCAGGCGACGGCCATGTGGTGTACCTGCCCATTCCGGAGCAGGTCGCACTTGACTACGCCCTGCTGATGCGCGACCTGCGCGCCGACGAGGTGGCAAGCTGACAATGCTGTAATGTGCGCCTCAGCTGCCTGACAGGCGCCTGCAGCGAACATCGTGGCTCCCCCGCATGAGGCCACGCCATGTTGCGCACCCCCACCCGCCGTACCTTCGTCAAAGGCCTGAGCGCCGCCACCACACTGGCGGGCCTGGGGCTGTGGCGCCCGCTGGCCCAGGCCGCCGAAGGCCAGGACCTCGCCGGCCAGCACTTCGAGCTGTTCATCGGCCAGACCCCGGTCAACATCACCGGCCGCCCGCGCACCGCACTGACCATCAACAACAGCCTGCCCGGCCCGGTGCTGCGGTGGCGCGAAGGCGACACCGTGACCCTGCGCGTGCGTAACCGGCTGGCACAGGACACCTCGATCCACTGGCACGGCATCATCCTGCCCGCCAACATGGACGGCGTACCTGGCCTGAGCTTCGCCGGCATTGAACCCGGCGGGGTCTACCTGTACCGGTTCACCTTGCGCCAAAGTGGAACTTACTGGTACCACAGCCATTCGGGGCTGCAGGAACAGGCCGGAGTATACGGGGCCATCGTGATCGAGCCGCGCGAACCCGAACCGCACCACTACCAGCGCGACCACGTGCTGCTGTTCAGCGACTGGTCGGACCAGGCGCCGGAACAGCTGATGTCCACCCTGAAGAAACAGTCCGACGCGTACAACTACCACAAGCGCACGGTCGGCGATTTCATCGATGACGTGGCCGACAACGGCTGGAGCCCCACCGTCGCCGAGCGCACGGCATGGGCGCGCATGCGCATGAGCCCTACCGACCTCGCCGATATCAGCGCCGCCACCTATACCTACCTGCTCAATGGCCAGCCGCCGGAGGGCAACTTCACCTGCCTGTGCCAACCGGGCGAAACCGTGCGCCTGCGGCTGATCAACGCCTCGGCCATGACCTATTTCGATTTCCGTATCCCCGGGCTGAAGCTGACGGTGATCGCCGCCGACGGCTTGCCGGTGACGCCGGTGAGCGTGGATGAGCTGCGCATTGCCGTGGCCGAAACCTATGACGTGCTGGTGACCGTGGGCGACCAACCTGCCTACACCCTGTTCGCCCAGAGCATGGACCGTACCGGCTTCGCCCGCGGCACCCTGGCCCGCGCCACCGGGCTGCAGGCCCCGGTGCCTGCCCCCGACCCGCGCCCGGTGCTGAGCATGGACGACATGGGCCACGGCCGCATGGGCGCCATGGCGGGCATGGATCACAACAACATGGCCGGCATGGACCACACGGCCATGTCAGCGATGCAACAACACCCGGCCAGTGAAACCGGCAACCCGTTGGTGGACATGCAGACCATGGCCCCGCGCGCCAACCTGGCCGACCCTGGCATAGGCCTGCGCAACAATGGCCGCCGCGTGCTGACCTACGCCGACCTGCGCAGCCCCTACCCCGACCCGGACGGCCGCACGCCATCCCGCGCCATCGAGCTGCACCTGACCGGCCACATGGAGCGTTTCGCCTGGTCGTTCGACGGCATCAAGTTCAGCGATGCCGAGCCGTTGCGCCTGGCCTACGGCGAGCGGGTGCGCATCACCCTGGTCAACGACACCATGATGACCCACCCTATCCACCTGCACGGCATGTGGAGCGACCTGGAAGACGAACACGGCCAGTTTCTGGTGCGCAAGCACACCGTCGACATCCCGCCCGGCAGCCGACGTTCCTACCGGGTGACTGCCGACGCCCTTGGCCGCTGGGCCTACCATTGCCACCTGCTCTACCACATGGAGACCGGCATGTTCCGCGAGGTACGCGTCGATGAATGACACACGCAACCGCAGTGTCGTGGCCGGCGTGGCCCTGCTGACCCTGTTCGCCAGCGAACGTGCGCTGCCCGCTGGCATGGCGCACATGAACCATGGCCAGATGAACCATGAAAGCATGAGCCATGGCCCGGCTACGCCCAGCCCGCCGCGCACGCCCCTGCCTGCAATCACCGACGCCGACCGCCGCGCCGCCTTCCCGCCACTGCCTGGGCACGAGGTACACGACCGGGCGCTGAACTGGGCCGTGATCGTCGACAAGCTCGAATACCAGAACTTCGAGGGCAACAGTGCGCTGAACTGGAACGCCACGGCCTGGGTCGGCGGCGATATCGACCGCCTGTGGCTGCGCACGGAAGGCGAACGCGAGCAAGGCAAGACGCACAAGGCCGAAGTGCAGGCGCTGTGGGGCCATGCCGTGAGCCCGTGGTGGGAGCTGGTGGCCGGCGTGCGCCAGGACTTCAAGCCCGCCAGCGGCCAGACCTGGGCCGGCTTCGGCATTCAAGGCACGCCGCTGTATGGCCTGGAGCTGCAAGCCACCGCCTACGCCGGCGAGCGGCAACAGACCGCGCTGCGCCTGGAAGCCGCTTACGCTATGCTGCTGACCAACCGCTGGATACTGGAACCGAACCTGGAAGCCAACCTCTACGGCCGCAACGACGCCAGGCGCGAGCAAGGCGCTGGGCTGGCCGACAGCGAGGTGGGCCTGCGGCTGCGCTACGAGATCACGCGCGGTTTCGCGCCCTACATCGGGGTCAGCTTCAATCGCCTGCACGGCACGCGTGCCGACCAGGCCCGCGAAGACGGCGAAGACCTGGGCCAGACCCGCCTGGTTGCCGGTATCCGCCTGCGTTTCTAAAGGAGTGCCTCACCATGCTGCGCAAACACCTGCTGGCCCTGGGCCTGCTGGCCATCACCGGCCTGGCCCAGGCCGCCGAGACCATCGACGTCTACCGCGACCCCAACTGCGGCTGCTGCAAGGCCTGGATCAGCCACCTGCGTGACAATGGTTTCACCGTCAACGACCACGTCGAGCCGAACATGAGCGCGGTCAAGCAGCGCCTGGGCGTGGCGCCGCGCCTGGCGTCGTGCCACACCGGGGTGATCGACGGCAAGTTCGTCGAAGGCCATGTGCCGGCCGAGCAGGTGCGCCTGCTGGCAAAGCTTAGCGACCTCAAGGGCCTGGCCGTACCGGGCATGCCCATGGGCTCGCCCGGCATGGAAATGGGTGACCACAAGGATGCCTACCAGGTCATCGGCGTCACCCTGGATGGCCAGGACACCGTTGTAGCCGACTACTGATGCTCAGCTTGTGGGCGCTGTTTCTCAGCGCCTTCGGCGCCGCCACCCTGCTGCCGCTGCAATCGGAGGCCGTGCTGGTCGGCCTGTTGCTGCGCCAGCCCGAGGCCTGGGCAACCCTGCTGCTGGTGGCCACTCTGGGCAATGTGCTGGGTTCGGTCGTCAATTGGCTGCTGGGCCGCGCCGTCGAGCACCTGCGCGACAAACGCTGGTTCCCGTTCACCGCTGCCCAACTGCTGCGCGCGCAGCAGCGTTACCAGCGCTGGGGGCAATGGTCGTTGCTGCTCAGCTGGATGCCGGTGATCGGCGACCCGCTGACATTGATCGCCGGGATCATGCGGGAGCCGTTCTGGCGCTTCCTGCTGCTGGTGACCCTGGCCAAGGCTGGCCGTTATGCGGTGCTGGCGATGATTACCCTGGGCTGGTTTCACGCCTGGTAACACCTTTCACGTTCCCGGCGCGCGCCTGGCTGCTAAAGTCGCCTTCTCCTATATGGCCCTACACGGAGTGCCCCCATGCTGCGCGCAACCGCCCTGGCCCTGGCCTGCCTTGCCGGCAGCCCGGCCATCGCCGCCGAAACGCCTACCTACGGCCCCCAGCTCGAAGGCTTCAGCTATCCCCACCCGCTCAAGCACTTTGACTTCAAGTCCCAGGGCCAGTCCCTGCAGATGGGCTACATGGACGTCCCCGCACAAGGCCAAGCCAACGGCCACAGCGTGGTGCTGATGCACGGCAAGAACTTCTGCGCCGCCACCTGGGAAACCACCATCGACGCCCTGAGCAAGGCCGGTTACCGGGTCATCGCCCCCGACCAGGTCGGCTTCTGCACTTCCAGCAAGCCCGCGCATTACCAGTACAGCTTCCAGCAGTTGGCCGACAACACCCATGCCTTGCTCGAACAGCTGGGTATCAGGCAAACCATCGTGCTCGGGCATTCCACGGGCGGCATGCTCGCCACCCGCTATGCGCTGATGTACCCGCAGCAGGTGGAACGCCTGGCCATGGTCAACCCGATTGGCCTGGAGGACTGGAAAGCGCTGGGCGTGCCCTACCGTACGGTGGACCAGTGGTATGCGCGCGAGCTCAAGCTGGATGCCGAGGGCGTGCGCGAGTATGAGCGCAAGACCTACTACGCCGGGCGCTGGAAGCCGGAGTACGAGCGCTGGGTACAGATGCTGGCGGGCCTGAACAAGGGGCCGGGGCATGAAGCGGTGGCGTGGAACTCGGCGCTGATCTACGACATGATTTTCACCCAACCGGTGTACCACGAGTTCAAGGACCTGCAAATGCCGACCTTGCTGCTGATCGGCGACAAGGACACCACGGCCATTGGCAGCGATATCGCACCGCCGGAGGTAAAGGCGAAGCTGGGCAAGTATGAAGTGCTTGGCCCGCAGGTGGCCAAGCTGATCCCCAAAGGTGAACTGATCACCTTCGAAGGCATGGGGCATGCGCCGCAGATCGAAGAACCCGTGCGGTTCAACCGCACGCTGGTCGAGTGGCTGGCCAAGTAAAACGGCGGCTCGAGACCAGCACGGTATCTGTGGGAGCGGCCTTGCGTCGCGATGGGCCGCACAGCGGCCCCCTGCACCGTTCAGCCAAACCGTTGCAGTTGCATCTCCCGCAACCGGCTCAAGGTCCGCTGGTACGGGAATGCCAGATACCCCTGCGTATACAGCTCTTCCAGCCGCACCTCGGCCTCGAGGTACAGTGCCACACGGCGGTCGTAGCACTCATCGACCAGGGCGATGAAGCGGCGTACCGCATCGTCCTTGGGCGACAGCGCCGGCAGCTCACGGTCGCCTGCCACCACCCGCGCCGCACCATCTTCAGTGCCACGCGCAATGCGACCGGCCTGCTGCTTACCGCCCAGCGCCGGAATACCCGACACCAGGATGGCCGGAAAACGGTCGCAAAGTGCCATGAATTCCATGGCCGCCAGCGGTTGTTCGCACAGGTCGGTGAAGCGGCACCAGATAGCCTGCTCGCTGCGCCGCACGACCTGTACCTGCCTGGAGCCGATAACCAAGGGCTGATCAGTACCCGTGTGATCCGGGCTGAGCTGGCAGAACACCTCGCCCAGCGGGCTGGCCTGCCCTGTCGCTGCAACCCAGTAGCGCTGCCGTTCTGCACCGGGGTGCAGGCGGTGGTCCTGCTCGCCCGTCACCGGCAGTACCTGCATGTGCCGCTCAATGGCGGCGATGGCCGGCAGGAACCGCTCGCGGTTGAAACCGTCGCGGTAGAGATGGTCGGGTGGCTGGTTGGAGGTGGCGACGATCACCACGCCCTGGTCGAACAGTACCTGGAACAAGCGGCCGAGGATGATCGCGTCGCCAATGTCGTTGACGAACAGTTCGTCGAAGCACAACACGCGGATCTGCCCGGCCAGCTCCCGGGCCAACGCCAGCAGCGGGTCGGCGGTGCCATTGAGCTGGAACAGGCGCTGGTGGACCCAGGCCATGAAGTGATGAAAGTGCTGGCGCCGGCTGGATACGCACAAGCAGCGGTGGAACTGGTCCATCAGCCAAGTCTTGCCCCGGCCGACCGGGCCCCAGAGGTAGATGCCCTGGGTGGGGCGGCCCTGCTCGACAGCCAGGAAGCAGGCCTGCAAGGCATTGACGGCGCGGGCCTGGGCAGGGTCGTCAGCGTAGCCCTGAGTGCTCAGGGCTTGCTGGTAAAGGGATTGGGGAGTGATGGCCATGGCCGCATTCTACACAGGTCCCTGTAGGAGCGGCCTTGTGCCGCGATGGGCCGCGCAGCGGCCCCAGGACTTCGGCATTGCAGCATAGATTGTTGGGGCCGCTCTGCGGCCCATCGCGGCACAAGGCCGCTCCTACAGGGACCGCGTCAGTCGGCCAGGCCTACCTTCAGCAATGCGCCGTCCTTGTCATCGGTCAGCACATAGATGTAGCCATCCGGCCCAACCCGCACATCGCGGATACGCGCCTTCAAGTCACCGAGCAAACGCTCCTCATGCACCACCTTGTCGCCCTTCAACTGCAAACGGATCAGCTCCTGTGTCGCCAGTGCACCAATGAACAGGTTGTGGTCCCAAGCCTTGAATGTCGGGCTGTCGTAGAACGCCATGCCGCTGATACCCGGTGACTTCTCCCACACATGGTGTGGGTCGACCATGCCGTCCACATGCTTGCCCTTGGCCTCGGGAATCGGCAGCAGCGAGTAGTTGATGCCATGGGTCGCAATCGGCCAGCCATAGTTCTTGCCGGGCTCGGGGATGTTGATTTCGTCGCCACCGCGCGGGCCGTGCTCGTGGGTCCACAGCTTGCCGGTCCAGGGGTTGAGCGCGGCGCCCTGCTGGTTGCGGTGGCCGAACGACCAGATCTCCGGCCGCACGTTGTCCTTGCCGACGAAGGGGTTGTCCTTGGGCACTTCGCCATCCGGCAAGATGCGCACGATCTTGCCTTGCAGCTTGTCCAGGTCCTGGGCAGTGGGGCGCTGGTTGTTCTCGCCCAACGCGATGAACAGATAGCCGTCGCGGTCGAACACCAGGCGCGAGCCGAAGTGGTTGCCCACCGACAGCTTGGGCTGCTGGCGGAAGATCACGCTGAAGTTATCCAGCCGCGCGCGGTCTTCGGACAGCTGGCCACGACCGACGGCGGTACCGGCCTTGCCGTCACTGCCCTCCTCGGCGTAGGACAGGTACACGGTACGGTCCTTGTCGAACTGCGGTGACAGCACCACGTCCAGCAAGCCACCCTGGCCCTCGCCCCAGACCTTGGGCACGCCGCTGATCGGCGGGCCGACTTTGCCTTCAGCGTTGACCACCCGCAGGTTGCCGGCGCGCTCGGTTACCAACATGTCCTTGCCGCCCGGCAGAAATGCCAGCGCCCAAGGATTGCGCAGGCCGTCGGCCAGGGTGCTGACGGTCAACGTGCCTTCTTCGCTGCGAAACTGTTGCTCTGCCGCCGCCTGTGCCAGCAGGGGCATGAGTGCGGCGGCAGTCAGGGTAGCTAGCCAGGTTGCTCTGGGCATGCAGGATTCCTTCCGTATGGGCTCACGGCGCCCGCGTGCTGTCGCGGGGCGGCCGGCTCGGTTCCAGGTTTGGGGTTTGTTGCTGCCGACGCAGGTTGTCGCCATTGCCGATGCCGCGGTTGTCCAGGCTGGGCGTGCGCTGGTACGGGTCGGTGGACGGGCCGCGCACTGGGGGCGTGGCCGGCATACTGCCCTGGCGGCTGTTGGGGTTGGCGCGCTGGATCGGGCTGTTGTAGGGGTTGTTGTTGCCAGCGGCAAGCTGCAAAGGCTGTTGCGGGGCAGCGTGCGCAGGCAGGCACAAGGCCAGGCCCAGGGCCAGGGCCAGGATGGGCAATGTCGGGTTCATGCTTCACCTCCTGTACGAAAATGCCGCGCCTGGTGGGTTTGATAGCCTAAGGCGCGAGGGGTTCGAGACAAAAGTGTGAATTTGGGCGGAGATGATTCCTGATGTTTCAGTATGTGCTCGTGGGGCTGCTTTGCAGACCATTGCGACGCAAGGCCCTGCAGGAACAGCCTTGTGCTGCGAATGGGCCGCAAAGCGGCCCCGGATCACTGGCTCTTGTCTACCCTGTGCCGCGCCGCATACAGGCACAGCATTTCCATCGCCAGGGTCGCCCCCGCCAGCGCAGTGATATCAGCATGGTCATAAGCCGGCGCCACCTCCACCAGGTCCATGCCCACCAGGTTGATCCCCCGCAGCCCGCCCAGAATCTCCAGCGCCTGCACCGTGCTCAACCCACCACACACCGGCGTACCTGTGCCAGGCGCATAGGCCGGGTCGAGGCAGTCGATGTCGAAGGTCAGGTACACCGGCCGCTCACCTACACGCTGGCGAATTGCCGCAATCACCGCCTCGGTGCCCTGACGGTGCACCTGGCGGGCGTCGAGGATGGCAAAGCCCTGGCTGTCGTCATTGGTGGTGCGCAGGCCGATCTGCACCGAACAGGCAGGATCAACCAGGCCCTCACGGGCGGCATGCCAGAACATGGTGCCATGGTCGATACGCTTGCCCTCCTCGTCCGGCCAGGTGTCGCTGTGGGCATCGAAGTGGATCAGCGCCAGCGGGCCATGGCGGCGGGCGTGGGCCTTGAGCAGCGGGTAGCTGATGAAGTGGTCGCCACCGAGGGTAAGCATGGCGCAGCCCGCTTCCAGAATATGGGTGGCATGGGCCTCGATGCTGTCCGGCACCGACTGCGGTGTGCCACTGTCGAAGGCGCAGTCGCCATAGTCGATCACTGCCAAGTGGTCGAACGGGTCGAACGCCCACGGCCAGTGCCGGGCCCAGGCCTGCTGCACCGAGGCGGCGCGGATCGCCCGCGGGCCGAAACGCGCACCTGGGCGGTTGCTGGTGGCAGTGTCGAACGGCACTCCGCTGACCACCACATCCACACCACGCAAATCGCGGCTGTAGCGGCGGCGGGAGAAACTGGTAATGCCGGCGTAGGTACTTTCAGCGGCAGTGCCATACAGGCTGTCGCGAGTCATCGCCTGGTCGTTGCTTGCGGCTTGCTCCACGGTCGGGCTCCTTGGTTGTTATCAGTCACTGGCGGCTGCGAAAGGCCGTCCATAGGCGGTTGCGCTGGCGCAGGTCGGCCAGGGCCATGCTGCGGTCGGCGAACAGGCGCTGGCGCACTTCGGCAGGCGGGTAGATGTCCGGGTCATTGCGCACCGCCTCGTCCACCAACGGCGTGGCAGCCTGGTTGGCGTTGGCAAAGAACAGTGTGTTGGTCAGCGCAGCCACCGACTCGGGCTTGAGCATGAATGCGATGAACGCCCGCGCGGCCTCGGGGTGCGGCGCGTCCTTGGGGATGACCAGGTTGTCCTGCCACACCAGCGTGCCTTCACGCGGGATGCGGTAGATCAGCTCGAACGGCTTGCCGGCGCGGCGGGCCTGGTCGGCCGCCATCGCGGCATCGCCATTGTAGGTCAGCGCCAGGCACACGCTACCGTTGGCCAGGTCGCTGATCTGCCGGCCATTGGCGACGTAGCTGATCGAGGGTTGCAGCTGGCTCAGCAGCTGCTGCGCGGCGGCCAGGTCATCCTTGTCCTGGCTGTAAGGGTCCTTGCCGAGGTAGTTCAGGGCCACGCCAATCACTTCCTGCGGCGAATCGGGCATGGCGATGCCACAGTCCTTCAACCGGCTGGCGTATTCGGGCTTGAACAGCAGGTCGAGGCTGTCCAGCGGCACGTCGCCCAGGCGCTGGCGCACCGCCTCCACATTCACCCCAAGGCCCAGCGTACCCCAGGTGTACGGCACGGCATGGCGGTTGCCGGGGTCGGCCTCGGCGAGCTTGGCCAGCAGGTCCTTGTCGAGGTTGCTGTAGCCGGGCATGGCCTGGGGGTCGAGCGCTTGCAGGGCATTGGCCTTCAGCGCCCGGGCCAGCACGGTCGACGATGGCACCACCACATCGTAACCACTGCCACCGGTGAGTAACTTGGTCTCCAGCACTTCGGTGGTGTCGAAGGTGTCATACCGCACCTTGTAGCCGGTTTCCTGTTCGAAACGCTGAAGGGTTTGCGGGGCGACGTAGTCGGCCCAGCTGTAGAGGTTGACGACCTTTTCTTCGGCCTGCAGCGGCAGGGCCAGAACCAGGGACAACAGGCACAACGATCGACGCATGACGGACACCTCGGCAAATGGGTGGATGCCGCGAGCATGCCAGCCGGGTTACATTGCAGAAATGGCAAGTTTGCAAAGCTGACATTCATCAGGAGCAATGTAATGCTCGGACAAGTGCACGATCCCGACCTGCACCTGCTGCGGCTGTTCGTCACTGTAGTCGAGGCCGGGGGCTTCAGCGCCGCGCAAGGCGTGCTGGGCCTGAGCCAGCCCACCATCAGCCAGCGCATGGCGCAGCTGGAAACACGCCTTGGCTACCGCCTGTGCAGCCGAGGCAAAGGTGGCTTTCACCTGACGGAGAAAGGCGCGTTGCTGTTGGATGCAGCGCGCGGGCTGCTGCTGAACATCGAGCAGTTTCGCCAGCAGGCCACCGGCGTTGCCGGGCGGTTGCTAGGGACCGTGCGCATCGGCATGGCGGAAAACCAGGACAAGGCAGTGAGCCTGAAACTGGCGGCGGCCATTGCCGCGTTCCGCACACGAGAGGAATCAGTGCAGCTGGAGCTGATCAGTGCACCACCGGCGGAGCTGGAGCGGTTGTTGCTGGAGCAGCGGCTGGATTACGCCATCAGCTACTTCTCCGGCAACCAGGCGGCCTTTGATTACCAGCCATTGTTCGAGGAACCGCAACGGCTGTATTGCGGCAAGGGGCATGTGCTGTTCGGCGAATCGGGTGTTGAGCTTGAGCGGTTGCTGGAGATGGACCAGGTGCGCCATCCATACCGGTTTCTCAAAGGCGGTGAGCCGTTCCAGAGCCGGCACAGCATGGCTGTGGCGGAGCAGATCGAGAGCGTGCTGACGTTCATTCTGTCGGGGCGGCATATTGGTTACCTGCCCTGCCACTGCGCGCACGCCTGGGAGGCGGAGGGGTTGTTGTGGGCGTTAAACCCAGGGCTGGATTTTGTGGTGCCGTTTACCCTGGCCAGGCATCGGGCACAGGTGACGGGTGAAGCGCAGCAGGCGATTGCCGAGGATTTACTCGCGGCGTTTGCCTGATGCGCTCCTACAAGGGCCGGGCACGCCTTGGAGAAGGGTTAGTAAGCCATGCTCCAGGTCAGGGTGTAGGTGCGCCCGCGCCCTTGGTAGTCATACAGGTACGCCGGGCCGTAGGTCGGCGAATAGAACAGCGTCGCGCGTTGGCCCCAGACCGTGCTGTACTGCTTGTCCAGCAGGTTCTGGATGCCGGCACTGAAGGTGCCGAAGCCGGTGTCCTGGCTGCCCAGCAAATCGAAGGTGGTGTAACCGTCGATCTCGTGGTCGGCATCGTCCTTCAGGCTGAACGCATGGTTGGCTTGCAGCCGCGCACTGCGGCCATCGCCCTTCCAGCCAACAAACGCAGTGGCCTTGGACAAGGATGCATAGCGGGCATCACGCTTGTTCCACCCGCCGTCGGCAGCCTCTTCCTCGGAGCGGGTCAGGTGCAGGGTACCGCCCGCTTCCCAGCCCGTCTGGAAGTGCCGGGTTAGCGCACCTTCAAAGCCGAAGTCGCGGCTCTTCTGCTCTTCCACGTTGATCGTCAGCGTTTGCGAATCGACGTTGATGATCTTGTCCGACCAGATGTAGTACAGCGCCGCCTGGGCATCCCAGTCCAGGTCGGCATAGCGCCAGCCCAGTTCCACCTGGCGGCTCTTGATGCCGGCCAGCGGGTTGTCGGCCACGCTCAGGCCCGGCTTGCCGTAATACTTGGCAGGGTCTGGCAGGTCGAAACCTTCGCCATAGTTGCTCCATACCTGGTGGCCGTTCTTGAAGTCGTAGATGGCGCCTATGTTGAACAGGTTGACCTGGTAATCGTTGCTGCCGCCCGGCACGCCCTTGAAGTCGCTGACGTCGACGTCCATCTGCTGGCGACGGGCACCGCCGGAGAGCGTCAGGTTGTCGGTGGCATGCCAGTCCAGCTGGGCGTACACCGACACACCATCGACCCGGTAGCTGGGATAGCGCGCGGCCTTGCTGTCCTTTTCCATCTCCAGGCCGCCCGATTCGGACGAGGTCAGGGCGTTGAAGGTGGTCTGCTCGGCATTGAAGCGCTCGCGATCCAGGTCGAGGCCATAGGTCAGCTTCAACGTATCCCACTGTTTGGCGAACAAGCCCTTGAGGCTGGTGACCTCGAAGTTCTGCTGCGAGGCAGCAAAGTACACCCCGCGCGAGCCGGTGGGCGTGGCGCGGTTGTAGTACGGGAACGGGTAGAAGTTGTCGTCTTCCTTGCGGTACGAGGCCTGCAGGTAGAAATCCTGGCCCAGCACATCGCTGTGGTGGTAATTAGCGTTCAGCAACAAACGCCGGGTACGCGGCTCCAGGTCGGACGAATAGCCGCTGCGCAGCTCGGCGTCTTCCAGGTCGGATGGCGCGTTGTAGTTGAGGTTGGGAAAGTAAATCCCCGTGCTGCCGTGGTTGCCCGAGTCGTAGTACTGGGCCAGCAGGTCGAGGCTCTGCTGGTCGTTCAACTGCAAGCCCAGGGTGCCGAGCACGTCGATGGTGCGATTGTATTGCAGGTCGGTCTGGGTGTTGTCGATGAAGATCTGGTCGCCGGCACCGTCGTAGAAGGCTTCGTTCTGCTCGCCGGAAATACCCAGCCGGGCATTGACCCGCTCGTTGCCGCCACTGATCGACTGGGCGAAGCGGGTGGCCAGGTCATCGCTGTTGTTGAACCCGCTGCTGGCGCCAAGCTGGGTCTCGAAGCGCGCCGGCCCGGGTTCGCCCTTCTTGGTGACGATGTTGATGATGCCGCCAGTGGCACCACCGCCGTAGATGGCGCTGGCGCCAGACAGCACTTCGACACGCTCGACGTTGAACGGCGAAATGCTGTCGAACTGACGCGACAGGCCGCGCGAGCTGTTCTGGCTGACCCCGTCGATCATCACCAGCACGTTGCGCCCGCGCATGTTCTGGCCATAGTTGGTACGCCCTTCCGGCGCCAGGTCGAGGCCAGGTACCAGCTTGCCGATGGCTTCTTTCAGGCTGACGCCGCTGTCGATCTGCTCGCGCAGCTGCTGCTGGTCGACTACCCACACAGTGCCGGGGATTTCGCTGATTGCGGTGCTGGTGCGCGAGGCCACGCTGACTTCGATCGGCTTGAGGTTGACCGCCTGTGGCGCTGCCTGGGCCTTGCGCAGGGTCACGGTGCCCGCGTCACTGAAGTGCCAGCTCATGCCGCTGCCGGCCAGCAACTGCTGCAGGGCCTGCTCGACGCTGTAGCTGCCGTGCATGGCCGGGCTGGCAACGCCTGCTGCATCTCCCGTGGTGTACAGCAAGTGCAGCCCGGCCTGGTCGGCAAAGGTGGTCAGGGCCTGGTCCAGCGGCTGCGCTGGCAGGTCGAGCTGAACCTGGCGAGCCTGCATCTGGGTTTGTTCGGCGGTGGTCGCGGCCGACGCATGCAGCGGGCCGACCAGCATGGCCAGGGCGCTGCAGGACATCAGGGCATGGTGAAGAGGACCGCGACTGCGGTGCAAGGGCTTGAGCATCAGAGGCACGAATGAGCTTCCTGACAAGTCGTAAATGAGAATGGGTTGCTGATCAGTCCCACTACGACGATCTGGCTTGCAGGAACTTGCAGTGCCAAATGGAAAATATTTTTATTTCTGTGCCGGCCTCTTCGCAGCACAAGGCTGCTCCTACAGGAACCGCACATGCCTGTAGGAGCAGCCTTGTGCTGCGAAGAGGCCGGCACAGGCTGATCAATGAACCACAGCCAACCACGGCAGGTAGGTAACCTTCAGCCCATACCGCTGCTCAAGCGTGCGCAGCAGTGCTTCAGGCTCGTCAAGGTCAAACACCCCGCTCACCTCCATCGCCGCCAGCTTGCTATCAGACAGCACGATGCGCCCATGCCGGTAACGCTCAAGCTCCGTCAACACCTGCCCCAGCGGTTTGCCGTTGAAGATCAGCTTGCCGCGCTGCCAGGCCATCTGCGTACCGGCATCGGTCGCCACCGCCAGTTCATGTTCGCCAACCTTGGCTTCACCGCGTGCCAACACCACGCGGCCATCACGACGCACGCTGAAGGTGGCGGCACCACCCTGCACCCGCTCGCCTGCCGTATCGACCACAAACGGCCGCGGATCATCCGTGGCCTCGAACAAGGCCTCACCGGCAGCCAGCACCACACGGCGTTCGTGCTCACTGAACACCACACTCAGCGCACTGGCGCTGTTCAGCGTCACCCGCGTGCCGTCCGCCAGGGTAATCACCTGCCGCTCACCCACAGCGGTGTGGTAGTCCGCCAACAACACCGGTGCCTGCTGCCAACCCGCCACAGCGGCAACCAGCAACACCACGGAGGCAGCCACACCGGCCTGCTTGAGCCAGTCGCGACAATGGCGCAGGGCCTGGCCGATATATTTGGCCACCATGCTCTCGGAAACCCCCAGCCGCTGTGCAATCTGCGCCTGGGTCAGGCCTTCGACGCGGTTCAGCAACAACGCCTGGCGGGCATTGTCGGGCAGTTTCAGCAGCGCATCGTCAAGGATTTGCAGGCGCTCACGGGCCAGCAACGTCGCCTCGGGCGCTGGCGCCGGGCAGGTCAGTTCACAGGTCCCGTCACAGTCGTCATGGCTGGCAGCCAGGCGCTGCTCACGGCGCAAGGCATCAATTGCCAGGTTACCGGCCACGCGGAAGATGAAGCTACGGGCGTGCAGCACCGGCACCGCCTGTTCATCGACTTTCACCAGCTTCAGATAGGTTTCCTGCGCCACGTCGGCTGCGCGCTGGCGGTCGCTCATGCGCCGCGTCAGGAACTGCAGCAGGTCGTCGTAGTGCTCCTGGAAAGTCGCCAGCAGGCCCGACACGGGTGACGTCAGCATGGGTTTGGGCACTGCCAGCAGGATGAGTTATCGGGCGTTAATGAGAAACAGTATCTTTCATCTGCAAGGAGACTTTCAACGCCGACGCGCATTTGCCACACTGGCGGTTCGCTCACTCTGGCAAGGTCGCCCGCAATGACTGCCCGCCTGCACCGCTGTAGCCGCCTGCTTCTCGTCCTGCTGATGGCGTATGGCCTGGGTGCCTGCGCACTGCTCCAGCCACGCGACCCGGTCAACATCAGCGTGATCGGCATCGAGCCGCTGCCCGGCCAAGAACTGGAACTGCGCATGGCGGTGAAAATGCGCGTGCAAAACCCTAACGAGTCGCCGATCGACTACAACGGCATTGCCCTGAACCTGGAAGTGAACGGCCAGCCGCTGGCCGCCGGGGTCAGCGACCAGCAGGGGCATATTGGCCGCTATGACGAAGCGGTGATCGTGGTGCCGGTGAGCATCACGGCGTTTTCCTTCCTGCGCCAGGCCTATGGGCTGGGCACGGTGGACTCACTGAAGGGTTTGCCCTACAAGCTGCGCGGCAAGCTGGCGGGCGGGTTGCTGGGGACCGTGCGCTTTACTGACGAGGGCAAGCTGGACCTGCCGAAAGGCGCGACCTGGTAAGCGCCCGCCAGGGGTATTCAGCGGCTGGCGCTGGCGGCGGCCATCAGCTTGTTGACTTCGCTGCGCACCATGCTGGCGTATTCGGGCGGCGACATGCCCTCCAGTTCGGCGCGCACCCACTCGGCCCATTTACCCTTGCGCCGGGGCTTTTCGGCGATCAGCCGGGCCGCATCGCCCTTGGCCTTGCCCAGGCTGCTCTGCCACATCTCGAACAGCCGCGCCTTCTCTGCCTCGATCTGCGCCCGTTCCTCGAAGCTCATGTTGGCCAGATTGAAACTCATGAAGGTACCTGCAGGTTTGAAAATGGCCGCTATCTTACACCCAGGCAACCCAACATCGGAAAGCCACCGCAACTTTCCCGACGCAGCGGCATCCATTGTTCACACCACCCCATCAACGAGGACGAGTTCATGGCCCGTAAAAACGCCACACTGGCGGACAGCGACCAGATCAAGGACCAGGTATTCAGCGAACTGCAATCGCTGATCGAAGAATCGGAAAAGCTGCTGAACGACAGCGCCGCCCTGGTCGGCGAAGAAGCAGAAACCCTGCGAGCGCAGGTCAGCCTGAAACTGAAACAGGCGCGCCAGGCCGCTGGCACTATGCGCGACAAAGCGCAACCGGTGGTGCACGCCACCCAGGACTACATCGGCGGCCACCCTTGGCAGACCGTCGCCATTTCCGCCGGCCTGGGGCTGGTGGTGGGCCTGCTGCTGGGGCGGCGCAACTGAAGCCTGGGCCGCCTGGTGCGAATCAGGCGGCCAGCGCTTGCGGGATACCGCTGTGGAAGCGCAGTTCCTGGTCCGGAGACTGGATCAGCTCCATTTCTGCAGCGCGCACCAGTTCAATCCGGCGGGCGATGTCCGCCTCATCACCGTAGTTGTGCGCCAGTTTCAGGTAGCCCTGGTAATGGCGGGCTTCGCTTTTCAGCAGGCCGTGGTAGAAGCGGCCCAATTCTTCGTCCAGGTGCGGCACCAGCGCAGCAAAGCGCTCGCAACTGCGTGCCTCGATGAACGCCCCTACCACCAGCGTGTCCACCAGCTTGACCGGCTCGTGGGCGCGCACCAGGCGGCGCAGCCCCGAGGCATAGCGGCCCGCCGACACCGGCCGCAGTGGCACGCCACGGCGCTTCATCAGGCGCAGCACCTGTTCGTGGTGCACCAGCTCCTCGCGGGCAAGGCGCGACATCATGTTGATCAGGTCGAGGTGGGTGTTGTACTTGGCCATCAGGCTCAAGGCAGTGCTCGCGGCCTTGAATTCGCAGTTCTTGTGGTCGATCAGCAGTGTTTCCTGGTCGGCCAGCGCCGCTTCGATCCAGGCGTCTGGCGTCGGGCAGCCAAGAAAGGCATCGATTTCGGGGATCAGGGACATAAGCATGCAACCACACAGAACAGGCAGGGCCGGCGATTATACCGGCGGCGGCGGGCGGCGCCAGTGACTATGCTTGTTGATGTACATCAAGCGCCAGCGGGGGGCGCGCCGTCTATAGTCAGGCATTGGTCGCCACCTTTGAAGGGAGCTAACGCCCATGCAAGCCGTCCGCAGCATCCTCGTCGTCCTCGACCCCGAGCACGCCCACAGCCGGGCGCTGACCCGGGCCAAGCTGATTGCCGGCGTCACTGGCGCACGCCTGCACCTGCTGATGTGTGACAAAAAGCATGACCACACTGCACTGCTTAGCCTGCTGAGTAGCCAGTTGCACGATGACGGGTACGACAACGTCACCCACGAGGAGGCCTGGCGCGACAACCTGCACGACACCATCATCTATGTGCAGCAGGCCGAGGGCTGCGAGCTGGTGATCAAGGAACACCGCCCGGACAACCCGCTGAAAAAAGCCTTGCTCACCCCCAGTGACTGGAAGCTGCTGCGCCAGTGCCCGTGTGCCGTGCTGATGGTCAAGAGCGAACGGCCGTGGACCGGTGGCAAGATTCTGGCTGCGGTAGACGTGGGCAACCAGGACGACGACCACCGCCGCCTGCATGCGAGCATCATCGACCATGGCTACGCCATCGCCGGGCTGGCCAAGGGCGAACTGCATGTCATCAGCGCGCACCCGTCGCCAATGCTGTCGGCCTCGGACCCGACGTACCAGTTGAGCGAGACCATCGAGCAGCGCTACCGCGATGCGTGCAAGGCGTTCCAGGCAGAGTACGGCATCAGCGAGGAGTGCCTGCATGTGGCTGAAGGGCCGGCAGATGTACTGATTCCGCATACCGAGAAACTGCTGAACGCGGTGGTGACGGTGATTGGTACGGTGTGCCGCACGGGGATTTCCGGGGCGTTGATTGGCAATACTTCGGAGGTGGTACTGGATGCGCTTGAGGGGGATGTGCTGGTGCTCAAGAGCGAAGAAGCCATCGCCCACCAGGCCGAACTAGCCCGCGGCTGACGCAATTTCCACAATTGGCGCGGTCCCTGTAGGACCGCGCAGACCCGTTACGGCATCGCCTCCAGCACCTTCGGGTCCAGCCCCTCTCCTGCATTGGCCTCGATCCATTCTGCCAGCTGCCGGCGCATGGCCGGCGTCCAGAAGCTTTGCAAATGCTGGCGCACCCCTTGCACCGCCAGCGCCCGGTTTGGCTCGCTGTCGAAGTAATGGGCAATCTGGTTGGCCATCTTGACCAGGTTATCGCTGCTCATCGGCGCACCTCGGCTTTCTCCGCTGTACGGCGTTCCTGCAGCAAGCGCCGCTGTTCGTCACTGAAGTCCTGATAGCGCTTTTGCCACTCCGATGGCTGGAACACTTTCACCACTTCCACTGCCGTCACCTTGTATTCGGGGCAGTTGGTGGCCCAGTCGGAGTTGTCCGTTGTGATCACGTTGGCCCCCGACTCGGGGAAGTGGAACGTGGTGTACACCACCCCCGGCGCTACCCGCGCACTGACCTTGGCGCGCAGCACGGTCTGCCCCGCGCGGCTGCCGATGCCCACCCAGTCACCGTCCTGGATGCCGCGGCTTTCGGCGTCGGTCGGGTGGATTTCCAGACGGTCGGCGTCATGCCAGGCAACGTTGCCGGTACGCCGGGTCTGGGCGCCGACGTTGTACTGGCTGAGGATGCGCCCGGTGGTGAGCAGCAACGGGTAACGGTTGTTGACCTTTTCGTCGGTGGGCACATAGCCGGTGAGCATGAAGCGGCCCTTGCCACGGACGAACTGGTCGATATGCATGGTCGGCGTGCCATCCGGCGCCGCGTCGTTGCACGGCCACTGCAGGCTGCCATGGCGGTCGATTTCGGCGTAGCTGACGCGGCGGAAGGTCGGCGTCAGGCGGGCAATCTCGTCCATGATCTCGGACGGGTGACGGTAGTTCATCGGGTAGCCCAAGGCGTTGGCCAGGGCCACGGTCGCTTCCCAGTCGGCCTTGCCGGCCAGCGGTTCCATGACCTTGCGCACCCGCGAAATGCGCCGCTCGGCATTGGTGAAGGTGCCGTCCTTTTCCAGGAACGAGCAGCCCGGCAGGAACACATGGGCGAATTTGGCCGTTTCGTTGAGGAAGATGTCCTGCACCACCACACATTCCATGGCGTGCAAGGCCGCCGTGACGTGCTGAGTGTTGGGGTCGCTCTGGGCGATATCCTCGCCCTGGCAGTAAAGGGCCTTGAAGCTGCCGTCCAGCGCTGCCTCGAACATGTTGGGGATGCGCAGGCCCGGGTCGGGCTGCAAGGTCACGCCCCAGGCGCGCTCGAACTCGGCGCGCACGCCCTCGTTGGAAATATGCCGATAGCCGGGCAGCTCGTGGGGGAACGAGCCCATGTCGCACGAACCCTGCACGTTATTCTGCCCACGCAGCGGGTTCACCCCTACCCCTTCACGGCCGATATTGCCGGTGGCCATGGCCAGGTTGGCGATGCCCATCACCGCAGTGCTGCCCTGGCTGTGCTCGGTCACGCCCAGCCCGTAGTAGATGGCCGCGTTGCCACCAGTGGCATACAGGCGCGCCGCGGCGCGGATCTGCTCGGCGGGCACGCCACACACCGGGCCCAGCACCTCGGGGGCGTTGTCTGCCTGGCTGACGAAGTCGCGCCAGCGGGCAAAGTCTTCGGTTTCGCAGCGGGCATCGATGAAACGCTGGGCCAGCAGGCCCTCGGTGACGATCACGTGGGCCAGGGCGTTGAGCATGGCCACGTTGGTGCCCGGGCGCAGTTGCAGGTGCAGCTCGGCGCGGGCGTGCGGCGAGTCGACCAGGTCGATGCGCCGTGGGTCGATCACGATCAGCCGCGCACCCTGGCGCAGGCGGCGCTTGAGCTGCGAGCCGAACACCGGGTGAGCGTCGGTGGGGTTGGCGCCAATCACCAGCACCACGTCTGCCTGCATCACCGAATCGAAGCTTTGCGTGCCGGCCGACTCACCCAGGGTCTGCTTGAGACCATAGCCGGTGGGCGAGTGGCACACCCGCGCGCAGGTATCGACGTTGTTGTTGCCGAACGCCGTGCGCACCAGTTTTTGCACCAGATAGGCTTCTTCGTTGGTGCAGCGGCTGGAGGTAATGCCACCGATGGAATCGCGCCCGTACTTGAGCTGGATGCGGCGGAACTCGCTAGCAGCGTAGGTGACCGCTTCGTCCCAGCTCACTTCCTGCCACGGGTCTTCCAGGCGCTTGCGGATCATCGGCTTGGTGATGCGATCCGGGTGGGTGGCGTAGCCCCAGGCAAAGCGGCCCTTGACGCAGGCGTGGCCGTGGTTGGCGCCACCGTTCTTGTCCGGGACCATGCGCACCAGCTGGTCGCCTTTCATTTCGGCGCGGAACGAACAACCGACGCCGCAGTAGGCGCAGGTGGTGATCACCGAACGCTCAGGCTGACCAAGCTGCACCAGGCTCTTTTCCGTCAGCGTCGCGGTTGGGCAGGCCTGGACGCAGGCGCCGCACGACACGCATTCGGAGGCGAGGAAGTTATCGCCACCCGCTGCCGCCACCCGCGACTCGAAACCGCGGCCGGTGATGGTCAGGGCGAAGGTGCCCTGGATGTCTTCGCAGGCGCGCACGCAGCGGCTGCAGACGATGCACTTGCTGGGCTCGTAATCGAAATACGGGTTGGATACGTCCTTTTTCTCAGCCAGGTGGTTGGCGCCGTCGTAGCCGTAGCGCACCTCGCGCAGGCCCACCTGGCCGGCCACGGTCTGCAGCTCGCAGTTGCCGTTGGCCGAGCACGTCAGACAGTCCAGCGGGTGGTCGGAGATGTACAACTCCATCACGTTGCGGCGCAGGCCGGCCAGGCGTGGCGTTTCGGTACGCACTACCATGCCTTCGCTGACCGGCGTGGTGCAGGACGCCGGGTAACCGCGCATGCCGTCGATTTCCACCATGCACATGCGGCATGAGCCGAAGGCTTCGAGGCTGTCGGTGGCACACAGTTTGGGGATGCTGGTGCCGAGCATGGCCGCAGCGCGCATCACCGAGGTGCCGGCAGGTACGCTGATGGCGCGGCCATCGATGCTCAGGCTGACCTGCACTTCGCTATCACGGGCCGGGGTACCGAGGTCGCTGCTTTTATCAGAAGCGGGGTCGAAGAAATTGATCACTGCGCGGCCTCCGTGGTGGTCAGCCCAAAATCGGCGGGGAAGTACTTGAGGGCGCTGGCCACCGGGTAGGCAGTCATGCCGCCCATGGCGCACAGCGAGCCGTACTGCATGGTGTCGCACAAGTCGCGCAGCAACAGGGCCTGGTCGTGGCGCTCGGTGAAATCAGTCGTGGCGATCAACCGGTCGACCACTTCCATGCCACGGGTGGAGCCGATGCGGCATGGGGTGCACTTGCCGCAGGATTCTTCGGCGCAGAACTGCAGGGCGAAGCGCGCCATGCTGGCCATGTTCAGGGTGTCGTCGGCCACCACCACACCGCCGTGGCCGAGCATCGCGCCCATGGCGGCGAAGGCTTCATAATCCAGCGGGGTGTCGAAGTGGCTGGGGGGTACCCAGGCGCCGAGCGGGCCGCCGACCTGCGCAGCCTTCAGCGGCCGGCCACTGGCCGTACCGCCGCCGTAGCCCTCCACCAGCTCGCGCAGGGTCAGGCCGAACGCACGCTCCACCAGGCCGCCCTGGCGGATATTGCCGGCCAGCTGGAACGGCATGGTGCCCAGCGAGCGGCCCATGCCGAAATCGCGATAGAACGCTGCCCCCTTGGCGAGAATGATGGGCACTGAAGCCAGGGTGAGCACGTTGTGCACCAGTGTGGGCAGCCCGAACAGGCCTTGTAGCGCGGGCAGTGGCGGCTTGGCACGGACAATGCCACGCTTGCCCTCGATGGATTCGAGCAGCGCAGTTTCTTCGCCGCAGATGTAGGCACCGGCACCCACCCGCACTTCAAGGTCGAACGCCTGGCCGCTGCCGGCTACGTCGGTGCCGAGGTAGCCGGCATCACGGGCGATGGCGATGGCCTGGTCGAGCACGCGGATGGCATCCGGGTATTCCGAGCGCACATAGATGTAGCCCTTGTCGGCCCCCACGGCGAGGCCAGCAATGATCATGCCCTCGATCAGCAGGAAGGGGTCGCCTTCCATCAGCATACGGTCGGCGAAGGTGCCGGAATCGCCCTCGTCGGCGTTGCACACCACGTACTTCTGCCCAGCCCCGGCGTCGCGCACGGTGCGCCACTTGATGCCGGCCGGGAACGCCGCACCGCCACGGCCACGCAGGCCGGAGTCGAGCACGGCCGCGACCACTTCGGCACCGTTCAGGGCCACGGCCGCTTCAAGGCCGGCGAAACCACCATGGGCGCGATAGTCGTCCAGCGACAACGGGCGGGAGATGCCGGCGCGGGCGAACAGCAACCGCTGCTGGGTTTTCAGGTAAGGGATTTCTTCGACCAGCCCCAACGCCAGCGAGTGGCCACCTGGCTCACCGGCCAGGGCGTCGAGCAATGCCGGCACGTCTTGTGGGGTAACCGGGCCGAAGCCCAAGCGCCCTTGCGCACTGTCGCACTCGATCAGCGGCTCCAGCCAGTACAGCCCGCGAGAGCTGGTGCGCTGGATATCCAGCGGCAACTGGCGGCGCTCGGCCTCGCGCTGCAAGGCATCGGCAACCTGGTCGGCCCCCACGGCACGGGCCACCGAATCGCACGGGATGTAGAGCTTCAGCATGCTGCGTCCTCCCGGCAAGCGTTTACCAATGCACGCAGGCGCTCAGGGGTAAGCCGCGCATGCACCTGGCCGTCCAGCTCCAGGGCCGGCGAGCAGGCGCAGGCACCCAGGCAGTACACCGGCCGCAGGCTGATGGCACCGTCGGCGCTGGTGCCATGGTCGTCCAGTGCCAGCTGATCGCGCAGTTGCGCGGCCAGGGCCTCGGCGCCACGGCTCTGGCACGATTCGGCGCGGCACAGGCGCAGGGTGTGGCGCGCCGGTGGCGATGTACGAAAGTCGTGGTAGAAGCTGATCACCCCGCGCACTTCAGCCAGGCTGAGGTTCAGGGCATGGGCAATTTCGGGTACAGCAGCATCGGGGATGAAACCGATGTCGTGCTGGATGGCATGCAGGATAGGCAACAAGGCACCAGGGGCGTCCTTGTCGCGAGCCAGAATGCGCTGGATCACGGGCAGGTGGAGCAGTTCATCAGGCATACAGCGGACCTCGGCATCACGGACCCCGCCTGAATTATTGTGAGGGCAGGTATCCAGCGTGTTCTGCTGCGGCACGTCGGCCACGTCACGGTTGCGCGGCGCCGACGGCCTCCTTGCCCACGGCCGCGCATCTGCGCACGCTGGTCCGAAGGCATCCTGCAAGCATGGCACTTGTGGCGCCAGGGGGTTGCGTGCGAACGACCAGGCGCATCCTGAAACCGACGCCAAGTGCACGCCCCCTGCACGGTAGGCGAGGTTTCAGGGCAGTGGCCAGCCAGCCATCCTTGTAACAGTTGCACAGGTCGCAGCCATCGGCACCCAGCAAACGCGACTCACCTTCACAGACCGCCCGATCCTCGCCATCGATCAAGGCGCGCCCTTGCCCTCCACCGCCTTGGCCGTCTCGATCAACTTGTCGAACTTGCGGTTCAACTGGGCAAACTTCTCGTCGCTTTTGGCCCGCGCCTTGATGTTGTCTTCCGAACTGGCCTTGTCGGCAATGGTCACCACCGTCCTGTCCCAGTTCCTGGACACCCAGTAAACCAGTTCGCCATCTGCGGAAAACGCTTCCAGCCGGCCACCGGTATCCGGCACAGGCTTCGCATCCCTGGTCATTGGCAGCAGTTGCTGCACCCGCGCTTCATCGGTGGTGTCCAAACGTACCTCAACCTGGCGCAGCTGGTCTGCCTCGTTGAACGCCGCCTGCACCTGCGAGATGGGAATGCCGCCCAGGTTGAGGTCCCCCTTCGGGCCGGCGCCCTTGTAGAACTCGGTCGGTACCTGATAGTGATACCCCGTGAAATGCTCAACCTCGCCAAACTGCTGCTGCAGGATGGCCAGCACCTGGGGCTTGGGCATGCCGAGGGTGAACTGGCCGATTTCAAGCGCTGACCAGGCTTGCAGGGGGAACATCGCGCAGGCGAACAGGAGCGGTAAGGTCCGTTTCATGGGGTTATCTTCCTTGAAGTAAGCCCGGCAACCTAACCCCTGCACGACAATCCGACAATACTGGCAGGGTGCCAAGCCACCCTGCCTCCAGGCCTCAGGCCACTGCCTTGTCTACGCTGCGCCCGGCTTCCAGCTCACGCACCAGCGGTAATACGTGCTCGCCGAAGTACGCCACTTCCTCCTGGAAATGCAGGAAGCCGGACAGAATCAGGTCCACCCCGACTGCCTTCAGCGCAACGATGCGCTCGGCAATTTGCTTAGGCGTGCCGATCAGGTTGGTCTTGAAGCCATCGTTGTACTGCACCAGGTCCTCGAAGCTGGATTTGGCCCAGTTGCCCTCGCCCTCCGGGCTGGCTGCCCCGGCATGCTTTACCTCGTGGCCGAACGCCCGCACCGCCTCGGGGTTGGCCTTGTCGATGATTTCCTGCAACACCGCCCGCGCCTCTTCCTCTGTGTCGCGGGCAATGATGAAGGCGTTTACCCCAACCTTGACCGAGTGGCCGTTGGCTGCGGCCTTGGCGCGGATGTCATCGACCTGGGCCTTGATCCCTTCCACGCTGTTGCCGTTGGTGAAGTACCAGTCCGACACCCGCGCGGCCATGTCCCGCGCCGCACGCGAACTGCCGCCCTGGAAGATCTCGGGGTGCGGCTGCTGCAGCGGCTTGGGTTTGAGGTTGTAGTTACGGAAGCGATAGAAGTCGCCGTTGAAGGTGAAGTTGTCCTGCGTCCAGATGCCCTTGAGCGCGCGGATGAACTCCTCGGAACGGCGATAGCGTTCGTCGTGGTCCAGCCACGGCTCACCAATGGCGTGGAACTCGCCCTTGAACCAGCCCGAGACCACGTTGATGGCGATGCGGCCATTGGTGAACTGGTCGATGCTGGCCAACTGCTTGGCCGCCAGCGCCGGGTTCCACGGCCCTGGCAGGATGGCGGCGATGACCTTGAGCTTTTCCGTGGCAGCCAGCAGCGCATGGCTGATGGTGACCGACTCATGCTGGTTGTCGGCACCATAGCCGGCGGTGAAGCGGATTTGCGACAGGGCGTAGTCGAAGCCGGCTTTTTCAGCGATTTGCGCAAGCTTGCGGTTGTAGTCGATGTCCCAGCTGGTGCGTTGCTCGATGGTGCTGACCACCAGGCCACCGCTGACGTTGGGGACCCAGTAGGCGAACTTGAGTGGGGTGTGGCTCATGGGGAAGCTCCTTGAGAGTCCTTGGGGTTCAAGGAGGCATGAGCAGCAAGCGTGCCAACGGCTGGATTGCTTTACTTTCAACGGGTTAGTGGAATTAGTCGACGATGTTGACTGCATGTGGTCAAACACGCTGTCGGATCACTGTTGCCTGCGCAACATCGCCGCTTGTTGCTGGCTCACCGGTTCTTGCGCATGCCCATGTGAGCGTCATCCATCAAGGCTTTGGCCATGTCGCAGAGGAAGTGCGAGGCCCAGACCAGCACCGGTTCGTTGTCCATTACCCCGATAAATGCCAGCCAGTGGTACTGCCCTCCACTATCCTGTGGGAGCGGGTTCACCCGCGAACACGGGCGCAGCCCGTGCCATCCACCGCTGGCAAAACTTGATTTCAGCCCATCAATGCAAGGTATGCATTTGCGGCTTGCCTTTGAACTGCACCTGCGCAATCGCCGTCTCCAGCAACGATCGCACAGCCTCCACTTCATGCATCACCGCCAAGGTCATGACGGTGGCGGGAGACTTGGGCAGCGTGGAGATGGCGTGATGGCCTACGGACAAGGCGCAGAGGACGTATTCGGTGGCCTGGATCAGGGTGTCTTCCAGGTGGTGCGAAGGGTCAGCGGAGAAAGGTGGATCGGGAACAATTTTGAGCATGGCGAATCTCTCTAGTTGCACTACCAAGATCGCCACCTGCTCACTTGCAGATGATTGGGTGGCGGCTACGTAAGGGCCTGCAAGACCGAGGCAACTAGAAAGCCCGGTTGGTCCGAAGACCACCCGTACGCAGCCACCATAAAACGCAGCTGAGCGCAAAAAAAATCTGGCGGGCCAACGAAGAGCCCTGTGCGTGGTTGCCCCACGCACAAGCGACAATGTTCAGTGCTGACTATACCGCCAACCGCGCCAGCCGCTGCAGCGCCACAATCACTTCCTCGTCCCGCTCTTCGAGCACATCCGCCTGGATAAGGGCGATCACTGCCTTCAGCAGTTCAGTCTGGTTCATCTCTGTTTGCTGTTGCAGCGCAAGCAGGTCCTCTGCCATGTGCGGATTAACCTTCATCGACAACCGCCGGGTTGCGTTGGACCTTGCAAGCCCGCGCTGCTCCCGCTGCTCATCCAGCGCCTGGATGAACGCCAGGTGCGCAGCCCGCAATCGCCCCCCCTGCTGAACCTGCGCCAACCTCTGAACATAGTGGGCCAGAAACAACTTGCGTAAATTGGCCCCGGCGTCGCTGCTGACTGCATGCATGGCCGCATCCAGCACGTCCACGTAGACGGCCGGCAAGCGTGCCTCGATAGACTTGAGCTGCTGCTTGCGCGCCTCGTGAATGGCTGGTGTGGATTGCGGTGGAAGTGCGACCACGCCATCGCAACGGGTACACACGCCCACCAATATGTCCCTGGCCACACCCTTGCCATCGCTGAACGGTACATCCCGGCGGGCATAGCGAGTGGTCACCACTGCCTGGCACTGCTCGCACAGTGCTTTTCCGCTATCCCCTTCGAACAGAATCTTCATGATCTGGGTACTCACTGGTGAACGCTAATGAACCAGGTGTCTGGTTCGATAAAAAAGAACTTGATGTACCAGCCATCCCGTTTGAGCACATGCACCTCTACGGCAGCGACAGCGTGGTGAGGGCTGCTTGCGTGGTGAATGCCCCGGCATGAGCGCACGACTTCGACAACCTCTCGGGCTGACACCTCCCCTGTAGCCAACAGGTTCTTTATATCGATATCCCCGCGTGAAACGTGTTGGTACTCCCCTGATTCAAGCGCCGCTATCACTGCGCGCTGGGCCTCCCTGAAACCGGTTTTCATAGCTAATCCCTGCCATTACGAAAATCATCGTACAAAATCCGGATCAAATCTAGCGCTTGCGAAGCCAAAGCGACCAGCGGTCCCCCCCGATTCGAGCGATGACCCGGAACACGTATGAACTATGGCCCTGGCAGCCGCAAGACAGCGCAGGGCACTGTAACCAACGCTTTCAAGGCTGCTCGCGGCAGCCGCTTGAAACCTGCGTGAGCACCGGCTAGCTGCTGCCATCCACCCAGGCCTTGTTTCGCGAGATGTGAAGAAGCATGAAACATTATTTATCAATATAAATTCCCATTTGATGTAGCTTCTCATTCGCACGAAATCTGTAACCCTTTTATCAGTCCCCCGCCTCAGGAATTCCCCGTGAAATGTCATCTCCCTGCCCGCCTCTTGCTGGTCGGCGCATGCGGCGCCATGCCTGTCGTTCATGCCGCCGACAACCTCACCCTGCCCGCGACCCAGATCGACAGCACGAGCGAAGTGGTGGATGGCGTGAGCCAGGGCTACGAAGGCAGGGCTTCATCCAGCACCACCAAACTGGGCCTGACCGACAAGCAGACCCCGCAGGGCGTGACAACCATCACCCGCCAGGCGCTGGACGATTTCAAGATCACCGGTATCAAGGACGCACTGCGCGCAGCACCGTCGGTAACCGTCGAGCAAACCGAAACCGACCGTACCGAATTCACCTCGCGTGGCTTCGACATCAATACCTTCGAATACGATGGTACGGGCATGCCCTTCGTAAGCAGCACGCTGGTAGGTGATCAGGACCTGGCCGAGTACGAGCAGATCGACGTGTTGCACGGCGCCAATGGCTTGATGAGTGGTGCCGGCAACCCGTCGGCCACGGTCAACTTCGTGCGTAAACGCCCGACAGATACCTTCCAGGCGCAGGTCGACACCAGCGTCGGCTCGTGGGACAGCCGCCGTATCGACGTCGATGTTGCAGGCCCGCTGACCGACAGCGGCAATGTGCGCGGCCGGTTCATCTACTCCCACGACAAGGGCAACTCATGGATGGACCGCTACAGCCACGAGCGCAACGTTGCTGCCGGCCTGCTGGCGTTCGATGTGTCCGACGCCGACACCGTGACTGTGGGCTTCTCCCAGCACAACAGTGATTCCAACGGCAGCACCTGGGGCAACCTGCCACTGGTGGACAATGACGGCAATGCCATCCACTACAGCGGGCGCAGCAACAGCATCGGCCAGCCGTGGACCTACTGGAACCTGCACACCCAGCGGGCCTTCGTCGAGCTTAAGCATGATTTCGGCAATGACTGGAACGCCACGCTCACGGCCACCGGGCAGCAGGAAAAGCAGAACACCAACATGCTCTATGTCGGTGGCGTCTCCGGTGATGTTGCCGACGCGTATGCCAACCACACCCGCAGCGAGGCCCACCAGTTGCTGGGCGAGGCCAAGGTGCAAGGCCCGTTCAGCCTGTTCGGTCGCGAGCACCAGCTGACCTTCGGTGCCGCGTACGGGCGCACGCATCAAAAAGGCCAGGAGTATGACGAAGACCTGGAGCATGGCAGTTTCTTCAACACGTCGTTCTCGGGCATCCTGGCGGGCAATACGCCTATGCCCTCGTTTGGCGTCACCAGTGACGACCTGGCGCAGAACTTCCAGGACACGCAAAAAAGCGTATTCGCCGGTGCGCGCTTCAGCCTGGTCGATAACCTGCACTGGATTGCCGGTGCACGCATGCTCAGCGCCGACGGCAAGGGCGAGAGCTACGGTTCAGAACACTCCACGCGCGCCCACGGCAAGGTCACGCCCTACACCGGCCTGGTCTACGACCTGAACGAGGTATGGAGCATCTACGGCAGCTGGACCAAGATCTACAACCCGCAATACAACGTGGTCGGTACCGACGGCAAGCTGCTCGACCCACTGGAAGGCAAGAGCATGGAAGTGGGCGTAAAAGGCAGCGTGATGGACCAGCGCCTGCACCTGACCGCTGCGCTGTTCAAGACCGAGCAGCGCAACGTGGCCGTGGATGCCGGATTCGACGGGGTTCAGGAGGTTTACACTCCGGGCGACTTCAAGAGCCACGGCGTAGAGCTGCAGGCGTCCGGCGAAGTGGCGCCAGGGCTCGACCTGCTCGCCGGCTACACCTATGTACGTATTGACGATGACAACGGCGAGCGTGCGCGCAAATATGTGCCGGCCCACAGCTTGCGCGGCATGGTCACTTACCGCTTGCCGACCCTGCCACAGATGAAGGTTGGTGCCCGTGTCAGCTGGCAGACCGGCGTCGAGAACGACACCAACAGCGCCATCCACCAGAACGCCTACGGTCTGGTTGACCTGATGACCAGCTACGACATTGACAGCAACTGGAGCACGTCGCTGAACCTGAACAACGTCACCGACCGCAAATACCTCCTGTCGCTGTACAACAACGCGACAACCGCCGGCTATGGTGCGCCCCGCAACCTGACGGCTTCGGTGACCTGGAAGTATTGACCCCGCCCGTGTGTAGCGGCGCACTGTACGGCATCCAGTGATGGGCCTGGCGCCATTCAGGTAAGCTCAGCCCCTGCAATGCAACCATCAAGGACGGTACCCATGCATTCACTGACTGACGAGCAGGTACTGGCGATCATCCGCGAGAACCCGGTAAACCGAGCACTTCTGGCGCTGCTGGCAACGCTGGAGATCCCCCACTGCATGCTGGTGGCAGGCGCCCTGTTCCAGACCTTCTGGAACCACCGCGCAGGGCTGCCTGCCGGCTGGGGTATCAAGGACTATGACATCGCCTATTTCGACGCCGACGTGTCCTGGGAGGCAGAGGACCGGGTTATCACCAGGGTGCAGCAGGCCTGCGCGCACTTGGGCGTCAACGTGGAAGTGCGCAACCAGGCCCGCGTCCACCTGTGGTACCAGCGGAAATTCGGCGGTGCTTACTCGCCATTGCTCAAGGTCACGGATGGCATCGACCGCTACCTGATCCGCTCGACCTGCCTTGGGGTTGATGTGTGCACGGGCACGTTGTACAGCACCCATGGCCTGGATGACCTGCAGCACGATCTGCTGAACATGAACGAGCTGAACCCACGGCCAGGCTTGTTCAGGGAAAAAGCCGCCAGCTACCGGGAGCGTTGGCCATGGCTTGTCTTGGTCGAGTGACCAGAATGCTCAAGCTACTGTCCGGTTTTCGACCCGCCGAACCACTCACTGCGGGTCATCTCCCATACCTCGACCTGCATTGGCCCAGAAACAAAATATCCATCACGGGTACTCACCCTACGCATGCCCTCATGTTCTGAAACCTTGCGCGAGGCATGGTTGGCAACGGCTTTGGGAACCTGCATGAGCGGGCGTGACAACGCCTCGAACCAATAGGCGTTGATAACCCTGCAGGCTTCGCGCATGTGGCCCATGCCCCACCACTGCGGCGCAAGCCAGAAGCCTCTGTTGTTTCCAGGCTGCTCATACAAACTGATGCTGCCAATGGTGCAGTCAGCCTCGTTGCGCAGGCGGATCATCCAGTGCCATTCACGGCCCGCAGCCATGGCAGGCAGGGCGATATCCCGCACATAGACCAGCGCACCGTCTTCCGGATATGGCCATGGGACGCGACGATCGAGGTAGCGGACAACTTCCCATTGCGGGAACAATTTCTGGATTGCAGGTGCATCCTCCAGTCGCAGGGGCGTGAGTACAAGGCGATCGGTATACAGCGTCGGCAAGCAATCCATGGCATTCGTTCCTGGGCATCCTTGTGGAAGCTTCTGATAGTCTGCGCTGGGTCGTTTCTTGTCGAGCGGGACAACAGCTTACCTATGTGACCTGCATCCAGACGCCTCTCAGCTGAACACCCAAAGCACGCGGGTAGGCTTGTCGGTGAGGTTGGCGTAGCGAAAACTGGCGTGGGGTTGCAGTTGAAAACTGTCACTGGCGCGCAGCGTTACCGGCTCGCCGCCACCCAGCCACACAGTCAACTCGCCTTCGAGCACAAAGCAGCCCTGCTCTGAGCTGTCGTCCAGGTACTCCTCGCCACTGCTCGCCCCTGGCTCCAGGTGGCTATCGAGCATGGAGAACGCGCCCGTTATCGTAGGGGATGCCAGCACATCGGTGATGCCACCGGCCAGGTGAAGCGTGCGCCGCTCGTGAGGGCGGGTGACCCAGTCGAGCTCGCGGGGCTTGTCCAGTTTGTAGAAGTAGGCGGTCGAGACGCCGAGCTCTTCGCTAATAGCCGTAAGGTCGGCCACGGTCGGGCGCGATACGCCCCGTTCGACCTGGGACAGAAAGCCCACCGAACGGCCGATACGCTGCGCCAGCTCACCCAGCGTCAGGCCTTTGAACTTGCGCAGGTCGCGAATCAGTACTGCCAGGCCTTCGATTTCTTCGTGCACTTTCATAGTTGAATCGCGACTTTCGGACGGGAAAATAATGCCCTGAAAAGTACATGATTCATCTCACAAAGCAAATTGCTTGAAGGATTTGCTGCCTGTGAGGCAAGCAATCCGGGGCCGCCTTGCGGCCCCGGTGTCTTCAGCAAACAGCCTCATAGGTCAGGTCCAGGCACTTGCGGGCTTTTTCCACCAGCTCGTCGATCTCTTCGATGCTGATCACCAGCGGCGGCGCGATGATCATGGTGTCGCCCACGGCGCGCATGATCAGGCCGTTGTCGAAGCAGTGCTGGCGGCAGATCATGCCGACACCTTTGCCTTCGTACCGGGCGCGGGTGGCCTTGTCTTTCACCAGCTCGATTGCGCCGAGCATGCCCAGGCCGCGCACTTCGCCTACCAGCGGGTGGTCAGCCAGTTCGCGCAGGCGTTGTTGCAGATAAGGCGCGGTTTTATCGTGCACCTGCTGGATGATCTGCTCATCACGCAAGATGCGCAGGTTCTCCAGGCCCACCGCAGCCGCCACCGGGTGGCCGGAATAGGTGAAGCCGTGGTTGAAGTCGCCGCCTTCGCTGATGACCTTGGCCACTTCGTCACGCACGATCACCCCGCCCATGGGGATGTAACCAGAGGTCAGGCCCTTGGCAATGGTCATCAGGTCGGGCTTGAGGTCGTAGTAGTCGGTACCGAACCACTTACCGGTACGGCCAAAACCGCAAATCACTTCGTCGGCGACGAAGAGGATGTCGTACCTGGCCAGGATTTCCTTGACCTTCGGCCAGTAGGTTTGCGGCGGAATTATCACGCCACCGGCACCCTGGATCGGCTCGGCGATGAAGGCGGCAACGTTGTCAACGCCAACTTCGAGGATCTTCTTCTCCAACTGCTCGGCCGCCCACACACCGAACTCGGCCTCGGTCATGTCACCGCCTTCGCCGAACCAGTATGGCTGCGGAATATGCACGATATCCGGGATTACCCCGCCCTGCTGGTGCATGCCGCTCATGCCGCCCAGGGCTGCGCCCGCCACGGTAGAGCCGTGGTAACCGTTGATGCGGCCAATGATGACCTGCTTGTTCTTCTTGCCCTTCAGCGCCCAGTAATGGCGAACCATGCGCAGCACGGTGTCGTTACCTTCGGAACCGGAGCCGGTGAAGAACACGTGGTTCATGCCTTGCGGCGCCACATCGGCGATTGCCTTGGCCAGCTCCAGCGCAGGCGGGTGCGCGGTCTGGAAGAACAGGTTGTAGTAAGGCAGCTGCTTCATCTGCTGGCTGGCGACCTCGGCCAGCTCATCGCGACCGTAGCCGACCGCCACGCACCACAGGCCCGCCATGCCATCAAGAATCTTGTTGCCCTCGCTGTCCCACAGGTACACGCCCTTGGCCGAGGTGATGATGCGCGGGCCTTTCTCGGCCAGTTGTTTGACATCGCTGAACGGAGCCAGGTGGTGGTCGCGGCTCATCGATTGCCAGGCAAGGGTCTGCGAATTCTTTTCACTCATTGACTTCTACTCCATCAAGTTGCGCAGCCAGGCTGCGCGGGTACTTTTTATAGTTGGTAACGGTCGGCGTTCAGGCCGACAGCAACAGCCTCTGGCGCAGTACCGAGCGATGCCGGCAGGCCTTGCCAAACGACTGGAAGATGGTCAGGTAATGCGGGTTGTCCATGACCTGGAACTCGGGGTGCCATTGCACGGCCAGGGCAAACCCCTTGCCGTTCTCGACCGAAATCGCTTCCACCAGGCCATCGGGTGCCAGCGCTTCCACCCGTAGCCCCGGGGCCAGTACATCGATGCCCTGGCCATGGATGGAGTTGACGTCGAAGACCGCCGGCAAGCCCATGCGGTCGAGCAGGCCGCCGGGCTCTACATGCATGGTGTGGCGCGGCCCATACTGCTTGTCGATGGGCTCACCCTTGCCTTCGCGGTGGTCCATGAACACACCGGTCTCGTGGACCTTCTGGTGCAGGGTGCCGCCAAGTGCCACGTTCATTTCCTGGAAGCCACGGCAAATGCCGAGCACCGGCACGCCGGCGGCGATGGCCGCACGCATCAGCGGTAACGTGGTGGCATCACGCAGCGGGTCGTGATGGGTGCCCGCTGCACTGGCCGCGCCGTTGTAATGGAACGGCTCGATGTTGGACGGCGAACCGGTGAAGATCAGCCCATCCACCACGTCGAGAATATCGGCGCTGTCCATCAGTTCACCGAGGCTGGGAATCACGATGGGCAGCCCACACGCTGCCTTGGCTGCCGCGCGTGCGTACTTCTCGCTGATGGTCTGGGTTGCATGCAGCTCGATCATGCTGGTGCATGCGGTAATGCCGATAACGGGCACACGTGGCATATCTTCCTCCGGCAAATCCATATTGCGCGTTGTGTTGAAAGGGAGGGTGCAGCGTCGCTGTTCGACCTTCGGCACCTACAGGAACCAGCGGTATTCGCGGGCATCGATGTGGCGCATGAAGTCCAGTTGCTCCTGGTATTTGTTTTCGCAATAGACCATCACGAACTCACTGCCCAGGCCTTCGTTGACCACCGGGTGGTGACGCATGGCGGCCAGGGCGCTGAGGGCATCCTTGGGGAAGTCGATGCCGCTCTGACGGTTTTCGTTCAGCGGGGCGATGGGCTCGACGCCGCGGTCCAGGCCATGCTCCATGCCGGTCAGGATGGCCGCCAACACCAGGTACGGGTTGGCATCGGCACCGGCGATGCGGTGTTCGATGCGCAGGTTGCGCGGGTCGGACTCGGGGATGCGAATGCACGCATCACGGTCTTCGAAGCCCCAGCTGGCCTTGCTCGCCGCGTTCACCATGGCGCCGTAGCGGCGGTAAGCATTGTGGTTGGGGGCGAAGATCGGCATGCAGTGCGGCAGCAGCTCCAGGCACCCCGCCACTGCATGGCGCAGCTTGCGCTGTTCAGCGCCGGCCAGGATGTTGTTGCCGGCAGCGTCATACAGGCTGACGTGCACATGCATGCCGCTGCCCGGCGCGTCCAGGTATGGCTTGCTCATGAAGCTGGCACGGTAGCCGTGTTTCATCGCGATACCACGGGTGCTGCGGCAGAACAGCGCCGACCAGTCCGCCGCGCTCAGGGCATCGTCGCTGTGGGAGAAGTTGATCTCGAACTGGCCGGGGCCCAGCTCTGCGGTAATGACGTTTGCCGGCACGCCCTGCTCGTTGGCGCCATCGACCATCTCGTGCAGCACCGACGAGAAGCGTGAAAGCCGCTCGATGTGCATGTTCGGCTGGTCGTCCTCGTCCCCGGTCGCCGTGTCCCGCGGGTACTGTGGCAGGCCGTTGTCGAGCTTGCGGTCGAACAGGTAGAACTCCAGCTCGAAAGCCACCACCGGGCGTATGCCGCGTTTGGCCAGGCGCTGAATCACGCGGGCCAGCACTTCACGGGGCTCGAACTCGATCGGCTTGTCGGTGCCGTCGGAGGTGATGAGCATCTGGGCAATCACTTCCTTTTCCCAGCGCACCGGCTTCAGGGTACCCGGCACCAGGCGCCGGGCAGCATCCGGGTCGCCGTCGGCAAAGCAGTAATCGCCAATCGGGTAAAGGCCACCCTGGGTACCCAACAACACGCAGTTCTGCGGCAGCTTCAGCGGCGCGCCGGCTGCGACTTTCTCCAGCATGTCCATGGGGTAGCGCTTGCCGTAGAAGTGCCCGGGGATATCCAGCGCAATCAGGTCGACATAACGAATTTCTGGGTGCTCCGCTCGGAACGAGCGCACTTCAGCCAGCAGATCCGCAAAGATGACACTCATCTTCTTATCCTTGTGAGGTGAACGAATTCAATTGAAGACCCAGAGCACGCGGGTGGGTTTTGCCGTCAGGTTGGCGTAACGGAACTGCGCGTGGGGTTGCACCTGGAAGCAGTCGTTGGCCTGCAGGGTCACGGCCTCGCCGTCGTCCAGCCATACCGTGAGTTCGCCCTCAAGCACGAAACAACCCTGCTCGGAACGGTCACTCAGGTATGCCTCGCCACTGGTGGCGCCTGGCTCCAGATGGCTGTCGAGCATGGCGAAGGCACCGGCGATGGTGGGCGAAGCCAGCACATCGGTAATGCCCGACTCCAGGTACAGCGTGCGCCGCTCGTGGGGGCGCGTGACCCAACCAATGCTGCGGGGCTTGCTCAGGTTGTAGAAGTACGCGGTCGATACGCCGAGCGCTTCGCTGATGGCAGTGAGGTCCGCCACGGTAGGGCGCGAAACACCGCGTTCGACCTGAGAGAGGAAGCCGACCGAGCGGTTGATGCGCTCGGCCAGCTCGCCCAGGGTCAGGTTCTTGAATTTGCGCAGGTCGTGAATAAGGATCGCGAGGGCTTCTACCTCTTCGTGCATCTTCATCGATTGGGCTACCGTGAAATTTTTAGAGTTATTTTTCATGAAAAATTACATGAAAATTTTCACGAGTCAAGCCGAACCCTGAATTTGTGCAGCAGCGAACAGAGGGTTTGGGGTGCAAGGATCCGGATTGGCAGCGGTGCCGCGGGTTTCTTTAGAGGTGCTCAGGGAGTAGCCTCGGCGGTGAATCTTCCCAGCCCGGCCATTGCCCTCGTCATGCCAAACGGTTTCCCTGAATTGCCGCCGCTTAACGCGCTACGCGTGTTTGAAGTGGTTGCCCGCCACCTGAACTTCCGCCTGGCTGCCGAGGAACTGGGTGTGACCCAGGCGGCAGTCGCGCAACAGATACGCGGGCTGGAAGCGAACCTGAACCTTCGCCTGTTCGAGCGCCTGCCCCGGGGCCTGGCGCTGACCGATGCGGGCCTGGGTTACAGCACCAGCATTCGCAGCGCCTTGGCGATGATCGATGAAGCCACCCGCCTGCTCCGGCCGCAGCCGTCGCACCTTACGGTCAGCGTTACACCTACCTTTGCCTCCAAATGGCTTATTCCGAGGCTGGGCAGCTTTGCGCAAAGCTACCCAGACATCGATCTGCGTGTGCTGGCCACAGATCGGCTGTCGCACTTCAGCACCGATGGCGTGGATATCGCAGTGCGCTATGGCAAGCCCGAAATCGGCGCGGGTTTGAACAGCGAACTGCTGATGGAGCAGCGCATCGTTGCCGTGGCCAGCCCAAAGCTGTTTGAAGGCACTCATGCCCCCGCCAGCTTTGCCCAGCTTCAAGAATTCATCATGCTGCACGATGCCCATAATTTCTGGCCTCAGTACCTTGCTGCAGTGTTCCCGCAACACACCCAACCGACTGCGAAAAACCTGCGGTTCAATCAGACTTCATTGGCCATCGACGCGGCCATCAGTGGTCAAGGCATTGCTTTGGCCAGCCTGGCGTTCGTCAGCGATGAAATCGTTGCGGGCAGGCTGGTGCAGGTCTTCGGTCAGCAGCTCAGGCTCGATAAGTCGTTCTATCTGGTGTGGCCACGCAAGCTGCAGCAGCCTGAGTCGCTAAGCGTTGTGCAGCGCTGGCTCAAGCAACAGGCTGACAATAGTTAATCTACTGCCACGGTAAAGTTTGGCTGCCTCCCTCACCGCTGGGGCTGCTGCTAAGGTGGTTGCACCTAAGCAATCAACCGTTCACGTTGGAGGCAGCATGTCAGTAGAAAAAGTTGCGATTATCACGGCCGGTGGCAGCGGTATGGGCGCGGCAGCAGCACGGCGCCTGGCCGCTGACGGCTTCAAGGTTGGCATCCTTTCCTCTTCGGGCAAGGGCGAAGCACTGGCTGCCGAGCTTGGCGGCATTGGCGTAACCGGCAGCAACCAGTCAGTTGATGACCTGAAACGCCTGGTCGACGCCGTGGTGGAAAAGTGGGGCCGCGTCGACGTGCTGGTCAACAGCGCCGGCCATGGTCCGCGCGCACCGATCCTGGAGATCAGCGACGAGGACTGGCACAAGGGCATGGACACCTACCTGCTGAATGTCATTCGCCCTACTCGCCTGGTAACGCCTTACATGCAACGCCAGAAGGGGGGCGTGATCATCAACATTTCCACCGCCTGGGCGTTCGAGCCGAATGAGCTGTTCCCGACATCCGCTGTTTTCCGCTCGGGCCTGGCCGCATTCACCAAGATCTTCGCCGACAATTTTGCCGGGGATAACGTGCGCATCAACAACGTGCTCCCCGGCTGGATCGACAGCCTGCCGGCCACCGAACAACGCCGCGACAGCGTGCCGCTCAAACGCTATGGCACCAGCGAGGAAATCGCCGCCACCATCGCGTTTCTCGCCAGCGAGGGCGCTGCCTATATCACCGGGCAAAACATCAAGGTCGACGGCGGCCTGACACGCAGCGTGTGATTGCCTGTGGCCGTGGTGTGCGCTGCTGCGGTCCTGCGAGGGGCCGCGCAAGCCAGGGAATGAGACAAGTTACTTGCTGGCAACCGATTGATTAACGAGCGGACAGCTCTGGGCGTTAAGAAAACGCGATTTCTTCAGCCAGTCTTGCTGGGGATAATAGGCAAACACGTAGCTGCCGCGCTGCAGCGTCTCGATCAGCTTGCCGGCAATTGCCGGCCGAACCGCAGGGCAGCCCTGGCTGCGCCCCAGGCGCCCGAGGCCGGGCACGACCTTGGGGTCGGCATACGCAGCGGCATGCATCACGATCGCCCGCGACATGCTGTTATCGTTAAACCCCGGCTCCAGCCCCTGCAGGCGCAGCGAGCGGCCGTGCTTGCCGCTGTAGGTCTGACCGGTTTCATACAGGCCGATGGAGGACTGGTAGCTGTTCGGCGCGTTGGAGAACGTGGTCGGCACATCAGCGCCGCTGTTCTTGCCATGGGCGACCCACTCCTCGAACAACAGCTTCCTGGCGCGCAGGTCGAACACCCACAGGCGCTTGTCACGCGAAGCCTTGGAGTAATCGATCACCGTCAGCAACTTGTCCGCGTCGCTGTGACTGGCGCACGCGTAGGCGGTGAGTGCCAGAGCCAGGGTCGAAAGGCTGGCGTTAGGCGCCAACTGCTGCAGCTCGGCAGCGCTAGGCAGGGGTTGCGCGTAGGCAGCGTGCCAGGCGCTGAGGAAAAACAGGCCAATACTGGCCGCTGAGAACCGGAAGGCTCCCCGCAATGGTTCGAACATCGACATGGAATACCCTGTTGAAAACCTGTCTTTTCTTGCCTTGTTTGCAGCCAAAAGCGGCTACTTTGCTTGATTACCTCAGGAAAGCCGATCACTTCTTGACCAATGGTTTAGATTCTTCACTGCCTTCGGTGGTGATCACCGTGAATTTTCCTTCGGTGCGGGTTTCCCGGGTGGACGCCCAGTCGGTGATCACCAGCATCGTGCCGACGTCCATCGCCGTGCGTAAATGACGGCGAAACTCCGGGTTGATGTTCAGTTGCCCCAGTTGTTCATAGGGGGTATTCCCGTACTCCGGGTTGCTCAGGCCCACCACCGACCACCGTAAGGGTAGCGCGCCATCGAGTGCCAGGGCGGATGGTTTTTGCAGCAGGGAATACACCGCCATGCCACTGCGATGCTGGCTGCCTTCAGGCGAAAGTGCTGGCGCCGAGCCGACCAACTGGCCACCGCGATACACGTAGGCACGCAAGTCGGCGCGGCTGATCAGGATCGACAGGGGCCCTGCCGTGGGGTCTGGGTCGTTCCAGAATTGCTGGTTGCTCAGTATCAGCGGGCCTTGGGCCTTGCCATCGCTGACCGTGGGCGCCAGCACGCCGGGGTGGTAGACCTCCACCGGGGCACTGCTGGTATCGGAAACGATGACGGTGGTCGAACTGAAACCGGTGACTTCGTACAGCTTCTTGGCAAAGTCCATCGGCAGGCGCACGCAACCATGCGAGGCGGGGTACCCCGGTAGATGGCCTGCGTGCAGGGCAATGCCGTCCCACGTCAGGCGCTCCATGTAGGGCATCGGTGCGCTGTTGTAGAGGCTGGACTTATGCTCGACCTTCTTCTGCAGAATGCTGAATACCCCGGTGGGGGTTTCCCGCCCTGCCTTGCCGCTGCTCACGGTGCTGACACCAATGGCAATGCCATTGCGATAAACGTAGGCACGTTGCTCGGTAAGGCTGACTACGACGGTCACCGGCCCCACCGGCGAGACCTGCGGGTACCAGAGAAACTGGCCAGGCTTGAGGCTTTCAAGCTGGCTCCTGAGTGCAGCCGGTGTGGGCACCTGCAGTGGAGCCGCTTCGACCAAGGCAGCGGTGAGTAACAGACCCAGCCCGAGCGTTACATGCAACATCCTATTGCCCCCATAGAACCCTGCCGCCAGCTTAGTCGGAACATGACCCGCAAAGCCACACGTTCAACGCACCGGCCCAGGCTGTCGGAATACCACGCGACCAGACCGGGAGCTGGTGGTAACAACTGTGCACAGTAAATGTGCACAAAATTCCCACTCAAAAGCGCAGCGCACGCCATGGAACTTGCCGGATGAAGGCGCTGAAACCCTAGATCTGGCCATACGCATGGGTTGGTATGATTCTTGTTTGTATACAAATCCAAAAATAAAAGTACACAACCATCACGGAGTTCCGATGGCGTCGATTTCACGTTCCGATGTTGACCAGCTCGATGCTCTCCCCGCCGATACGGCTGGGCCCAGCCCGCTGGCGTTGAGCCCGCGCCTGTATAGTGCCGACCTTGCACCGACTCGCGCGGCAAATCGCACCTGGGGGCGCTACAGCCTGTTTGCGCTGTGGACCAACGATGTGCATAACATCGCCAACTATTCCTTCGCCATCGGCCTCTTCGCCCTGGGCATGAGCGGCGCGCAGATCCTCTGCGCCTTCGCGCTCGGCGCGCTGGTGATCTACGGCCTGATGAACCTGTCCGGCTACATGGGCCAGAAGACCGGCCTGCCATACCCCGTCCTGTGCCGAATCAGCTTCGGCATTCATGGGGCGCAGATCCCGGCGCTGATCCGCGCCGTGATCGCCATTGCCTGGTTCGGCATCCAGACCTACCTCGCCTCGGTTGTCTTGCGCGTGCTGCTGACCGCCATCGCTCCAGACCTCAAGGCCTATGACCAGAACTCGATCCTCGGCCTGTCGACGCTGGGCTGGCTCACCTTCCTCGGCATCTGGTGCGTACAGGTGGCGATCTTCGCCTACGGCATGGAGATGGTGCGCCGCTTCGAGTCCATCACCGGGCCGATCATCCTGGTGGCGTTCGCCTGCCTGGCGGGCTGGATGTACTGGCGCAGCGGCCTGTCGATTGCCTGGTCAAGCGGCAACGCACCAACCGGCTCCACAAAGTGGCTGAAGGTGCTCGGCGCCGCTGCGTTGTGGGTCTCGCTGTACGGCACCATGATTCTCAACTTCTGCGACTTTACCCGTAACTGCCCGGACCGGCGCACCATCAGCGTGGGCAACTTCTGGGGCCTGCCGGTGAACATGCTCGGCTTCGCGCTGATCGCCGTGGTGCTGGCCGGTGCGCAGTTCAGCATCGACGGCAAGCTGGTGCAGGGCCCGACCGAAATCGTCGCCGCCATCCCCGACACCGCCGGCCTGGTGCTGGCCTGCCTGGCCTTCCTGATCGTTACCGTGGCGGTGAACATCATGGCCAACTTCGTCGCCCCGGCCTACGTGCTCGCCAACCTGGCGCCGAACCTGCTGAACTTCCGCCGCGCAGGCCTGCTCAGCGCCGCCATCGCGGTGGTGATCCTGCCCTGGCACTTGTACAACAGCCCGTCCGTGATCGTGTATTTCCTTGGCGGCCTGGGCGCCCTGCTCGGCCCGCTGTACGGCATCATCGTCACCGACTATTACCTGGTACGCCGCAGCCGGGTGAACCTGCCGCAGCTGTACAGCGAAAGCACAGCGGGCGCCTATCACTACAGCGGCGGGGTCAACCTGCGCGCCGTCGCGGCGTTCATACCCGCTGCGCTGATCGCCATCGTGCTGGCACTGGTGCCGGCGTTCGAGACGCTGTCGCAGTTCTCCTGGTTCTTCGGGGCGGGTTTGGGCGGATTGATTCATTACGCCATTGCCAATCGAAGCGCCAGGTACCTGGAAGTGTCCGGCGAAAGCATTGCGGTAGATAGCGCGCAGCACTGACCGGGATTGAAAGCAGCCATGTGTGGCTGCTTTCGACCCAAAGCTGCCCTTGGCGGACGGCAGCTAACGGCCAGGAGCGGTCATCGAGTCTCTACAAAAGCCGGAGCGATTCACTCATTGCAGACTTCTACCACAATCTCGTCCACCAACAAGCGCTTTCGCCGCTCTTCCGATATGTTGGAAAGCCCGCTAGCTGGATCGCTTAATACTACGTCACCTGTCGTTGCGCGGACCATGAAGTTGGTGGCTCCAAGATCCACATCGACGTCTGTTTCCAAGATGTATTCAGGGAGTAGGCGTTGCATGGCTTCGACGGCCTGTCGCGTGCACGACTCGATGGGGGCATCGTCCAATCTTGCTAAAAGGGCATGTTTGTCTTCTGGCGTGGCTAGCAGGTCCCCGTCATCACTATCGGTCAGATGCAGCAAGAGACGCGCGACGGCTGCTTGCTGATCGGGGTAAGTGTCTAGGCTATTTAGATGTTCTAGATGAGCCAACCATAGATAATCGGGGTAGTAGACGTCTTTTTTATAAAGAGCAACGGCGCCATAATCCGCCAATAGCTGGACTACACCTAGTATACCGAGCTTTTTCGCCTTCGCTGCGAAGTTATGTGTGGCATTGTCGGAAGACAATCGATACACCGAGGCTGATGTTTCGCCTTCGAACAAGACGCTAACCGAACCTACATTGATGATCTGTTTTCCGGCTAGGGGTGAGCGAGAGCGAACTGCTTCGAACACCTTTCCCTCCAAAATCCGCTGATGTGCAATGTCCACCTAACCATCTCCTATTGATTATCTAGATCCGATTGCCCTTGGACAGGTTGCAAGGTTCACAGAGTAATTGCAGATTTCTGACGGTGTTACTGCCACCGTGGGAAAATGGGACGATATGGTCGAAACACAACAATTTTCGAGACTCACACTGTACGCAAGCTCCACCGTCTCGTTGCCAGACTTCACGCTGCACGGCTCTGGGAATAGCCTCTCTGCGCGGGGCAACAGGCTTAGGTGGCGGCATCATTTTTATATTAACGGGGATAAGCACGCCTTCGGCGTTCGCCTCGCGTGAAGCGGCAGACCGAGGTGCAGCGATCACCGAAGGTAACACGGCCTTCGCGGCAAAGGCCTTGATATAAGCCACAACATCATTTAGCTCGGCGTCAGACCTTAGGATCAACTTGAGCGCAGGCTGCCCTTTTTCCAGACCCGCGGAAGCATGGGTACCACTATGCCGTCCTGAGTCGCCCGCGTATTCCAAGGCGATTTCCGGTACTGGTTGATCGTCTGGGGGATAAGGCAGCCAAACAAACGCAGCATCTTCGCGATTGGGTTGGTCGGTCTGAACAACGACACCCAGTCCCGCAACATTGAAGGCGGTAACTTTCACGGTGATTCGCTCCGGCTTTCCGAACTCTTGATGAAACCGCTCGATGACCTGATCTTTGAACACTCAACATTTTCCTTTGCCAATGAATTCGAGAGTCGCTTCCAACTCGTCTGCGCACCGGTAGCGCTGAAACCTGGATGAGGCCTAGCCCAGACTATACGAACTGCTGAGGATTTCGTAGACGATGAGTTCAACCCAAACGCCTGCACCGCTCGGAAATCAAAACTTTCAAGGTCCAAGTCAGAGTCGGCCTTAGGTTTCTAGGCACTGTGACTGGCAGCTATGGGTCGATAGCAGTCAATCGCGCCCTTCTACATCAACCGGGCGGAGCAGCCGGGCGCCTCAAGTTGCTTGGCCACTTTCATCGCCAGTTCGACAAAGGCTCTCGCTGCAGCCGTTTGGTAAACCCCTCTTCGTTGCATCAGAACAGCAGTGCGCTGCAAGCGCTGCTGGTCAAGCTCGATAGCGACCAACTGCTCGTGAGCTAGGGCGATGGTGGCCGGCAACAAGGTCGAGAGCGTGGTCCTGCTGACCACTTCGATAAGCGCACTGATGGTATTGGCTTCCACTTGTACGTGAGGGCGAATGTTGTGCTGGCGGCAGTAGCTGTCGATCTGCTCACGCGTGGCAAATTCGGCGCTCAAGAGTATCAACGATTCTGAGTTCAACGCCTCCAGGCCAATACTGGCCGTCGTGGCGAGGGGATGCTGCTTGCCTACCACCAGCGCGAGGGTTTCGACCAAGAGCGCTTGGGCCTCCAGGTCCAGATGATGGCCGTTGTCGAACGCTATGCCCACATCAACCTCGTCGGCCAACAACAATTCTTCCATCGCCTCTTGGGCGATCTCTCGCACCACCAGCGTGATGTTCGGGTAGCGGCCATGGAACCCTTCAACCAGCGGGCCAACGAGATAGCTGGTGAATGTCGGTGTTACCCCCACCCTAAGTGACCCGCGGCTCAGATCGCCGAGGTCATCAATGGCTCGCTTTGCCTCCTGCAGTTCTTGCGCGGCCCGCTTGGCATAGCGCAGATACACCTCGCCGGCATCCGTCAGCCGCGTGGTGCGGCCGGAGCGATCGAACAACGTTGTGCCGAGGCTCTCTTCCAGCTGCCGGACCTGCTGCGACAAGGCCGGTTGAGAGACATGCAGGGCCGCTGCGGCGCGGGTGAAACTGCGATGGTTTGCCACTGCGATGAAGTACTGGATGTGTCGGGCAAGCATGGACGCACCTATAAGATTATCTGATCTACCAGATCATAAATCAGACTTTTACCTTATTGAAAGGCCTGCGTAACCTTTGCTTCAACACATCGCGTCATTCAAGGAGTCAACCATGAAAGACATCATCGACGGGTTTCTGAAGTTCCAGAAAGAGGCCTACCCCGAGCGCGTCAAACTGTTCAAGGACCTGGCCAGCCAGCAGAGCCCACGTGCTTTGTTCATCTCATGTTCCGACAGCCGCCTGGTGCCGGAGCTGGTCACCCAGCGTGAACCCGGAGACCTGTTCGTCATCCGCAATGCAGGCAACATCGTGCCGTCCTACGGACCCGAGCCTGGAGGCGTATCGGCCTCGGTGGAATACGCCGTGGCGGCCCTGCAGGTTTCCGACATCGTCATCTGCGGCCACTCCGATTGCGGTGCCATGACGGCCATCGCCACCTGCAAATGCCTGGACCACATGCCCGCAGTGGCCGGCTGGCTGCGCTACGCCGATTCCGCACGAGTGGTAAACGAAGCCCGCAACCATTTCGGCCCGCAGGCCAAGGTCGAGGCCATGGTGCGCGAAAACGTGATCGCCCAGCTTGCCAACATCCAGACCCACCCCTCGGTGCGCCTGGCCCTGGAAGAAGGCCGCGTGACATTGCATGGCTGGATCTACGACATCGAAAGCGGGCTGATCGAGGCCTTCGATGGCGGTACAGGCACATTCGTATCCCTCGCCCACAACCCCGAAGTACACGCCGTTTCCCATCAACCCAAGCGTGTTGCCTAAGTATTTTTCAACCAAGGAGAAACACCATGATCCAATCGCAAATCAGCCAGAACGCCCGCCTTGCCCTGAGCGAAGTCATCCTTCTGGCCAAAGCCCGCAAAGACCTGTCGTTCTCCCAGATCACCGAAGGCACCGGCTTGTCCGAAGCGTTCGTCACCGCAGCACTGCTGGGCCAGCACCCGTTGCCGGCGAGCGCCGCCCAGGTGGTGGGTGACAAGCTCGGCCTCGACGCGGACGGCATTGCACTGCTGCAGACCGTGCCACTGCGCGGCAGCATTCAAAATGGCGTCCCGACCGACCCGACCATCTACCGCTTTTACGAGATGTTGCAGGTGTACGGCACCACCTTGAAGGCGCTGGTTCATGAAAAGTTCGGCGACGGCATCATCAGTGCCATCAATTTCAAGCTGGACATCCAGAAAGTCGAAGACCCCGAGGGTGGCTCGCGCGCGGTGATCACCCTGGATGGCAAATACCTGCCCACCAAACCGTTCTGATCTGGCCGCAACACATGGGCTCGGCCGCAATGTTGCGGCCGAGCCCCAACCTGAAGGTGATCAAAAATGAAAGCGTTGTTCGCATTGATACTAGGCGGGCTGTGCAACGTGGCGATGGCGACCGACGTCGAGCATCAGGTCGAGCAGGCACCGGTTGAACAATACAGCTACTCCCGGCACCTCGATATCGCTCGCGTCATTTCCATGAGCCAGGTACCTGATGTCTGCGAGGTGGTACCCGCTCGCATGACGTACGAAGACTCCCAAGGCAATGAGCATGTGCTTGAGTACCGCGTGATGGGCAATGGCTGCTCGAATAACTGAGCCCGGCCTTCGCAGCGCGGCAGCACTCTATATGAGGACTGAAGTTGATGGACCTTATCTTTCGCAATGTACGCATTGACGACGCCCAGCCACTGGTAGACGTGGCCGTGCAAGCAGGCAAAATCGCCGAGATCGCGCAACACATCGCCACCATCGCAGCGCACGAAATCCAAGGCGACGGCAAAGTGCTTGTTGCCGGGTTTGTCGAAGGCCACCTGCACCTGGAAAAAGCCAACGTGATGCACCGCAAGGCCAACCGTTCCGGCACCTTGAAGGAAGCGATCGCCGTCACCGCCGAACTGAAGCCCACACTGACCCGTGAGGATATCCGCGAACGTTCGATCCAGGTGCTGCGCGCACTGGTTCAGGCCGGTACCACGCATGTACGTGCCCATGCCGAGTTCGACCCCGCCCAAGGCTTCACCGGGCTCGAAGTGGTGCTGGAGTTGCGCGAGCAGTTCCGAGAGGTGATCGACATCCAGGTCGTGGCCTTTCCGCAAGAAGGCATTCTCAAGCTGCCTGGCATGCAGGCCATGATGGCCCAGGCAATGGAGATGGGCGCCGATGTGGTGGGCGGCATTCCCTACAACGACGTGTCGCCGCTGGAGCACATTGATTTCGTCTTTGACCTGGCCAAGCGCTACGGCAAAGACATCGACTTGCACCAGGACTTCGCCGATGACGCCGAGCACATGACCATCGAGTACGTGGCACGTCGAACCATTGCCGAAGGCTACCAGGGACGGGTCTGCGTTGGGCATCTGACCAGCCTGGCCGCCGCCTCGCCAGCGCGACAGGCACAGGTGATTGCGTTGCTACGTGAGGCCGACATCAGCGTGATGTGCCTGCCCGCCACCGACCTGCACCTGGGGGCTCGGGGTGACAGTCACAATGTCAGACGCACCCTGACACCGGTGCGTGCACTGCGCGACGGCGGTGTCACGGTTTGCCTGGCCACCAACAACATCCGCAACGCATTCACACCGTATGGCACTGGCGACCTGCTGCACATTGCGCAACTGGCCATTCCCGCGTGCCACTTGGGCGGCGCGGATGATCAGGCCACCGTGTTGTCGATGCTCACGACAAACCCTGCCAAAGCCTTGGGCTTGAAACGCCACGGTTTGGCGGTGGGCAATGATGCCGACCTGGTGATGGTGGATTGCCGGGCTGTGGCCGATGTCATTCTCGACCTGCCGACACGGCTGATGGTACTCAAGCGCGGCAGGGTGGTGGCAACCGCTGAGCACCGCAGGTCAGTCGCATTCTGAGGTCATCGGGGAGTGTTCCAGGGCATGCTCACCCTACGTCTCCCAGCCCATTATGCGAAGCCTTTTCTATCCATCTCCGATACTGGCGAGTACGAACGGCCATGGAGAGCTGTTGCAAGATCAGCGCGCGTACTGGTGAAACACTCGGGTCGGGCTTTTTAGCTCGGCTGAGTTTGCGCAATTGGTACTTCACTACTGCCATGTTCGCCAAGGCTGCCAGGGCCTTGTTTTTCCAGGTGATCGGCGGCAATTACGGGGCAGTGTCCTTGCCCTGCAGCCAGTCACGAGGCAAATGCGGGTCGATGGCCAACGCGGTTCCGATGCCCACCATGTCCACACCACGCTGCACGACGCTTTCGGCTACCGGGCGGCGACGTATACCGCCGGTGACCATCACCGGCATCCTGGCGACGGTCTGGATATCACGGGCGAACTCGACGAAATATGCTTCGCGAGCCAGGGTACGGCCATCGCGCGCTTCACCTTGCATGGCCGGTACTTCGTAGCTGCCTCCCGACAACTCCACCATATCCACGCCCAGGTCGTTGAGCCACCCAACTACCCTTTTCGCGTCATCGGCGGTGAAGCCTCCGCGCTGGAAGTCAGCCGAGTTGAGCTTGACCGCCACTGCAAAATCCGCAGAAACCACAGCCCTGACCGCCTTGACGATTTCGAGCAACAGGCGTGCCCTGTTTTCCAGAGCCCCGCCCCACTCGTCCGTCCTCTGGTTGGTCAACGGCGACAGGAACTGGCTCAGTAAATAGCCATGGGCAGCGTGGATTTCCACGCCAGTGAACCCTGCGCGCTCGCCGAGGCGTGCGGTATTCGCAAAGCGCTGGATAACCTCTTCGATCACGCCAGGGGTCATTGCATACGGCGTGACAAAATGCTTGGACATCTTGCCAAGCTCCAGCGGCACGGCTGAAGGTGCCCAGGTTTTTTGCCCAAGGTTGGCCTGCATCTGCCGGCCTGGGTGATTGATCTGCAACCAGAACTGCGCGCCGCCGGATCGCCCCACACGCGCCCAGCGCTTGAACTTGTCCAGTTGCTGATCGTCTTGCAACACCACGCCGCCCGGACCGGTCATGGCGCGGCCGTCGACCATCACGTTACCGGTAATGATCAGGCCGGCCCCGCCGTCGGCCCATGCTTGATAAAGGCGCATCAGTGCTTCGGAAGGCGCCTGATCGGCGTCCGCCATGTTCTCTTCCATGGCGGCTTTGGCGATTCGGTTCTTGATGGTCGAACCGTTGGGAAGTATCAGGGTGTCGAACACATTCATGGAGCAGTCCTCAACTGGGTATGAGGCCACCATAAGATTAAAGTGAACTTTAAGGTCAAGACCTTTGTTTTGGGGGGGCAGCCTGTCAGGCCTCGGAACCTTGGCGAGCGTTTTTTCTCAAGGAAGGACTCACCGAACGCTTGCCTGAAGCTTGGCCAACCCCTTCTTCACGTAAACGATTCATCAACATTTGCGCATTTTCCGCACACGCCATACCTTGAGGTTTACCCTCAATACCCTCGATGACGAGCAGAAGTTGCGCTTTGTTCTGGGCTAGCCGTTGCTGTAGAACGCCGATTTCCTCAACCTTCTGCTTGAGGCCGCTGAGCAACTCATCGTGCTGCCAGCCGCTGGCATTCATCGGCATCAGTTGGCGGATTTCGTCCAATGAAAAACCCGCCGCCTGCGCCCCGGTGATGATCTGCAGAACCCACTGGGTATCAGGCGCGTAGTCCCTGTAGCCATTTGCTTTGCGCTCGACAGATCTGATCAAGCCGCTGGCCTCGTAGAAGCGGATGCGTGACGGCGCCAATCCGCTGATCTTCGCCAGTTCACCTATTCTCATAACCCACCCTGAAAATGCTATCGACCCTGAGTTGACTTTAAAGCTGGAGTCATCGGTCGGCCAAGCAAATCAGTATTGCCTGGGCCCGCCTACGTCATATTACTTTCACTGCGCGGCCGATGAACTTGACCGGGCCTGTTGGAGCACCAGTAGGAGAGCCCCCCGCTTTCTCAAGGGTCAGCTCGAACAACTGGTTCGGCTCAAGCGCAGGCAAGCGCCTCAGCGGCACGCGGTACTGTTCGCCCGGTTTGACCAACCCCAGCGAAACAGGTGCGCGCCACTGCTCGCCCTTGGTCCAGAACTGCAAAGTCATGCCTTCGGGCACATCGTCCACGCCAAGCGGGATCAGTTCGATCATGCTCGCATCGTTGGCCTGCACTACCCACCCCGGAGCCTGGCCCGACGGCGCTACGAGCACCACCATGTAGGTGGTCACAGGCGGCGCCTTGGTCAACAGCGCAAAGGCCAGAAGCAAGCTCGCTGCAAGCCCCGCAGCGCTCAAGCCCTGCCAAAGTCCAAGCCGCTGCCACCAGCCAGCGCGTGGATGCCTGGGCGGGTAAGCCTCTTCAAGGCTGCGCTCGATCCGGCCCCACAAGCGGTGGCTTGGCGTGATGGGTTCAACCTGCGTGGTCAGTTCGAGCAGTCGCGCCTCCCAGGCATCAACCGCGGCTCGTACGGCCGGCTCCGTTTTCAAACGGTCCTGCATGGCAGCACGCTGCTCGCCACTCAAGGTACCCAGCACATACTCGGCTGCCAGGTCGTCCAGGTCCTCGGCGCTGTCATCACCTGGGGTACGCTTCATGTCATGCACTCCCGCAGGGCCTTCAGGCTTCGCTTGATCCATGCTTTCACGGTGCCCAACGGCGCACCCAGCAGGGTTGCGATTTCGGCATTGCTGCAACCGTCCACATACGCATGCAGGATGCAACGCTGGGGAGCGGGTTGCAGTTGCTCAAGGCAGCGATAGATTTTCGCCGAGCCTGACCACAGTTGCAGGTCGTCCAGCTCCGGGGCCAAGGTTACAGCCGCGATCATGCCAGGCTCGCCCAGGTCGGTTTCCCAGCGGCCGTCACGCACGAAGTTCAGCGCCAGGTGACGGGTGATGCTATACACCCAGCCTCGGGCTGAACCGCGCGATGGGTCATAGCTGGCAGCACGTGTCCAGATACGCACAAAGGCATCGTGAACGATGTCCTCCGCGCTCGCCTGATCGCGCACGATGCGCCGTGCGACGCCCAGCAAACGTGCCCCCTCATGCTCATAGAGCGCCTGCAAGGCGTGGCGGTCTCCTTGGGCACAAGCGGCAAGACAGCCCTCGAAATCAAATGGAACAACGGACGAATTCAAAATGGGGCGTTCCTTCATCATGAAACCTGGACGGTGCCCTGGCTTACCGGCCTGGGGCACGTCCAGCAGCGTAGATGATCAATCGCTGGCGTGCCGCTCAAGCCCCCGTCACTTGGCGGACCAGAACACGTAGTCCGCCTGGTACTTGACCATCTGCTGCGCGCCTTTGCTCTGCGCCGTACAGTCCACAGAAGGCGCTACGCCACCGCGCGTCGCCAGGCGCTGGATGTAGCTGACCCCTTGCATCGCGCCCTTGCCCTCGGCAGGGTTGGCCTTGACCAGTTGATACGGGATATCGCCTTTGGCCGCCGGGGCGACGGCAAGCTGGGTGCCGGTCACTTTCGAACCGTCCTTGGCCTGCCAGGTGGCCGGAGGACCAAAATAGTCACCTACAGGTTTGCCGCTGCGATCATTGAGCACCGCCTTGGGGCCGACGAAGATCCACTCCGTCTGGCCTGGCGCATTTGCCTTGTCGCGGCATTCGTAGGTGATCTCACCGACACCGACGGTTTCCAGCATTATGGCGTGGCCATCGGGAACCTTGACCGCCTCCGGGACGCCCGACTGGGCATGGGCGGGGGCAGATGCCAGTACAAGGCAGGCGGCGAGCAGGGAGAAAGCGGGCTTGATGATCATGGGGCGAACTCCGTGGGGGTCATGGGTCAGGCAATCACCGACTGCCTGATAAGAACTACCCATCGGGTGCCGTTCTGGATGCACCGGCTCAACAATAATTTTGCATGCTCGTTATCGATACCGTGCTGACAGCGAAGCAGGTGTACAGGCGTGCCACGGTCGACTGATCACGCCGGGGCGGTTACGCTGGCGTTTTCCACCTGCACGGAAGCGCCAGTGAAAGAGGCATACCAAGGAAGCTGCTTGTGCGCAGCGGTCAGTTACCTGCTGCTTACCACGCCAAAAGCTGTGAGCCACTGCCATTGCAGCCAGTGCCGCAAAGGCCACGGGGCAGCATTCGCTTCATACGGCAGCGTTCCGCGCAGCATGCTGCGCATCCTTCGTGGCGCCACGAGTATCAAGACCTATGCGTCTTCGCCGACAGTGGTGCGGGAATTTTGCGTAGAGTGCGGCTCGACCTTGTTCTGGTCACGCTCTGAAGGTGAGTTTGCCGACTGGGTTTCGATAGCCCTGGGCACGCTTGATACACCGTTCCTGCCCAAGAAGCAGAAACATCTGCACGTCGACTCTGCTGCCCCTTGGTGCTTTCCGCTCATCCCGTCTGATTGCAAGAACAGATCAGTTGACCGCTGAGTTCAATGCAACGGCGCTGCCATCCACGGTAGCGTCAGGATAGTCCGCAACAGAGCAATCACGGCTAGGCACCTCGATGCCTGAACAACGGATGCTAGCGCTCACCGCACCTTCCGGAGACTTCGCTCGTTGACTGACTCACAGCACAGCCCTGCCTATGCAAAACGGTTCGAAGCCGTGCTTGCCTACATCGACAGCCACCTCGAAGGTGACCTGTCGGTGAATGCCCTGAGCCGCATCGCCAACTTTTCGGCGTTTCACTTTCACCGGCAGTTCACGGCATACATGGGCGTTCCGGTTTCACGGTATGTGCAACTGATGAGGCTTCGACGTGCGGCGCACCAGCTGGTCGCCTCGCCCGCAACACCCGTTCTGGACGCCGCATTCGGCGCCGGCTTCGAAAGCCCCGAAGCCTTTTCCAGAGCGTTCAAGCGTGCGTTCGGCATGGCGCCGAGCGTGTTCGCCAAGGCGCCGAATTGGCAGGCATGGAGTGCGGTATTCGTTGTTCCACGCCTTTGCAGGAGTATCACCATGCAGATCCGTATAGTCGAGTTCGCCGAAACCCGCGTGGCCGCGCTCGAACACCGAGGGCCGCCCAGCCTGGTCGGTGAAAGCGTTGCGCGTTTTCGCCAATGGCGCATAAACAGCGGCCAGTCGCCGGTGGCCAGCAGCCGCACCTTCGGCATCCCCTACGACAACCCCGACACCACCCCTCCCCACGCCTTTCGCTTCGCCGTTTGTGGGGAGATGGACGAGGCTGTGCAGCCCAATGAGTTCGGTGTGCATGAACGGGTTATACCGGCGAGCCGTTGTGCCGTGATTCGGCATAGCGGCTCGCCTGACTACATTGGCGAAACCATCTACCCGCTGTACCGGGACTGGTTGCCGTCGAGCAATGAAGAACTGCGCGACCATCCGTTGTTCTTCCATTATTTGAGCGTGCATCCGGAAACGCCGCTGGAGCAGTGGGAAACGGATATCTATGTACCGCTGAAGTAGGCCAAAGTTCGCCTTGGCGGCAGGCCACGGCCTGCTCGCTTGCTGCGCCCCTAGCGCAAGGACAACATCATGGTCAGCGGCGAAAAATCGGGACAGCGAGCAAAACCGGCCTTGCGGGCATAGAAATCGCCAAGCGGTTAATCAAGCGGATGAACCAGAATCGCCGACGAAGGGGCTTGCTCAGCTCCACGGGGCGGGTTTCGACATGACCTTCTCTAGGCACTTGTTATCCTTTAACGCGTTCTGCACCAGTGCCTGCTCAAAGCGGTCGAAGGCTTCGTCGCTGAGAAGATAAACCTGACGGTCCATGATCACCTCTTCTGCTCGCCGGCAGGCAGCATCCAGGATGAAGCTGGTTCTGTCCGTTTCCAGCAGCTCTACCGCCGCATCGATCAGGCTGCGTCTCTTGGTATCCACTCGCATGTTGATCGGTACGGGCTTATCACCCTCGTTGATTTGAGCCGACATGACTATTTCTCCATAGCTGTGGAGCGATCTCCACACAGCGACGGTACCGGCACGTCTAGCTAACGTGTACACGCGTGTATCAATTTGACTTACAAGCGCATGTTGGCCGTAGAGCGAGCGGTCGACCTGTTACCAGACGGATACCAAGCTGTCTTGGTAAACTAGCCAACACCCAGGGCAAGCGCAGATCCTTTTTGTTGCCAGCATTTGCTAAGCCGCCCCCTGCAATTTGCTGCTACGCCCCAAAATCCAGCATCCGGTACCGAAAACGTTGAACGATATGACCGCTAATACAGGCTCTAACCCAACAACCACGCGCCCTGAGCCGTCACGCCGCTTCAGCGTTGCACCTATGATGGATTGGACCTACTCATCCTGTAGCCACTGAATTTAAAGGCCTTCATCCGCTAAAAGTTCTTCGAGTACCATTTTTGTACCATCCAGATTTCACCCTGATGACCTACCTACGACAAAAAGTTTTCCAGCAGCGCATGCAACTCTTCCCACATACTGCGCCTACAGGCATGATCTGACACAGGGCAACTAAACTATCGTCAGGTAGACTGTTGGGTGTCTCATTTAACTCTAGATCCCGAATTCACGGCCCTACCACATACAAAAAATTGCCAAATATAACCACTTAATACACCTCAGGAATCGGACTTCCATGGCAAAGCCACGCGTATTTGTTTCATCCACCTACTACGACTTGAAACACATTCGAAACAGCCTAGAAATCTTTATAGATAACTTAGGATATGAGTCAGTCTTATACGAGCAAGGCGACATACCTTTTCATCACGATAGCCCCCTAGACGAATCCTGCTACGAAGAAATCAAAGCCTGCAATATTCTTGTACTAATTATCGGCGGCAGATATGGAAGCCCCACTTCAGATACAGATATTGAACGCGGACTTGAACATTACAACTCCGTAACAAAAAAAGAATACGAAACAGCAAGAGCAAACGACATCCCCATATATATTTTCATTGAAAAGAACGTTCACTCCGAGTATCACACCTACAAGAAAAATAGAACAAACACAGACATCTCTTACGCTCACGTCGACAACGTTAATGTTTTCAAGCTTATCGACGACATTTACGCCCAAAAGAGAAACAATCTGATACGCGACTTCGAGAAGTTTGATGACCTATCAAGCTGGTTACGCGACCAATGGGCCGGACTATTTGCTGACCTGCTAGCAAATAAAAAGCGCGACCACGAACTCGAAGACCTCTCATCCCAGGTGGCCGGACTAAAAGATCTAAGCTCTGTGCTAAAAAGCTATACAGAGTCCATCATGTCAAAACTTCAACCAGACAACTTCGAGCAAATAATTAAATCCTCAAACAGCAACTTGAGAAGTCGCGCCTTACGTCAATTTGAGAAAAACCCCCTAATGAGCTATCTCCTTGATAGATCGCCAAAAGGTGTCGGAATCATCTCGCTATTCGAGGCTTTCTCAGAGTCGTCGACCCTTCAAGAAATGTTGGAGGCCTGTAACTTCACGCCTAACTTTATTGAAGATATAGTAGAGCACCCAAGCGCTAGCCAGGACTTTGACCATCTCAAACGAGAAATTGGATAATACTTATTAGATTGCGTAAGCTGCAAAAAACTGCCCGAGCCTTAACCTATCGCAGGCTTGGGTGCTTTTGCCCCTCTGTTACGAATGCTGTGGACCACTTGGCTGTCCCAGGACTTGCAGATTGTGGTCCGCGATCGCTTGAAATAGAAACTCAGTCAGGACTCGCAGACGCTCGATCTCAGCTTCCGCATGGCCGGAAGCTTGCGCCTCGTGGTACCGTTTCAAAGCATCGACGGCTTCCAGCATCTGAGAGTCGCCGGGTAGGATCATGTCCGATAATTGCTTTGCCATCCTTTTAACTCCGCGCCGCTCTATCGCCCAGTCTAGCCTACTAAAAGATAGGGATTTGAACCCGCCCTAGGATCTCAATAGGCCTAAGAGGGCCAGTATAAACGGCTATTCTTGCTTCAGCGGATGGCCTGCATCGGCCTAACACGTCCTAGGATTTGCCCTAAATTTGCCCTAAGAATTTCCATACCTGGAGCATGCGCATGGATGACCAAGCCTCTACTACAGCTGACACCCTTGAGCTGTTGCACCTGAACCAGGTCGCCATCAGAGCAGCACTGGAGGAGCTCTCGCTATGGGTGAGCCATCGCGGCTCAGTTCACATACATGAAAACGTTATGGCTGCATTAGCCACCCTCGATATCCATGCTGAGGCTATCTCGTCCGGGGTAGCACGCCTACGGTCGTGAGCGATCGTGCAATCTGCGGGCCGCTGGCATCAATAATCCGCGCTGCCATAGCTTACCTGCAGCCAGCGAATTTAGAGGCCTGCGAGCCCACCAAAATCATTCCCGCACCAATTTTTTACCAACCATCTATTGGTACTCGCCTTCCCCCTGCTACCCAGCGTTTGCCATACGTAAAGCAAATTGATAGTGTCCCCGCCACTATTTCTACCTTGGCTGCCGAAACCATGCTGGACAAACGGTTTTTTGAAGAGCTATCACCATTCCTGCAATCCTGGTTACTCCTCTACAGAATAAACCCAGTAGTTACAGTAATATCTACAATAGCAATGCTAGGCGTCCTCGCAGCAGGCATATACCATCTGGATCAGAGGAACGCAAAAAAACTGGAGAACAACAACACCTACCAAGCACAACTTAGACAACTAAACGAAACCGAAAACAACATCAAACAACTATTACACTTCGTTAGCACTCAAAAAGAGTCATTGCGCGAAACGGAAGAGACCCTAACCAACCTAAAGTCTGAACACGACAAACTACAGCCCGTGGTAGCATTAGAGAGGAGTACTGTTGAGGCAATTCTGCTTGCGCAGGAAGAGCGATCAAGCACGAATGTATGGCGGGAGCGAGTATACGGCATTGTCATCGGCGTTATCGGCTCACTCATTGCCTCAATCCTTTGGGCAGCAGGAGTTTATTTCCTGAAAAAACGCAACGCCGCTGATGCAGCAGGCTAGCCTAAGGCCGTGCAGGCGCACTTGGTATGAGCATCAACGGGAAGAGCGCCAAACGCCCAGTGACTGGGCCGGCGCACTCTTGTGGGCATTGGCGATGCGAAAGAGTACCGATGAGCAAACAACCGGACGGCTTGCATACTGGATATTTGAATTACTACAATCCCGCAATAGCGGCACTATAGAAAATCATCTTTGCAATCGGATCCTTGCGAATGGAATATTTGATCTACATCTTTCCACCCGAGAATTCAGTATCCCCATACTGGTCAATTATCACCAGCATTGCCTCAACAATTATTGCCATTACTGCATTAGCACTAACACGACGTCAAATGAGAATTTCTGACAAGCACAATCGCTTAATGGTAACACCTCACATATCAAGCACAACTCACATCGACAGAGAAAAACACACTATAGCATTACAACTGGAAAACAACGGGATAGGACCAGCGATAATAAAAGACTTCACAATCGAGATTGACGGAAACGTCATCGAAGCCAGCGACGAAGTTGAGGCGGCTATAAAGATGCTAATTGTAGACCTGCCTATCGATGACTGGGGGCACGAATCTTTGGTAAGAAACTCTTTCCTTCCGGCAGGCGGAACAATAGACCTCGTAACTCTAGTCTCAACAAAACAGTCACCAGAAGACCTCATAAAAGTTATCGACCCGAGAGCCAACGTTAAAATTGAATACACCTCTATTTACGGGGAAACTTTCACGTATCAGAGCTGAGCGCTCCGTTCGATGCACACGGATCAAGTAATTTTTCGCCGCCTTATTTCCTGAGCGAGCGGGGAACTATCCCCGCGCCCACTCCTCAGTCGCCCCCTATCAACGAATCGGTTCGCGCTAGCTTGAAGTCCTTCGTGATGGACATGTCTCTCGCAAAATTAATGATTTCGGCATCACAGTCTCCCCACTCGTCAGGCGCTGGGCCAGACTGAAAGAGCTCTGCCGAACAATGATCTCGAGGCACTAGATCGGTGCTGATCAGAGGAAACATGACCTGAAGGCCCGCCCGGGGACCGTTTTTTAAAGTGGCAACGCCTGTGATAGTCAAACAACCAAAACTCACTGGCTCAGCGCACAATGAGCCATCGGGTAGTTTTCGCCGCCCTCTGACTAACCTAAACTGGTTCTCAGCATTTAATTCGCAGTGCGCATCCTCGCCACCCGGCAGAACATAATCTGTATTCGAGACCAGACAAAGAATAGCCAAAGATATACGATCAATCTGCGCACTCCAAGCCTCCTCATCGAACCGAACACCCTGAGATCTGAGCACGACTAATAGACCAGCGTGAAAATCAGAAATATCAAATGCGGGACGCGAATAAATGAAACCAATCACATAATAAATAGCCTTCCGCAGCTCAACACCAAACTTCCCCCTAATACTACAAACATCAATTTTCTTGTCCAGAATGAAATGGCTTTCGATCTTTCTTATCAGAGATGAGCGACTCACCTTGTGCTGAGCCTTGAGCTCCTTCTCATCAGCGAGTAGAGTCTGTGAAATAAATAATCTGTACACGTACCCTGGAAACGGCTCATCAATATTGAGCTGACGATTCGCTCCATTATATTCTGTAAAGAACCTAATGGTGTCCACAAAGGCAGTCATTGATTGCTGAGCTAGCCCTCGATCGCGAGCGTCTGGATGAGCTGCGTAATTTGCAATTTCAAAAAACACACTATTTTTCTTAGCATACGGCCTGAGTTTCACGAGCAAATTATCAACATCATTCGCATCAAATCCGCCAGACTGAATTCGACCGATCACCTGATTCAACTTGACCAGCTCTTTCAATGGAATCGCCATATGAACCTCACTTACTTGAATTCTAAAGCAAGCAACTTCCAACTTGCGGGATTCACATCTTCACCCGACCTATATTGAATCTTGCACTCGTACCAATTTCTCAACTCTGCGCCAAAAGAGTTTTGTGCGTCCACGTAAGAGCGCACGAAATAAGTTTGATTGCCTAGCTTGCTGCTCCCCCCAGCCGCTTTATCCCAAGGGAAGTCAGCACTCTTAGGAGACTTCAATGAAGCCTCGACAAAATTTGAGCAAATTATCGCGGCCATTACTGAACGGTCTTGAGTAGCTGCAGCGGCTTCCTCTCGTTCCTTTTTGGCCTTTGCCTCGGCTGCCACAGCCGCAGCACGCTCCTGCTCTCTCTTCGCCTTCTCGACGCGGGCCTTGTCACTTTCTACCTTCGCATCCGCGCGGGTTTGCCTCCCTTCAGGCGTGGGCTCTGGAGCGACAATAGCGATGAAAACTGCAAATGCTATGAAACCACCGACCAAGCCAGCGATGTTCGACACAAGCAGCCCCATCTTCTTCCTGCGCTTTACGATCAGGACCCAAACGCCGATCCATAGAGCAAACCCAGCTAACGATATCAATCCTTCCACTTCCAACGCTCCTTCGTTTCAGTGGCACAATGCTACCTCAACAAAACATCAAGAAGACAGACTTGTACCTGCCGTGATTAAACGACGAAAAATCCAGGGCTTTCACCTTGGCCTCTCTTAGTAAGCGATCTCTTTCACATACGCCTGGCATGCCTTCAGAGCCATCAATCCTCGATCGCCTTCATCGGTGATGGCGACAATTCGCTGAGCATGCGCTGGGTCAAGTTGGGCTCGTACGGTTGCATGAACCAGGCTTCCGGTGCCGGCGGTTTCTCGCACCCCACTGTCACAATGCGAGGCGGCAAAGGATCCAGCGTCGACAAGGACTGACAGCCGAACATCAGCGGTAGCAAGCCTGTCACGCAGACGAGCTTGAGCTTCTTGATGATGTTCACGTAGGACGACGTACCGAAATAGTCGCGGGGGTCGGACAACGTGCCGTCACGCGGATCCGTAGGCGCCTGTTCCCCAGTATTGCCGCTACCCCAGGTGATCGAGTCTCCGATGAAGACTATGCCGGTAAACTGCTCCAGCGGATTGGTCAGCGAGGCTTTGAGCCTCGACAGCTGGCCACCAAAGGCATGAAAGCTGGGAGGCTTGGCAGCAAAGGTGTCATTCCACGATGCCGAGCGCTTGAAGCCGTTGACCTTGAAGAAGCCGTTTATGTACGCATTACGAGTGGGGATGGTGCTCACTACGAACGTGGCCCCCAGCAGGTCGACCACTCGGCATTTGTAGGCATTGTCGAATGCCGTCACTGCAACTTCATCGTTCGTGACGCCATCGCCCTGGGCCAAGTAGGGCGCCATCTTCGGGCTGATCAGCGCCGCTTCCAGGGTCAGCCCGTGCAAGCCGATCTCCTTAGTGCCAGCGGCGCTCGCAAGTTTGCCGGCCAAACCGGACGTCGCCTCCTGCGAGATACGCGCCTGCTTGGCGATGCAGGGCACTGGTCCTGACTCAGTTGATACATCGGCCTGGTCATTGCCATGGATGTATTGATGCTGCTTATTCGCAGCGGCGCTGGAACGTGCAGCCGCCTCCGACATCTGGCCGGCGTAAGCCTCCAGCGCTGAAATATCGGTCATTCACTTTTCTCCGGGCACAAAAAAACCTGCCGAAGCAGGTTCAAAAAGTTGTCAGGTCGTATCGCTAGGGCTTACTCGGAGGCTGATTCGGTGCCACCGACGCCTTGGGTGCTGGGTATCGCTGGCCAGTCGATGCTGGCCGGGTATCCGGCCTGCCCGGGCACACGCGACAGCCGCACCCGGTAGGCGCACCACGCGTCGTACTCGGCCTGCTTGGCCGGCAGGGCGGCCGATTCAACCTCAGTGGCCATGCTCAAGCGCACGGCGTCCTGAAGCGTGGCCAGTGCCGGCTGCAGCGTGCCGATAGCGGCGGTCGCCTCGCCGGTAAGCCCTGCAAGCGTGAGGGCTGCGGTACGGGTCAACTCGACGTCGGATGGCTCCAGCACCTCGCCAAATTCCAGGGTTACAGCACGGGCGAACAGGTCGCGGCCGTAAACCTCGCAGTCGTCGGGCGAAGCGGTGAAAGGCATTTCACCCAAGGTTTCGGCGGTTTCCACAAAGGTCACCAACAGGTTCAGCGACGTGTGTCCGGCATCATTCCACCGAGGCTCACGGGCTTGGAGTACGGTCAACATCAGGACACCCTCAGACATAACGTGGCCGAGTCGGGCTGATTCCCGTCCCGGTTGTACAGCGCACCCATCACCTTCCAGGTGCCAGCCGGCACGCCGGCGCTGGTCGATGCCGCGCAGTTCGTGTACAGACAGTTGCCACCCGCCACCAAGGTGCCGGCAGGCACCGGTCCGTAATCACCTGAAGCGCTACCACCAACCAGCAGCAAGGCGTATGTACCAATCCCCCCAACGTCTGCCGACGCCTGCGCCACGATGGCCTTTGGGGTAGCGTTGAGATCGGTCCAGATAGGATCGGTAATGGCGTATACGCGGACGATACGGACGCAGCCAGACGCCGCTGCGCGCCACTTCAGTCAAATGCCGATCCAAGGCGAAACGCGCGTCACTAAGCGTGCCAAAGTGCTCCGGCGGGCTTTCCCCCGCCACAACCCACATCGCCTCACTGATCGCGTCCCTCGCAGCCAGAATGTCATCGGCCACCGGAATGTCCGAACCGACCACGCTGCCCGCCTCGACCGTTGAACCTTGCTGCTCCAGCTGCACACTGAGCGCGCCCGGCTGATCGATGGTCTGCACGCTGGCCACCGGCACTTCGCCCATGTCCAGCAGCAGGTCAACCAGGGCGGCGTCCTGCACTAGGCCAATGACAGCCGACTGGATAACGGCGATATCGGGGTCATCAGTCGCCGGCCGCTCGGCAGACAGCGCCGCAATGGCCTGCGCCTTGCTCTTGGCCGTCTGCAGCGAACCACTGGAACGACCTGAGCGGCTGGAACTGCTGGAACCGCTGGAACCGTACCCACTGAACCAGCGTTCAATGCTTGCCAAGTCGCTCAACAGGCTGGCCACCAAGGCGTCAGGCGCATTGATCACCGCCTGCACAAGGGCACCCAAGCTGGAAAACAGCGTGGTCAACGGTTTCAGGAAGTTGATGGCGAAGGCGTAGGCGCTGGAAATGGCCCGGCGCACCTTATCCACCTGCTGTCTTGCCCAGTCGACTTTGGCCATGACGGCATCAAACCGCGCCTTGATCGATTCCAGCAGGGTTGGCACATGGGCCACCAGTTGGCGGCGGGTGTTCACGGTCTGCACCGGGAATTTCAACATGCCGTCAATGAACACCAGGCTGAACCGGGCCACGCCCAGCTCCCGCCGGTCATGGGCCAGCTCGCACTTGCCCGCCGTGACGGTGATGCGGCCGAACCACGGATGGATCAGCTCCCCCGGCCCCGGCGTACCGCACCAGAAGCGGCCAGCCGCTCTGCAGCTTCGGCACGGCTGATTTTAGCGGTCAGAGCGGTGATCTGCGCTTCGAGGCTGGTGAACTGCTCCAGCTGCTCAGCGCTCAGCGCGGCACCATCGGCCTCGATCTTAGCCAAAGCCTGCACCTGGGTGATCAGCCCGGCGCGCTCGTTACGCATTTGAAGAACTTGGGACATGCTGCCTCCTGGGCATAAAAAAACCCGCACTCGGCGGGTTAACTGCAACCGCTTGCGCGATCAGATCATTGCTTGCATCGCCAAAGCTGACGCCCGCACGCTCACGCGTGCCGACTGGCGATTGGCTCGGTTTTGCGCAACTGCGCGGGACAGTTCGTCTACTGCGTGTTGAGGGCTTTGCAGACGATCCGCGAGCCCAACATCGATCGCTCCTTGGCCGCGATACAACCCGGCTTCGGTAGCAATGACCTTGGCCACCGGCAGGCCGCGGAAGTCCGCAACCGAGCTCACGAACATCTGGTAGCTCTCTTGGACCAGCTCATTCAGGAACGCGAGCGACTGCTCGGTGATCGGCTCGTGTGGTGAGAGGTCATTCTTGTGGGCCCCCGCAAACACCGTGGTGACCTTCACACCGGCGTTTTCCTGTGCCTTGGAACGGTCCAGGTGACTGGCGATTACCCCGATGGAGCCAACACCGCTGGTTCGGCTCACCACTAGCTCGCTGCACGCAGCGCCCAGCAGGTAGCCACCGCTGTAGGCCATGAAGTTGACCAACCCGGTGATCGGCTTTTGTTGGGTCATGGCTCGGATGTCTTCCGCCAGCTCGAACGCCCCCACCGCAGCGCCCCCTGGGCTGTCGATGTCCAGCACAATGCGTTCGACCATGGGATCGGCCACAGCGCGCTGGAGCTGGGTGCGCAACAATTCGTAACTGGTCATCGTCTCGCACATGTTGACGTGACTGCCGCGGCTTACCAGCAACCCACTGACCTGGATGACCTCGATCCCGCTTTGTGCGATGGCACTCCGGCGCTGCTCGTCAGCCAAGGCAACTCGATCAATCGGCTCGTCGTCTTGCCACATCCGGGCCGAGCCGGGGCCGAGGTTCACGATGTTCAGGTTCATTGCCTGGTTCGCCCAGCGCACGCCCTGGTCGAGCATTTCGGGAGTGACTAGCAGCGGCTGGTTAAATAGCAGGCTGGTGGCCCGCATGTATTGGCGCGTCATTGGGCAAGCATCCTCGTGATCTCGGCCTGCTGCATTTCAAGCTGCGCACGCACGGTCGGGTTGGTTAGGTCGGGTTTCTTTCCGGCATCGACCATGTTCAACGGCTGGAGGTAGATGTCACCACCCTTCACGGGCGGCATGTTCTCCAGACGCCGGATGTCGTTCACACTCAGCCAGCCCCACTGGCGGCCAATGGCGTACGACTCGTAACGACTCTTCTGGTCACCACGCAGGAGGCCCGACAGGTTGAACTCAATGAAATAGTCACGTCGGTCCTTCGGCAGCAGAAAGTCCCGCATCATTGCCTGCTCATGACGCTTGACCCAGGGCAACAACGCGAACATCACAAACTGAATCATCAGCTGCTCAAGCGTGTTGTAGTTGGACTTATCCAGATCGTTGACCATGGGCAGAGGGATCTTGTAAATCCGGGCGACGTCAACTCCCGTCACCTTCATGATCCCGACGATCTCTGCATCCACGTTGGTCATGGACACGGGCTTGAACGTCATGCCCTCTTGCAATAGCGCGACTTTTTTGGCGTTATCCATGCCGCCGAACTTCTCGCCCCATTGCCCGACGATGCGGTCGATGATGCCTTGGTCCTTGATCGCCGGCGCCTCACGGGGCCGCTCGATCACACCGGACACCGCCACGCCGTTGGCGAAGCTCTTGCCGGTGTACTTCCTGACCGCCTGGGCCAGGCCAACTGATTCAGCGTGCAGCTCAAGCGGGGACATCCCTACGTAAGGGTTGGTCCCGAACCACCGGACATGGTGAATCATCCGCATCGGCAGCGGCTCACCACCCGCAACCTGGTAGCACGGCAGCAGATCGGAGCCCTTGAGCACTTGCACCTGGTCATTTTTGAGCGACCACAGCGCCGTAACGTTGCCGTCCTCCCGGCGATCAATGAAGCTGTAGGCGTTGCCACGCAGCCCAGCAGCGCCCTGGTGACGCTCCAGATACTCAAACGGTGTCTGGAATGGGTTCGGCTGATAGCGCAGTACGTCGTACAACGGGTGGTGGATGGCCGGCTCCCGTTGACCTTCACCCTTGCGGTGGTACATCTCAAGCGGTAGCTGCGCCACCGTCTCGGCGAGCAGCGTGACGCAGTTTTGCAGGATAGGCAGCCCTAGCGCCGATTCAGGTGTTACGGCCACACCCGCAGAGTTACCGCCGCCACCGAGCAACCCTCGCCAAAACCCGCTGTCGGGATTGGTCAGCGTGCCAGCACCAGAGGCACGCAGGCTGGAAAAGAACATGATCAGCCACCTCCCCGCTCAATTACTCCCGCCGCTTGGTCGGCCAGCTTGGCCCAAACCAGCAGCCCCACACCGGCCACAATGAACGCTGCCGGCGGGTAGATCTGCCACATACCCGCTACCAGCAGCGCGAACCCGAGCAGCCCAGCCACCCAGGACAGAATGTCCAACCTCATATTCCTACCCCTTCGTCATAAACAGACTTGCCCGAGACAGACGCAATGTCGCCAGTTATGCCAACCGCCATAACGGCCGCGACAATGCCGTCGATGCGGCCAATGGATTTGGTTTTGTCGACCTTGCGGTTGTTTGCTGGATCGGAGACGGTCACCGCGTTACCTGCGCACCAGGTCAACACCGGGTTGTCGTCATGCAGGAACGTTTCGACCAACTGGTCGGCCTCAAAAACCTCAGCGACGACCTCAAAGTCGGCTTCGTCGAGATCAATCACCGCCTGCTGCTCGGGCCGCTGACCCAATAAACGGCGCTCGAACTCATCGACTGCAGGCCCCATGGACTGGAAACCCTGCCCGAATTTCTCCAGCGGCGGCAGCTCAATGCTGTGCTCGCTCATCAACTGCAGGAGGTCTTCCACGCGCCAACGGTCATAGGCGATCCGCCGAACATCGAAGTACGCGCAAATGGTTTGCAGGCGCCGCAGGACATGCAGCTTGCTGATAGCCCGGCCCGGCGTTGTCTCCAGATGCTTTTCTTTAATCCATTGCAGATAGGGCACACGGTCACGCTTCTCACGTCCCGATATGTCGTCGTCCGGTATCCAGAAGTACGACAGGCACCGCCAGTGCGGATCGTGCTCGACAGGACTGAATACCAGCACAAAGGCCGTGAGGTCAGTGGTGCTGGAGAGATCCAGCCCACCAACACATGGTCGGTCGCGCAGCAGCCGCATAGGTGCGCGATCCGCGGCCTGACGCCAGATGTCCCAGGACAACCAAGGCGAGTCCGCCTGGGTCCATTCGCAGAAGTTCAGCCGGCGCACGACAGCCTCTTTCGCCGGCAACCCCTTGGCTTCCAGCACCTGCTCACGCAGGTACTTGCGCCCGGGAATGCCATCCGTCTGCCCTTCCAGGATGAAGTCCAGCGATGGGTTGACCTTTGCCCAGCAGGCCTCGCTTTCGAAAGGATCATCCCCCTCATCCAATGAGCAGATGAAGGCAAAGAACGCGTCGTTCTGATCCTTGCCCTCACAGATCCGCACGCCCAGGTCATGGTATTGACCGCACACTGAGGTCTTGTCGGAGCCGCTGTTGGTAATCATTACGATAAGTGCGCGGCGCCGAAACTTGGTGCCAGCGCGCATCATGTTTACGGCGCTGGGAGTTTTGTGCTCATGCAGCTCATCGATCAAGGCGATATGAGGCCGGGGGCCGGACTGACCTTCGTCCGAACTGATGGGCCGAAAGAAACTGTTAGTCCTTGGATAGAACAGGTTCCAGACCTTCTCATCTCGCCCCGACTGCACCAGTCGCTGCATCAGGTGTGGCGACATGTTGACCATGCTCACCGCGTCACGAAACAGGATCTGTGCCTGGTCCTTTTTGGTGGCAGCGGCATACACCTCGGCTCGCTGCTCGCCATCGGCAACCAGTCCGTACAGGCCGATTCCGCCGACAAGGGGTGACTTGCCAGAGCCCTTGCCGGTCTCGATATAGGCTTGACGGAAGCGGCGATATCCATCGTCGGTGTACCAGCCGAACAGACTGCCGACGACAAATGCCTGCCAGGGCGCCAAACGGAACGGGAGCCCTTCAAAGTCGCCACCGTTCAAGCACAGCACGTCTTCGAAAAAGCCGATCGCGCGCTGGGCCGCGTCTGCGTTCCAGATCAACCCCCGTTCATGGCCACCGTCCAGGTCAAACAGATGACGGCGGGCAGCATTGCGAACATCCGGTCCCGCGACGATCGACCCAGCGAGCACCTGGTCAGCGAAAGCCTTTACCCGGCAGTCAGCTGAAATAATTTGCGGCAGCGTCTCGTTCGGCATTTGGGAAGAGGTCTCCTTGTGCCGCCGGCGCGGCTTTCATGTTCCGGCGCGCCAAAGGGGACATCCCGAATTGAGCCGCAGCAGCGTTGGCACGCTTCTCGGCGTCGTTGGCCAGCTGCCGCAGCACGCTGGTCTGCTGCGCACCTGTCTTGAAGGTCTGGACTTCGCCACCCAGGCCATCGAGCGACGCGGAGTTTCGTTCGGCGATCACCCGACTTGAACCGAGTCAGAAGAGCGCTCGAGGCATCCATATTGCCGATTTGGCTCTCTACTTGGATCTGCAGCGGGATGCTGCGCGCAAAGAGTGCGCGCAACTGAACAAGAGGCTTCGGCCAGGCTGACGAGGGGACTAACCCTCACATAGCCAGCCACCATCGTACACACCGGCCGAATGTTCGCGCTCGATCCAACCAGAGAAGAACATTCACTTTGATTAACCTGAATCGATAGCCCCCTACGATTGGCGGCTATCACTCATCGCAACCGGTGGCGACTGGTTAACTAACGAGCATTACCCGCTGGTTACCAACGATTATTGCCAATCCATAATGAGCTCGGGAGGACTGATATTTACTCCCGACCATTATAAATACTCTTATTAAGGATTCTCTTTTTCGAATTCGGAGGGATATAAATGATCATTTGCTCGCATAACTTTCGTTAGCGCCTCATCCCCAAACTCTTTGCGAAGCCCTTCCCTCGCAAGACCAATATGCTGAAAATAGAAGTCCAAGCCATTTTGAGCAGCATACTTAGCATCTTCCTCCATAATCGCCTCTAAGTGGTTCTCTAAGAGACCCTGCAATTGGCCTGCAGTTTTGATTCCAAAGTGATTCAGCTCAACCAAAAGCTGGTCAAAATCTTCTTCACTGGTCCGATTCGCAGAAGGGAAGACCTTAGACAGGATAGAGTCTAGAATCTCAACATTGAGAGTGGAGTTTGGGGTCTCATTTTTCAGCTCATCATTTAGATACGCCAAACGCTCATCCAACAAACGATCAAATTCGATATCAACTGTTTCCAGAAGTGCTGAAGCACGGTTGATTGAGCGCCGCAGCGGAAGTGGAACGCTTGCCTCGCGCTTGTATTGGAGCTTATGCGAGGCTGCTGCCCATATATGCTGCGCAAGTGTCCTAACTTGGATTTCCACACGAATCCCACCAAGATCACGCCAGGTGGGAATGCTAAGCCATTTATTCGGCGCTTCTATTATGTAGTGTTGAGACTGATAACCAAACTGAGCGTCCGACAATCTCAGGGAAGTATCTTCGACACTCCTAACAAGCAACGAACTTCGCAACAACTCGTCTACAGCTTTGAGATCTCTGCGAAAGAGCAGAATCAAACGCAGCCCAACGAGATCATCTAAGTCCTCAACCTTGTCAAGTGACAGCGATTTTCGCACCAACTTCTCTTCAATAGATGACCACTCCTTGACCCGCGCCTCGATGGGAACACCCAATGTCACCCCACTCACATCAAGTAAATGCTCGAGTTCCGCGGCCAGTGCAGCTTTTAAGCGCCTAGCTCGCGGCTCGATGCTTGAATAGCTTATTTTTAGATCGGGATAGTTCAACCTTGATCTCCAAATTATGTTCATAGCACGCCTCGACGGTAGCAGGCGAATCCGTGACTTTCGAACGTCCGACGTACCGATCAAATGGACGCGAGCGCCACTAAACCCGGGCACCGAGTTCAACTGACGCGCTGGTAATCCGCTCTATCCATCTCCACCCTCTATACCGATCGCCACGTCCCCGTAAATGAGTGTAACGTCGCAGCGAGTTCCAGTCACGATGACCGGAAACACTCGATACGCGAGGGATATCCCAATCCATTTCGAACAGCCGGCTGACACCTTCGTGGCGCAGATCGTGAAAATGCAGGTCCTCTACACCAACTACCTTGCACGCCCTAGACCAGGCGGTACCGATTGAATCGGTGTTGTAAGGGAAGATCTCAGCGCACTGACGGGGCATGCTTTGCACAATCGCCCACGCCTCATCCGGCAGATGGCACCACACATCGTTGCCGATTTTCTGCCCGGGGTTCTTCATGTCCCGCACTTTCACCGCTTGGCGGTGCTCATCCAGATCTTCCCACATGATCCGAGCGATCTCGTCCATACGGCGCGTAGAATAGATGGCAAACGCCACGACCTTCGGCATGTGAATGACTGTCGGCCGACGTGCAAGCATCTCGAAAAAATGCTCAAGCACCTTGTCGAGTTCTTCAAGCGTTGGCCGGCGATCCCGCTCGCGGCTTTTCATATTGTAGCCGAGGCGCTTCAGGACAAGGCGTGCGTCGGGCATAGCCTGGGGGTTGATCTCGTACTCCCACGCTGCCCTGGCCAGCGACAACACTGAACCTAGGTGAGCCAGATCATTGCCGGCTGTCTGCGGTTTGATGCCACCGCCTTCAGGGCTCATACGCCATAGGGCATAGTCCACCAAAACCTGCTGAGAGATGTCGGAGTCGATCACTTCGCCGAGGTAACTGTTCTTGATAGCCAGGAGGGTCTGCCGCTTCGTCTTACCCAGCGGCCGGGCTTTCTCGGCTTCCACCAGGTAGCGATCGATCATGTCCTTGACTGCGTGCCCACCACGGTTGGCCCGCTCGATCGCCCCTGGCTCTGCCAACTCTGTCTCTCGTCGCTTCGCCCAGGCCTGAGCTGCCTGCTTTCGGGCGAACGTCTGGGCTTCTTGGTAGACTAAGACACCCTTTTTCTTGAGGCGGATCTGGACGGTATAGCTAACCGATCCATCGGCCTTTTTCCTTGCTCTAATCGTTGCCATGATTTCCGGTGGTACAAGCGTGGCTGGCGGTGGTACATCGTACCACCGTCACACCAAAAACGCCCAAAAACCCCGAATAATGGTACAAAATGCGTAGACCAGAATGCCCCTAGAATCAGCCTCAAAGCCACAAAACATGCGCCCTGAGCCGTCACGCCGCTTTAGCGTTGCACCCATGATGGACTGGACAGACCGCCACTGCCGCTTCTTCCTGCGCCTGCTCTCCAGGCAAACCTTGCTCTACACCGAAATGGTCACCACCGGTGCCGTGCTGCACAACGACGCCCACCGTTTCCTGCGCCACGATGCCTCCGAGCACCCGCTGGCCCTGCAACTGGGCGGTAGCGTACCCGCCGACCTGGCAGCCTGCGCACGCCTGGCCGAGGACGCGGGCTATGACGAGGTCAACCTCAATGTCGGCTGCCCGAGCGACCGGGTGCAGAACAACATGATCGGCGCTTGCCTGATGGCTCACCCGGCGCTGGTGGCCGATTGCGTGAAGGCCATGCGGGATGCGGTGTCGACACCGGTGACGGTCAAGCACCGTATCGGCATCAATGGCCGCGACAGCTACGCCGAACTGTGCGATTTCGTCGGACAGGTACGTGAGGCTGGGTGCCGGAGTTTTACCGTGCATGCGCGTATCGCGATTCTGGAGGGGCTGTCGCCGAAGGAAAACCGCGAGGTTCCGCCCCTGCGCTATGACATCGCGGCGCAGCTGAAGGCGGACTTCCCGGACCTGGAGATCGTGCTCAATGGCGGGATCAAGACCCTGGCAGAATGCCAGGTACACCTTGAAACCTTCGATGGTGTGATGCTGGGGCGTGAGGCGTATCACAACCCTTACCTGCTGGCCGAGGTGGACCAGCAGCTGTTTGGCAGCGATGGGCCGGTGGTCAGCCGTAGCGAGGCGTTGGCGCAGTTGCGGCCATATATCGTGGCGCATATGGAAAGCGGTGGCGCGATGCACCACGTTACCCGGCATATTCTGGGGCTGGCCCAAGGGTTCAAAGGGGCGCGGCGCTTCCGTCAGTTGCTGTCGGCGGACATTCACAAGGCGGCGCAGCCGTTGGCCGTGTTTGACCAGGCGGTCGAGTTGCTGCAAGGCCGGTGATACTACCCGTGCACGCGACCCGGCGGCTCTTGCAGACGATCGTGCGAGCTTGAGAATTGCAGTATGTGGAACCTCAAGGCAGCCGGGCACTCGAATCTTCACCTTACGTACGGCCCTTCGTGGGCAAGCCCGCTTCTACAGGCCCTTGAGCGGCTGTCGGGGCTCGGGTAATGTCGAGTAAATGCACAGGACAGAGCACGCCCATGACTTCCAAGCTGGAACAACTGAAGCAGTTCACCACCGTGGTCGCCGACACCGGGGACCTGGACGCCATCACTCGCCTCAAGCCGGTGGATGCCACCACCAACCCGTCGCTGTTGCTCAAGGCTGCCGCCATCCCGGGCTATGCCGAGCTGCTCAAGCAGGTCAAAGGCGACGCCAAGGGCGATGTCGACCTGGCCTGCGACAAGTTCGCTGTGGCCGTGGGCGCGGGTATCCTCAAGGCGATTCCGGGGCGTATCTCCACGGAAGTGGATGCTCGCCTGTCGTTCGATGAGCCGGCACTGCTGAACAAGGCCCGCCAGCTGATCGGGCTGTATGAGGCAGCCGGGGTCTCCAAAGACCGCGTGCTGATCAAGCTGGCCTCCACCTGGGAAGGCATCCGTGCTGCCGAGCAGCTGGAGAAGGAAGGCATTCAGACCAACCTCACCCTGCTGTTCTCCTTCGCCCAGGCCCAGGCCTGTGCCGATGCCGGGGTGTTCCTGATTTCGCCATTTGTGGGCCGTATCTACGACTGGTACAAGAAGAGCACCGGCACGGATTACGTGGGCGCCGACGACCCTGGCGTGCAGTCGGTGACGCGCATCTATGACTACTACAAGGCCAATGGCTACAACACGGTGGTCATGGGCGCCAGCTTCCGCAATATCGGCCAGATCGAACAACTGGCCGGCTGTGACCGCCTGACCATCAGCCCTGAACTGTTGCAGCAGTTAAGCGATGACCAGGGTGAACTGCCGCGCGTGCTCAAGCCGGGCAATGCCGGCGAGCCCAAGCAGCAGCTGAATGAAAGCCAGTTCCGCTGGGCAATGAACGAAGATGCCATGGGCACCGAGAAGCTGGCCGAGGGTATTCGCCAGTTTGCGCGGGACCAGGAGAAACTGGAGAAGTTGATGGCTGAAAAAGCCTGACACATATCGAATTTGCCTGACGGGCGGGAAGTGTTCAGCATTTTCCGCCCGTTTTTGTTTGCTATCGTTTCCGCGCCAGGCTTTAGCATTTTCTTGAATCCAAGGGCCCTTTCGCGGGCAAGCCCGCTCCCACAGGTAAAGTGCAGCCCTTGAGTGCAGTGCCGTACCTGTGGGAGCGGGCTTGCCGGCGAAGGGGTCGACTAGCCTTCAGAGCTGTTGATGACCCCATCCTTGCCCTTTGTACTCACCGGCCCGGTTCTGCGCCGCCTGGAACCCCAGCGCCTGGCCATCTGGCTGGTCGCCACCCAACCGCTGCAACCCGAATTCATCTTCCCGGCAAGCGAGGCCAAGGTGGATTGCCAAGTCGTCCCGATCGGCCAGCACGCTTTCATTCACCTGCTGGAAATCCACTTCGCCAACCCCCTGCCCTGCAACCAGCAGCTCGACTACGACCTGCTCATCAACGGCCAGGGCATCGCGGGCTGGGCGCCGCACCTGCTCTACCCCGGCACCCAGCGCCCGAGCCTGGTGCTTCGCGACCGTCTCGACCACTTGCTGCACGGTTCTTGCCGCAAGCCGCACCACCCCGCTGCCGATGGCTTGCTGTGCGCTGACCGCCTGCTGCAGGCCTGCGAGCAGCCTGAAGATCGCCCGGCCGTGCTGCTGATGACCGGCGACCAGGTGTACGCCGACGATGTCGCCGGCCCGATGCTGCGTGCTATCCATAGCCTGATTGAGCGCCTGGGCCTGTTCGACGAGCAGCTGGATGGCGCCGTGGTTGCCGACAGCCAGGCGCTGTACCAGCACCCGGCCAGCTACTACCACCGCGCCGACCTGCTGCCGGCGCAGGAAACCAACGACACCTTGCGCGAGCGGTTTTTTGGCGGCAAGCGCAAGCCGATCTTTTCGTCCAGCAATGCCGACAACCATCTGGTGACCTTCGCCGAGGTCATGGCCATGTACCTGCTGGTGTGGTCACCCGTGCCTTGGCAGCTGGTGGACATGGCGATGCCCAGCGGGCTGACCGACCAGCGCCAGGCCCGTTATCGACAGGAGCTGCCGCTTATCCAGGGGTTTGCCGGGAACCTTGGCCAGGTGGCGCGGGTGATGGCCCACCTGCCCTGCCTGATGATCTTCGACGACCACGACATCACCGACGACTGGAACCTCTCGGCACAGTGGGAAGAAACCGCCTACGGCCACCCCTTCTCGCGGCGGATCATTGGCAACGCACTGCTTGGCTACCTGCTGTGTCAGGCCTGGGGCAACGATCCGGACAGCTGCAAGCCACTGGTCAGGCAATGCCAGGCCTTGTGCAGCCAGGCCCGCGATGAATTGATCGGCGAACTGCTGCGCTTTCAGGGCTGGCAATTCAGCTTGCCGACAAACCCTCCCTTGCTGGTACTGGACACCCGTACCCGCCGCTGGCGCAGCGAAAGCAACCTGGCCAAGCCATCCGGCCTGCTCGACTGGGAAGCACTGAGCGAGTTGCAGCAGGCGCTGCTCGACCACCCGTCAGCGGTGATTGTCTCGCCTGCGCCGATTTTTGGCGTGAAGCTGATCGAGACTGTGCAGAAGGTGTTCAGCTGGCTGGGCTACCCGCTTTTGGTGGATGCCGAAAACTGGATGGCCCACCGGGGTGCGGCGCAGGTCATCCTCAACATCTTCCGCCACTCGCGCACGCCGGGGCACTACGTGGTGTTGTCCGGGGATGTGCACTACTCGTTCGTCTATGAAGTGCTGATCCGCCACCGCCAGCGCAGCCCGCATTTGTGGCAGGTGACCAGCAGCGGGATCAAGAACGAGTTCCCCCGGCGCCTGCTGGACGTACTCGACCGGCTCAACCGCTGGCTGTATGCACCGCGCTCCCCGCTGAACTGGTTTACCAAGCGCCGGGAGATGGAAGTGGTGCCGCGTACGCCCAGCCACAGCAAGGCCGGGGAGCGTTTGTGGAACGGTGCGGGGCTGGGGCAGGTGTTCTTTGATGAGCAGGGGCGGCCGATACGGGTGTATCAGCTCGATGCGGGTGGGGGTGAGGCTACCGAGTTTACTGGCTGAGTCTGGTCTTCAGTCTGTGCTGGCCTCTTCGCGGGTAAACCCGCTCCCACAGGACTCGTGGGCCTTTCAGACCTGTGCAGATCCCTGTGGGAGCGGGTTTACCCGCGAAAGGGCCGGCACAGGTTAACGATCAGGTCCGCTCCAGCGCATTGACCAGGTCATGGAAGGCTTCGCGGTTGGAGTCGTTCAGGCCCATGAGGATCTTGTGCGCCTCCAGTACCTTGGAGCGCACCACCTCTTCGTTCTGGTCCTGCGACGGCAGGTCGGTCAGGCACTCGGGGCACGGAATCGGGCGATCGACGATGTTGAACACCTGATCGAAACCCATCGACTGCAACAACCGGGAAATGTCCGGGTTGGTGGTGACCACGGTCGGCAACAGGCCTACCTTCTGCCGCGACAGGATCGACAGCTTGGCCAGCAGGCCCAGGGTGGTGCTGTCGATACTCTCGGTTTCGGTCAGATCGATGACAATCGCCGAGAAGTTCAACGCCGTGAATATCTTCTCGATCGTCGCATCCAGCGCAGAACACAGGGTCAGGCGCACTTCACCGACGAACTTCAATACGAAGGTACCACTCTGCTCGGCGAACTGGATTCTACCGGTACTCATTGAAGGTTCCTGCTCAACACCAATAGGGCGATATCATCCGGCATATCCCCAAGCGTAGCTAATCCGAATCGTTGACGCAGCCCATCCAGGCTGCCACCTGCTGCCTTGACGATCTCCGGCAAGGCAGCCTCTTTATCTTTGAGCGTGTCACCCGGCAAAAGGTCCAGAATGCCATCGGACATCAGGCTGAGGCTGAACTGAGGTGGCAGCTCCACCACCAAGTCCTGGTAGGTAGCCTCGTCGAACAGCCCCACCGGCAGGCCACGGCCTTCCAGGTAACGGGTATGCCCGGGGGTATGCAGCACGGGCAGCGGCAAGTGGCCACCCACGGCGTAGGTCAAAAGACCCGCCTCTTCGTCGATCACCCCGCCAACCATGGTCACGTGCTTGCCCAGCTTGCTATTGATCAGGCCGCGGTTGATGTGGCTGAGCACTTCAGACGGTTTGAACTCGCGCATCCTGCTGCGCTTAAGCTCAAACATGAGCCGCGTGGTCATGAATTTCAACAGCACGGTGACAAAGGCCGACGACGCGCCATGCCCGGAGACATCGGCGAGGTAGAAGGCAATGCGCCGCTCGTCGACGCGGAAGTAATCGACAAAATCACCCGACAGGTACAACGACGGGATGATCTGGTGCTCGAAGGCGAACTCGCCAGCTACCCAGGGGCTTTCCGGCAGCATGTTCATCTGCACCTGGCGACCGGCGGTCTGGTCCTCCTGCAGCAGGTGCAGGCTGGCTTCCAGTTCGCGGTTGGCCGTTTCGAGCTTGTCGCGGTAGCGTTGGTTTTCCAGCACCAGGCGCGAGCGGTCGAGGGCGCGGCGCACCGAATGCTCAAGGACGGCCAGATCTTCCAGCGGCTTGATCAGGTAGTCGGCGGCGCCCAGGCGCAAGGCTTCCACCGCATCACTCATGACACCGGCACCAGACACCACGATCACCGGCAACTGCGGCGCACGCTCGCTGACCTGACGGATCAGTTCGAGGCCGCCCATCTGCGGCATGCGCAGATCGCAGATCACGAGGTCGGGCTGGTGTTCTTCGAAGACCTGAAGCCCCTGCTGGCCATTACCGGCCTGGAGGACGCTGAAGCCACTGTCTTCAAGATAGGCGGCGAGGCTCGCACGGACCACGTCGTCGTCATCGATAATCAGCAGCGTTGCACTGGTTTTCTGCATGTGGGCGAACGGCGCCGATTTGGGTGGGTGCAGCGGTGTCGGCAAAGCAGACGGCCAGCTACGGGAATTCTTTGTGGTCACACTCTACTTGAGTTGTAGGACAAGAACACCTGCCCGGCAACTGTTCAGAGGTACCTTGTAAGGCGCAGACGGTACTCCCATCCGGCAGGCGTTTCAAGCATGCGAGGGTCGACCTCGCCGCTCTTTACAGGGCAAATCACTGGGAGTTATAAGAAAGTCGACCAGCGCACCCCGATGGGAAGGATGCAGCATGCCCCACACACCCTCCAGCCACAGCGAAAAACGCGATTTCATCCGCATGCGCATCGATACCGCGGTCAGCCTGCTGCATGAGGGCCAGGTGATCGCAGCCGTGTGCCTGGACCTGTCCAGCAGCGGCATGCAAGTGCAGGCGCCGCAACGCTTCCAGGTGGGGGATCATATCGAGGTGCGGATCGAGTCCGACCACCCGGCGCTGAAAGGGCTGCATGCCAGCACCGAAGTGGTATGGATTGCCGACCAGCCGGGTGGGCAGCAGAAGTTCGGGCTGCGCGTGCTGGCCATGCATTGAAAAGGGGCCTATTGCGGCCCCTGTTCACAGATCAGAAATCGTCTTCGACTTCGCCATCCTTGACCTTGAACTCGCGGTTCTGCAGGTAGGCGTTACGAATGAAGATGTACTTGTCACCCTGTATCAGCTTCTCGGCAGAGAGCAGGTCGGCACGCGTGTCGATCACGTCCAGGGCAAAGATCGAATTGCGCGTCGGCACATGGTCGATGTAGCGGTAAGGCTTGGTGTAGCTGTCCGGGTACTTGGCAACGCCGTCACGCACCGTGCTTGGCCCCAGCAACGGGATGACCACGTACGGGCCGCTCGGCACACCCCAGTAGCCCAGGGTCTGGCCAAAGTCTTCGTCATTGCGCTGCAGGCCCATCGTGGTGCCCACGTCGAAGAAACCGCCCAGGCCAAAGGTGGTGTTGACGATCAGCCGCGCAGTATCCACGCCCGCCGCATGAGGCTTGAGCTGCAGCACGTTGTTGGCGAGGTTGGTCACGTCACCCAGGTTGCGGAAGATGTTGTGGATGCCATCTTCAAGGAACTGCGGAGTGACCGCCTGGTAGCCCTTGGCCAACGGCTTGAGGGCATAGGTGTCGAGGGTATCGTTGAAGCGGAAGATCGGCCGGTTGACCGCTTCCCAGGGATCTTCCTCGGTGGCTGCCTGGGTGGCTGCCACGGGCGCCAGCAGCATGCTGGCGCAGACACAGGCCTGGGTGACTCGTTCGATCACACTGGCACCGATCCTACGCATAGATGTCTCTCCATCGAATTTCTCGGCCGCAAGCGCAACGGGTCGCGCTGCTGGTAAGGCGGCAGTATAGAGGCTTGCGGGCTGATAAACAGCTTTACACATCTTTGCTCAATATTTTGTGAACAACTGTTGCAAAAAGGCCGATGTCACAGGGCGGTAACAATCACCGCATAGCCTGCGGACTATTTGGGGGAAGTTGCCATGGACGCTGCACCCACCTTCACTGCCGTGCTGTTCGGTTTGCGCGGCTGCCTGGTACAGGCCGCCACTGGTGGCGCCCCCTCGCCCGCCCCCGGCGCCCTGGCTACCCTCGCCAAGCTGCGCCAGCACCAGGTGCCGTGCATCTGGCTGGATGATCTCGGCGCCACCCAAAGCAAGCGCCTGGCCCACGTACTGCCTGGCTGGCTGCCGGGGCATTCGGTCAATGGCGCGCGCTGGCCGGCGCCCAACGCCTGCTGGCAGGCGTTGATGAGCCTGGAAAGCGAACGCCTGGACGGCTGTGTACTGGTCAGCGGCGACCCGCGCCTGCTGCAGTCCGGGCTTAACGCGGGCTTGTGGACGGTGGGCCTGGCCGCCTGCAGCCCGTTCTGCGACCGCAGCTCGCGGCAATGGCAAGCCATGACCTCACAGCAACAGGACGTGGCCCGTGGCAAGGCAACGCTGGAACTGTTCGGCCTGGGCGTGCACTCGGTAATCGACCACCTGGAGGCGCTGGACACCTGCCTGCAGGACATCGCCCAGCGCCGGCGCAAAGGTGAAAAACCCTGATACAGCAACTTTGACGCGGATCATGCAAAGCGGCGGCAGGTGGATTACGCTGAAGACAGGCCAGAACCTTTGCCGCTTCGCTGAGGTCCATGGTTTGCCAAGCCCTTGATGGAGAACTACCAATGCCTGCCCGCGAATTGCAAGAGCGCCTGAACAGCTTGCGCGAGCAACTGGACCGCAACGTACCGCTTTCGGACGACGAACTGGCCGCACTGCACGAAGAAGCGCGCCAGATCGAAGCGCAACTGAAACTGGAAGAAGCCACGCCAGACAACAACGTGGTGGATGGCGTGAACCTGGCAATCGAACGCTTCGAGGCCGACCACCCCGACCTCACCGCCACCCTGCGCAGTATCGTCAACTCGCTGCACAGCATGGGGATCTGATATAGCCGGGGCTGCTCGGCAGCCCATTCGCAGCACAAGGCTGCTCCCACAGGTTCAGCGCAAAACCCTGATCATGCACTGAACCTGTGGGGGCGGCCTTGTGTCGCGAAAAGGGACGCAGAGCGCCCCAACGTACTTGAGCCTTACTGCCGAACCAGCCGCTTGTTACCCGGGCTGATCGCCCCGGTGCTACGGTACGGGTTGATATCCAGCCCACCCCGGCGCACATACCTCGCATACACCGTCAGGTGCTCAGGCTGCAGCAGGTTCTTCAAATCCAGGTAAATGCGCTCGACGCATTGCTCATGGAAGTCGGCGTGCTGTCGGAAGCTGATCAGGTAAGTCAGCAGGCTGGCGTGGTCCAGCGCCCTGCCCTTGTACTCGACCACCACGCTGCCCCAGTCCGGCTGGCCGGTTACCGGGCAGTTGGACTTCAGCAGGTGGCTGTGCAAGGTTTCTTCCACCACGTGCTCCGGGTTGCAGCGCAGCAGCTCTGGCTGCGGCTGCTCGTAGTTGCTGATGGCAACGTCCAGCGCATCGATGCACAGCCCCGGCAAGGCCTCCACGCCTTGGGCCTCGACCTCAGCCAAGGTACGTACCTTCACCCCCACCGGCTTGCCGGCCGCGGCAGACAGGTCTTTCTCCAGGCAGGCCTGCAATTCGCCCAGCGAGGCAAACACCGTCTGGTTCAGCGAGTTGAGGTATAGCTTGAACGACTTGGACTCGATGATGTTCGGCGAGTCGGCCGGGATGGCGAACTCGCCGATCGCCACCACCGGTTTGCCCGACGGCAGCAGCCAGCTCAGTTCGAAGCAGTTCCAGTAATCCACGCCATGCCAGGGCAAGGTCTGCGCGGTGACGCCCAGCTCGGCCCACTTGGCAGTACGCGGGATCGGGAACAGCTGCTCCGGGGAGTAGGTGGCGATGTATTCGCTGGACTTGCCCAGCGGCGAGTGTTCGGCAGCAGGATGCATGGAAACTGACCTAGAGGTTCGAAATTGCCCCTAGTCTACCGTTTTTGCACCCTGCCTTGGAGCGCAAGTCACTCGATGGTCAACACCCCGACCATGCCAGCCTGATAATGCCCCGGCACGTTGCAGGCGAACTCGATGGGCGCCGACTTGCGGAAGGCCCAGGTCAGCTCGGCGCGCTGGCCTGGCATGACCAGCACCGTGTTGCCGCCACCGTGGCCATGGCCGCCGCCGTGACCCATCATCTGGCCGTGGTCCATGCCTTCGTGGTTCATGGCCTCGGTGAACATCTTGCCTTGCATGGCCACCATTTCCTTCTGGTGCTCGGCGTGCATGGCCTTGTCACCCAGGTTGAATTCATGCGGCAGCTTACCCTCGTTGACCAGCACGAAGCGCACTGTCTCGCCGGCCTTTACCTGCAGGTCTTTGGGCTCGAAGGCGATGTCCTTGAGCACCACGTTGACCGTGCGGGTGGCTTTGTTCGCCGGGGCCGGCTCGCCAAAGGCGAAAGTTTGCGCCTCGCCGGCAAAGGTCGGCAGGCTGGCCAGGGCAAGGGCGGCGATGAACAGGCGTTTCATGATGACTCCGGAAATGTACAACAGGATGAGGCCACCTTAGTCACGGGCGACTGGCAGCTACCTGACAGGGAGATTACAACTTTGTCAGCTTGGGCGTGCCTGCGCTTCGTCACGTATCATTTCAGCCACTACACCACCCGCTTCCACACGGCAGGTACAAACTTTCAGATTATGGACAGTGCATGAAACTGCTGATCGTCGAAGACCAGGCCCGCACCGGCCAGTACCTCAGCCAGGGCTTGAGCGAGGCCGGCTTCGCCACCGAGCTGGCCACCGATGGCGAAACCGGCCAGTTCCTGGCCCTGACCGGCGACCACGACCTGCTGATCCTCGACGTAATGTTGCCTGGCCGTGACGGCTGGCAGATCCTCCAGGCCGTGCGCCAGGCCGGCCTGGATACGCCAGTACTGTTCCTCACCGCCCGCGATGCCGTCGAGGACCGCGTGCATGGCCTGGAGCTGGGCGCCGACGACTATCTGGTCAAGCCGTTCGCCTTTTCCGAACTGCTGGCCCGGGTGCGCAGCCTGCTGCGCCGTGGTACCAGCCCCAGCCAGGACACCACCCTGAACCTGGCCGACCTGCGCCTGGACCTGATCCGCCGCCGCGCCGAGCGCGCCGGCCAGCGCATCGACCTGACCGCCAAGGAGTTCGCCCTGCTCGAACTGCTGCTGCGGCGCCAGGGCGAGGTATTGCCAAAATCGCTGATCGCATCGCAGGTGTGGGACATGAATTTCGACAGCGACACCAACGTGATCGAAGTGGCGATCCGCCGCCTGCGCCTGAAAATCGACGACCCGCACCCCAACAAGCTGATCCACACCGTACGTGGCATGGGCTATGTGCTCGAAGAGCGCACGGAATGATGCGCAGGGTTTCCCTCGGCAGCCGTCTGGCCCTGTTGTTCGCCGCCTGCACCGCCGCCGTTTCGCTGGGCGCCGGCGTGTTGTTCAGCCGGGCCAGCGAGCAGCACTTCGTCGAACTCGACCAGCAACTGCTGGACTCGCGCCTGTCACTGTTCCGTACGCAACTGGCTGGCATCGCCACCCCAACCCAGCTGCAGGCGCGCCTGCCCGCCCTGCGCGATGAGCTGAGCCACCAGGCCGACCTGGCGCTGCGCATCAGCGGCAGCGACGGCACCACCTGGTTCGAAAGCCGCACCGGGCTACCGCAGGCACCTCTGCCCGCCGGGCTGGCCACCCTGCATGCACAAGGCACCGACTACCGCAGCCTGGCTGTGCACCTGGCGCAGGGCGCCGTGCAGTCGCCACAACTGGCCCTGTACCTCGACATCACCCACCACCAGCATTTCCTGCAGGGCATGCAACGCCTGATCTGGCTGACTGTCGGCCTTTCAGCGCTTGCCACCGCGCTGCTCGGCGCCTGGGCGGTACGCAGCGGCCTGCGCCCGTTACGGCAGATGGGCCAGGTGGCCGCCAGCGTGTCGGCACGCTCGCTCACCACACGCCTGCCGGTGGCGCAAATGCCCGAAGAGCTGGCCGAACTGGCCACCAGCATGAACGCCATGCTGCAGCGCCTGGACGATGCCTTCCAGCGCCTGTCGGCATTTTCTGCCGACATTGCCCATGAGCTGCGCACGCCGCTGTCCAATCTGCTAACTCATACCCAGGTTACCCTCACCCGCCCGCGCAGCCTTGAGGAGTACCGCGAAGCGCTGCATGGCAACCTGGAAGAACTGCAGTGGATGGCGCAGATGATCAACGACATGTTGTTCCTGGCCAAGGCCGACCACGGCCTGCTGGTACCGGGGCAAGCGCCTTTGGCGTTGCATGACGAGGTGGATGCGCTGCTGGAGTACTACGCGCCGCTGGCCGAAGACAACAATGTGCAGATGCTGCGCGAGGGGCAGGCCATGTTGCACGGTGACCGGCATATGCTGCGCCGGGCGCTGTCCAACCTGCTGGATAACGCCATGCGTTTTACCCCGGCGGGTGGGCAGATAAGGGTAACGCTGGCGCCTGGGCCGAGAATCAGCGTGGCCAATACCGGGCCGGCCATCGAGCCAGCTGCTTTGCCGCGGTTGTTCGACCGCTTTTACCGTGTGGACCCGGCACGGCGCGAAGGCAGTAGCGAGCATGCTGGGTTGGGCTTGGCGATTACCCGGTCGATCGTGCAGGCCCATGGCGGGGGCATTCGGGCGGAATGTGAAAATGGGTGGACACGGTTTGTGATCGAGTTCCCTCAGGACCGGTGAAATTGGGGCTGCTTCGCAGCCCATCGCCGGCAAGCCAGCTCCCACAGGACTGCATCAAGCCCGGAGCCTGCGCGGTACCTGTGGGAGCTGGCTTGCCGGCGATGAGGCCCTGGAACCTACATCAAACCGCCAGGCCGATCGCCGGCTGCACCTGCGACGCCCGGTAAGCCGGGTAAATGGTCGCCAGGAAGCTCATCACCAACCCAGCCGTGCAGATCATCACCACATCGCCCCACTGCAATTGCGACGGCAAGCTGCTGACGAAGTACACGTCCGACGTAAAGATGTGCTGCCCGCTCACCCGCTCCAGCCAACCCACGATCTGGCTGACATTGAACGCCGCAATCACGCCCAGCACGCCGCCGATCAACGTCCCGACCACACCAATCAGGCTGCCCTGGACCATGAACGTGCCCATGATCTGCGCGGGTGTAGCACCCAAGGTACGCAGAATGGCAATATCCGGCCCCTTGTCGTTCACCACCATCACCAAGGTGGCAATTATATTGAAGGCCGCCACGGCGATGATCATCATCAGCAGCAGCCCGATCATGGTTTTTTCCATCTTCATGGCGCTGAACAGGCTGCCCTGGGTGTGCGACCAGTCATCGGCGCGGTAGGCATCACCCAGCCCGGCTGCAATCGCCTTGGACACCTGCGGCGCCGCATACAGGTCATGCAGCTTCAGGCGCACGCCCTGCACCTGGCCCGGTGCCCAGCGTTGCATCTCGCCGGCATCGGCCACGTGGATATAGGCCTGCGAACCATCCAGCTCGGCTCCGACCTTGAAGATACCAACCACCGTCAGGCGCTGCATGCGCGGGGTGATACCACCCGGTTCCTTGCTGATTTCCGGCACGATCAGGGTCAGTTTGTCGCCGGTGTTCAGGCGGAAGCGCCGCGCGGTCAATTCACCGATGACCACACCGAACTCACCCGGCTGCAGGTCCTGCAGGCGGCCCTGGACAATGTGCTGGCCAACGATCGAGACCTTGCCCTCTTCGGCCGGATCGATACCGCCCACCTGGATCGGCTGCATCGCACCCTTGTACGACAGCATGCCCTCCATTTCGGTAATCGGCGCAGCCGCCATCACCGCCGGGTTCTGCAAGGCTGTGTCGGCCACCTTGTGCCAGTCGTCCAGCGGCTGCACGCCGAGGATGGCGGCATGCGGTACCAGGCCGAGAATGCGCGAGCTCATTTCGCGCTGGAAGCCGTTCATCACCGACAGCACCACGATCATCGCCAGCACGCCCAGCGACAGGCCGATCATCGAGGTCATCGAGATGAACGAGATGAAGTGGTTGCGGCGCTTGGCTCGGGTGTAGCGCGCGCCGATGAAGATGGGCAAGGGTCTGAACATGTACGAAATCACCCAATGAAAACAGGAAAACGGGGCGGCACCTGCCACCCCGAGCAGTCGATCAGATCGCCACCAGGTGGCCGTCGTCGAGCTTCAATACGCGGTCCATCTGCCGCGCCAGGTTGAGGTCGTGGGTCACCACCAGGAACGCCGTGCGCGACGAGCTGGACAGCTCCTGCATCAGTTCCTGGATGCCCTGAGCGGTATGGTGGTCGAGGTTGCCGGTAGGTTCGTCGAGCATCACCAGGCCGGGGCGGTTGACCAGTGCCCGGGCAATCGCCACACGCTGGCGCTCACCGCCGGACAGCTCGGCCGGCTTGTGGGTCAGGCGGTGGCCCAGGCCCACGCGCTTGAGCAGTGCCTCGGCACGCTCCCGGGCCTCGGGGATGGGCGTGCGGCCGATCAGCAGCGGCATGCACACGTTCTCGATGGCGGTGAATTCCGGCAACAGGTGGTGAAACTGATAGACAAAGCCCAACTCACGGTTGCGCAGCAGGCCACGGGCACGTTCGCCCAGCGCCGACAGCTCTTCGCCAGCCAGCCAGACGCTGCCCTGGGTCGGCCGATCAAGGCCGCCCAGCAGGTTGAGCAAGGTACTCTTGCCCGAGCCGGAGCTACCGACAATGGCTACCCGCTCACCGGCATGCAGCTCAAGGTTGAGCCCGGACAGCACCTTTACCGATTCCGGGCCCTCGTCGTAGGACTTGCCCAGGTTGCGGCAACTCAGAACGGCTTTATCACTCATGCGCGACTCACTCATAACGTAGCGCCTCTGCAGGCTGGGTGCGGGCCGCACGCCAGGCCGGGTACAGGGTGGCGAAGAAACTCAGGACCAGCGCCGCACCGCAGACCATGTACACGTCCTGGGACTGGATCTGCGACGGCAGGTAATCGATGAAGTACACGTCGGCATTGAGGAACTTGTGCCCGATCAGCTTCTCGATGCCTGCGATGGCCGCGCTCACGTTCAGCGCGGCAACGATCCCGACCACGGCGCCGATCAGGGTACCGATCACCCCGATCACCGTGCCCTGGACCATGAAGATGAGCATGATCTGCCCGGGGGTGGCGCCCAGCGTGCGCAAGATGGCAATGTCGCCGCGCTTGTCGTTGACCACCATCACCAGGGTGGAAATGATGTTGAACGCCGCCACCGCCACGATCAGCAGCAACAGCAGGCCGATCATGGCCTTTTCCATGCGGATGGCCTGGTACAGGTTGCCGTGGGTGCGGGTCCAGTCACGGCTGTAGAACTCCTGGTCGCCCAGCTGCTGTGCGATGCTCCAGGCCACGCGCGGCGCCTGGAACAGGTCGTCGAACTTCAGGCGCAGGCCCTGCACCTGGTCGGGCTTCCAGCGGTGCAGGCGGGAAAGGTCGCTGATGTTGGTCAACCCCAGGTAACCGTCGATCTCGCCTGCGCCCACGTGGAAGGTGCCAACCACGGTGAAGCGCTTCATGCGCGGGAACATGCCCGCCGGCGTCACGCTGACCTCGGGGGCGACGAAGGTGAGTTTGTCGCCGATGGCCACACCCAGCTTGGCCGCAGCCTTGTCGCCGATCATGATGCCCCACTCACCCGGCGCCAGCTGGTCGAGGCGGCCTTGCAGGACGAAGTTGTCGATGATCGACACCTCACGCTCGCGGGCCGGATCGATGCCGTTGAGCAGCACCTTCTGCACCTTGCCATCATGGGTCAGCAGGCCCTGCATCTGGGTGAACGGCGCAACCGCCACCACCTGCGGATTCTGCTTTACTTGTTGGGCAAGGGCAGGCCAGTCAGCAATGGGCTGGCCGCTCTCCAGCGTGGCATGGGGGATCATGCCCAGCACGCGGGTGCGCATTTCGTGGTCGAAACCGTTCATCACCGACAGCACCACGATCATCACCACCACGCCCAGGGCGAGGCCGATCATCGAGGTCAGGGAAATGAACGAGACGAAGTGATTACGGCGTTTGGCACGGGTATAACGCGTGCCTATGAATGCGAAAAGAGGTCTGAACATGTCGGGGCTTGTTCGGATGAAAGGGAACGTCCTTGTGGCGAGGCGCCTACGGCGGCTTTACACTCGGACCACCGCCGCTACCTTGGGTTCGCCATGACGACATTAGACGAAGAAGATCGCCGCGAATACTACCGCATCGAAGATCGGATCGCACTTCAAATCAGCCCCCTCAGCGCGGCCGAAGCCCTTGAGCCAGATGTATTGCAAGATGATTCTCCGCTGTTCAACCTGCTCAGCGAGCTGCACCTGTCCGACTTCGAGTCGCAGCACCTGCTGCGTCAGCTAAGCGACAAGGACCGCACCCTCGCGGCCTTCCTGCGGGCACAGAACAAACGCCTCGACCTGCTCAGCGCAGTCGTTGCCCAGACCCTGCTCGGCGAAGTAGGCCAGCCTCTGCCGGTAGTCCTTTCCGAAGGCGGTATCGAATTCGCGCAGGCGACGCACATTGCCCCGGGCACCCGGGTAAAAGTGAAGATGGTGCTGATGCCGCGCGCCCATGGCTTGCTGCTGCGCGGCAAGGTCACCCATTGCGACCCTTGCCCCGAGGGCGGCTTCGAGGTCGGCACCGAATTCATCGACATGACCGACGCCCAGCGCCAACTGCTGGCTCGCTACATCCTGCAGCGCCAGCAACAACAACGGCGCCAGCAGCTGGAACAGAACGATCCCGCCTCATGACCCTGTTTTTCTCTGATTTGAAGGAACGAACGTGACCCTGATCTACGGCCATCGCGGCGCCAAGGGCGAAGCGCCCGAGAACACCCTGCACAGCTTTCGCCAGTGCCTGTCCCACGGCGTCACCCGCTGCGAACTGGACCTGCACCTGTCGGCCGACAACGAGCTGATGGTGATCCACGACCCAACCCTCAAGCGCACCACCGGCCGACGCGGCAAGGTGGTCGATCACCCTGCCGCCGACCTGGTGAAGATCGATGCGCGCAACGGCGGCCCGGGCCACGTGCAGCCCTGCCCTATCCCGAAACTGGAAGAGCTGTTCGAGAAATGCCCGTTCGAGCACTGGCAGCTGGAAGTGAAAAGCGCTTCGCGCACCCGCGCCGCAACTACCGTGCTGGCGATTCGCGAACTGGCCCAGCAATACGGCCTGCTGGACAAGGTCACCATCACCTCCAGCTCACGCGAAGTGCTGGGCGCGGCCGTGGAGCTGGTGCCGGACGTGAAACGCGGGCTGGTCGCCGAGTACGCCTGGCTCGACCCGCTGAAGGTGGCACAGAACTACGGTTGCGAGCTGCTGGCATTGAACTGGACACTGTGCACCCCCGAGCGCCTGCTGAAAGCACAGGGCCAGGGTTTGCACGTGTCGGTGTGGACGGTCAACGAACCGGCGCTTATGCGCCGGCTCGCTGACTTTGGCGTGGACAGCCTGATTACAGACTTTCCCGGTTTGGCCAAGACCACCCTCGGGTAGGGTTGAAATCGGTCTCTCCGACCGGCTCAGGCCACCGGTCGGAGCCGCTCAAAAAAGCCGGTTCAGGCCGTCGTAGGCAGCTACCCGGTAAGCTTCGGCCATGGTCGGGTAGTTGAACGTGGTGTTGACGAAGTACTTCAGGTTGTTCAGCTCACCCGGCTGATTCATGATCGCCTGGCCAATGTGGACGATTTCCGAAGCCTGGTAGCCGAAGCAGTGTACGCCGAGGATTTCCAGGGTTTCACGGTGGAACAGGATCTTCAGCATGCCCTGCGGCTCGCCGGCGATCTGCGCACGCGCCATGCTCTTGAAGAAGGCCTTGCCCACTTCGTACGGCACCTTGGCCTGGGTCAGCTCCTGCTCGTTCTTGCCGATCGAGCTAATTTCCGGAATGGTGTAGATACCAGTCGGTACGTCATTGACGAAGCGCCAGCTGCCATTGTCGACGATGCTGCCAGCCGCAGAACGCCCCTGGTCATGGGCGGCACTGGCCAGGCTCGGCCAGCCGATCACGTCACCGGCACCGTAGATGTTCGGCACGGTGGTGCGGTAAGCCTGGTCGACCTCGATCTGGCCACGGCTGTTGACCTTGATGCCGATGTTTTCCAGGCCCAGCTTGTCGGTGTTGCCGGTACGGCCGTTGCACCACAGCAAGGCGTCGGCCTTGATCTTCTTGCCCGATTTCAGGTGCAGGATCACCCCGTTGTCCAGGCCTTCGACGCGCTCATACTCTTCGTTGTGGCGCACAGTGATGTTGTTGTTGCTGAAGTGGTAGCTCAGTGCCTGGGAAATTTCCGAATCCAGGAAGCTCAACAGCTGGCCACGGTTGTCCACCAGCTCTACCAGCACGCCCAGGCCGCTGAAGATCGAGGCGTATTCGCAACCAATCACGCCGGCGCCGTACACGATCAGCTTGCGCGGGGTGTGGCTAAGGCTGAGGATGGTGTCGCTGTCGTAGACGCGCGGGTGGTGGAAGTCGATGTCGGCCGGGCGGTACGGGCGCGAGCCGGTGGCAATGATGATGTGCTTGGCGTTGAGCTTTTCCACCACACCGTTCGGGCACACCACTTCAACGGTTTGCTCGTCGGCGAAGCTGCCGGTGCCGAAGAACACATCGACACGGTTGCGGGCGTAGTAGCCGGTGCGCGAAGCCACTTGCTTGGAAATCACCTTCTCGGCGCTTTTCAGCACGTCCGGGAACGAGAACCAGCGCGGCTCACCGATGGCCCGGAACATCGGGTTGGTGTTGAACTGCATGATCTGCCGCACCGAGTGACGCAGTGCCTTGGACGGGATGGTACCCAGGTGCGTGCAGTTGCCACCGACTTGGCGACGGTCATCGACCATCGCTACCTTGCGCCCTGCTTTGGCGGCGTTCATTGCCGCGCCTTCACCGGCCGGGCCAGAACCCAGCACCACTACGTCGTAGTTGTAGACAGCCATGCGTACTCCTTCAGAACTGCCCGCAAGCCACGGTCGCTCGCGGGGCGCGATCATGCCGCCGGGGCGTCATGAGAAAATTCGGGTGCAGTCTAATCAAGCGTGAACGCCGCGCACATTAACCCTTGGTCGCGTCGTAGGCCAATTTTGCCCGCACTACATATGGTTCACCCATTCCCTGGCGGCAATCATCCCTGCCTGCGCTTTCAATCGCCTTTCACTGCCCGTTCGAATGCGGGCGTAGCTCGAGAGACGAAGCCACCCTCGGCCCGAGTCACCAATACTGCGGCCAGGCCATGCGCCACGGCATAATCCCAGCCACGCTCAGGGCCAAGTATCAGCAGCAGTGTCGAGTAGCCGTCGGCCTGCAACGCCGAGACATCCAGCACGGTGGCTGCGGCCAGGTCGTGCTGCACAGGGCGCCCGAGGCGGGCATCGAAGGTGTGCGAATAGCGCCGGCCATTCTCCTCGAAATAGTGCCGATAGTCACCCGAGGTTGAGACCGAAAGGCCATTGACCGCGATGATCTGCCGGGCGATCTGACGGTCTTCGCGGGGCAATTCCAGGGCGATGCGCCAAGGGGTGCCGTCGGGTTTGCGGCCAACCGCCTTGAGCTCGCCAGTGGCCTCGGCGACAAAGCTGGCGACACCCATGGCAAGCAGGCGCGCGGCGATCAAGTCCACGGCATGGCCGGCGGCGATGCTGTTGAAGTCGAGCTGCACCGGGGCGTCCTTGCATAGGGTCTGGCCTTCGATATGCAAGTGCCGATGGCCCACACGCTGACGAACCTGGGCCAGTGCTTGCGGGTCCGGCACCTGCTCGTGGCGGGCCTGAGGGCCGAAGCCCCAGAGGTCGAGCAAGGGCTCGACGGTGAGGTCAAAGGCGCCATCACTTTGCTCGGCCAGGTGCTGGCCGAGGGCAACCAGCTCGAGCATGTCGGGCGGCAGGGTCAGGCACTGGTTGGCGGGCAGCTGGTTGAAACGGCTGACGGTGGAGTCGCTGCGGTAGGTCGAATAGTGCCGGTCGATGTCGCCAAGGATGGTTTCGACCGCCGCCTGTACCTGGGCCGGCCCCGGGCCACCGGGCTCGCGGACGTATTGGATGCTGTAGCTGCTACCCATGGTCGGGCCGCCCAGGCGCTCCAGGGTGGGGCCCTGGTTGCAGGCGGTGAGCAGCAGGAGGATGAACAGTAAGGCTATGCGCAAGGTTCGGTTCCTGGGTGCTTGGCTTGGGCTTTGTGGTATGGCGCATATCGAGCGCCGCGCGGGCGGCGCTCGATCTCACAGGCACCACACAACCCACGGCAAGCAAAAAAAACGGGAACCCGAAGGTTCCCGTTTTTTCATTGCCTTACAAGCAAATCAGCGCGGAAACGCTGGCGGGTTCACACCGGCCATGTCTTCCATCACGCGAACCACCTGGCAGCTGTAACCGAATTCGTTGTCGTACCAGACGTACAGGACAACGCGGTTGTCGTTGGCGATGGTGGCTTCAGCATCAACCACACCGGCGTGGCGCGAGCCAACGAAGTCGGTCGAAACCACTTCCTGCGAGCTGACGTAGTCGATCTGCTTGTGCAGCTCCGAGTGCATGGCCGTCTGGCGCAGGTACTCGTTGATCTCGTCGCGGTTGGTGGCCTTTTCCAGGTTCAGGTTCAGGATGGCCATCGAAACGTTTGGCGTCGGCACACGAATGGCGTTGCCGGTCAGCTTGCCCTTCAGCACTGGCAGCGCCTTGGCAGCAGCAGTGGCGGCGCCGGTTTCGGTGATGACCATGTTCAGCGGCGCGGCACGACCACGGCGGCTGCCCTTGTGGAAGTTGTCGATCAGGTTCTGGTCGTTGGTGAACGAGTGAACGGTTTCGACGTGGCCGTTGATGATGCCGTACTTGTCGTTCACCGCCTTCAGCACCGGCACGATGGCGTTGGTGGTGCAGGAGGCCGCCGAGATGATCTTGTCATCAGCAGCGATGTCACCGTGGTTGATGCCGTGCACGATGTTCTTCAGCGCGCCCTTGCCAGGTGCGGTGAGGATCACGCGGGCAGCGCCCGGGCAGGCCAGGTGCTGGCCCAGGCCGTCGGCATCACGCCATACGCCGGTGTTGTCGACGATCAGCGCGTTGTCGATGCCGTACTGGGTGTAGTCGACTTCGCTCGGGCTCTTGGCGTAGATAACCTGGATCAGGTTGCCGTTGGCGGTGATGGTGTTGTTGGCTTCGTCGATGGTGATGGTGCCATCGAACGGGCCGTGCACCGAGTCACGACGCAGCAGGCTGGCACGCTTGACCAGGTCGTTCTCGGCGCCTTTGCGCACGACGATGGCACGCAGGCGCAGGCCGTCGCCGCCACCGGTCTTCTCGATCAGGATGCGCGCCAGCAGGCGGCCAATGCGGCCGAAGCCGTACAGGACAACGTCGGTGCCTTTGCGCGCCGAAGCGTTCTGCTGGCCAACCACGTCGGCCAGCTCTTCACGGACGAACTGCTCGGCAGTGCGGCCATTGCCTTCCTGCTTGAACTTGTTGGCCAGCTTGCCCAGGTCGACCGAAGCGGCGCCCAGTTTCAGCTCGCTCATGGCCTTGAGCAGGGGGAATGTCTCGTGGACGGACAGTTCGGTTTCGTCGGTTTGACGATGACGCGCAAAGCGGTGCGCCTTGAGGATCGAGATAACCGAACGGTTGATCAGGCTACGGCCATAAATCGAGCTCACCACGTTATTGTTGCGGTAGAGCTGACCGATAAGCGGGATCATCGCTTCAGCCAGAGCTTCACGATCAATCCACTCACCAAGACACTGGTCGGGCTTCTGAGTCACGGGAACCTTCCACATGTAGGGACAGAAAAAAGGGGCTACATTATGACGCCCCGACGCGGAACCGGCAATGAGCGCCTGTCGTAGCGATGCAAGCCAGCGTTCACGCCCTTTCGAGCCTGACAGCCGGCACGCTCACCGGTACAATCGGTGTCTTTGCCGCAACGCTTGGAGTGCAATCTCCCGTGTCAGTTCTGCGCCTACCGCACATGTCGGCCACGGCCGGCAAACAAACCTGGGGTAACCTGCCCGGTGCCGCCCTCAGCCTTGCCATCGCCGAGGCTGCCAGCAACGCTGGCCGCTTCACCCTGCTGCTGACCGCCGACAGCCAGGCCGCCGACCGTCTGGAGCAGGAGCTGCGCTTCTTCGCCCCCGACCTGCCAGTGCTGCCGTTCCCCGACTGGGAAACCCTGCCCTACGACCTGTTCTCGCCACACCAGGACATCATTTCCCAGCGCATCGCCAGCCTGTACCGCCTGCCGGAGCTGAGCCACGGCATCCTGGTGGTGCCGGTCACCACCGCCCTGCACCGCCTGGCGCCCACGCGCTTCCTGCTGGGCAGCAGCCTGGTGCTGGACGTGGGCCAGACCATCGACGTGGAGCAGATGCGCACGCGCCTGGAGGCCAGTGGCTATCGTTGCGTCGACACCGTCTATGAACATGGCGAGTTCGCCGTGCGCGGCGCGCTAATCGACCTGTTCCCGATGGGCAGCAAGCTGCCCTACCGCATCGACCTGTTCGACGACGAGATCGAGACACTGCGCACCTTCGACCCCGAGACCCAGCGCTCGATCGACAAGGTGGATTCGGTGCGCCTGCTGCCGGCACGCGAATTTCCCATGCAGAAAGAGGAAGTGACCCGCTTCAAGGCACGCTTCCGTGAACGCTTCGACGTCGACTTCCGCCGCAGCGCAATCTTCCAGGACCTGGCCAGCGGTATCATCCCTGCCGGCATCGAGTACTACCTGCCGCTGTTCTTCGAAGAAACCTCCACCCTGTTCGACTACCTGCCAGCCGACACCCAGGTGTTTTCGCTGCCCGGTGTGGAACAGGCCGCTGAACACTTCTGGAACGACGTGCGCGGGCGTTATGAAGACCGCCGCGGCGACCTCAGCCGCCCGCTGCTGCCGCCCGCCGAGCTGTTCATGCCGGTGGAAGACTGCTTCGCCCGGCTCAAGCAATGGCCGCGGGTGGTGGTCAGCGGCGAAGACATCGAGCCGGGCGCAGGCCGTGAGCGCTTCCCGGCCCGCGCCCTGCCCAACCTGGCTATCGAGGCCAAGGCCAACCAGCCGCTGGCCGAACTGGCCAACTTCCTCGACCAGTTCCCCGGCCGCGTGCTGTTCACCGCCGAATCAGCGGGCCGCCGGGAAGTGCTGCTGGAGCTGCTCGAACGACTGAAGCTGCGCCCGCATACCGTCGAAGGCTGGGACGACTTCATTACCGGTGCCGAGCGCCTGGCGATCACCATCGCCCCGCTGGACGACGGCCTGCTGCTGGACGATCCAGGGCTGGCCCTGATTGCCGAAAGCCCACTGTTCGGCCAGCGGGTGATGCAGCGCCGGCGCCGCGACAAGCGCGGCGAAACCGCCAACGACGCGGTCATCAAGAACCTCACCGAGCTGCGCGAAGGCGCGCCAGTGGTGCACATCGACCATGGCGTGGGCCGCTACCTGGGCCTGGCCACCCTGGAGATCGACGGCCAGGCTGCCGAGTTCCTCACCCTGGAATACGCCGAGAACGCCAAGCTGTACGTGCCGGTGGCCAACCTGCACCTGATCGCCCGCTACACCGGCAGCGACGATGCCCTGGCACCGCTGCACCGGCTGGGCTCGGAAGCCTGGCAGAAGGCCAAACGCAAGGCCGCCGAACAGGTGCGCGACGTGGCTGCCGAACTGCTCGACATCTATGCCCGCCGTGCCGCGCGCAAGGGTTATGCATTTGCCGACCCGTCCGCCGACTACGCCACCTTCAGCGCCGGCTTCCCGTTCGAAGAAACCCCGGACCAGCAAACCGCCATCGAGGCCGTGCGGGCCGACATGCTGGCGCCCAAGCCGATGGACCGCCTGGTGTGCGGCGACGTCGGCTTCGGCAAGACCGAAGTGGCCATGCGCGCCGCGTTCATCGCCGTGCACAGTGGCCGCCAGGTAGCGGTGCTGGTGCCCACTACCCTGCTCGCCCAGCAACACTACAACAGCTTCCGCGACCGTTTTGCCGACTGGCCGGTGACCGTGGAAGTGATGAGCCGCTTCAAGTCGGCCAAAGAGGTGGCCGCCGCCGCCGCCGACCTGGCCGAAGGCAAGATCGACATCCTCATCGGCACCCACAAGCTGCTGCAGGACGATGTGCGCTTCAAGGACCTGGGCCTGGCCATCATCGACGAAGAGCACCGCTTTGGCGTGCGCCAGAAGGAGCAGCTGAAGGCCCTGCGCAGCGAGGTCGACATCCTCACCCTGACCGCCACGCCGATCCCTCGCACGCTGAACATGGCAGTGGCCGGCATGCGCGACCTGTCGATCATCGCCACGCCGCCGGCGCGCCGCTTGTCGGTGCGCACCTTCGTCATGGAGCACAACAACAGCACCGTGAAGGAGGCGCTGCTGCGTGAGCTGCTGCGCGGTGGCCAGGTGTACTACCTGCACAACGATGTGAAAACCATCGAAAAATGCGCCGCCGACCTTGCCGAACTGGTGCCCGAGGCACGTATCGGCATCGGCCACGGGCAAATGCGCGAGCGCGAGCTGGAACAGGTGATGAGCGATTTCTACCACAAGCGCTTCAACGTGCTGGTGGCGTCGACCATCATCGAAACCGGCATCGACGTGCCCAGCGCCAACACCATCGTCATCGAGCGCGCCGACAAATTTGGCCTGGCGCAGCTGCACCAGCTGCGTGGCCGGGTCGGCCGCAGCCACCACCAGGCCTACGCCTACCTGCTGACGCCTACCCGGCAAAAAGTCAGCGCCGACGCCGAAAAACGCCTGGAGGCCATCGCCAACACCCAAGACCTGGGCGCCGGCTTCGTGCTGGCCACCAACGACCTGGAAATCCGCGGTGCGGGCGAGCTGCTGGGCGAAGGCCAGAGCGGGCAGATCCAGGCGGTGGGCTTCACCCTGTACATGGAAATGCTCGAGCGCGCGGTCAAGGCGATCCGCAAGGGTACCCAGCCAAATCTGGAGCAGCCGCTGGGCGGCGGCCCGGAGATCAACCTGCGCCTGCCGGCGCTGATCCCCGAGAGCTACCTGCCCGACGTGCATGCGCGGCTGATCCTGTACAAGCGCATTGCCTCGGCCGCCGACGAAGAAGGCCTCAAGGACCTGCAGGTGGAAATGATCGACCGCTTCGGCCTGCTGCCAGAGCCGACCAAGAACCTGATGCGCCTGACCTCGCTCAAGCTGCACGCAGAAAAGCTAGGCATCAAGAAAGTCGATGCCGGCCCCAATGGCGGCAAGCTCGAGTTCGAAGCCGAAACCCCGGTCGACCCGCTGACCCTGATCAAGCTGATCCAGGGCCAGCCCAAACGCTACAAGTTCGAAGGCGCCACCCAGTTCCGCTTCCTGGTCCCGATGGAACGCCCCGACGAACGCTTCAATACCCTGGAGGCGCTGTTCGAGCGCCTGACACCACAGCCTGCCTAAGGAAGATCCATGCGTGCCATCCGTTGCCTGACCCTGCTGCTGGCGCTGTTCGCGCCAGCCGCCTTCGCCGAAGGCCTGTATCAGGTAGAAATGATTCTGGTGCGGCAGAACAGCGTGCCTGCCTTCACCAGCCCGTTTGCCCCTGAAGACTGGAGCGCCGGCGCCCCGCGCCTGGCGAAGGACGCCGAGCGCCGCCTGGCGCTGGAAGACGAAGCCACCCGCCTGGAAGCCACTGCCGACTACACCGTATTGATGCACAAGGCCTGGCAGCAGCAGGTCGGCAGCGAGCCTGGCCGCATCGCCCTGGGCGAAGGCACCGAACAGTTCGGCCACTTCCCCATCGAAGGCAACCTGAGCATCGCTGAAGGCCGCTTTATCTCGGTCGAGGCCAACTTCTGGGTCAACCAGCTGGACGGCAACGGCAGCGTCCTGCAAAGCGAGCAGTTCAAGCAGAGCAACAGCAACGTCAAGGGCGGCCAGCTGACCTTCCTCGACGGCGGGCACCTGGCGGTGCTGCTGAAGGTCACGCCACCGGGCACGCCGAAAATGCCGGTGATGGACCCGGAGATGATGGAGCAGTGATGTGAGCGATGGCGATGCGCAGCAGCTGCTAAGGGCCTATCCGGGCTGGGTCGACTTCATCGAGGCCGGCACGCTGGCACGAGGCCGCAGCTATGCTGCGGAAGCGCGGGCACGCATCCTGTCGCAGGATGACGCAACGATCGAGGCCATCTGCCAGGGTTCGGCAGGCGAGACCTACCAGCAGATAATCCGCCTGGTCGTCAACTATGGGGACCTGCGGGTATTTGGGAAATGCAGCTGCCCAGTCGGGCTCAACTGCAAACACTGCGTTGCGGCGCTGCTGCAATTGCAGGACAGCCCCGACGCCACAGCCCCCCATGAACAATCCGCCCTGTCGCTGCCACCGGACCTCAACCTATGGGTGGAAGCCCTTGAGTCCCCCTCGCAACCAACGCCTCAAGGGCCAGCGCGCAAAGGCCCGGCAATCTATTACCGAATCCAGGTGGATCACGGGCTCTGGCGGCTTGAGCCAATCAAAGGTACCCGCCAGGCAGACGACACCCTGAAGATCGGCCGCATCACATCGATGCCCGAAATGCTCTACTACACGCCTCGCTACGTCACAGAAGACGATGCGCGGCTGTTGCGCCTGATCGATTCCCGCCGCGAAACGATGGCGTCCACGGTGCAACTGGAGGGCAAACCGGGCGGTGAGCTCTACAGCTATGCCCTGGCCACGGGCCGCCTGCTGTTTGAAGACGACTTGGCGCCACTGGCCCCGGGGCCGGAGCTACACGCCGAGTTCCGCTGGGTCAGGCTGGACAATGGCAGCTACCGTGGCGCCTGGTACCACAATGGTCACGAGCAGTTGCAGGCGGTGCCCATCGAGCCCATGCACTATGTTGACCGGCAGCAGCATCTGACCGGCATGCTGCGCCACGACCTCGACCCCTTCATTGCCAGCCAGCTTGCACGCGCGCCCATCGTGCCCGAGCATCTGGTCATCCCCTTGAGTCATCGATTGAACGCCTTGAACCGTCACGTCCCCACCCCCACTGCCGTGAGCACCGAGCACATCGAAGACATCACGCCAAGAGGGCGATTGACGTTGGGCAGCCTCGAATTCAGCGCCTATATGCCCAAGACCGGGCGTATGCAGCGGCAAATGCAACACCGTGCCGCACTGGCATTCGACTACGACGACCTGCGCGCCAGCGGCAATGACGAAAAGCCGTTGACTCGCCTGGTCGGCAATACCAGCCAGCGAATTCGCCGACAGCCGCAAGCCGAGCAGGCCCTGCGCAAGGCGTTACGTGACCTGGGCTTCAAACCCGCCACTCGCCAGAGCAAGGCCCTGCCCGACAGTGCCGGCGAAATGTTCCAACTGCCCGACGACGAAGCCTGGCTGCGCTTCGCCCGTGAGGGCCTACCACGCCTACGCCAAGCCGGCTGGAACATAGACGTCCACCGTGACTTCGCCTTCAACCTGCAGGAGGTGGACGACTGGTACGCCACCATCGACGAAGCGCCCGGCCATGAATGGTTCGACCTGGAGCTGGGCATCGTGGTCGACGGTCAGCGTCACAGCTTGCTGCCAATCGTGCTGCAACTGCTGCGCAGCAGCCCGGAGCTGCTGCGCCCCAACGAACTGGCCCGGCGCAGTGACGATGAACACCTGCTGATCGACCTCAACCGCGGCCGCCTGGATGCCCCGGCGTTGCGCGTCGCCCTGCCCTACGGCCGCATCAAGGCCGTGATGGGCACCCTGGGCAAGCTGTACCTGCACGAAGACACAGCGGGCCCGGCGCTACGCATGGAACGCGCCGACGCCGCGCGCCTCAACGAAATCGAAGGGTTGCCCCTGCTCTGGGAGGGTGGCGAGCACGTTCGCGATCTGGGCCGCCGCCTGCGCGATGCCCGCGACCTGCAAGTGGAACCACCCGCCGGGCTGCAGGCCAGCTTGCGCCCTTATCAGCAGCAGGGCCTGAACTGGCTACAGGCACTGCGCGATATGGGCACCGGCGGCATCCTCGGTGACGACATGGGCCTGGGCAAGACCCTGCAGGCCCTGGCGCACCTGCTGCTGGAGAAAGAGTCCGGGCGCCTGGGCACACCGGCCCTGGCGGTCATGCCCACCAGCCTGATACCCAACTGGCTGGACGAAGCCCAGCGTTTCGCCCCCGACCTGCGCGTGCTGGCACTGCATGGCCCGGGGCGCAACAAGCATTTCACCCGACTGCACGAATACGACCTGGTCCTGACCACTTACGCCCTGATCCCACGCGACCTCGAACACCTGCGCGCCCAAAACTGGCACATGCTGGTGCTGGACGAGGCGCAGAACATCAAGAGCAGCACCAGCAAGGCCGCCCTCGCCGTCTGCGAGCTTCAGGCCAGCCAGCGCCTGTGCCTGACCGGCACGCCAATGGAAAACAACCTGGGCGAGCTGTGGTCGATCTTCCACTTCCTGATGCCCGGCTGGCTGGGCGATGTCAAACGCTTCAACCAGGACTACCGCACCCCGATCGAACGCCATGGCGACGCTGAGCGGCTGGGCCATCTGGTCACGCGCATCCGCCCGTTCCTGCTGCGCCGCACCAAGGAGCAGGTGGCCACCGAGTTGCCGGCCAAGACCGAGATGGTGCACTGGGTCGAGCTCAGCGACGCCCAGCGCGATACCTACGAGGCGGTGCGGGTGGCCATGGACAAGAAAGTCCGCGACGAAATCGCCCGCAATGGCGCGGCACGCAGCCAGATCGTCATCCTCGACGCGCTGCTCAAACTGCGCCAGGTGTGCTGCGACCTGCGGCTGGTCAAGGGCGTGGAAAGCAAAGGCAACCAGGCCGACAAGGGCAAGCTGGGCGCACTGCTGGAAATGCTCGAAGAGCTGTTAAGCGAAGGGCGCCGGGTGCTGCTGTTCTCGCAGTTCACCTCGATGCTGGCGCTGATCCAGCAGGAGCTGGAAAAGCGCAGTATCCGCTACAGCCTGCTGACCGGCGATACCCGGGACCGTCGCACGCCTGTGCAGCAGTTCCAGCAGGGTGATAGCGAAGTGTTCCTGATCAGCCTCAAGGCCGGTGGCGTGGGCTTGAACCTGACGGCCGCGGACACGGTGATCCACTTCGACCCCTGGTGGAACCCGGCCAGCGAAAACCAGGCCACCGACCGCGCCTACCGCATTGGCCAGGACAAGCCGGTGTTCGTATTCAAGCTCATTACCCGGGGTACGGTTGAAGAGAAGATCCAGTTGCTGCAGCAGGAAAAAGCGGCGCTGGCAGCCAGCTTGCTGGATGGCGGGCAGGCTGGGCAATGGCGCATGGGCGATGAAGAAATCGAGGCACTGTTTGCGCCCTTGCCAGGCAAGCGCGGGCGGTAATTCAGCATGTTGTACTGCCTGTACTGGCCTCTTCGCGGGTAAACCCGCGAAGAGGCCTGCGCAGTCAATCGACCAGCTGAGCTTCCTTCAACGCCCCCAACGCCTCCAGCCAGCGCGGCTGTTGGCGATAGTCGGTCCGCGCAAACCCTTGCCCGCGCATCCGCGCAATCCGCGGCGATGGCTTGACCTTCATGCGCTGCGCAGCACTCAGTGCCAGCTCTGCTGCCGCCCGGTCATTGCACACCAGGCCCATGTCACAGCCGGCGCTCAACGCCGCCTCGATACGGCTGGCCGCATCACCCACCACATGCGCACCGGCCATCGACAGATCATCACTGAAGATCACCCCGTCAAAGCCCAGCTCGCCGCGCAGGATGTCCTGCAGCCAACGCCGAGAGAAACCGGCTGGCTGGTTGTCGACCTGCGGGTAGATGACATGCGCCGGCATCACCGCCGCCAATTGCCCGCTCAGGCGCGAGAATGGCACCAGGTCGACCTGGCGCAATTGTTCAAGGCTGCGCTCATCGGTGGGAATGGCCACATGCGAGTCAGCCTCGGCCCAGCCATGCCCCGGGAAGTGTTTGCCACAGGCAGCCATGCCCGCCGCATTCATACCGCGAATGAACGCCCCGGCCAGTTGCGTGGCACGCAGCGGGTCACCCTCGAAGGCACGGCTGCCGACCACGGCGCTACGCTGGTGGTCCAGGTCGAGCACCGGGGCAAAGCTGAGGTCCAGGCCAACCGCCAGCACCTCGGTCGCCATCAGCCAACCGCACTGCTCCGCCAGATATTCGGCGTTGTCATTATCGGCCAGCGCACGCATGGCCGGCAGGCGCACGAAACCCTGACGCAGGCGCTGCACGCGACCACCTTCCTGGTCCACCGCCAGAATCAGGTCGGGGCGGATGGCACGGATCGACGCGCACAGCTCACGCACCTGACGTGGGCTGTCGATGTTGCGGGCAAAGATGATCAGGCCGGCCACTTCGGGTTGGCGCAGCAAGTGACGGTCTTCGGCGGTCAGCCATTTACCGGCGATATCCACCATCAGGGAGCCTTGCAGGCTGGCGGTCATAGGTAATCCTTCATTGCAGAACGAGAGAAGCCCAATCAGGGCATGCGGCCTCTGCGACCTGCACCGGGCAATGCACCCCGATACGGTCGAACAGGCCAAGCAAGTCAGTGTTGCGCAGGCGTATGCAGCCATGGGACAGCGCTACGCCCATGGGTTCCGTATCCGGGGTGCCGTGCAGGTAGATAAAGCGGCGGAAGGTGTCGACCGCGCCCAGGCGATTGACGCCAGGTTCGCAGCCGCTTAGCCAGAGGATGCGAGTCAGGATCCAGTCGCGGCCGGGGTATTGCGCGTGCAACGCCGGCGACCACACCTCACCCGTCCAGCGCCGCCCGACCAGCACCGCATTAAGTGGCAGGCCCGCGCCGATCTTCGCCCGCACCTGGTGCAAGCCACGCGGCGTGCAGCCCGAGCCATTGCGCTCGCCGGCACCGTTGCGCGCCGTGGAAACCGGCAGGCGCACGCGCAGCTGGTCACGGCCAAAGCCATACAGGCATTGGTCGGCGAGGGAAATGTGCAGCAGGTCGAGATCGGGCATGGGCGCTAGCTTAGCCGAAGCGCCCTGCCCCGCCCAGCCTTCAGGCCTTGGCGGTGATCGCGGTAGTCTTGCTGCGTGGCCGCAGCTGCGCCGTGGCCATGGCCTCGTCGGTGACGCCGCTGTCGGCACGCATGCCTGCGGCCAGGAACGGTACCATCAGGCGCATCACCTGCTCGATCGAGGTGTTGATGCCAAAGTCGGTCTCGGCAATTGCCCGCAGGGCCTTTATACCGGACATGCTGAAGGCGGCGGCACCCAGCATGAAGTGCACGCGCCAGAACAGTTCCAGTGGCGGAATACGAGGCGCGGCCTCGTTGACCAGCAGCATGTAGCGGCGGAACACTTTGCCGTACATGTCTTCCAGGTAACGCCGCAGGTGGCCCTGGCTCTGGCTGAAGGCCAGGCCCAGCAGGCGCATGAAGATCGACAGGTCGTTATTGCTGCGAGGCTGCACGGCCAACGCCTGCTCCACCAGCATTTCCAGCAGTTCTTCGAGGCTGGGCTTGTGCTCCGGCTTCGCCTGGCGCCGCTCCAGCTCGCGCTCGAGGCTGGCGCAGAAGGGCCCGAGGAAGCGCGAGAACACGGCCTGGATAAGTGCCTTCTTGGAGCCGAAATGATAGTTGACCGCCGCCAGGTTGACCCCGGCCTTGCTGGTGATCAGCCGCAACGAGGTCTCGGCGAACCCCCTTTCCGCGAACAGCTGCTCGGCAGCATCGAGAATGCGTTCAACGGTTTCCGATTGGGCCATGACTACTCCGCGTGCTCCGCCAGACAAACAGGTGTTTGAAACATACGTTTCAGGCCTGCTTCTGTCAAGGCTCGGTGACCGGGCGGTCGCCATTTAAAAGCAGCCTGGCTGCGGGCTGCAAGCGCCACCGCTCAGGTTTATTGCGCCATTTGGCTTGCAGCGCATCCAGTACTGTATATAATCCCAGTCACTGTACAAAAAGACAGAGCGCTCACCATGTTGAAACTGACGCCACGCCAAGCCGAAATTCTCGCGTTCATCAAGCGCTGCCTGGAAGACAACGGCTTCCCGCCGACACGCGCCGAGATCGCTCAGGAGCTGGGCTTCAAGTCGCCCAACGCTGCCGAGGAGCACCTCAAGGCCCTCGCCCGCAAGGGCGCGATCGAGATGACCCCGGGCGCCTCGCGCGGCATCCGCATCCCGGGCCTGGATACCAAGGCAGAAGAAAGCGGCTTGCCGATCATCGGCAGGGTTGCTGCCGGTGCGCCAATTCTTGCCGAACAGCACATTGAGCAATCCTGCAATATCAACCCTGCCTTCTTCCACCCCCAGGCCGACTATTTGCTGCGCGTCCACGGCATGAGCATGAAGGACGTCGGCATCTTCGACGGCGACCTTCTGGCAGTTCACACCTGCCGCGAAGCCCGCAACGGTCAGATCGTCGTGGCCCGCATTGGTGACGAAGTGACCGTCAAGCGCTTCAAGCGTGAAGGCAGCAAGGTCTGGCTGCTTGCCGAAAACCCCGAATTCGCCCCCATCGAAGTTGACCTGAAAGATCAGGAACTGGTGATTGAGGGCTTGAGCGTCGGCGTCATTCGCCGCTGATCCAGGAGGCGTCATGCAGCAGTTCATTCACGCACCCGAGCAAGCCCAGTTGCCCCTGTTCGAAGCATTTCTCGCCCAGCCCGTACTACCGGGCCTGAAAGCCAGCGAACTGGCGCGCAAGAGCAACCAGCCCGAACTGTTCAGCGAATTGTCGCTACGCGGCGCCCCCGGGCACTGCCAAAGCCTGCTGGCACCGGTACTGCGCGAGCTGAGCGAAGAGGACGAGGCCCGCTGGCTGACCCTGATCGCCCCGCCGTCGAGCCTGACCCAGGCCTGGCTGCGCGATGCCGGCCTCAACCGTGAACGCATCCTGCTGCTGCAACCTCGCGCTAACCAAACCCCGCTGCAACTGGCCTGCGAAGCCCTGCGCCTGGGCCTCAGCCACACCGTGGTCAGCTGGCTGGGCAACGTCAACGCCACTGCACGCCAGCAATTGCAGCGCGCTGCCAGTGTCGGAAACGCACAAAGCCTGAACATCCGCCTCGGCTGATGTTCAGGCTTTGCCTGTCATTTGAACAAACCTGATGCCCTGCTGCACCTTCAGTGCAGCACGCGCGGCCCTTCATCACGCTCAAGCTCGCCATCCATCAGGCGACCTGCCATCTGCACACCCACGCTGAGCATGGCCTTGGCCACTTCTACGTGCTGGCCCTGCAGGAACGCCTTGGCGTCTTCCGAGAAATCCAAGGTTACCAGGGAGCCCTCATCCTCGGCGCGACGCAGTTCGATGCGGCCATCAGGCAACTCGACAATTTCCAGAAAAGACGTAGACATAAATGGCAGTTCTCCGCGAAAGGCCAATATTGTACCAGCCGTAACGGCTATCAGCACTCACTCAACGCATCGCGGAAACGTCTCACCAGGCCCTTGAGGTTGTTGCGCCAGCTTTCCAGCTCGGCACGCGACAGCGCAGGATGCTCGGGCTCATCGAGATTGACGGCCTGGATCAATGGCTGGGTGACGTCGGTTTTTGGCGCTTTCCTGGCGACCGGTGGTCGGAACAAATCGGCATAAGCACTCAGCATCTGCGCCAGCCAGGTTTCGCGCTGGCGGGCCAATTCCAGCAACTCGGCCACTTCCGGTATGGCGATGCCATTGAGCGCATCGTCGGCCAGCGCCTGCTCGACCGTTGCGACAACCGGCAGTCGGTAGAAGACTCCGATTTCATGGCATAGGCCCAGCAGCGCGCCATACAGGTGAAACAGCGCCGACTCGCGCTCAGCCTGAACCATGCCTTGGGCGTTCATGGCCTGGCTTTGTTCAGCCTTGGCCATGGATTCGAGGGCGAGACCGGCGAAGAATAGTTTCTGGTTGGTGCGGGTGTAGGTTTCCTGGGCCATTTCTGTGCCCTCCCATCAGGCTGCAAGGCGAATACACGCATCATAAATGATTGGGGCCGCTTCGCGCCCCTCCGCAGCACAAGGCCGCCCCCTACAAGAGAACGCGATTCCTTGCAGGAGCGGCCTTGTGCCGCGAAGGGGCGCGAAGCGGCCCCAATTAAAGCACTGAAAGATCAGCGCTTGTCTTCAACCTTCCAGGCATTGCCGTCGTAGAACGCCTTCCAGCCGGTCGGCTTGCCATCGACTTCGGACTGCACGTACTGCTCCTTGGTCTTGCGGCTGTAGCGGATTACCGTCGGGCGGCCATCCGGGTCTTTCTGCGGCGCATCGCACAGGAAGTGGTACTTCGGATCGATTTCGTGCTTGTGCGGCACGATTTCCATCACCAGCGGCGCACGGGTTTCGCGGTTTTTCGGGAACTGGCTGGCGGCCAGGAACAGCCCCGAAGCGCCGTCACGAAGCACGTAAGTGTCGTCGACCTTCTCGCACTTGAGCTCCGGCATGTCCACCTTGTCCATCTTCGGCGGTGCCGCCTCGCCGCTCTTGAGCAGCTTGCGGGTGTTCTTGCAGGTTGGATTGGTGCAGCCGAAGAACTTGCCAAAACGGCCGGTCTTCAACTGCATCTCGCTGCCACACTTGTCGCACTCCAGGCTCGGCCCTTCGTAACCCTTGATGCGGTAGCTGCCCTCTTCGATCTCGTAGCCAACGCAATCCGGGTTGTTACCGCAAATGTGCAGTTTGTGCTTCTCATCCAGCAGGTAGGCGTCCATCGCCGTGGCGCAGATCGGGCAACGGTGCTTGCCCAGCAGCACACGGGATTCCGATTCACCCTCGTCGTCAGCGGCAATCTCGTCACCCGGCACCAGGTTGACGGTGGCCTTGCAGCGCTCTTTTGGCGGCAAGGTGTAACCCGAGCAACCCAGGAACACACCGGTGGAAGCAGTACGAATCATCATCGGCCGGCCACATTCCTTGCACGGAATGTTGGTCATGGTCGGCTGGTTGGCGCGCATCCCGCCTTCGCTGGACTCGGCAGTCTGCAGCTTCTTGCTGAAGTCGCCGTAGAACTCGTCGAGCACGTTCTTCCAGTCACGTTCGCCCTGGGCCACGTCGTCGAGGTTCTCCTCCATGTCGGCGGTAAAACCGTAGTCCATCAGGTTGGAGAAGCTTTCCGACAGGCGCTCGGTGACGATGTCGCCCATTTTCTCGGAATAGAAACGGCGGTTGTGCAACGTCACATAGCCACGGTCCTGGATGGTCGAGATGATCGCCGCATAGGTCGACGGGCGACCAATACCGCGCTTTTCCATTTCCTTGACCAGGCTGGCTTCAGTGAAGCGTGCCGGTGGCTTGGTAAAGTGCTGGCTCGGATCGATCTGAATCAGCTTCAGCGCTTCGCCCTGGACCATCTCTGGCAGCACGTCGTCTTCGCCCGGCTTGCTCTGCTGCGGCAACACACGGGTATAACCGTCGAACTTGAGGATACGGCCCTTGGCACGCAGTTCGAAGTCGCCAGCAGCCACGGTGACGCTGGTGGACAGGTACTGCGCCGGCGGCATCTGGCAGGCCAGGAACTGGCGCCAGATCAGCTCGTACAGGCGCTCGGCGTCGCGCTCCATGCCACTGAGCTTGGTCGGGTGGGTGTTCACATCGGAAGGACGAATCGCTTCGTGCGCCTCCTGGGCCCCTTCCTTGCTGCCGTATACCAGCGGCGCATCCGGCAGGTACTGTTTGCCGAACTCGCGCTCGATATAGTTGCGCGCCATGTCCAGGGCATCGACCGACAGGTTGGTCGAGTCTGTACGCATGTAAGTGATGTAGCCGGCTTCATACAAGCGCTGGGCCATCATCATGGTCTTCTTCACCCCGAAGCCCAGGCGGTTACTGGCCGCCTGCTGCAGAGTGGAGGTAATGAACGGCGCCGATGGCTTGCTGCTGGTCGGGCGGTCTTCACGCTTGACCACGCTGTAGCTGGAAGCCTTGAGCTTCTCCAGCGCAGCCATGGCCTGGGCTTCGTTCAGCGGCTTGAAGGCCTCGCCCTTCTCGCGCGCCACCTCGAAACGCACCTTGGCGTTCTTGGCGGTACCGAGGTCGGCGTGGATCTCCCAATACTCTTCCGGGATGAATGCGCGGATTTCACGCTCGCGCTCCACCACCAGCTTCACCGCGACCGACTGCACACGGCCAGCGGACAGGCCGCGGGCAATCTTGGCCCACAGCAGCGGCGAAACCATGTAACCGACCACACGGTCGAGGAACCGCCGCGCCTGCTGGGCATTGACCCGGTCGATGTCCAGCTCGCCTGGCTGCGAGAAAGCCTCCTGGATGGCCTTCTTGGTAATTTCGTTGAACACCACGCGCTTGTAGCGGGTGTCGTCACCGCCGATGGCTTCGCGCAGGTGCCAGGCAATGGCTTCCCCCTCGCGGTCCAAGTCGGTTGCGAGATAGATGGTGTCGGCATCCTTCGCCAGGCGACGCAGCTCTTCGATCACCTTTTCCTTGCCAGGCAGGATCTCGTACTTGGCCTTCCAGCCGTGATCCGGGTCGACGCCCATGCGTGCCACCAGCTGGCGGCGGGCCTTTTCTTTCGGCGACAGCGCCGGAGCCTCCCCCGCGGCCTTGCCACGCTTGGCGGCTGGCTCTTTGCTTGCGCTGGCCGAACCGCTGGTGGGGAGGTCTCGGATATGGCCGATACTCGACTTCACCACGTACTGGTTGCCCAAATACTTGTTGATGGTCTTGGCCTTGGCCGGGGATTCCACAATGACCAGCGATTTGCCCATGGATCGGAGTATTCCTGAATCTGAAAATGAAAAACGCGTCAGGTACCAAACGCGGCACCGCTATATATAGTGGCAAAAGTGTGAGGTCAAGCTCGGGTGATCACTCGTGCGACTTGCCCAGCAACCCTGGCAGCCCTTCTTCGGCCTTGACCAAAGCAAAGCGTGGCACCTGCTCGCCGTCAACCTCGACAGACTCCTGGAACATCAAAAGGGGGCGCACCCAGAAGCTGTAATCACCATACAGGCATTGGTAGAACACCATCCACTCTTCGTTCTCGGAATGCCGCGCAACGCTGAAGACACGGTACTCAGGCCCTTTGTAATGCCGGTATACGCCTGGTTGTATCTGCATGTTGCCCACCCTCTTGAATTAATCCTGAAAAAACAAAACCGGGGCACAAGGCCCCGGTTGCTGTCCCGCAACGCGATCAGACGCGTTCAAAGACAGTGGTGATACCTTGACCGAGGCCGACGCACATGGTCGCCACCCCCAGGGTACCGCCATTCTGCTTCATGACGTTGAGCAGGGTGCCCGAAATGCGCGCCCCGGAGCAACCGAACGGGTGGCCCAAAGCAATGGCGCCGCCGTGCAGGTTAACCTTCTCATCCATCTTGTCGAGCACTTTCAAGTCTTTCAGCACTGGCAAGGCCTGTGCAGCAAAGGCTTCGTTGAGCTCGATGAAGTCGATATCGGCCATGGTCAGCCCGGCGCGCTTGAGGGCTTTTTGGGTCGACGGCACCGGGCCATAACCCATGATCGCCGGATCGACACCGGCCACCGCCATCGAACGGATCACCGCCAATGGCTGGATACCCAGGTCCATCGCACGCTGGCCGGACATGACGATCATGCACGAAGCGCCGTCGGTGATCTGCGACGAGGTACCGGCAGTGACGGTACCGCCTTTCGGGTTGAACGCGGGCTTGAGCGACGCCAGGCCTTCGAGGGTGGTTTCCGGGCGAATGGTTTCGTCGAAATCGAACACCTTCAGGAAGCCGTTCTCGTCATAGCCCTGCATCGGGATGATCTCGTCCTTGAACTTGCCTTCGACCGTGGCCTTGTGGGCCAACTGGTGCGAACGCACGCCGAACAGGTCCTGCTGCTCACGGGTGATGCCGTGCATCTTGCCGAGCATTTCCGCAGTCAGGCCCATCATCCCGGAAGCCTTGGCAGCATGCAAGGACAGGTGCGGGTTGGGGTCGACGCCGTGCATCATGCTGACGTGGCCCATGTGCTCCACCCCGCCAATCACGAATACATCGCCGTTACCGGTCATGATCGCCTGGGCAGCGGTGTGCAGTGCACTCATCGACGAGCCGCACAGGCGGCTGACGGTCTGCGCTGCAGAAGTGTGCGGGATCGGGGTCATCAGCGACGCCATGCGGGCGATGTTCCACCCCTGCTCCAGGGTCTGGTTGACGCAGCCCCAGATCACGTCCTCGACTTCCTTCGGGTCGACCTTGTCGTTACGCTCCAGCAGCTTGCTGATCAGGTGCGCCGACATGTCCTCGGCGCGGGTATTGCGGTGCATGCCACCCTTGGAGCGGCCCATTGGCGTGCGACCGAAGTCGACAATCACCACGTCTCTTGGATTCAGGCTCATATCAAATCTCTCGCTCTAGCTCGTTGACCGCTCAGTTGAAGAAGCGCTGGCCGTTCTTGGCCATTTCACGCAGCTTCGCAGTCGGGTGGTACAGCGGCCCCAGATCGGCGTACTGATCGGCCAGGGCGACGAATTCGGCCACACCGATCGAGTCGATGTAACGCAGCGCACCACCGCGGAAGGGAGGGAAACCAATGCCATACACCAGGCCCATGTCGGCTTCGGCAGCGGTTTCGACAATGCCGTCTTCGAGACAGCGCACGGTCTCCAGGCACAGCGGGACCATCATCCAGTTGATGATGTCTTCGTCGGTGACTTCGCGCTGTTCGAACACGATTGGCTTGAGCACGTCCAGTACGGCGGCGTCGAAGACTTTCTTCGGCTTGCCGCGCTTGTCGGTTTCGTAGGCATAGAAGCCCTTGCCGTTCTTCTGGCCCAGGCGGTTCGCCTCGTACAGCGCGTCGACGGCCGAGCGGCGCTCGTCCTTCATGCGGTCCGGGAAGCCTTCGGCCATCACGTCACGCCCGTGGTGGCCGGTGTCGATGCCGACCACGTCCATCAGGTAGGCTGGGCCCATCGGCCAGCCGAATTTTTCCATGACCTTGTCGATGCGCACGAAGTCGACACCGGCACTGACCAGCTTGGCAAAGCCGCCAAAATACGGGAACAGCACGCGGTTGACCAAAAAGCCCGGGCAATCGTTGACCACGATCGGGTTCTTGCCCATTTTCTTGGCGTAGGCCACGGTGGTGGCGACCGCCACTTCACTGGACTTCTCGCCACGGATCACTTCCACCAGCGGCATCATGTGCACCGGGTTGAAGAAGTGCATGCCGACGAAGTTTTCCGGGCGCTTGAGCGCTTTTGCCAGCAGGTTGATGGAGATGGTCGAGGTGTTGGACGCAAGGATCGCATCCTCTTTCACCTGGCCTTCCACCTCGGCCAGCACGGCCTGCTTCACCTTCGGGTTCTCGACCACGGCTTCGACGACGATGTCGACATTGGCGAAATCGCCATAGGACAGGGTCGGGCGAATGGCGTTGAGCGCCTCGGCCATCTTGGCCGGGGTCAGGCGGCCCTTGTCGACGCGGTTGCCGAGCAGCTTGGAGGCTTCGTTCAGGCCCAGCTGAATGGCTTCCTCGCGGATATCCTTCATCAGGATCGGGGTGCCTTTGACCGCCGACTGGTAAGCGATGCCGCCACCCATGATGCCGGCACCGAGCACGGCGGCCTGCTTCACGTCATGGGCGATCTCGTCATGCGCCTTGGCCTTGCGCTTGAGTTCCTGGTCGTTCAGGAACAGGCCGATCAGGCTTTCGGCAACCGACGTCTTGGCCAGCTTGGCAAAGCCTGCTGCTTCGACTTCCAAGGCCTTGTCGCGGCCGAAGTTGGCGGCTTTCTGGATGGTCTTGATGGCTTCGACCGGGGCCGGGTAGTTCGGGCCGGCCTGGCCGGCAACGAAGCCCTTGGCGGTCTCGAAGGCCATCATCTGCTCGATGGCATTGAGCTTGAGCTTTTCCAGCTTGGGCTGGCGCTTGGCCTTGTAGTCCAGCTCGCCACTGATGGCGCGCTTGATCAGGTCCAGGGCACCGGCCTGCAGCAACTCAGGGGCGACCACGGCGTCGACGGCACCCACTTTCAGGGCGTCTTCGGCACGGTTTTCCTTGCCGGAGGCGATCCACTCGACAGCGTTGTCCGAACCGATCAGGCGCGGCAGGCGTACGGTGCCGCCAAAGCCGGGGTAGATGCCCAGCTTGACTTCTGGCAGGCCGATCTTGGCGCTGGTGGACATGACCCGGTAGTCGGCGGCCAGGCACATCTCCAGGCCGCCGCCCAGGGCGATGCCGTTGATGGCCGCAACGGTCGGCACTTCGAGGTCTTCGAAGGCGCTGAAGATGCGGTTGGCTTCCAGGTTGCCGGCGACCAGTTCGGCCTCGGGCAGCTTGAAGTTGTCGACGAACTCGGTGATGTCGGCGCCGACGATGAACACGTCCTTGCCACTGCTGACGATAACGCCCTTGACCGAGGCGTCGGCCTTGATGGCATCGACGGCCTGGCGAAGCTCGTTCAGGGTCAGGCGGTTGAACTTGTTGACGGACTCACCCTTGAGGTCGAACTTGAGCTCGACGATGCCACTTTCAAGAGCCTTAACCGTGATGGCTTTACCTTCGTAAATCATCAACTGATCTCCACGATATGGAAGCTGAACTGTACACGCCGATCGCTGCAGCAGAAGCAGGCCTAGCTGCCCTGCCCCAGGCACACCCGTCAGCGCGCTAGTCGGAAGTATGGCTTGGCGTCATGACATACAAACGCTCAATTCATACGCCCGTTTGATTTGGGTGTGCACACATTCTCCGAAAAGATCGGCGTTGTCAAATGCTCACGAGCACGGCGAAAACGCGACTTTCCAGTCACTTTGTATCGTCTGGGTACAAAACATGATGACAGTGATCGCCGACCATTCATGTCAGCGATTGACCACGGCCGATTGAATAACGCTGCGACTTTCGACTTGCGCGGCAACCCAAGGCGGCTACACTGCCACCTGCTTGAATGAATACCCGGCCTGCCTGGCCTTTTCTGCGCAGCAGAACGCAAAGCGGCGACTTGGCACCCCACCCCTTCAGGGTTCTGCCAAGCCGCCGCTTTGTCGTTTAAAGCCCTGAACGCCTACGCCGTACCTGTAGGAGCAGCCTTGTGCTGCGAAGCGGCCGGTATGCCTGATAGAGGTGTTCCGGGCGTATCGGCCTCTTCGCAGCACAAGGCTGCTCCTACAGGTACGAGGTGGCCCCAGGGTTCAAGCCAGGGTTTCGAGGACGTAGGCAACATCCTGCAACACAGCCGTATCGCCCCGTTCAGTCCAGTACAGGGCGATCATCCGCGCATCGGCTTCGACCTTGTAGACGCTCGCCGGCAAGCGCGCCAGGGGCTCAATGAAGCGTGGATCTTCGCAGGGCTCACGCCACTGGTTCCACCATACCCCTGGGCTGATCTGCCAGAAGCTGAAGCTGTCTTCGTGCCCCCGACGCCGTGCCCGATGGTACTGCGGGCAAGGGCTTGGCGGCTCCTTTTCGAGCCAGTGCGGCCATTGCTGCGGCGCCAGCTGCATACCCAGCCCCATTCGCCGTGCCTCCAGGCGCAGCTTCATCTGCTCGCTCTGCTTGCGCGAGCCGCGCAGCCAGGAAAGCGGGCTGAGAATCAGCGCAAGGATTGACACCACCAGCAATACCGTCATATCAGTAGTTCCCATAAAGCGTTGCAAATGAGCTGGTTAGCCATTTTTCACGGAAGACCCGCCCGAAAGCGACCATACTTCTTCTATCGCGATTGCCAGGAGTACCGCTCATGCAATATGAACATTTGTTGGTCGCCGTCGACCTGACCGAAGAATGCGACCCGGTGATCAAGCGTGCCATGAAGCTCGCCGAGCCCTCAGGCGCCAAGGTGTCCCTGGTTCACATCGTCGAGCCGATGGCCATGGCATTCGGCGGTGACGTGCCCATGGACCTGTCGCAGTTGCAACAGCAACAGTTCGACCAGGCCAAGGAGCGCATGGACCGCCTGTTCAACAAATACCCTGAGATCAACCGGGGCGACTCACACCTGACCTACGGCCAGCCGCGCCAGGAAATCCACCAACTGGCCAAGGACCAGAAGTGCGACCTGATCGTGGTCGGCAGCCATGGCCGCCATGGCCTGGCGTTGCTGCTGGGTTCCACGGCCAATGACGTGCTGCACGGCGCACCGTGTGATGTACTGGCAGTGCGGCTGCAAAAGAAAGAATGATTTAACCTGCCCCGGCCCTATCGCCGGCAAGCCAGCTCCCACAGGGATACCACAAAGCTTGAAACCTGTGGTGCACCTGTGGGAGCTGGCTTGCCGGCGATAGGGCCAGTTCAGGCTGACGCCGATCAGCCTTCCAGCTCGGCCCAGCGCTCTACCAGCGCATCCAGCTCACCTTGGAGCTTCTCGATCTTGGCCAGCACTGCGGAAGTTTCAGTAATCGGCCGCTGGTAGAAGCCAGCCGCATTCACTTCTTCCTGAGCCTCAGCCATGCGCTGCTCAACCTGGTCGATCTGCCCCGGCAGCATCTCCAGCTCACGCTGCAGCTTGTAGCTGAGCTTCTTCTTCGAAGCTTCTTCCGCCACCGGCGCAGCACCTGGCGCGGGCTTGTCCTCGACTTTCTCCACCACTGCGCTGTTGAGCGCCGACTTGCCGCCTTTGCTCTCGGTCACGCCCAGCAGCTTCGGTGAGCCACCCTGGCGAATCCAGTCCTCGTAGCCGCCGACGTACTCACGCACCTTGCCCTCGCCTTCGAACACCAGGGTACTGGTGACGACGTTGTCGAGGAAGGCCCGGTCGTGGCTGACCATCAGCACGGTGCCCTTGTAGTTGGACAGCACTTCTTCGAGCAGTTCGAGGGTTTCAACGTCCAGGTCGTTGGTCGGTTCGTCGAGCACCAGCAGGTTGGCCGGCTTGCTGAACAGCTTGGCCAGCAACAGGCGCGCACGCTCGCCACCCGACAATGCCTTGACCGGCGTGCGGGCACGCTGCGGGCTGAACAGGAAGTCGCCCAGGTAGCTCAGCACGTGGCGGTTCTGGCCGTCGATCTCGATGAAGTCACGGCCTTCGGCCAGGTTGTCGATAACGGTCTTTTCCAGCTCGAGCTGGTGGCGCATCTGGTCGAAGTAGGCGACTTCCAGCTTGGTGCCGCTCTCGACCTTGCCCGACGTGGGTTCCAGGCCGCCGAGCATCAGCTTGAGCAAGGTGGTCTTGCCGGTGCCGTTGGCGCCCAGCAGGCCGATACGGTCCTGGCGCTGCAGGACCATGGAAAAGTCCTTGACCAGCATTGGCCCGCCGGCGTGATGGAAGCTGACGTTTTCCAGCACCATCACCTGCTTGCCGGATTTTTCTGCCGACTCGATCTGGATGTTGGCCTTGCCCTGGCGTTCGCGGCGCTCACCACGCTCCACGCGCAAGGCTTTCAGCGCACGCACGCGGCCTTCGTTACGGGTGCGGCGGGCCTTGATGCCTTGGCGGATCCACACTTCTTCCTGGGCCAGGCGCTTGTCGAACAGCGCGTTGGCGGTTTCTTCGGCGGCCAGTGCGGCCTCTTTGTGCACCAGGAAGCTGGCGTAGTCACCGTTCCAGTCGATCAGGCCGCCACGGTCCAGTTCAAGGATACGGGTGGCCAGGTTCTGCAGGAAGGACCGGTCGTGGGTGATGAACAGGACCGCGCCGTTAAAGCTGCGCAGGGCCTCTTCGAGCCAGGCAATGGCACCGATGTCCAGGTGGTTGGTAGGCTCGTCGAGCAGCAGCAGGTCGGGCTCGGACACCAGCGCCTGGGCCAGCAGCACACGGCGGCGCCAGCCACCGGACAGCTCGGCCAGGGTCTTGTCGGCCGGCAACTGCAGGCGGCTGAGGGTGCTTTCCACCACTTGCTGCAGGCGCCAGCCATCCCGGGCTTCCAGCTCGTGCTGGACGTGCATGAGCTTTTCCAGGTCTTCGTCGTTCTGGATATTCATGCTCAGGTGATGGAACTGTGCCAGCAACTCACCGACGCCATCCAGGCCTGCGGCCACCACATCGAAGACCGTGCGATCGTCGGCCACCGGCAGTTCCTGCGGCAGCTCGCCGATCTTCAGGCCCGGGGCACGCCAGACTTCACCGTCGTCGCCCTTCTGCTCGCCCTTGACCAGGCGCAGCATGCTGGATTTGCCAGTACCGTTGCGGCCGATGATGCACACCCGCTCACCACGAGCGATCTGCCAGGACACTTTGTCCAGCAGCGGCATGGCGCCGAATGCGAGGGACACATCGCTGAATTTGAGCAGGGTCATGTTGGTCTCCATAAATCGGGCGCGCATTCTACCTGACTTGGCCCTCGACGGCATCCGCTTGGCCACCCGACGAGCGCTTTGCGACATCTGGTCGAAGTTAATATCCCGATACAAGCACAGTGCTTTCACCCGCCGCCGGCAAACAGCTAAGCTAAGGCAATTGCTTCCAACAGTGCTGGCTCCGCCGTCACTTCCCCATGGTTCTACTGCCCGGACGTATCATGCGCAGCCGCCTGTTACACATTGCATCATGCCTGCTGCTCACCGCTGCCACCTGTGCAGCGCAGGCCTCCGACCTCACCCAGCAACGCCAGTACTACGACGAGGCCAAGCGTGCGCTGGCCAAAGGCGACAAAGGCCCGTACTTGCGCTATGCGCAAGCCCTGAGCGACTACCCGCTGACACCTTACCTGGCCTACGACGAGCTTACCGCCCGCCTCAAAAGCGCCACCAACCAGGAGATCGAAGGCTTTCTCGCCAAGCATGGCGACCTGCCCCAGGCCAACTGGATGAAACTGCGCTGGCTACGCTGGCTGGCCGAACGCGGCGAATGGGACACCTTCGTCAAATACTACGACCCCAAGCTCAATTTCACCGAACTGGACTGCCTCAACGGCCAGTATCAGCTCAGCCATGGCCTGCGCGCCGAGGGCTATGCCACAGCTGACAAATTGTGGAACGTCGGGAAGTCGCAACCTGCCGCCTGCGACACGCTGTTCGGCATGTGGGCGGCCGAAGGCCAGTTGACCGAGGCCAAGCGCTGGGAACGCACCAAGCTGGCGGCCCAGGCGCGCAACTACGCTTTGGCCAACAACCTGGTCAAGACCCTGACCACCCTCGGCCCTCAGGGGCGGCTTCTGGTCGACGTGGCGCAAAAGCCAGAGCTGCTCAACCAGCCGTCGCGCTTTACCCCGGTCAACGAAGCCATGTCCGATGTCGTCAGCCTCGGCCTGCGCCGCCTGGCCCGGCAGGACCCGGAGCGGGCCATGGCACTGCTCGACGATTATGCCCAGCGCATGCACTTCTCTCGCAACGAGAAGGTGGCCATCGCCCGCGAAATCGGCCTGACCCTGGCTCGCCGCTACGACCCGCGCGCGCTCGACCTGATGACCCGCTACGACCCCGAACTGCGCGACAACACCGTCAGCGAATGGCGCCTGCGCCTGCTGCTGCGCCTGGGCCGCTGGGAAGACGCCTACGAGCTGACCAAGCGCCTGCCCCAGGACCTGGCCAGCAGCAGCCGTTGGAAATACTGGCAGGCACGCAGCCTGGAGCTGGCCCAGCCGAACAACCCGCAGATCCCGCTGCTGTACAAGACCGTGGCACGTGAGCGCGACTTCTATGGCTTCCTCGCTGCCGACCGGGCACAGACGCCATACCAGCTGAACAACAAGCCGCTGCTGCTAAGCCCGCAACTGGTCAAGAAGGTGCGCAACACGCCCGGCATCCAGCGTGCACTGGAATTCCACGCCCGTGGCCAGATCGTCGAGGGCCGCCGCGAGTGGTACCACGTCAGCCGCCACTTCACCCGCGACGAAATGGTTGCCCAGGCACGCCTGGGCTACGACCTGCGCTGGTACTTCCCGGCCATCCGCACCATCAGCCAGGCGCAATACTGGGACGACCTGGACATCCGCTTCCCGATGGCCCACCGCGACACCCTGGTGCGCGAAGCAAAGGTCCGCGGCCTGCATTCGAGCTGGGTATTCGCCATCACCCGCCAGGAAAGTGCATTCATGGAGGATGCGCGCTCGCCGGTGGGTGCCAGCGGCCTGATGCAGCTGATGCCGGCCACGGCCAAAGAGACCGCGCGCAAGTTCAGCATCCCGCTGGCATCACCGGCGCAGGTGCTGAACCCGGACAAGAACATCCAGCTGGGCGCGGCCTACCTGAGCCAGGTGCACAGCCAGTTCAACGGCAACCGGGTGCTGGCCTCGGCGGCCTACAACGCCGGGCCCGGCCGCGTGCGGCAGTGGCTGAAAGGCGCCAAGCACCTGAGCTTCGATGTGTGGGTTGAATCGATCCCGTTCGACGAAACACGCCAGTATGTACAGAACGTGCTGTCTTATTCGGTGATCTACGGTCAGAAGCTGAATTCGCCGCAGCCGCTGGTGGATTGGCATGAGCGGTATTTCGATGACATGTAAGGCCAGCTGAACCTGAACCGGCGATAGGGCCGGTTCAGGCAGCACATTCACTCCAGAACTTCCACCTGCATTCCTGGTTCAAGCCACCCACTGCCATCCACCGCCAGGTTCTGCCCGAACAGCACATCCCCCTCCTTCTCGCGGAAGGTCTTGAGGGTTGCCATCGGCTCGCGGTCGGCACTGCGCTCCCCGGTGACCGGGTCGATGGTCGTGAAGATGCACCGCACACTGGGCTTTAGCACGCGAAATTCCAGGCTGCCAATGCGAATCCGCTTCCAGCCATCCTCGGCAAACGGTTCTGCCCCTTGCACCACCAGGTTCGGTCGAAAGCGGAGCATTTCCATGGGCCGGCCAATACGCCGGTTAAGCTCGTCGAGCGAGCCCTGCCCAATCAGCAGCAAGGGAAAGCCGTCGGGAAACGCCGCCCGGTCACTGTTGTAGCCATAGCCATTGGGCAGGTAACGCGCGCGCTGCTCCGGGCAGTGCACCAGCCGTACGGCCTTGCCTAGCAACGCGCTCAACCAGGCCGCTGCTGCGTCGCCAGCGTCGGGCACGCGCAGGGTGTCGCGCCAGATCGTCACGCCACGCAGGCCGTCATCGCCTGCAGGTACAGGCACCCGCAACGGCACAAGCCCGGGCGCCTGCAGCAGTAACTGGCCGTTGTCGTCATCACGCGCGTCGATCTGGCCAAGTTGTGGCCAGGCTCGTTGGGTCAGGAAGCGTCCAGTTTCTTCCTCGACCACCATCCAGCGCCGGTCACCCTGCAACCCCAACAGCCCCACCCGTGATGCCTGCAAGCTTTGCGCCTGGCCCGACTTCACCGGGTATCGATACAACTCACTGAGAAACATCCCTGCCGCCTCGCGTCATGCCAAAAGCCAAGCTTATACCTGGCTGGCCCGGCGATCACGCAGTGGCAGTATCCAGCAGCAGGCGTTGCTTGACCACATCGACCAGGCGATCAGGCTGGAACTTGGACAGGAAGTTGTCGCAACCCACCTTCTTCACCATGGATTCATTGAAGCTGCCCGATAGCGAGGTGTGCAGCACGACGTAGAGCTGGCGCAAACGGGCATCGCTGCGAATCTCGGTGGTCAGCCGGTAGCCGTCCATTTCCGGCATTTCGGCGTCAGTGAACACCATCAGCAGCTTTTCGCACACATCCTCGCCCGCATCGGCCCAGCCCTTGAGCATGCGCAGCGCCTTCAGGCCGTCACTGGCCACGTGCAGCTTCACCCCCAACTGGGACAGGGTGTCACGCAATTGCGCCAGAGCCACACTGGAGTCGTCCACCAGCAGCACCTCGCGCCCGCGGGCACGGGCCAGCACCGGGTCGGCGAGCTTCTCGCCGGAGACCCGGGCGTTGTACGGCACAATCTCAGCCAGCACCTTCTCCACGTCGATCACCTCCACCAGCTTTTCATCCACCTTGGTGATGGCGGTCAGGTAGTGCTGGCGACCGGCGCTGGCAGGCGGCGGCATGATCGACTCCCAGTTCATGTTGACGATACGGTCGACACCACCCACCAGGAAGGCCTGCACCGACCGGTTGTACTCGGTGACGATGATGGTGCTGTCCGGCCCCGGCTGCAGCGGGCGCATGCCGATCGCCTGGGACAGGTCGATCACTGGCAGGGTCTGGCCGCGCAGGTTGACCACCCCGCAGACGAAGGCGTGGCGCTGGGGCATCAGGGTCAACTTAGGCAGTTGCAGCACTTCCTGCACCTTGAACACGTTGATCGCGAACAACTGGCGGCCGGCCAGGCGAAACATCAGAATTTCCAGGCGGTTCTCACCCACCAGTTGCGTGCGTTGGTCTACTGTGTCGAGAATGCCAGCCATTGGAAAACCCCCAGGCTTGAGTCAAAAAAGTGTAAGCATCCACCCTGTATCGGCGGCTTCACGCGCACCTTGACCCTTGCGCGAAAATGCCGTGAAGGCAATTGATATCACTTTACCATCATGCTTTACTGCGGGCATTACACGGCAAATCAGCAGCGCGACAAAAGTTCCCCACCTGAGCTCGATATCAGGGAAACCCCTACCTGCAATCGGGTGCAACCTGATGTTCGCGATATCCTTTAGCCATTAATGTGACGCCATTCTCAATGCATGAATGGAGTCAGGCTTTTGCTAGCTATCGTTTCGGCGTGCCCGCCCCCTGCGCCTGCCCTACGCGCGGGGACCTGATCATGGACACTGCCTTATCGTTCGATGACGCCCTGCAGGGTTATCTGCTGGATGCCCAGGTCTTGCTGACCCAGGCCCAGGAGTGTCTGCAGCATCTGGAACTGATCGACAATGATCCAGATGCCTGCCGCTGCCTGGACAACACCCTCGAGAGCCTTGCCAGGCAGGCTACACGCTTGGGCCTGCGTGAAGTCGCCCATTACACCAATGCCCTGCATCAGTTGCTTGCCCCCGCCTGTCACCGCGGCTGCCTGCAACGTGAAGCCCTGCCCGCGCTAGGGGCCTGCCTCACCTTGCTGGCCTGGCAACTGGAACTGGTCGATACCCGTACCGGGCGGCTGAACCTGGACATCGGCGAGCAACTGGTGCTGCTCAGCGACCTGGCCAAGGTCGTGAAGCAACCGTTTGCGCAAGCCTGTACCTCCTGCGACGAGCACGGCAGCGTGTGCATCCACCCGCACGCTCCAGTGGCACGCGGCACAGGCACAGGCCGGTGGAACCCACCGTATTAACCTGACACGAAGTGCAACTAAGCACGTTCGTTCATGCCCCACAAAGATCGAACTAGGGAAGTTAGCCAAGTTTTCGGGGGCCAAGATGAATCTCTAACGCGCTAGTTGCACTACAAGTACGTAATGCGCGATCAATGGGTGGCACTTTGCCACTCGCCAGTGCCCGACCCGCAGGCGTTTCAAGGCATTACCCCGCCGCGACCGATACAGTGCGAAGTGGTAATATGCGCCCCCATAAACGCTTGCAACCTGAATAAAGGTTGAACGATCACGTGCTCAAAAAAATATCGAAAGTACTGCGCCAAAGCCTCTGAGCAGCATTGTGCAAGGCCTCCATCAGCAATACTTCAGTGGCTTCCCTACCTATGCTTCCACGCTTGAAGACTTCTTTGCGTTGCTGCTCCCGCGTTGCCCTGCTGCGTTGGGTGACGGCCGCGTTATGCGTGGCCTCGCTGGTCGCCAACCTGATGCTGTACCTGGCCAACCAGGCAGCCCCGGCCAGCCTGCTGGTGCTGCAACTGGTCGCTACGCTGGGCACCGTCGTCTACCTGGGCCTGAGCGCCAAGTCGATCAGCCTGCGCCCGGCAGAACTGGCCGAGCGCATGCTCAAGGTCCAGGAAGACGAGCGCCAGCACTTGGGCCGGGAACTGCACGACGACATCGGCCAGCTGCTCACTGCCGCCAAGCTGCAGCTGCAGTGGCTGCAAAGGCGCATGCCCGACGAGCTGCAAGGCCACTGCAACACCCTGCGCAGCACGCTGGATGACACCTTGGACAACGTACGCGACGTGTCCGCCCTGCTCAACCCTCGGCAATTGGCCAGCCTGGGCCTGGAAGCCAGCCTGCGCGCGCACCTGGTGCGTACCCTGGCCAGCAGCAGCGTGCACTGGAGCCTGGCGTGCAACCAGCGCCTGGGCGGCATCGACGAAGCTGTGGCCATGGCGGTGTTTCGCATTACCCAGGAGGCCGTGACCAACATGCTGCGCCACGCCCAGGCAGATAACCTGATCATCCAGCTGCAGCGCACCCCTGAGGGGCTGGCGTTGTCGATCCACGACGATGGCCGTGGTTTCGTCCCGGCACGGCACCCGGCCGACGCAGGCCAGCGCGGCCTGGCTGGCATGCAGGAACGGGTCACCGCCTTGCAGGGTAGCCTCGACATCACCAGCCAGCTCGGCTTGGGTACGCGTATCGAGGCGGTGTTCCCGTGGCCTGCGCGTACCCAGCAACGCGCCGGGAGCAAGGCCACCCATGACCTGTAGACTGCTGCTGGTTGACGACCACTCGCTGATCCGCGCCGGTGTGCGCGCACTGGTCTGCGACATCCCCGGCTATGACGTGATCGGTGAAGCCGACGACGGCAGCCAACTGCTCGAACAGGTGCGCGCGCTGGCGCCCGACATCGTCTTGCTGGACATCTCCATGCGGTCGACCAGCGGCCTGGACGCCCTCACCCAACTGCGGGCAAGCGCAAGTACATGCAAGGTGCTGATCCTGTCGATGCACACCGACCCTGACCTGATCATGCGGGCCCTGGAAAGCGGCGCCCACGGCTACCTGCTCAAGGACACCAGCGCCACCGAGCTGGAGCAGGCCCTGAGCGCAGTGCGCAACGGCGAGCGCTACCTCAGCCCGGCCATTGCCCACACCGTCATCAACCAGGCCCTACGGCACACCAAGCAGGGCAACCAAGCGACTGGCGAACGGCATAACCTCACTGCGCGACAACTGGAAATCCTGCGCCTGATCGTGCGCGGCAAGTCCACCCGGGAAATCGCCGCGGGCCTGGGCCTGTCGATCAAGACCGTGGAAACCCACCGCTCGCAAATCATGAAGCGCCTGCAGATTCATGATGTGGCCGGCCTGGTGCTGTTCGCTGTACGCGAGAAAATCATCAGCCTGGATGACTAAGCAGCGGCGACCCGGCCGGCAGGTGCAGGTGTAACGCGCCAGGCTTGGCCTGAAAGCGCAGGTTGCCGGCCTGCAACGGCTCGCCATCGAGGTTGATGTCCAGGCCCTGCGCGCTCTTGATCTCGACCCAGGGCAACCTGGCGCGGACGAAAAGCCCGTCACCGGCCAACAGGTCGCGCAGTGCCCCGACTACCTCTTGCGGCGCTGGCAGGATGGCAATGTCGAGCAAGCCGTCATTCACCACCGCCTCAGGGCACAGCACTTGCCCGCCGCCCGCCTGGCGACCATTGCCGATACCCAGCGCCAGCAGGCTCCCTTGCCACTGGAAGTCAGGCCCTTGCAGTTCCACCGAGGCTGCCTGCAGCTCGCTGAAGCGCGACAACCCGGTAAACAGGTAGGCCGCAGCACCCAGCACCTTCTTCAGGTCTTCGGAGGTGTTGGCGGTGACCTGGCTACCAAACCCGCCCGTGGCCATGTTGAGGAACAACTGGTCGCCGGCCTGGCCCAGGTCGATAGCCTGCGCCGGTGTATTCAGCAGCGCCAGTGCCTCTGCAGGCTCCAGGGGTATGCCGGCGGCTTTGGCGAAATCGTTGGCCGTGCCCAGCGGCAACAGCGCCAGGCTGGCCTCGGCATCTGCCAGGCCCATGGCCTCGGCCACATCCCGTAAAGTGCCGTCGCCACCGCCTGCGACGATATGGCTGTAGCCCGCCGCGAGCGCCTCGCCGACCAGGCGCTGCGCGTCACCCGCCTCCCAGGTGACACGCACATCCAGCACCCAGCCGGTATCGCGCAGGTCGCAAACGGCGCTGCGCAGCGCTTCATTCATCGCCTGCTTGCCATGCAGGATCAGCATTGCCTTGCGCCTTTGCATCGCGCTTCTCCGTGAAGTTGACCGACCCAGATCTCGACCATGCCCGCTCACCGATCGTTGCATGCCCACAAAAAAATACCGAAGCCAGCGTGGTCTTTTTCCCACACCCGACAATGCGCGCTATGCTCAGAAAATGAACTTTTGACAAGTTTTTGACCTAGGCAAACACAGCTACCTGGGAAGTCAGCCTTTTGACTTCTGTTTGCCGGGCTCGAAACCCTAGCCATGGACGCGCCCCGGCAGTGGTGTTCAGCACACTGCAGATGGGCGCGTCTTTTCATCCGCGGCCTTTCACGAGGATTCCGGGTCATGCGCATTCTCTGGACACTGCCCTACCTACCCTGGCCGACCACCAGCGGTAGCAAAACCCGGCAATACCACCTGATGCGCGCACTGGCACAGCAGGGCCACCGCATTACCCTGTTGGCGCAGTCGAAAATCCCCCTCAGCGATACAGCCCGCGAAGCCCTGGAGCCACTGCTCGAACGCCTGATCGTAATGCCCCGTCGGCCGTTGCACAGCCCGCTGAACCTATTGGCTTCGCCCATCATCGACTACCCCATGCGGGCCATCATCAACGGCCTGTCCCCTTGCCTGCGGCACCGTTTCGAGCAATTGCTGGACGAACCCTGGGACGTGATCCAGATCGAGCACAGCTACAGTTTTCAACCGTTCGAGAAGGCCCTGCAAGCCCGCGGGTTGCCCTACATGCTCAGCGAACACACGCTCGAGTCGGTGATGGGCGGTGCCTGCCATGACCGGCTGCCCCTGTGGCTGCGCCCACTCAACGCCTTCGACCGCTGGCGCTACCGGCGCTGGGAACAGCGGGTGCTATGCCAGCCCACCGAGCTGGTGGCAGTCAGCGCCCACGACGCCGAGCTGATCGCGCAGATCAGCGGGCGACCGGTGAATGTGGTGGTCAACGGTGTGGATTGTGACTTCTACCAGCACGTGGAGCCCGCGTTACACAGCCAGCGCCTGCTGTTCGTCGGCAACTTCGAATATGGCGCCAACCTCGAGGCCATCGAGTGGGCGCTGGAAGATATCATGCCGCAGGTGTGGATGAGCAACCCGGCTGTGCGCCTGGCAATAGCCGGGCATGCCCTGCCGGCCAGCTGGAAACTGCACTGGAACGACCCGCGCATCGAATGGTTCGGCTACCGCCCTGACCTGCGTGAGCTGCAAAAGCGTTCGGCACTGTTCTTCGCGCCGCTGCGCTATGCCGGGGGCTCCAAGGTAAAAATCCTGGAGGCCATGGCCGCAGGCCTACCGGTGATCACCACCGGCAAAGGCGTATCGGGCCTGACCGCAAACAACGGCGAGCACTATCTGGGCAGTGATGACGGCGACCAGTTGGCCCTGCTGATCACCCAACTGCTCAACCAGCCCTGGCGCATGAGCCAGTTGAGCGCTGCCGGGCGCCAGTTCGCCCGCCAACGCCACGACTGGAGCGTGGCCGCCCAGCAACTGGAGAACGTGCACATGCGCCTGGCCCAGGCAGCGCCGGCCGACGCCGCGCCGCTGGGCAGTGCCTGGCTGGGCCGCTCAGCCAAGTAGCTCGCTGAAGGGAATGAACGGCACGCTGTCGCCCTGTTTCGGCGTGCTGCCCTCTCGCACTTCCACCAAACCTTCGGCCCACGCTGCGCTGCGCAGCACACCGGAGCTCTGGTTCTTGTAGATACGCACCTGGCCCTGCTCGATGCGTGCACGCAGGTACTCGCGCCGCTTGCCGGCCTTGGGCCAGTCAAAGCCTGCCGGCATGTCGAAGCGCAGCGGCGTGACATCGCCCACGCCCTGGCGACGTAACAGATAGGGCCTGGTCAGCAGGCCAAAGGTGACCAGGGTAGAGGCCGGGTTACCCGGCAGGCCGATCACCGGTACGCCCTGGAAGTGGCCGAAGGTGAGTGGCTTGCCCGGCTTGATCGCCAGCTTCCACAAGGCCAGCTCGCCCGCCTCGCGTAGGGCTGCACCCAGGTAATCGGCCTCGCCCACCGAGACACCACCGGTAGACAAGATCAGATCAACGTCGCCAAGCGAGGCCAAACAGGCGCGGGTAAGCGCCAAATCATCAGGCAGGATGCCTGCATCGACCACGTCGCAGCCCAGCCGCTGCAACCAGCTGACCAGCAGCCGGCGGTTGCTGTTGTAGATTTGCCCCGGCCCCAGCGGCAGGCCGGGCTCGACCAGTTCGTCACCCGTGGACAGCACCGCCACCCGCACTTTGCGCACCACGTCCAGTCGGCCGTGGCCCAGGGTCGCCGCCAGGCCCAGTTCGATCGGCCCCAGCCGGGTGCCGGCGCTCATCACCTGCTCGCCCTTGCGGGTCTCCTGGCCTTGAGGGCGGATGTTCTGATCGGCATGCAAGGGCTCGAGAAAGCGCACCCGACCGTCTTCGGCCACTTCGGTGTTTTCCTGCATCTCGACGCAATCGGCACCTTCAGGCACTGGCGCCCCGGTGAAGATGCGCGCGCAGGTGCCCGGCTGCAGGGGCTGCGGCGCATGGCCGGCGAAGATCCTCTGGCTGACCGGCAGTGGCTCGCCCTGCCAGTCGGCCTTGCGCAAGGCATAGCCGTCCATGGCACTGTTCGGCCAGGGCGGCAGGTCGAGCGTGGCCACCAGGTCAGTGGCCAGCACGCGGCCCTCGGCCTCGGCCAACGGCAGGTTCTCGGTGTCACGGATCGGCGCCGCTTCGGCCAGCGCCAGCAGTTGCTCCAGGGCTTGCTCCACCGGCATCAATGGCCGGGCCTGGCTAGCCTCAGCCACGGCTGTCACAGGCCGCTGCCTGCTTCAGGTGCGGCACGAAGTTGCATGGGCGATGGCGTGCATCGAGCTGCTCCGCCAGGATGCCGTCCCAGCCGGTGCGCACCGCATTGGTCGAGCCCGGCAGGCAGCACACCAAGGTGCCGTTGGCCAACCCGGCCAGGGCGCGCGACTGCACGGTGGAGGTGCCGATGTCGGCCACGGAAATCTGCCGGAACAGCTCGCCAAAGCCTTCGACCTGCTTGTCCAGCAGGCAGGCCACCGCCTCGGGCGTGCTGTCACGGCCGGTAAAGCCGGTACCACCGGTGATCAGTACCACCTGCACGTAGTCATCGGCAATCCAGGTGGCGACCTGGGCGCGGATCTTGTACAGGTCGTCTTTCAGCAGTACGCGCTCGGCCAGGCGGTGGCCCGCTGCGCTCAGGCGGTCGACGAACAGCTGGCCAGAGGTGTCGGTGTCGAAGGTGCGAGTGTCGCTGACCGTCAGCACGGCGATGTTCAGCGCCACGAAGGGGGTATCTGCCTTGGCTTTCATGGGTGTCCGTCACAACAGGATGAGATGGCCGCAGTTATATCACAGCGTACCTTTGCCCGGCGTTGCGCCATCAGCCTTGCCCTGGATCAAGAAGACAGATTTGTCGCTATGCTGCACTTGGAGTGAACTTACACTAATGTCCTGCGTCATAAATGTCATCTAGCACCATCGCACTTGGAGAAACACGATGATCAAACGGACCCTACCCGCCTTCCTGCTAGCCTTGGGCCTGGGCGCCCTCGCTGGCTGCTCGACCCCTACCGTCATCACCCTGAACGATGGCCGGGAGATCCAGGCAACGGATAAACCCTCCTTCGACGAAGACTCCGGTTTCTACGAATTCGAGCAACTCGACGGTAAGCGCACGCGCCTGAACAAGGACCAGATCCGCACCGTCAAAGAGCTCTGATCAAGCACCTGTTTTGGCAAAGGCCCCTATAACAACAAGGGCTTGTGGGCGAAAACGGGATGCAGTAGGATTTTGTTCATCGGAGTGTAGCGCAGCCAGGTAGCGCGTCTCGTTCGGGACGAGAAGGCCGCAGGTTCGAATCCTGTCTCTCCGACCAGATCCTTTTCAAAAAGCCCGCCTTGCGCGGGCTTTTTGTTGCCCCTGAAAAGTGTCAGGCGCTCAGGCGCGAGGTTACTTCGCCCAGCTGCCCGGACAACCCATGCAGGCGTTGCCCCGCCTGCTCGGTGTGCTGCACCGACTCCTGGTTGGCCGTGGCAATGCGGGTGATTTCGATCAGGTTGCGCGAAATGTCTTCGGCCACGCTGGTCTGTTCTTCGGCCGCCGTGGCGATCTGCCGGTTCATGTCGCGGATCGCCTCTACCGCCTGGGTGATGCGTTGCAGCATCTGCCCGGCCTGCTGCACCTGCTCGGCCCCCTCTTCGCTTCGCTGCTGGCCGCTTTCGATGGCCTTGACCGCTTCAACCGCACCTGACTGCACCGCTTCGATGATCTGATGGATCTCGGCAATCGAGGCTGCCGTGCGCTGGGCCAGGCTGCGCACCTCATCGGCCACCACCGCAAAGCCACGCCCGGCCTCGCCGGCACGGGCCGCTTCGATGGCCGCGTTCAGCGCCAGCAGGTTGGTTTGCTCGGCAATACCGCGGATCACTTCGAGCACTTTGCCGATGCGCGTGCTGTCGTGTTCCAGGTCGCGGATTACCGCAGCCGTGCCGGCGATTTCGCGGTTGACCACGCCAATGATATCGATGGTCTGCTGCATCACCTGCTCACCCGCCTGGGCACTGTGGTCGGCGTCATCCGCTGCGCGGGCAGCTTCAGCAGCATGGCGGGCCACTTCCTGGGCGGTGGCAGACATCTCGTGCATGGCCGTGGCCACCTGGTCGGTGCGCTGGAACTGGTCATGGGTGCCGCGGGCCATGTCGCCGGCAATGCTGCGCAACTGGCCACTGGCACCTTCCAGCTCCTGGGCATTGTCCTTCAGCCGGCCGACGGTGTCCGCGAGAAAGTCGCGCAAGGTGTTGGCCGCCCGCGCCAGGCGCCCCAGTTCGTCCTCGCGGCGGCTGTCCACGCGGGCGGCAAAACGGCCCTGGCTAAGCTGCGCGACGTACTCGATCAACTGGCGGATCGGCTCGATCAGGCTGCGGTTGACCAGCCACAGGCTGAACAGCCCCACCAGTACCGCCGAGGCCAGCATCACCAGCAAGCCCAGCCATACCGTGCGTTCGGCACTGGCGTTGATGCTGGCCGCACGCTGGCGGGCATCGGCACGCAGTTGCTCGACCAGTTCGCTCATCTGCTCACTGGCGGCGCGGTCTACACCCTTCACCGCCAGGTCGCCGGCTACCGGGTCGCCACCGGCGGCGAGGAAGGCCTGACGGCCCTGCGCATAGGCCTGGCCCAACTGCCGATGGCTGTCACGCAGTTGCTGCAACGGCGCCTTGAGCCTGGCGTCGCTGCTGTCGATCAGTTGCCCGAGCAGTTGTTGCACCTGCTGTTCGCGAGCCTGAAACTGCTGCCAGTACTTGTCCATCTCAGCCGGCTGGCGCCCGCGCAACAGCACGTTCTTCCATTCCTGCACCTGGATCTTGAACTGCAGGTTGGCTTCATCGATCAATTGCGAGGCCCGCAGCGGCCCCTCCACCAGCTCGGCATAACCGCGCACGCTGGACGACAAAAACTGGAAACACACCAGGGCGATCAACAGCATCGCCACCAGGCTGCCGCCGAGCAGCGAGAGAATTTGCACTCTGAGGGATTTACGCAACATCGTGGATCTCGAAACCGGAAGGAAAGGAATGGCGCGCATCCGCAACACCAGGTAAGACATTCCATGTCCTTGTTGGCAGGCCAAAAAAAAGCTGCCATCAAGCAATGGCAGCCAGGTCGAGCACTTACGCAACAGTTGAGCCAGATACTCTCAGGCAATTGCTACAAAATTGTTACAAACTCGCGACGCATTAGCCGCTGGTGAATTGCAAGGCCGCCAGCCGCGCATACAGCGGGCTTTCCTCGACCAGCTGGCGGTGGGTACCCACCGCCACCACCCGGCCCTTGTCGATGACCGCAATGCGCTCGGCATGCTGCACCGTGGCCAGCCGATGGGCGATCACCAGCGTGGTACGCCCGGCCATCAGGCTGGGCAACGCCTGCTGGATCAAGTGTTCGCTCTGCGCGTCGAGCGCGCTGGTGGCCTCGTCCAGCAGCAGGATCGGTGCATCCACCAGCAACGCCCGGGCAATCGCCAGGCGCTGGCGTTGCCCGCCAGAAAGGCCGATGCCACCCTCGCCCAAGGGCGTCTGGTAGCCTTGCGGTAGCTGCCGGATGAATTCGTCGGCATGGGCACCGTGCGCCGCTGCTTCGACTTCGGCCAGGGTCGCATCGGGCCGGCCATAACGGATATTGGCCTCCACCGTTCCGCGAAACAGTGAGGGGTTTTGCGCCACCAGGGCGAACTGCCGGCGCAACTGGTCGGGGTCCAGCTCGGTAACCGGCAGGCCATCGAGCAGGATGCGCCCTTGCTGTGGGTCGTAAAAGCGCAGCAGCAAATCGAACAGGGTCGACTTGCCCGCCCCCGAGGGGCCAACCAGGGCCACGGTCTGCCCGGGCTCGATGACCAGGCTCAGGCCATCGACGGCTGCCACCGAGGGCCGTGACGGGTAGGCGAACACCAACTGCTGCAACTCGATACGTCCACTGGCCCGCTGCTGCGGTAGCGCCTGCGCCACGGTGGGTGGCAGGATCGCACTGCGCGCCGCCAAAAGCTCGGCAATGCGCTCGGCCGCACCCGCTGCCCGTTGCAGCTCGCCGATCACCTCACTGAGGGTGCCGAACGCGCTACCGACGATCAGGCTGTAGAACACGAACGCCGCCAGTTCGCCTGCGGAGATACGCCCGGCAATCACATCCATGCCGCCGACCCACAGCATCACCCCCACTGCCCCCAGCACCAGCACGATCACCAGGGTAATCAGCCAGGCACGCTGGGCAATCCGCTTGCGGGCCACGCCAAAGGCGGCTTCGACCGTGTCGGCGAACCGTTCGCGGTCATGCGCCTGGTGGTTGTAGGCCTGTACCGTCTTGATCTGCCCCAGGGTCTCGGCCACGTAGCTGCCCACATCGGCCACCCGGTCCAGGCTCTGGCGCGACAGGCTGCGCACCCTGCGTCCAAACAGCAGGATCGGTGCCAGCACCAGCGGCAAGGCCACCACCACGATGCTGGTGAGCTTGGGGTTGGTGATGAACAACAGCACCACACCACCAATGACCATCAGCGCGTTGCGCAGGAACATCGACAGCGATGAGCCGATAACCGATTGCAGCAAGGTGGTATCGGCGGTCAGCCGCGACTGGATCTCGGAACTGCGGTTGTCTTCGAAAAAGCCGGGGTGCAGGCCGATCAGGTGGTCGAACACGGCACGACGGATATCGGCCACGCAACGCTCGCCAATCCACGACACCAGGTAGAAACGGCTGAAGGTGCCCACCGCCAGGGCCAGCACCAGCAGCAGGAACAGGCCGATGGTCTGGTTGAGCTGGTGCGCCGAGCGGGTCATGAAGCCCTGGTCTACCAGCAGGCGGATGCCCTGCCCCATGGACAGCGTGATGGCGGCAGTAACCACCAGGGCCAACAAGGCCAGCAGTACCTGTCGACGGTACGGACGAACGAACTGCCAGGCCAGGCGCAAGGCTCGGCGTTGGCGAGGGGAAACCGAATCGGGCATGGCGGCGGCTACGATGGCGGGGAAACCGCAGACTACCACTCATCCGGCAGGGGGAATGCATGCAGGTTGCTATAACGCATCGGTCTAAACAGATGATGGAGCTTTCACAGGGTTTCTGTTGGACTGTTGCTGCCGTGACACAGAAGCTGTCACAGCCCAGTCACGGCGCAGGGCTACCCTGAACTTGAACCTGAAGAGGAGACAGTGCATGAGCTTGCAGCATGGCAGTGACAACCAGAAGCCTCAGACCACCCCGCCACCCCAGGCATGCGGTTCGATCATCGACGGCAAGGGGCGCGAAGTGCCAATTACCGAGCAGATGATCCAGCAGGCCTGCAAGGCCCTGGAAGAAAGCCGGGTCGAGCGCGTACACAAAGGTTGATCAGCGATTTTTTTGCAACCCGGCGCCTGCGCCGGGTTTTTATTGCCTGACAGCCGCTGTACGCCGCTCCTACAGGGGCTGTAAAAACCTGGGGGAATTGCGAGCTTGTCAGACCAACTCCGCCCCCAAGGCACTCACCAGCTGCGCCAACTGCGGCGACTCCCCACGCAAGCGCACTGCCAACCCTTCGATCTCGCGCCGCGGCGGGTATTGCTTGCGCAGCTGGTCGAACGCCGCACGCTGCTGCTGCGGGTCGTCACTCAGGCTGCGGCGGAAGTCGGCATCGTCGCGGCGTGGGTCGTACACCGCGCGGCACAGGGTCGCCAAGGCCCAGGCCGGGTCAGTGCTGGCATCCAGTTCGATTTGCGCCAGCGGCGGTCGGGGCAGCAAGTCGGCCAGTTGCACCTGCTCGTCCACACCCAGGAACCGGCACAGCGCCTGGTAGATCTGCGCCGTGCCACGCTGGCGGCCGTCGAGGCTGTAGCCGGCAATGTGCGGTGAGGCCAATGTGCACAGGTCGGCCAGTTGCAGGTCGACCTGTGGCTCGCCCTCCCACACGTCCAGCACTGCGTGCACGTCTTCACGGTCCAGCAGCAGCTCGCGCAGGGCGGCGTTGTCCACCACCGGACCACGGCTGGCGTTGATCAGCCAGGCACCCGGCCGCAACTGCGCCAGCTGCGCCTGGCCTAACAGGTGCCAGGTCGGGTGCTCGCCATCGCGCTGCAACGGGGTATGCAGGCTGATCACATCGCACTGTTGCACGATGGTTTCGAGGCTGACGTAGTTGCCGCCCTCGGCGGCCTGGCGTAGCGGATCGCACACAAGCACCTTCCAGCCCAGGCCGTGCAGCACCCGCACCAGGCGGCCACCCACTTCACCCGCGCCCACCACGCCATACACCCGCTCGGGGAGTGCCGCGCCATCCAGCTCGGCCAGGGTCAACAGGCTGCCCAGCACGTAGTCGACCACACCGCGGGCATTGCAGCCCGGCGCACTGCTCCAGCAAATGCCGGCTTCGGCAAAGTAGTCCAGGTCCAGGTGATCGGTACCGATGGTGCAGGTGCCGACAAAGCGTACGCGGCTGCCTTCGAGCAACTGGCGGTCGACTTTGGTTACCGAGCGCACCAGCAGGATATCGGCGTCCTTGACGCTGGCGGCATCGAGACTTCGGCCGGGGTAACGGCGGATTTCACCGAAACCCTGGAAAAAGGCATCGAGCAGCGGGATGTTCTCGTCGGCAACTATCAGCATGGCGCTCTCCTGTCTGGGGAACGCAGTGTAGGCGCAACGTCGGGCGTGTTCCAGAGCGCTTCAGTCGGCTTTCTTGCGAATCCAGTACAGGAAGGTACCGGCGTCTTCTTGCTGCTGCAGCAGTTCGTGGCCGAGGAAGTTGCAGAACTTGGGGATGTCGCGGCGGGTCGACGGGTCGGTGGCGATAACCTTGAGCAGGCCGCCGGCGGCCAGGTCGCGCACGTGCTGGTGCAGCATCATCACCGGTTCCGGGCAGTTCAGGCCGGTGGCATCGAGGATGGCGTCGGGGGTGAAATCGGTCATGGGGGGCTCCGAAAATGATCGCCATTGTCGCGCATAGCGCGACGCGGTCCAAGCACCGCTTGAGAAATGCGCAGCTGCCCGCCAGCCCAGCTCTTGCTCTTGCTCTTGCTCTTGCTCTTGCTCTTGCTCTTGCTCTTGCTCTTGATCTTGATCTTGATCTTCGCGACTTCAGGAGGCCGAACGCAGGCCTTGCGGAGGGAGGTGACGGGCATGGATGCCCGTCAAGCGCTGGGCCCCAGGATGGGGCCTGCAGCGCGGTCCTCCCGGGAGCGAGGCCGGAGTGAGGGAACCCCGGAGCGAAGCGCAGGGGCCGGATGATCGGAGCGCAGCGTTTTTTGGTTACTTTTTGTCGCGTGTAGAGACCGGACACATCGCTGACACGTGTACGGAGACATGGTTGACACATTATGGTCCGTAATCAGGTTTATTTACGTCGATGGTTCGCAGCCGCTGATGGCAAAAATAGACATCGAACATGTC
>Ga0213826_1000076_pt1 | contig 155242 bp, 138 predicted proteins | sample MC6MC0899MG_FD_180668 | JGI IMG/M metagenome (GOLD analysis project Ga0213826, IMG submission 180668) | Enriched soil aggregate microbial communities from Iowa State University, Ames, United States - MC6-MC0899-MG | ecosystem: Environmental > Terrestrial > Soil > Unclassified | place: USA... | reverse complement strand
GTCCACATTCGGCACTGAATTATCTGACGCCATCAGAGTTTGCAGCACGGTGGCGAAATGGAAAATGTGAAGGTAAACAAACCGACATTACTAACTGACGGTTGTATCTAATCCTGGGGGCAGGTCATCAGTATCTGTAATATAATCACTAATTCGATCTATATCTTTTTCATTACACAATGACTCTAGCATGAAGAGATAAAAACCAAACCTTTGTTGTAACTTAAGTTCATTCACTTCTTGAACAAATTGATTGGTTTTACTGAATAAATCAAAGTATTTTTGACATTTAATATTAAGCAATTTAAAATCATTGATACTAACATGCGACATCGTATAGTCCTTTTAAACAGATGATGTTTATCCATTATGCCTTAAAGGACTGATTTGTGCTTGTGATCTCGCGCTCGTTAAATAAAATATTTTAGGTCATATTGATACGGCTCTTGAGAATGAGGCAACCGTTACTTAGTGCAGTTACACCTAAGCATCTCTGACGGTACCGGTAGGGGCTGCACTCACTCCCGTCACCAAATAGTTAGCTGACTCGCTTACGTCGCGTTGATTGATAATGGTGCAGTCCGCTTCTGGAACGAAGCGGACAAGATGGCTAGGCTGAAGGTCTGTTATTAGCGATTAGCGGAATGAGTCGACTTAGTTGACCAACCGTCAGGGGCAAAATGCTAATATGACCAGCTGTAATTTTTATTAATCAACGAAGAGCAGGTCAAGGTAGCTCATAAACAACTTGATTTTACTCTTTATCCTCAATCAGTAATGTGTTTTCGAAGGTAAATTCAGGTATGGGAACAACTGTTCCTTGGGAGAAAATGAATTTTTTAATTACATGCTTATTTTTACACTTCTTGCAATAAAATTCTGCTCCATCCTTCATGTCGCATAATGAGATGTGAATTCTTTCACCACATATAAAGCAAGGTACTCCAGCAGACTGGAATGATTCATATGCTCCATCAGGTGCAAGTCTAATAATAACAAAGTTAGGGCAGCCAGCATTTTGGCAATCTATTTTATTATGCTTTTTCACATAATCCTTAGTAAAAATAATTTCCTTTTTGCATTTTTCGCATTTTATTTGCTCATAACCACGATGAAATGTTATGAGCTGCTGATCGCACAATTCAGCCAATCTCGCTAATATCGAACTTAGTTTATTTTTATCTACTTTAAATTCTTGTTTCTTTATTGTTGGTTGATGCAAATAACTCCCAAGAGTATTATACCATTTATTAAGATCTTTATACTTAATGTTTTTATAGCTTGCTGTAATCTCATTGGAGTCATCACAGGTAATCGTTACTTTTAAATCATGATCTGCTGTTTCCTCAAACATGCACAAGGATTTTATTGCTTGAGGCGGTTGCCATGTGTTAATCACCGTTTCTGGAATTTTTCCTAGCCCTGCTCTTAATTGAATATATACATGGCACTCAATCGCAAATCTCAATTCCAATGCACAGTATCTTAAAGAGGTGTTATCCCCAATTTCATATAGCCTCTTAGCATTGCTTATATGCTCTTTAAAATCATACCCCATATACTTCCTCCTATGTCTCCTGCTAGATTGTAACTTCTTTAGTGTATCTTAGCTCATCTCATACCTAAGTAAGATATCATGGAGTATCCGAACTTCACGCCGTTTCGCCTTGATCAACAATTTCAATAAAACCAAAGAGTAATGGATTCACCAAAAATGCGTGACTATGTTGCGCAAGACACGCTCCTCCGACTGCAGAAAATTTCCTCTCGCTATGAGCAGGAAATTATCGGTTCCGACTATTTTACCTATACGCAGGACTATGCGGCGGAGTGGATCCCTGACCTAAGCGTAAGCAGCGCGATAAATTGTGCGTCCGGAAAAGTTGTTAACGTTGAGCTGGATGCAGGTAATGGTCAGAAACAGCGGTTAAACGTGTATCTGCGCAATGAAGACGGTAAGTGGAAAATTTATCGTGTCACCGATGCGAGCCATCATTTTGAACAATACATTTTTGACGACAGGGCGATTGCTGCCGCACAACGTTATGCCGCCAGTATAACCTCTCCATAATCAGCAAGATCGGTCAGGATTCTGGCCGTTCGGTGAGGCAAAGTGGGTCATCAGGAGGATGCAATGAACGATGCAATCAAAACGGCCTACCGCGAGCGCTTCACGATGGTGTGCGACTATATCGCCCGCCATCTCGATGAACCGCTCACGCTGGAGAAGCTCAGCGCGTTAGCCTGCTGTTCGCCTTATCATTTTCACCGGCAGTTTCTGGCGTTTAGCGGCCAGCCTTTATATCGCTATATCCAGTGGCTGCGTCTGCGTCATGCTTCCTGGCGACTGGCGTTTAATCCTCAGGATAAGGTGATTGATATTGCGCTCGATGCCGGGTTCCAGAGCCCTGAATCGTTCAGTCGCGCCTTCAGAAACGCGTTTGGAAAAAGCCCGCGTCAGTTTCGGCAGCAGCCGGACTGGCTGAACTGGCACCAGCGCGTACCGAAAATGACCTTTCAGGAGCAAAAAACGATGGAAATTAAGATTGTCGATTTCCCACAGACCCAGGTGGCAATGCTGCAGCACCGTGGCAACCCGGATCGGGTAAATGACAGCGCGGCGAAATTTATTGCCTGGCGTAAAAGCACGGGCCTATCGCCAGTACACGAAAGCAGCACGTTTGGCATTGCCTGGGATGACCCGGCAACCACACCCGCAGACGCCTTTCGTTTCGATATCTGCGGCAGTATCTCTGAAGCGATACCAGAAAATGAATTTGGAGTTACCAGTGGTGAAATCGACGGCGGACGTTACGCCGTCGGCCGTCACTCGGGTTCTTTGGATACCATTTCCGCCACGGTGTGGGCGATGTTTCGCGACTGGCTACCGACCAGCGGAGAAACGCTGCGTGATGCCCCGGTATTTTTCCATTACCTCAACCTTATTCACGAGGTGCCGGAACATGCGCTGCAAACGGATATCTACCTGCCGTTAAAGTGACTCTCCCTTATTGACCGCCATGTATGCCGGGCGGCACAGCGCTTGCCCGGCCTACAGTCTCCTGCCCGCCTGCGCGATCGGTGCAAAAAATCAAACACACCTTTAGATAAATGCCCCTTACTCTGACGTACGTTCCCAGATAGTATTCAGAAACATGACCAGTAAAGTCGTGACTTAATAGTCGCAGCGCATCTTATGCAGATAAGCCAACATACGGAGATAAAATGCTGTTCATTTTCACAATGTTTATATTTTCACTGACGCTTTCATTTTCTCCCGGCCCCGTTAATATGGTGATTATATCGTCAGGAGCCGTTCACGGTTTTAAAAAGACCTTCTCATTTGTCTCCGGTGCAACGATAGGGTTTACGTTATTACTTATCTTTATTTGTTTCGGTTTTTACGCTGCAATCGAAAAGTATCCTGTGTTTTTCCGGTATCTTAATATTGCAGGTTCTTTATTTATTATGTATCTGGGCTATAAGATAGCGTCGTCCCGGCCCGATATGTCATTAACAAAAACGGATGCACCTGGTTTTGTTCAGGGTTTTGTCATGCAATGGATCAACCCAAAAGCATGGACCGCGTGCGCCTCAGGAGCTGCGATGTTTTCCGAACCCTCAAATCCTGCGGCAGCATTCATCTTTATAGCGATCTATTTTTTAGTCTGTTACCTGTCCCTTTCTGCATGGGCAATGATGGGAGAAAAGGTGTCGACGCTGCTCAGGAGCACACAGCAGATCCGTACGTTTAACGTGTTGATGGGCGGGCTGCTGCTTATTACGGCGTGCTACATGCTCTCTTTAACATTTTAAACCCTTTATAACGTGTGAAACTCTATCGCGTTATAAATATCATTAATCAATTTGTAGGCAATACTGCTGGTCGACATATTAGAAGGCCATACGGCATAGACTTTCAGCGGTTCTAATGACCAGTCGGGAAGTATTTCCTGCATTTCTCCACGCTTAACGTCCTCTTCGCTTAAATAGCGAGGAGGTGCGGCGACTCCAATTTGTTGCCTGGCAAGGGCATAAGCGGCTTCGACATTATCTACATACACCTCAGGCGTATACGTTACGACAGCCACCTCCCCAGATTTATGCCGGAATTCCCGGTTATTCTGCCTCATACTGAGTCCAATCCACGGCAGTTTCGCCAGGTCATCAGGATGCGTAATCGTCGGGTAATGGCTGAGTAAATCACGGGAAGCGACTACCTGCCGCGGCAGCACAAAAAGATGGCGCGCTTTAAGTGAACTGTCCGGAAGTTCGCCGATTCGAAATGCAACATCAATACCGTCGGCAATAATATCTCTGCGCGTATCACTGTAAGAGATATTCAGTAAAATGCCCGGATGACGTTTTATAAAATCGGCCAGATGGCGGGTAAACGCACTCTTCAAAAAAACGGCAGGAAGAGAAACAGTAAGCTTATTCGCCGTTGATATCGAACGCTGCTTAAATTCAATGACCCCCTGCTCATACAGCGCCAGCATCGATTTGGCCGTTTCCAGCAAATTTGCGCCATCGTGAGTCAGAGAGAGTTTACGCGTGTTTCTGTAGAGCAACGCGCAGCCAAGATTTTTTTCCAGCTTTGATAAATGCGTGCTTGCCGTAGCGGTTGTAAGCCCTAAAGCTTCTGCCCCACCTGAAATGGATCCTGCCTCAGCAATCTTTGCAAACACTATCAGATAACGGATGTCATCAATCATTTATCGTCCTGTTGCGACGGCGTTCCTGCGAACTTCTCATTCAATCATAGAGTTACGATATCGTACTTTCCTCCCCGGCCGCATCTCTTTTTATTGTGAGCCCGTGAACACACCTACCAATTTTAGTGTAAAACAATAAATGTTTATTGTTTTACGATAAACACCAGGCTAGCCTGCACGCACTTCCCCTTACCCTTTGCCAGGAGAGGCATTGAATGAAAAGAAGTCTGCTGTATGGCGTGTCGCTCGCGGGGATCATGCTTTGCGCCCCCTTACACGGTGCGGAGCTGTCCGGCTACGCGGGTCTTGGCGTCGCGGTCAGTCCCGTTTATTCGGGATCGCGGCATTACGCCCCCGGACCGCTGCTGAAGGGCGGCCTGAGTCTGAAGAGTAAAGACTGGGGGCAATGGGATCTCTCCACGGAGGGGCTGGCATGGACACTTCACCCCGACGCCCCGTTTGCCGTCAGCCTGCTGCTGGCCGCTGATGAGGGTCGAAAAGAGACAGTTAACTATCCCTTCTCCGCTCGAAAAAACCGTGACCTCCAGGGAATGGGCGATATGTCCGACATGCTGATGGCGGGCGCGGAAATGCGTTATCAACGCGAGGACTGGACGATATGGCTGCGCGCGTTAAGCGCAACGCAAAAACACCGGTACGGTGGCGAGACGCAGCAGCTGGCGAGGACCGTGAACAGCGGCGTAAAGTCCACCCTCTGGCGCGGGCAGGACGTCGAATTTTCGGTCGCAGGTGACATCACCTGGGCGAACAGCGGCTATCAGCAGCGCCATTATGGCGTCACCGCGAGCCAGTCTCAGCGCACCGGGTTTGAGGCGTATTCCCCATCATCGGGTTTACAGGAAGCTGGAGTCGATAGCGAACTGGTCTGGCACATCAGTAAAAATCTGGCGGCTGGGGTGACCGGTCGCGCAGCCTGCCTGCTTGATGAAGCGGGTAAAAGCCCGCTGGTTAACAGCCGCATGCAGTACACCCTGTCATCAATGATCCTGTACGAGTTCTGAGGCGCAGACCATGAATAAACGTTATGTATACAGCCGCAGGAGACTGTTAGCCGCAGGGGTGGTTTTTGTGTCGCTGATTGCCGCAGGCATCTACCTGCAGCCGGGCGTCAGCACGCCGTCCCCGCGCCAGACGGGTGATGCAACCATCGTCTCGTTCCTGACGCCACTCCTCAGCGGTGCGCGTGGCAGCGTTGCCGTCGCACTTATCACGCCAAAAGGCGTGCAGTACGCCCTGTGGGACAGCGATTTTACGAAACAGTATGAAATCGCCAGCCTGACCAAAACCATGACCAGCAGCCTGCTGATTGAGGCGCAGCGACGCGGCGAAGCGGCGCCGCAAACCCGCGTCGGTGAACTTATTCCGGAGATCGCAGGCCCGGCGAGCGATATTACTCTGGCGCAGCTGGCTTCGCATCGATCCGGCCTTCCGCAGCTGGCGACGTCGTTACCCGAGAAAGTTCAGGTTATTAAGACCATTATCCTGCGTGACAATTTCTGGAACTTCGATGAGGAGACATTAATAGACATGGTGAATAAAGCCAGCGTCGAACGCCCGGCCGGGTTTGACTATTCCAACACCGGCTACGCGCTGCTGGGACTGGCGCTGGCGCGTGCATCGCATCAATCTTTTGTTGACCTCCTGCAAATGCGAATATTCGCTCAGGCGCACATGACAGGCTCCGTCGTCGCCAGCGATACAGCGCCCGCCTCTTCCACGTTCAGCCAGGGTCGGTCCGCTTCCGGCCTGAGCGAAGCGCCGTGGATCATGCACGCATTTGCCCCTGCCGGTGGCGTGCGTTCAACCATTGTCGATATGGCCCATTACGCTCAGTCGCTGCTGGCAGGCCAGCTCGCCTGGAGCGACGCAATGACGCCGCAGTTTGCGACTGACGACCCCGATTCACGCGTGGGCTATGGCTGGTTCACCACGCGCATTCAGGGGCGCGATATCACCTGGCATGATGGTGAATCGTCAGGGTTCGCTTCCGCTATTGCCTTCGACCGACAGCGTAGAAGCGCCGTGGTGATCCTCTCCGACACCGCGTGGCCGGTGGTTGTCCCGGCCATACGGCTGCTATTAACCCAGCCATCTCATACGGCAGAGGCGCATCATGAACTGGATTGATATTCTCTGGGCGACACTGACCTTCGTCTCGGCCCTGCTGTTTGCGTGCGGAACGTGGGCCGCGCAGTATAAACTTCGGCTGGTGAACACTATGCTGACCGTGGAAATAATTCTGTATAGCATGGAGATGTTGCAAACCATCACCCATCTGAATACTCCAGGTTACTTTTTCAGAATGCTCACCTGGGTGATTCAGGCGTCTTATCTTGCCTTTAGCGTGTATCACGTGTGGCCAAAACCCTGGATGAAACACGGAGCTAACTGTCTGAACGGCGGCAAGATTGCCATCGCGCTGGTGCTTATGTCATGCTTGAGCATGCTGGTCTTAAAATAATATGAAATATTCAGGAAGGTTCGACGTGAATGGTGCGAGGGATAAACTCAGTCTGGTGCTCATCGCAGGGGTGCTGCCGCTCTTTCTCATCCTGGTATTAATCACCCCTCTGTGGATCTATTTCACCGGCGAGTCGTTTTTTATTTCCACTCTGCTAAAGCTTGCTGAGGTTCAGAATGACGATCTGGCGGTTTCGACGGTTTCGCCGCTCCGCCAGCTCCTCCTGCTGGCGATCCTTTATCTCCCGGCGGGGCTGTTTGCCTTTGCTGTCTGGCAGGGAATGAGCGTCACGCGACAGGTTCGTCAGAAACAGATCCTCTCCCGGGCCCTCGCAAACAGCGTTCGCAAGATTGCCATCGCGATGCTAAGCCTTGGGATCGCACTGCCGGTCTGCCGCTTTTTGATCCCGCTGACGATCGCGTGGCCGGGACATTACTACCAGGTCACCCTTTTGCTTGGGGATTTTGTTCTGTTATTAACAGGCGGTTTGCTGCTGGTAACGTTTCACTCCCTGGTCGAAGGGATCAAAGCGGAAGAAGAAAATAAGGAGTTCATCTAATTATGGCTGTCGTGGTTCATCTGGACAAAATGCTGGTAGAGAAGAAAATGACGTCCAGAGCACTGGCAGCCTTTGTGGGGATCACTGAGCAAAACCTGTCGCTGCTCAAGTCCGGCAAGGTGAAAGGGATACGTTTTGATACGCTGGCGAAAATTTGCGAGGCGCTGCAGTGTCAACCCGGCGATATCCTTTCCTGGGAGCCGGACAGCCCGGAATGACGCGCCTGCGCCAGCGTTCGCAGCGCCTCCTTAAGCCAGCGGGTTGCGCCCCGCTGTCCGCTGCGTTTATGCGAGTATATTTTCACTTCAAACCTGCGTATCGAAAACGGTAAAGGAAAAATCCTCAGGTCCGCCGCCGCCGTCAGCTTCTCAGCGGCATAGCGGGGGATCGCCATCAGCAGGTCGCTTTCCGCAACGATAAACGGCGCGCTAAGCATCGACGGCGTTTTGATCGCGATTTGTCGGGTATAGCCCAGCTGTTCGAGCCGCACGTCCAGAACGCCCTGCTTCTCATTCCATGGCGTCACCACCAGGTGGCGGGCTGCGAGATAATCCTCCAGCGTCAGACGCGTCCGGCGCGCGCTGCTGATAACTACATACTCATCTTCAAACCAGTCGATCTCTTCCAGTTCCGGGTGCCGGATATCATCCTGAGTGCTGAACCCCAGCGCGAGATCCACTTCGCCCGCCAGCAGTTCCGTCAGCGCCGGGCTGTGCGGCAGATAGCGCAATTCGAAACGCAAACCCGGAGCAGCAAGCTGCAGTTTGTGCATCAGCGCGGGGAAAATACACAGCGCGGTAAAGTCCGTAATCCCAATTTGTAGGCTTTCGGTACTGCTGGCCGGGTCAAACTCCGGCTGCGGGGTCAGCTCATGATTCAGGAACGACAGTGCGGAAGCAATGGAAGGCGCAAGCTGAGCGGCATACACGCTGGGGGACATGCGATGCCCTTCCCGAAAAAATAGCGGGTCATTAAGGGTGATGCGCAAACGCGACAGCGCATGGCTCAGTGCCGATGTGCTCATCGACAGCTCATCAGCGGCAAGTCGAACGGAACGGTGGCGGTAAATCGCGTCGAAAACGGGCAGCAGGTTTAAATCAAGGCGTCTTAGCACCGGATGCATAATATTCATCATTTGTTGATTTCATTGCACTTAATTCTTCGGACAATACGCCGTATGCTTAACGCCATCAATCGAAATACAGGCTAAAAAACAGGAAAAACAATGAGCATCACCATTCGTCAGGCCCGTCCCGAAGATGCGGCGGCAATTTACGCCATGATCTATGAGCTCGCGGTATATGAAAAAGCGCCGGAAGAAGTGGTGACCACGCCAGAGGAGATCCGGGAAACGCTCTTTGGGACCGGCAGTCAAACCGAAGCGTTGATCGCGGAATGTGAAGGTAAGATCGCCGGCTATGCCGTGTTCTTCACCAGCTATTCAACCTGGCTAGGGCGCAACGGTATTTACATGGAAGACCTGTACGTTTCCCCGGACTATCGCGGTAAAGGCGCTGGAAGAGCGCTCCTGAAACATATCGCGCAGCTCGCGGTAAAACGGCAGTGCGGCCGCCTTGAATGGAGCGTGCTGGACTGGAACCAGCCCGCCATTGATTTTTACCTGAGCATAGGCGCGCTGCCGCAGTCCGAATGGGTTCGCTATCGTCTTGATGGCGACGCGCTGCTGAGTTTTGCCGAATAACAGCATCTCTCTGTGCGTGTCCCGCGCACAGAGATATATCCGAAAACAGCCCTGTCAGGGGCCGAAATTAACCTTTCGTCTCTCACATCCGCAAATAGCGGCTATCCTTTAAATATCAACAAAAGGAGGCGAAAATGTCCGATCTCGGTACTGATAAAAACACCCAGTTTGCAGAAGACAAAGCAAAAAATAAATTTGATGAACTTGCAGGTTCAGCGCAGCAGCAGTTTGGTGAATTTGTAGATTCACCAAAGCATCAGGTCAAAGGTGCGGCTAAAAAATATGCCGCGCAGGCCAGCGATGCGGTTTCCGACGTCACTGAAGCTGTCAGAAATAACCCCCTCACCGGCCTCGTCGCAGCGGGTGCGGTCGGTATTGTTCTCGGCCTGTTGCTGGGTCGAAAATAATAAAAGGCCCTTCGGGGCTTTATTTTTTCTTAGCTAAACAACCTCACCATGCGGTCTAGCTCTTCCTCTTTCACGGCGCGCGATAAATAATACCCCTGAAAGTTTTTGACGCCCAGTTCGACTAATTTTTCAAACTTCTCTTCACTATCAACCCCCTCCGCAATACAGTCCGTTCCGGTCATGTCGCTGTAAAGCTGTATCGCTTTAATCAGGTTATAGTCATTGTCGTTTGCCACAAAATGCTCAACGATGTCCCGATCCAGCTTGAGTCCATCAAAATGCACCTGCCGCACCGGGAACATAGTTTGATGGTTAGAGAAACAGTCATCCAGAAATAATCTGCACCCTGTATTACGTAAATGCCGCATGGTTTCAGGGATCCTTTTGTCCTTCGTCACGTCAATATCTTCTGCAAATTCAAAGACCAGCTTTTCGGCCCATTGCGGTTTGAGCAGCATGTCGATCGCCTTCCTTGCCATATCAGGTAAGGCGTTCCCGGAAGCCAGGCGAGGTGGAATATTCACAGAAAAATAGTATTTACCATTATACTTATTAATCCCCGACACGGCGGCATGGATAACTAACGCGGTTATTTTTAACCATATCTCATGATTTGAGATATCCGTAAGAAAGCTGGCGGGCTTGACGATTTTACCGTTTTTATTCCAGCGAATCAGTATCTCAAAACCTACGCCCTTTTTTTCACGATCGGTAATAATTTGATAGGCCGGGAAGATCTCTCTTTTTAGTAGCGCATTAAATATTTCTGTTTCCTTATCCGTGAATTCTCTTTTTTGACGCTGGTGTTTAATCCCCCCTTCCGCTTTAAAATTGTGCGGATCGTGTAACCATTGCTTAATTAAGCGTAATTTCAGCACCCCTTCCTTACGGTGGGTATAAACCGTTTTATTAGAAAGCCCCATTTCGTCGCACATTTCTTTTACGGACATGCCGCGGTAGAAATTTAATAAAACGTCAATCTCTCTTTTTGTTAGCCACTTCAGGTTTTCTTGCGAAGAATTATCCCTGCAGCGATCGCGTAATAAGTATGAACGGTCCTTAAAAACGTGATGTTGCGTATGAGAACAGGTAATAGCATCTGAAATACGGGCTATACGAATCAATGATAATTGATAGCTGTTATTTAAAAGACTGCCCAGAGTGCGGTAAAGCCAGCCATCCGGTATGTCACCATACAGGGTAACGCGTCGAATAACGGGAAGCCTATTGAGCACGGAAGCCAGCCGCTTCAGGCTCTCCAGGAGATTGACGACACCTTTCCCGAGAAACGCCACAACATGAGTATTCTGATTTATAAGGATATTTTCTACATCCTGTTGGGATACGTCATCACCCTCAAAGTGAATATGCGAGGCCTGTATTCCGTATCTGCTAAGGATCTCACGATATCCCTGGAATGTGTAAGCGCAGGCTGAAACGACAAACTTATGTTCATCGCATGCCCCATTTCTGATAGAAATTTTGTGGATCATGACCTGCTCCTGGGCACCAAAAGCGCCGTTTCCATTTGTGCATAAATTAAATTTATTGCACATGTTGAGAATAGTAATTTTATCCTGGAGTCTCAGGGTAAGAAACAGTTATCAGCTGAACTCACAGGAACATCTTTGCGTTAATCAACGTCGTTTAAATATACTTTTCTTTGCAAATAACAACGGCAAATATCTCATTCACGGGGTATAATGACAATTCCGAAAAAGAAGACTGGACACTTCATCTATCGGCTCATCCAAATACGAGAAAAATGCTATGGATAATCACATCTCATCCAGGGCCTTGCTACATCGAAGGGATGTTATAAAGAACAATCCACGATTCGGTGAGGCAATATTAGAGCACTACACAATTAATGACACCATCTACAAAAAACAGCCTCTTTTCTACAAGACCATGCTGCAGGAATCACGATTTAACATTATCCTCTCTATGTGTTGTTTTATTTTTGGAAATCAGGCGGAATCCGTTTCAGAGATAAAAGAGTTATGTTCTCGCTATAAGATAGCCAGCCCCAACAGCGTTATTGCGATCATTACGATACTGAGAACCACTGGGCGCATCAAGACCTGGCGCTGCACGGAAGACCGACGCAAAACGAGAATCGCCCCAACCGAAAAAGGTTTAAATGAACTTAAACGCTATATGTCCGGCGCATTTTTGCCCGTCAGCATTCTGTATCCGGCATTTAATATTAATGTTAACCTGCTGGATAATGATATTTTGCGAAATAACTTCTTCCGCCGTGCGGCAGAATATCTTTTTAGAGGGTTAACGTTCAGGAAGGTTTTGCCAGAAGTAGGGTTATTCATCGATAAGGATGGCGGCCGCATGATTATGCTTTATATTTATCTACAGGCCATGAAAAACAAATCCGCTCACGGCGCGGTTATTGATTATTCGGCCAGCACGCTCGCAAAAGAATTTTTTGTTTCACGTATCCACGTCAACCGAATTATCAAATCGGCGCAGGAGGCGGGTTATGTTAAAGATCGTGGTGATGGTCGGATGTCGATATACCCGGCGTTTATCGAACTTGTCGAAAATTATGCCGGTTTATATTTTGCGTATGTCACGCATTACATCAACGTTGTGCCAAAAGAGCGACGCCACGCTCACAGCGTGACGTCAACCGTATAACCCAGCAGGCGTTCGGAGTCCCGAACGCCATTCCCCTATCGTTCCCGCAGCGCCTCTTTTGCCTTGTTCAGCGGCTTCAACAGATAATCAAGAATGGTTTTGCTGCCGGTTTTAATATCAACGGTGGCAATCATGCCCGGAAAGACCGGAAATTCCTGACCCTGCTTATTGGTCAGATGGTTGCTGTCGGTTCGAATATAGACGCGATAGTAGTAGACATCCCTTTTGACCTCATCCTGCAGGGTGTCCGGCGAAATCATAGTCACTTCCCCTTCCAGCCCGCCGTAAATGGAGTAGTCATAGGCCGTAATTTTCACCAGCGCTTTCTGGCCAGGATGAATAAACGCCACGTCGCGCGGCGATATTTTCGCTTCGACCACCATCTGATCGTCAAGCGGGACCAGGCTCATCAGCTTGCCGTTCGGCGGGATAACGCCTCCTACGGTCGTGACGTCAATATCCTTCACGATCCCGCGAACCGGAGCGTTGAAGGTCAGCCGGGTCAGGGAGTCCTCACGCCCTTTCATCACCGAACGCTGGGCCTCAATCTCCGCGTTGGCTTTCGCCAGCTCTTCGCGGGCGCGAACGTAGTACTGGTTTTTCATCTCGGTGATTTTGTTCTCAAGCTCATTTTTTTGGCGCTCAAGACGTAACACCTCAACCTTGCTGGCCGCCCCCTGGGTCACCAGCGGTCGCGTCAGCGACAGCTCGCGCTGCACCAGCTCGGCCCCCTGACGCAACCCGGCCAGCCCTTTTTCGAGGCTTTCCCGACGGGACTGGTAGAGCGCCGTTTCCTGTTTCACCAGCTCAACGTCGTCATCCAGCTCTTCCGGGAACGCAAGTTCCGTATCGTTGACCTCGGCCTTCAGGCGCGCCGCCGTTGCCAGCGCCGCATTCAGGCGAGACTCGCTCTCCAGCACGCTCGACTCGGTTTTTGTTCGGTCTAGCTGCGCGAGCTGCTGGCCGCGTTCCACAATGTCACCTTCGCGCACCATCAGGCTGTGGATAATGCCGCCTTCCAGGGACTGAATGACCTGCTCATGAGAAGACGGTATGACCTTGCCGCTGCCGGTCGTCACTTCATCCAGATGGAAGAGGCTTGCCCAGGCGATAAACACCGCCAGCAGGGCGAACAGGGACCATGCCACCAGCGACGATCGCGGCAGGCGTGGCTCCTTCAGTCGGCTATTGAAACGAGAGAAATCATTCATGCCGCGCCCTCCTCGGCAACCGCCGCAGGTTTCATGGTCACGGTGCGCTGCGCGGCTTTCTGCGGCGCCATACCGTGCTGATGCAGGATCGCATCGCGCGGGCCGTCCATCACCACCTTGCCGTTTTCCAGCACAATGATGCGGTCGACCAAATCCAGAATCGGCAGGCGATGCGTCGCCACGACCAGCGTCCGGCGTTTACCCAGCCATTTGTGAAGATGCTGAATAAACTGCTTCTCGCTCATTTCGTCCAGCCAGGCGGTAGGCTCGTCCAGCAGCAGGATATTCGGGGAGGTGATTAGCGCGCGCGCCAGCAGCAGCGCCTGACGCTGTCCGCCCGACAGGCCAGCCCCGCCTTCGTTGATGATATAGTTCAGCCCCATTTTCTGCTTGCGCACAAACTCCAGCGCGCCGCTGTTAACCAGCGCCTGATGAATCTCGTCGTCGGTGGCTAACGGGTTCCCCATCAGGATGTTGTCCCGCACGGAGCCAAAGAACAGCCGCGCCTGCTGGCCAAGCAGCTGCATGTCGCGACGCACGTCGGCCGGGTCCAGATGATTGAGGGCAATATCGTCGAGCAGGATGCTGCCCTGCTGCGGCTCCTGCATGCCCGCCAGAAGCTGTAACAGCGTGCTTTTACCGGAGCCATTGCGCCCAAGCACCGCCACGCGCTCTCCGGCGCGGATCTGCAGCTTGCTGATGTTGAGCACGGTGAGTTTCTCTTCCTCGTCGTAATAAAACCCGACGTCCTCAAGCGCATAGTCGCCGCGCAGGTGGGCTTTGTGCACCTTTTTGCCGTGCTGCGGATCGTCAATCGGGCGCTGCATCAGGTCGTCCAGCCCCTTGCGGGCCACTTTTGCCGACTGCCAGCGTGACAGCACGCCTGAGATCTGCGACAGCGGCGCGATAGTGCGCGATGCCAGAATCGAGGTCCCCACCAGCGCACCGGTAGTCATGTCGCCGCTGATAACCAGGTAGCAGCCCACCAGCAGCACCACCGCGTAGACGATGGACTGCACCTCCTGCGTCCAGGTGAGCAGCAGGCCCGTCAGCCAGCGCTGCTTCATGCCGACGCTGGCGGCGACGTCGTTGGTGTTATTCCACTGGTTCTGGAAACGCTGCTCGGCGCGCATCAGCTTGATGTCTTCAATGCCCTGCACCGCTTCCACCAGCGTGGCGTTACGGATGGCGGATTCACGCATCCCTTCGCTGGAGAGTTTCCCCAGCGGGCGCTGCACCAGCAGGCCGGGGATGAGCAGCAGCGGCACGGCGAGCAGGACCACCAGTACCAGCGGGCCGCCAATCATCCACAGAATAAAGACGAACAGCAGGAAGAACGGCAGATCGGAAATCGCCGCAATGGTGGTCGAGGTAATGAGCTCGCGCACCGACTCCAGCTCGCGGATCTGCGCGATAAAGGATCCGGTTGATTTGGATCGCGCGCCGTTTTTAATCCGCAGCGCGTGGGCAAACACGCGTTCAGAGATACGCAGGTCGGCGCGCTTCCCCACCACGTCAGAAATATGCACGCGCAGCATGCGCATGATGAATTCGAATACGATGGCGATCATCACGCCGCCAAACAGCACCCACAGCGTGGCTTCCGACTGCGACGGCACCACCCTGTCGTAGACCTGCATAGAGAAGACCATGCCGGAAAGCGCCAGCACGTTGGCCACCAGCGCCACCAGCATAATGTCGCTGTAGCGTCGCCAGTCCTTCAGCGCCAGCTGCCAGAACCAGTTTTTCTCATAGGGTTTAATGTAATCGTCCACGCGGGCATCCGGCGTGGATTCGAGCGGGCGCAACACCATCAGCCCCTTTAACCGCGTCCCGATTTCGTCACGCGTCAGGGTCGTCTCCAGCCCCGCGTCGCCGCTAAACTGCAGGCTGACGTTGCCTTCGCTGTCCATGCGGTTAATGACCGCGATTTGTCCGCCGGTGAATTCCGCCAGCAGCGGCAGGCGCCACGGATCGAGGGATACCGCTTCAGCCGCCACCATACGCATCCCCAGCCCAAGCTGGCGCGCCATCTCCTCCAGCACCAGCTGGCGCGGAGACTGGCTTTCATGGTTAATCGTGACCCGAACGTGCTCCGCTGAGAAATCCAGCCGGTAGTGTTTCGCGATGATAAGCATGCCCTGCAGCCAGGGTTCGTACTGTGGATGTGTCTTCATATTGCTACGTCCTGTCCAGGGCGATAATTTCGCACTGAAATGATACCTTTACGGGATGATTAAAAATCGAACGCTTTCTAAACGAGCCCGCAAAATAATCTTGTGAAATATAGGGTTATGACTATTCGTGTAAAGAAACGCCAAAAGGCCGCGGGGATCGCTCCCCGCGGCGTTGGTTTACGCAATTAACAGCTGATGGTTCGCCAGCAGCGTCGCCAGATCCGTCTGCACGCCGTTCAGGGTCACCAGCGTGGTCGGCGAGAACTGACCGCCTGTACCGTCCAGGTCAACCTGGATCTCGGTATTGCTGCCGTTCTGCACCACGCGGATGTAATCGCTGATATTGCCCGCGCTGCTGTCCAGCGTGGCCACGCCGTTCACGTAGCTCGCCGAGCCCGTGCCGGTATAGCCGCTGCCGGAGAGCAGATCGCGCAGGTCAATACGATCCGTGTCCGCGGTCCCTTCCCAGGTGCCGACCGTAAAGCCGTTCACCACGTCGTGACCGTTTCCGCCCGTTGCATCCGAGGCGTTGATCAGCTTGTAGAGCAACGTATCGTGACCGCCGCTGCCGATGTTGAAGGTGTCGTTCCCGCCGCGGCCTTCGAACTGGTTATCACCGCTGTTGCCGGTAATGACGTCGTCGAAGTCCGAGCCGTTAATCCCCTCAATGTTGAGCAGTCGTGACGTACCGAACCCGGTGTCCTGCGCGGTAGAGAGGCGCAAATCAACGGTTACGCCGGAGGTCGCATTACGGTAATCCACCACGTCCATCCCACCGGTGTTGCTCCAGGTGTCGTAGTCGGAATGGGTATTCCAGCCGCCGGAGCCGTTGTAGGTATAGGTGCCATCCTCTGCGATAAAGGTGTCGTTATACCCGGTCCCGGTGATGGTCCCGCTGTGGCCGCCAGTGGCCGCTTCGGCCGTCAGGACGTAGCCCTCTTTGCCGTTGCCCGCTTCAAGACCGCTCCAGGTGACGTTATCCGACACGCCGTTGGTGATCTTCAGGATCTCAGCCGAATAGGTTTCATTCGGATCCAGACCGTAGAAGCTCACCAGCGCGGAGGTATCGTTCGACCCGATACCGGACTGGGCGTTGATGATCTGCGACGCCACCAGCACGCCCGCGGCGTTGTACAGATTGACCGTGTTGCCGTAGTAGGCGTTGATGCCTTCGCTGTCGACAATGTGCAGGTGCATCGCGGTGCCGTCAGCAATGGTTTTGCTGTTTTGCACCAGCACTACCTTGCCGTTCTGCTGAGAGACCAGCAGATCCTGCGCGCCGTCCCAGTTGTAGTCCACTGCCGCCACGCCGGTCGCGTAGGCAATACCTGACGCCAGCTGGCTTGAGGTCCAGGTGGAACCGTAACCGTTGTTGGTGAACAGGGTCGCCGTCTGCGAACCGCCGTAGGTGCTGAGCTTGATGATGTCCATCTGCCCGTCGCCGTTCCAGTCCACCGCCACCGACAGATAGCCCGCCGTGGCGTTAGAGGCTTCCACCGCGCTCTTGGTGGCAGAGAGCTTCCCGGTACCGTCGTTGTAGTAAATCACCCCGCCGTTGTTGTTGTAGCTGCTGCCCAGGTAGAGATCCATGTAGCCATCGCCGTTGAAGTCCGCCCACGTCATGGACGCTGCCGTGGTGGTATTCGAGGCGTTTGCCACAAACACGTTGGTCAGGTTCTGACCGATAGAGAGCGTGCCGTTACCGTTGTTGTTGATCACGGTTAACGAGTACGCGCCGCTGCGGTTGGTGTGCTGAACCACATCCACGGTGCCGTCATTGTTAATGTCGACGCCGGAGATTTCACGCATGGTGGTGAACTGTCCCCAGAAACCCGCGCCGCCGTAAGTGCCGTCAGGCGAGAGTACCCCGTTGTTGTTGATCAGATAGGTGATGGAGTCCGCGCCGGAGTCACCGTACGCCAGATCCAGATAGCCATCGCCGGTTTTATCGTACGCAATCACGCCGCCGTACCAGATGGTGGTCCCCATCGCCAGCTGGCTGGCGTTATAGGTGCTGCCATCGTAGGTCCACATCACCTGCGTAGAGCCGGAGTAGGTATTTTCCGTCGCGAAAATATCCTGCGTGCCGTTACGGTCAAAGTCGGCGGCGGTCTGGCTCACCACGTAGTAGCTGCGGGTGTTGGTCAGCGTATTTCCGGCATAGGTCGAGCTATCGCTGCTGGAGTAGGACTGGCCGTTAGCAATGATATTCCACAGACCGCTGCTGTTCATGCCGAGGGTCATGGTGGAGTTGTTGCTGTTCCCCGCCGTGGTTGCCCAGTCGGTATTCACCGAGGTGGTGTCAATTACCAGGCTGCCGGTCGCCGTACCGGTGGTATTGCCGTTCCCCGCGCTGCTCTTCACCTGCGCCGTCACGCTGTAGCTCGACACGCTCAGCGCATCGCCGTCCGGGATCTGCAGATACCAGGTGTTGTGATCCGGATCGACCACCACCGCGCCGCCGGTCTGGGAGGTGTAGGTTTTTCCGTTCACCGTTACCACCAGGTATTCACCGTTCACCAGGTCAGCAGAGACGGTACCGCTGACGATCGGCGTGGTGTCCGACGTGGTCTGCGCGGTAATCGCCGCCGTGGTGGTCGGGATGCTGGTATCCACGTTCAGCACAAAGCCGTCGGATTCCGTGTAGTTACCGGCCTTATCGGTGACGCGCACAATGTAGGTGTGGTTGCCGTCGCTCAGGCCGTTGTCCTGGAAGGACCAGCTTGCGCTGCCGTTCATGGTCACCTGGCCGAGCAGGCCCCCGTCACGATAGAGCTGCACGATTTCACCGTCGTCCGGGGCGCGGTTAAGCGTACCGTTGATCAGCGGCGAGTTATCGTCCGTTGCCACCGCACTGCCAAAGGTGCCCTGACGCTCGCCTTCACCGTCGGTATAGCTCACTACCGTGCCTACCGTGGTTGGCGGCGTGGTGTCCACCGTCACCACCTGAGAGGCGGTGGAGCCGACGTTGCCCGCCTGGTCGATAATCCGCACCTGGTAGGTATAGTCACCGTCAGGCAGATCGCGGGTATCGGTGTAGCTCCAGCGCTGGTTATTAACGGTGGCGTCTACCCATTGATTGCCGCCGTCGAGGCTTATCTGCACGCGTTCATCGCTTGCCAGCGCGCTGCCCAGCGAGCCGTTGATCGTCAGCGTGGTGTCCATGGTGATGAAGTCACTGCTGGACTGCCCGGTATCTTCACTGATGCTGTCAACAGTGATGCCGTACTGCGGTGCGTGGGTATCCACCGTCACCGCCTGCGAGGTGGTCGCCCCGACGTTCCCCGCCTGGTCGACGACCCGCACCTGGTAGTTATGGCTACCGTCGGTCAGGGTACGCGTGTCGCTGTAGCTCCACTGCGTACCGTTCACCGTGGCGTAAACCCAGTCGGCGCCGCCGTTCAGACTCACCTGAACGTATTCCCCCGCCCCCAGTGGAGCCCCGAGCGTACCGTTAAGCGTGTACGAGGTCGAACTGGTCAGGAAGTCGTTATTGTCGAAGCCGGTATCTACGGTGATGTTATCCACGGTCACCGTAATAGCCGCATCCGGGGCGACCGTATCGACGGTCACCTGCTGATGGGCGCTGGCCCCCACGTTGCCCGCCGCGTCTACGACACGAACGTAGTAGTCATAGGTCTGGTTACCCAGCGTGCGGCCGTCCACGTAGTACCAGCTGTTGCCGGTGACGATGACGTTCTGCCAGGTGACCCCGCCGTTGATGCTGATCTGGGCATACTCGCCGTCGGCCAGCGTCGCCCCGAGCGAGCCGTGCAGCGTCAGAGACGTATCGTTGGTGATAAAGTCGCTGCCGCTCAGGCCGGTATCGTCGCTGATGCTGTCGATGGCAATAGTTTTACTGGCGTCCGGCGCAACCGTATCAATGGTTACCACCTGGCTGGCGGTGGCGCTGATATTGCCCGCGTCGTCAATCACGCGCAGCTGGTAGTTGTAATCCCCGTCGGCCAGCGTGCGGCCATCGACGTACGTCCAGCTCAGGCCGCTGACGCTGACGTCGATCCATTTAACGCCGCCGTCGAGGCTGATCTGCGCGTGGTCGCCGCTGCCCAGCGCCGCACCGAGCGTCCCTTTCAGGCTGATCTGGTTGTCGCTGGTAATAAAGTCGCTGCCGGACAGGCCGGTATCCTGGGTGATGGAATCGACCGTAATTGTCGTTGCCACAGGCTTCGTCAGATCAATCACCACGTCCTGGCTGTCTGTTGCCCCCACGTTGCCCGCGCTATCGATAACGCGTACCTGATACTGATACGTACCGTCCGTCAGGATGCGGCCATCGGTGTAGCGCCAGGTGGTGCCGGTCACCGTCAGGTCAATCCAGTTTGACCCGCCGTCCAGGCTAATCTGCGCCTTCTCGTTATTGCCGAGCTGCGCGCTCAGGGAGCCGTTGACCACGACCTGAGCGTCATTGGTGATGAAATCCGTCGCGCTCAGGCCGGTGTCGTTTTGCAGCGAATCAATCGTAATTCCCATCGACGGCGCGGTGAGATCCACGGTGACGCTGTGGTTATCGCTGCCGCTGTTGCCGATGGTGTTGCTGACCTGCGCGTTAATCACGTACGAACCGCCGTCCGCCAGCGCGGTCACGTCTGCGCTGCCGACCGTATAGCTCCAGGTGCCGTCATTCTGAACGGTCGCCGTGTAGGTTTTACCGTTCAGCGTAATGGTCACCGTCTGGCCCGCCGGGGCGTCGGTGGTACCGCTGACAGTCAGCGGCGTGCCGTGCTCGGCGGCGTTGACGATATCGTCCTGCGCAAAGGTGTTGATGGTGATGGTTGGGACATCGCCGTTCAGCGTCACGTCGTGCGTTGCGCTGCCCGGGTTGCCCGCCCTGTCGTTCACCGACGCGGTGATGGTGTAATCCCCGTCGCTCAGGCCGAGGAAATCACGGCCCGGCACGAAGACCGACCAGGATCCGTCCGCCCCGACGATCGCCTGATAGCTGTGCCCGTTGAAGGAGACGGTCACCGTCTGGCCCTGTTCCGCCGTGGTGGTTCCGCTGATGGTCTGGCCCGCCAGCTGCTCCGCGTTGTTGACGATATCGTCATCGGCCACGGTGCTAATGGTTACGGTTGGCGCGACGGTATCGACCGTTAAGGTGTGCGTGGTCTGGCCGTTATTACCCGCTTTGTCGTTGACCGAGGCGGTCACCGTCAGCGCGCCCTGGCTCAGCGCGGCCAGATCGGCTGCCGGAACATCCAGCGTCCACGTCCCGTCGTTCGCGACGATGGCGGTGTAGGATTTGCCGCCCAGCGTCACGGTGACGGTCTGACCCGCCTCCGCGCTGGAAGAGCCGTGCACGGTCAGCGGCTGCTGCGCTTCAAGCGCGTTCAGCATGTCGTCAGTCGACAGCGTCGCAATGCTCACCACCGGCGCGGTGGTATCCACGCTGATGCCGTGCGTCGCCGACGCGCTGTTGCCCGCGCTGTCCTGCGCAGACACGGACACCTGATAGCTCGCGCCATCGGCCAGGGCGCCCACGTCGGCGGCCGGTACGGTGGTCGTCCAGCTGCCGTCGCTCTGGATGGTGGCCGTATAGCTCTTGCCGTTCAGCGTCACGGTGACCTGCGTCCCGCTGGCGAGCTGGGCGCTGGAGCCGTTAATCACCAGGGACGAACCGGCTTCCGCCGCGTTGATGACGTCGTCACCGCTAACGGTATTCACCGTCAGCGCCACGGAGGCGGTGTTCACCACCACATCGTGGGTCTGGGTGCTGCTGTTGCCCGCGCTGTCGGTAATCGTCGCGCTGAGGGTCACGGTGCCGTCGTTCAGCGCGGAGATCACGCTGGCCGGAACGCCCACGCTCCAGTTACCGCTGGCGTCAACGGTGGTGGTGTACTGGTTCGAACCGATGGTGATGACCAGCTTATCGCCGACGCTCGCGCCGGTTGCCGTGCCGCTGACAATCTGCGCCTGCCCGTGCTCCAGGCTGTTAATGACGTTATCGCCCGCGACGGCGTCAAAGCTGACGGTCGGCGGCGTGGTATCAAGCGTAATCGCTTTGCCCGCGCTGCCCGGGTTACCCGCGGCGTCGCTCACGCTCACCTGCAGGGTGTAGCCATTGTCCGCCAGTGAGGACAGGTCGGCGCCCGGCACGTTCACGCTCCAGATGCCGCCCTGCTGCACCTGCGCGGTATAGTTCTTACCGCCCAGCGTCACGGTGACCGTCTGCCCGACTTCCGCCGTGGTGGTGCCGGAAATGGCCACGCCCGCAGCCGCTTCGCTGCCGTTAATTACGTTATCGCCAGCGACCGTATCGATGGTCACGGCTGGCGCGGTGGCGTCCACGCTGTACTCCCGGCCCGCAGAGGCGCTGTTTCCGTGCGCGTTGGCGACGCTCACCTGCACGCTGGCATCGCCGTCCTTCAGGCCCGCGAGATCGGCGGAAGGCACGGTTGCCGTCCAGTTACCGTTGGCGTCCACCTTCGCGGTGTACGTCTTGCCGCCGAAGGTGATGGTGACGGTCTGGTTTTCCTCCACGTTCGAGGTGCTGCCGGACAGCACCAGATCCGCGCCTTTCTCCGCCGCGTTAATCACGTCGTCGGTGGCAATCGCATCAATGCTGACGGCAACGGCAGACAGATCGACGGTGACATCGTGGCTGATGGTCACCGGGTTGCCCGCCGCGCTCTGGCCAGCAGCGGTCACGGTGACCGTGCCCGCAGCCAGGGCCCCGACGTCTGCCGCCGGGATTGCCGCGCTCCAGGTGCCGTCTGCCAGCACGGAGGCCGCATAGGTTTTGCCGTTGACGGTCACGGTGAGCGTGGTGCCTGCCGCCAGCCCGTCGCTGGAGCCGGTGACGATCAGGTTCTGCCCGTGCTCGATGCTGTTGATCACATCGTCACCCGCCACGGTATCAATGCGCAGACCCGGCAGGCTGGCGTCTATAACGATTTCGCGCTCGCCCGCGCCGGTGTTGCCGTGGCCGTTGGTGACGGTCGCCGACACGGTCAAATCGCCGTTGCCCAGCGCGGTCAGGACGGATTCCGGCACGTTCACGGACCAGGTCAGATCGCTCTGCACCGTTGCGGTGTAGCTGTTGCCACCGATAGTCACGGTAACCGTGTTGCCCGCTTCCGCGTTCGCTACCTTGCCGCTGATGGTCTGGCCCGCGGCCACTTCCGCCGCGTTGATGACGTTATCACCCGCCACGGTATTGATGGTGACGGTCGGCAGCGCGGTGTCCACCAGCAGGTTCGCGGTGTTATTCACGGTGTTGCCCACGCCGTTGGTGGCGGCGACGTTCAGGGTGTAGTTGGCTTCGCCGAGACCCGCCAGATCCGCTGCCGGAACGGTCAGGCTCCAGGTGCCGTCCGCCGCCGTCGTGGCCGCGTAGTTTTTACCGTTGAGGGTCACGGTCACCACGGTGCCTTCCGCGAGGTTAGCGCTGGTGCCGCTGACGCTCAGATCCTGACCTTTCTCCACCGCGTTCAGCACGTTATCGCCGCTGATGGCGTTGAAGCTGACCGAAGGCAGACCGGTATCGACGGTCACGTTATGGCTGCCGGCACCGGTGTTGCCCGCCGCGTCGGTGACTGACGCCGTGACGGTCACGGTGCCGTCCTGCAGAGCAGAAATCACATTCGCCGGGACGCCCACGCTCCAGTTACCCGCCGCGTCCAGCACGGTGGTGTAAGTCTGGCCGCCAATCGTGACGGTGACCTTATCGCCCGCTGCCGCACCGGTTGCGGTGCCGCTGATGATTTGCGCCTGGCCGTGCTCAGCGATGTTAATCACGTCGTCGCCCGCTACGGTGTTGATGGTTACCGCAGGCACGGTTACGTCCACCGTCAGAGTGTGATCGGCCGTCGCCGGGTTGCCCGCCTTGTCGCTGACGCTCGCCGTCACGGTGACGCTGCCGTCGCCGAGTGCCGCCAGATCCGCCGCCGGAACGCTCAGCGTCCAGCTGCCGTCCGCGCCTGCGGTTGTGGTGTAGTCTTTGCCGTTCAGCGTCACGGTCACGGTCTGGCCCGCTTCGGCGGTGGTGGTGCCGGACACGGTCAGATCGGACTGGGCTTCAGTGGCGTTCAGAATATCGTCGGTCGCCAGGGTGTTGATGGTCACGGACGGCGCGGTCGCATCTACGCTGTACTCGCGGCCCGCCGAGGCGCTGTTGCCGTTCACGTTGGTGACGCTCACCTGTACGCTGGCGTCGCCATCCTTAAGGTGTACCAGATCCGCAGACGGTACGGTGTAGGTCCAGTTACCGCTGTCGTCTACTGTCGCGCTATAGATTTTGCCGTTCAGGCTGATGGTCACGGTCTGCCCGGCTTCCACGTGGGTGGTCGCACCGGACAGCACCAGATCCGCGCCCTTCTCCGCCGCGTTAATCACGTCGTCGGTAGCGATGGAATTGATGCTGATGGCAACGGTCGCCAGATCTACCGTCACGTCGTGGCTGATGGTAATCGGGTTGCCCGCAGAGCTGTCGCCGGTAACGCTGATTTTGACTGTGCCTTCCGGCCACGCGCTCACGTCGGTGGACGGGATCGCCGCGCTCCAGGTGCCGTCCGCCAGTACGGTCGCCGCATAGGTTTTGCCGTTGACGGTGACGGTCAGCGCCGTGCCCGCCGCCAGCCCGTCGCTGGAACCGGTGACGATCAGGTTCTGCGCGTGCTCGATGGTGTTGATCACGTCATCACCCGCCACGGTGTCGACGCGCAGTCCCGGCAGGTTAGCGTCGATAGCGATCTCGCGCTCGCCGGTGCCGGTATTGCCGTGGCCGTTGGTGACGGTCGCCGTTACGCTCAGGCTGCCGTTGCCCAGCGCGGTCAGCACGTCAGACGGCACGTTCACGGACCAGGTCAGATCGTTCTGCACCGTTGCGGTGTAGCTGTTGCCGCCAAGGGTGACGGTAACGGTATTGCCCGCTTCGGCATTCGCCACGGTGCCGCTCAGGGTCTGGCCTGCCGCCACTTCCGCCGCGTTGATGACGTTATCGCCCGCCACGGTGTTGATGGTGACGGTCGGCAGCGCGGTGTCCACCAGCAGGTTCGCGGTGTTGCTCACGCTGTTGCCCACGCCGTTGGTGGCGGTCGCATTCAGGGTGTAATTGGCCTGGCCGAGACCGGCCAGATCCGCTGCCGGAACCGTCAGGCTCCAGGTGCCGTCTGCCGCCGTGGTGGCCGTGTAGTTTTTACCGTTGAGGGTCACGGTCACCACGGTGCCTTCCGCGAGGTTAGCGCTGGTGCCGCTGACGCTCAGATCCTGACCTTTTTCAACGGCGTTCAGGACGTTGTCATCGCTGATGGCGTTGAAGGCCACCGATGGCAGACCGGTATCGACGGTCACGTTATGCGTGCCGGTGCCGGTGTTGCCCGCCGCGTCGGTGACTGACGCAGTGACGGTCACGGTGCCGTCGCTGAGGCCCGAAATCACGCTCGCCGGGACGCCCACGCTCCAGTTCCCCGCCGCGTCCAGCACGGTGGTGTAGGTCTGGCCGCCGATGGTGACGGTGACCTTATCGCCCGCTGCCGCGCCGGTGGCGGTGCCGCTGATGATGTGCGCCTGGCCATGCTCAGCGATGTTAATGACATCGTCGCCCGCCACAGTGTTGATGGTCACCGCAGGCGCGGTGATATCTACCGCCAGGTTGTGATCCACGGACGCCGGGTTGCCCGCTTTATCGCTGACCGATGCGGTGACGGTCACGCTGCCGTCGGTTAATCCAGCCAGATCCGCCGCCGGGACGTTCAGCGTCCAGCTGCCGTCTGCGCTGACGGTTGTGGTGTAGTCTTTGCCGTTCAGCGATACGGTGACCGTCTGGCCCGCTTCGGCGGTGGTGGTGCCGGATACGGTCAGAACGGCCTGAACTTCGGCGGCATTCAGAATATCGTCGTTCGCCAGGGTATTGATGGTCACGGACGGTGCGGTCGCATCCACGCTGTACTCGCGGCCCGCCGAGGCGCTGTTGCCGTTCACGTTGGTGACGCTCACCTGCACGCTGGCGTCGCCGTCTTTGAGACCCGCCAGATCGGCCGCTGGCACCGTGGCGGTCCATTTGCCGTCGGCGTCCACCGTCGCGGTATAGCTCTTGCCGCCGAAGGTGATGGTGACGGTCTGGTTTTCCTCAACGTTCGAGGTAGTGCCGGAGAGCACCAGATCCGCGCCCTTCTCGGCCGCGTTAATCACGTCATCGGTGGCGATGGCGTCGATGCTGATGGCAACGTTCGCCAGATCCACCGTCACATCGTGGCTGATGGAAACCGGGTTACCGGCGCTGCTCTGGCCCGCAACGGTTACGGTAACCGTACCTGCTGCCAGCGCACCCACGTCGGCCGCAGGGATCGCCGCGCTCCAGGTGCCGTCCGCCAGCACGGTCGCCGGATAGGTTTTGCCGTTTACGGTCACGGTCAGCGCCGCGCCCGCCGCCAGCCCGTCGCTGGTGCCGGTGATAATCAGGTTTTGAGTATGTTCGATGCTGTTGATCACGTCGTCACCCGCCACGGTATCCACGCGCAGGCCCGGCAGGTTAGCGTCTATCACGATTTCGCGCTCGCCCGTTCCGCTATTGCCCACGCCGTTCGTGACGCTGGCCGACACGGTCAAATCGCCGTTGCCCAGTGCAGTCAGCACGGATTCCGGCACGTTAACGGACCAGGTGAGATCGCTCTGCACCGTTGCGGTGTAGCTGTTACCGCCAATCGTCACGGTCACGGTGTTGCCCGCTTCGGCATTCACCACCTTACCACTGATGGTCTGCCCGGCCGCCAGCTCCGCCGCGTTAATGACGTCGTTACCTGCAATGGTGTTGATAATCACACCCGGCAGAACGGATTCCACGTTCACGGTGTGTGACGTGCTGGTATTGTTGCCGACGCTGTCCGTTGCCGATGCGGTAACGGTATACAACGCTTCGCCCAACTGGCTCACCTGATCCGCCGGAACGGTAGTCGTCCATTTCCCGTTATCGTCCACCTGCGCGCTGTACGCTTTGCCGTTCAGCATCACGGTCACCACCGCGCCTGTCGCCAGGCCGGAAGCCGTACCGGAGATCGTCAGATCCTGGGTTTTCTCGGCGTTGTTGATCACATCGTCACCGGAAACGGTGTCAATGGTCAGCACCGGCGCGGTCAGGTTCACCTCCACGCCGTGCGTGGCGCTGTTGCTGTTGCCCGCTTTATCGGTCAGCGCCGCGGTAATGGTGTAATCCCCGGCGGCCAGCGCGGTAACGTCCGCCGCAGGCACGCCCACGCTCCAGTTGCCTGAGGCGTCCAGGGTGGCGGTGTACGATTTGCCGTTGAGCGTGACGGTGACCACGTCGCCCGCCGCCGCGCCGGTCACGGAGCCCGTGACAATCAGAGCCTGCGCATGCTCGGCGCTGTTGATCACGTCGTCGTCGGAAACGGTGTTAATGGTCAGCTGCGGGACGGTGGTATCGACCAGCACGTCGCGATCCGCAGAGGCCGGGTTGCCCGCCTTATCAGACACGGCGGCGCTGATGGTGTAGTTGCCGTCGGTAATACCGCTCAGATCCGCGGACGGCACGGTCACGCTCCAGCTGCCGTTTGCCTGCACGGTGGTGGTGTAGTCCACGCCGTTCAGCGTCACGGTAACGGTCTGGCCCGCTTCGGCGTTGGTCACGCCGTTAACAACCAGATCCTGCTGCGCTTCGGCCGCATTGATGATGTTGTTGTCGCTGACGATCTCGATAGACACCGTCGGCGCGGTGGCGTCCACGCTGTACTCGCGGCCTGCCGACGCGCTGTTGCCGTTCACGTTGGTGACGCTCACCTGCACGCTGGCATCGCCGTCCTTCAGGCTGCCCAAATCGGCGGACGGTACGGTCGCCGTCCAGTTGCCGCTGGCATCCACCGTCGCGGTGTACGACTTGCCGCCGAAGGTGATGGTGACGGTCTGGTTTTCTTCCACGTTGGTGGTCGAGCCGGACAGCACCAGGTCCGCGCCTTTCTCCGCCGCGTTAATCACGTCATCGGTGGCAACGGCGTCGATGCTGATGGCGACTGCCGCCAGATCCACCTTCACGTCGTGGCTGATGGAAACCGGATTGCCCGCCGCGCTCTGGCCGTCCACGGTCACGGTGACCGTGCCCGCATTCAGCGCGCTGACGTCTGCCGCCGGAATGGCCGCCGTCCAGGTCCCGTCCGCCAGCACGGTTGCGGCGTAGGTTTTACCGTTGACGGTCACCGTTAACGCCGCGCCCGTTGCCAGGCCTTCGCTGGAGCCGGTGATAATCAGGTTTTGAGCGTGCTCAATGCTGTTGATCACATCATCGCCCGCCACGGTATCGACGCGCAGGCCCGGCAGGTTGGCGTCGATAGTGATGTCGCGCTCGCCGGTTCCGGTGTTGCCGTGGCCGTTGGTGACGCTGGCTGACACCGTCAGATCGCCGTTACCGATGGCGGTTAAGACCGTGGACGGCACGTTGACCGACCAGCTCAGATCGTCCTGAACCGTCGCGGTATAGGTATTGCCGCCGACCGAGATAGTGACAGTGTCACCGCTCGCCGCGCCGCTCACTTTGCCGCTCAGGGTCTGCCCGGCAGCCACTTCCGCTGCGTTAATGACATCGTCCGTGGCGACAGGGTTGATGTTGACCTGCGGCAGCGCGCTGTCGACCAGCACGCTGTGGCCGGTGCTCGCGCTGTTGCCTGCGGCGTCGGTTACGCTCGCCGTCACGACGTAGCTTGCTTCGCCGAGCGCAGAAACGTTTGCCGCCGGAACGGTGACGCTCCAGCTACCGCTGGCGTCAGTAATGGCCGTATAGCTGATACCGTTCAGGGTCACCGTAATGGTGGTTCCGTCCGGCTGGTTGCTGGTGCCGGACACCAGCAGATCCTGGCCTTTCTCGGTCGCGTTGATCACGTCGTCAACCGCCAGGATATTGATGGCCACCACCGGCGCGGTCAGGGAGACGTCAAACTCGTGCGTCGCGCTGGTGCTGTTACCGGCTTTATCGGTGAGGGTCGCTGAGATCGTCTGGCCGCCGTTTGCCAGCGCGCCCACGTCCGTCGCCGGAACGCCCACGCTCCAGCTGCCGGACGCATCCAGCATCGCGGTGTAGTCTTTACCGTTCAGGGTCACGGTAATCACGTCGCCCGCCTGCGCGCCCGTGACCTTGCCGGAGACGATCAGCGCCTGGCCGTGCTCGGCAATATTCACGACGTCGTCGCCCGCAACGATGTTGAAGGAAATCTGCGGTACGGTGGTGTCGACCAGCACCGAGGAGCCCGCGCTGGCCGGGTTGCCTGCCTTATCGGACACCGTCGCCGTTACCGCCGCGCTGCCGTCGGTGATGCCTGCCATGTCCGCCGCCGGAACGTCGAGCGTCCAGCTGCCGTCCGCCTGCACCTGCGCAGTGTACTGATTGCCGTTGAAGGTCACGGTGACCGTCTGTCCCGCTTCGGCAGTAGAGGTGCCGCTCAGGGTCAGCTCCTGCGCCGCCTCTGCCGCGTTCAGCATATTGTCATGGCTGATGGTGTTGATGGTCACCGTCGGCGCGGTGGTATCGACGCTGAATTCCTGCGCCGAAGACGCCGCGTTGCCGTTCACGTTGGTGACGTTTACCTGCACGCTGGCGTCGCCGTCTTTCAGGCCGCTCAGATCGGCAGACGGAACGGTCCAGGTCCAGTCGCCGTTGGCATCCACCGTGGTGGTATAGGTTTTACCCGCGACGGTGATGGTCACGGTCTGGCCCGCTTCAACGTTGGAGGTGGTGCCGGAAAGCACCAGGTCCTGGCCTTTTTCCGCCGCGTTGAGCACGTTATCGTCGGTCACGCTGCTGATGGTGATGGCGACAGGCGCGAGATCGACGTCCACGACGGTCCCGATAGCCACCGGGTTGCCGGAAGCATCCTGCGCGCTAGCCTTGATATCCAGCGAACCGTCCGCCCACTGGGACACGTCGGCCGCCGGTACCGCCGCCTGCCAGGTGCCGTCCGCCAGTACCGTTGCCGAATAGCCTTTGCCGTTGATGGTCACGGTCACGGTGCTGCCCGCCGCCAGATCGGTGCTGGTGCCGGACACAATCAGGTTCTGAGCGTGTTCAATCACGTTGATCACGTCATCGCCTGCGACGGTATCAATACGCAGTCCCGGGAGCTGGGCGTCGATGCTGAAGTCGAGAGAAGAAGAACCGGTATTGCCGTGCGCGTTGGTCACGCTGGCGGAGACGGTGAGGTCGCCGTTGCCGAGCGCGGTAAGCTGGCTCTCGCTTAACGGCAGGCTCCAGGTCAGATCGTCCTGCACGGTAGCCGTGTACGTCTGACCGCCAAGAATAATAGTGACAGTGTCACCTGGCGCCGCGTTCGTCACCTTACCGGTCAGGGTTTGCCCTGCCGCCACTTCCGCTGCGTTAACGATATTGTCGCCCGCCAGCGTGTTAATCGTCACTACCGGCAGCGAGCTGTCCACCAGCACATCGTGTGAGGTTGAGGCGCTGTTGCCTACGCTATCCGTAACGCTCGCCGTCACGGTGTAATGGGCTTCTCCCAGCGCGCTGACGGCCGAGGCCGGTACGGTCACGCTCCAGTTACCGCTGGCGTCGGTGGTGGCGGTGTAGTTGATGCCGTTCAGGTTAACGGTGACGCGCGTTCCTTCCGGCTGGTTGCTGGTGCCGGAGAGCAGCAGATCTTCGCCCTTCTCGGTCGCGTTAATCACGTCGTCCGCTGCCAGGGTGCTGATACCGATAACAGGCGTCACGGTATTCACCACCACATCCAGCGAACTGCTTCCGGTGTTGCCGGATCGGTCGGTCACGGAGACGTCGATGGTCCAGGTGCCGTCCGACAGACCCTGCACGACGGATGCGGGCAGGCCGAGGCTCCAGTTGCCCGATGCATCCACCACGGTGGTGTAATCGACGCTGTTAATGGTAATGGTCACAAGGTCGCCCGCTGCCGCACCGGTGACGGAGCCGCTCAGGATCTGCGCCTGTGAATGGGCGAGCTGGTTAACGGTATTAGTGTCGGTGACAAAGTCGTTAATGGTCACCTGCGGTACGGTCGCGTCCACCAGACCCACGCGATCGGCGCTGCTGGCGTTGCCCGCCACGTCGCTGACGGTTGCGGTCACGGTAACGATGCCATCCGTCAGGGCACCCACGTCAGCCGCAGGCACGCTCAGCTGCCAGGTACCGTCCGCCTGAACCGTGGTCTGATACGTTTTGCCATTCAGCGTCACGGTGACCGTCTGGCCCGCTTCCGCAGTGCTGGTACCGCTTAAGGTTAAATCCTGCTGCGCCTCAGCCGCATTGATGATGTTGTCGGCGGTCAGGTTATCGAGCGTTATCGCCGGTGGCTGCGTATCCACCGTGACCACGCGCGCGGCGTCCGCGCTGTTGCCGCTGACGTTAGTGACGCTTACGCTCACCTGCGCGCGTCCGTCGATCAGGGTTTCCATCGCGCTGGCCGGTACGGTCAGGCTCCAGGAGCCGTCCTGCTGCACCTGCGCGGTGAAGGTCTGGTCAGCGAATTTCACCACCACGGTCTGCCCCGCCTCCACGCCCTGCGTCTGGCCGGAAAGGGTTAAATCACCGCCTTTTTCTGCCGCATTCAGCAGGTCGTCGCCGGAGACGGTATCAATGGTGACCGCCACGGCGTTCAGATCGAGCTCAATCGGGTGTTCAGCCGAAACGGTATTGCCCCAGGCATCTACCGCGCTGACGCTAACCGTCATGCCGCCCGCCGTCCAGGCCTGCAGATCCGCCGCCGGAACGCCGATCTGCCAGCTGCCGCTGGCGTTAACCGCGGTGACGTACTCAACGTTGTTGATGGTGACGACAATCTGCGTGCCCGCGGCCAAATGGCTGCTGGAGCCGGTAACGCTCAAATCCTGCTGCTGTTCGATGGCGTTGATCACGTCATCGCCGGAAATGGTGTTCACGCGCAGACCCGGCAGCGCCGCGTTGATATTGATATCACGCTCGCCGGTGCCGGTATTGCCGTGCCCATTGGTGACGGAGGCGGTAAAGGTTAAATCCCCGTCGCCGAACGCCTGAAGATCCGCTGACGGGATTTTCACGCTCCAGGTCAGGTCGCTGCCAACCGTTGCGGTGTAGCTCTTGCCGCCTGCGGCGATGGTGACGGTATCGCCCGCCGCCGCGCCGGTAACGCGACCGCTGAGGGTTTGATCGACGCCCGCTTCGGCGTTATTGACCAGGTTGTCGCCCGCAAACGTATTGATAATGACCTGCGGAAGAACGGTATCCACCAGCAGATTCGCTTCGGCAGAACCGCTGTTACCCACGCTGTCGGTACCGCTGACGCTGACGGTGTAAAGCGTGTTCGCCAGATTCAGGACGTCGGACACCGGCACCTGGACCGCCCAGATACCGTTTTCGACGGTGGTCTGATAGCTGACGTTGTTCAGCGTCACGGTGACGGCGGTGCCGTCCGGCAGGTTGCTGGTGCCGGTCAGGCTCAGCGGCTGCATCGCCTCCTGGGCATTCAGGACGTTATCCTGGCTGATGGCATCAATCGTAAATTCTGGCGGGTGTCCGCTCAGCGTAATGCCGTGCGTGGCGCTGCCGGTGTTGCCTGCCGCGTCAGTGACGGAAACCGAAAGCGTGTGGTTGCCTTCACCCAGCGCGCCCAGCACGGACGCGGGAACGCCGACGCTCCAGCTGCCGTCCGCCAGCACCACGCCGGTGAAGGTCTGGCCGCCAAGGGTTACGGTGACCACATCGCCCGCGGCGGCACCGCTTGCCTGGCCGGAAATAATGTGCGCCTGGCCCTGCTCGCTGATATTGAGGATATCGTCGCCCGCCACGGTATGGATGGTGACGACCGGTGCGGCGGTATCCACCGTGAAATCTGTCGTCACGGACGAGCCGTTGCCCGCTTTGTCGCTCACGTTAACCGTCAGGGTGTGATTACCCTCATTGAGCGCCTGCACGTCGCTCGCGGCAAGCGTGACGGACCAGGTGCCGTCGCTGCCCACCGTGGCGTTATAGTTTTTACCGTTCAGGGTGACCGTGACGATCTGACCGGCTTCCGCATTCGTTTTACCGGTCAGGGTCAGCGGCTGATTGTGCTCAGCCGCATTAATGATGTTGTCCTGCGCGAGAGTATCGACAGAGAGGGTTGGCGCGGTGGTATCCACGCCAATCGTCTGGCTTCCGCTGACGGTGTTACCCGCCGCGTCTTTGCCGCTCACGTTAACCGTCCAGGTACCGTCGCCCAGCGCCTGCGCGTCTGCCGCAGGTACGTTAACACTCCACGCGCCGTCTGCCCCGACTTCAGCCGCGTAGGTTTTGCCGTTCAGCGTCACGGTGAGTTCGGTACCCTGCGCCAGGTTTTTGCTGGCACCGGAAAGCGTAAAGCCCGCGGATTGCTCGCTGGCGTTCAGCACGTTATCGCCCGCCGTGGTGGCAAGCGTAATGGCGGCATCGGCGGTAGAGACCGTCACGGTGATACTGCCCGCAGAGGTGGTTTTACTGCCGTCGATCTGCACAACCGACCAGGTGTGCTCCCCGTCCGTCTGGGTCGGTAATATTACCGTCCACGTGCCGTCTTTGCCGACCATAGTGCTGGCAATGGTGCTGCCGCTGCTGTCTTTGATCTGGATGGTCGCACCGGGCTGCCCGGTACCGCTAAAGGTTGGGGTGTTGTCGTCCGTGATCTCTTTTGCACTCAGCACGCCCTGCTTGTCACCCGCTTTATCCGACAGCAGGAAGGTCGGCGTGGCGCTTTCAACTTCTTTGGTATTATCAATGACTTTTGTTTTAGTTTCGCCGTCACCGCCGTTTGCCAGCAGTGCCCCGATGGCACCGCCGCCTAACGCAGCTCCCGCAATCCAGCCCCACGGCGCGTCGCTTAAAACGCTTTCCTGCTCGAGGAAAGGTTGAATGCTGCTAATCGGTGTGGCCTGCGCGGTTAACTCGGTCACCGCAACGCCTGACGCTTCCCCGGCATCGGCAAAAGAAATATGTGTCAGTTCCTGACGGTCGTTGAACACCAGCTCTGACTGGTTATGCGTCTCTGGATCTTCGACAAAATAGTTATTGCAGCGAATAACGCTGCCATCTTTCATATAAATGAGGAGGTCTTTCCCCTGGCGGACATAACGCGCCACATCCTGAGCAGAACCCTGGATTTCAATCACGCTCGGGGATGAAATAGAGACCGACAGATTTCCTTCGCCGGTTAATTTCGTTTTCTCCGCCGTTTTGCGAATGATGACATCAACAACCTTTACGTTACTCATATTTCTCTCCTTGCAGGTGTGCGGATTCCTGTGGATATGTCCACCAGACGGATGTAGCTATCCCTGGGAAAAAACACCCATTATTTTCAGTCTTACTTTGCGCAACACTGCGCGTTTTTTATTAACTCAAATCGGGTAATTTTGCGGCAGCGTTTTTCTCTATTCCAATAAGCGGCATTAAATTATCAACCGCGGAAGCATAATTAATTGCCGAACTCCAGCCGTCATACTCAGCGATTATTTTCGCTGAGGTGGCCTGCCAGACATCCTGCTCAACGCTGAGCAGATCGTTAATGCTCCGCTTGCTCAGTGTGTATTCATTTTTATAAACATCCCGGGCGCGCAGCGCATTTTCCAGCTGCTGCTTTCCGGCCTCCATTCTGCCCCGTGCGCCGGTCCAGTCAGCCTGCGCGACGGAGGCTTTTTGCAGGACATCGAAACGCGCCTGATCGACCTGAGAGGAGGCCATGGCCCGTGCGCCTTCCGCCTGCCGAACGCGAGCGGAAACCGCGCCCCCCTGATACAGCGGTGCGTCGATATTGAGCTGTATCTGGTCGTCCCAGTATGAACGGTTGTCCGATTCGTAACGGGTGCGCCCCCCTTTCAGGCTTAACGTCGGCCAGTGCTGGGACTTCGCCGTTTCCACGCCATACTGGGCCGAACGTTCCATGTTCTGCGCGGCCATCACCGCCGGTATTAACGAATAATCAATACGATTAAGCGAATCAGGCTCAACCGCGAGGTTCGCAGGCACCGGGGAATACGCTTCTGCCTGCATCCCGGTTAATACCGCAAGCCTGGCGCGCGCGCTGTTTAAGGCGGCGGTATACTGCGCGACCGTCGCCTGCATGCCGGCAATACGCGTGCGGGTCTGAAGCTCATCGGAGGTGGAACTCACGCCCGCGTCTGCGCGCAGCTTTGCCAGCTGCTCGACGTTCCTGAGCGCCTGCACGTTATCTATTGCCGCCTGCAGCAGATCGGAATAGCGTTTGACCTCTACATAGCTCAGCGCCGTTTTTTCCGCCACGTCTGAAAGCGTGCCCATCAGCTGATAGCGGTAGCTGTCACGCTGGGCGGAAGACTGGCTGATGCTGTTATTGGTCTTGCCAAAATCGTACAGCAGCTGCGTCAGGCTCAGCCCCCAGGCGGCTGAATTCTTCAGCGACCCGCTGGAATCGGTGGTCTGGCTGTGTCCTGTACTCCCGTTCAACGATATTTGCGGCATCCAGCCACTGCGCGCTTCATCTATTTGTGCCTGGCCAATACCTAATTGCGCGGCCTGCTGACTAATTGACGGATCGCGATCGATAGCAAAAAGAATACTTTCTTTTAAGGTTGTGGTTGCCACCGGGGCAATACCCACCTGATTACTACTGGCGTACGCCGTATTTATGGCTAATGAAATGAATGCCAGTGCTGCTGTAAATCGGCGTAACATAGGCTTTCGTAATATCGTCATGTTATCTCCCTGACTCTGAGTGATACTCAAGCAAATACCCAAAAAGAGGTACAGATAATTAGACAAATATCTTATTTAGCTACCGTGCTGGATTTTAGGTAATAATTCCCATGCCCATTTCCATTGGAGATGAGATCTGCCTGCGTCTTATTTCAATTAAGAATTTACTTATTTCTTAAACTGGTTAGCAGCATAACAAAATGTGGTATAGCCCACTACAGCCACAATGTTAATGTGGTGTTACAAGCAAGAAAAAATATGGGGTTTCTGGACAAAACTCTTAAAGTATCCTTTCAGATGAAACATATAAAGCCTCTGTTATCTAAGGAAAATTCTTAATTCTTTCTATGCACATTTTTGCGTTAATTTCAGAGCGGGTCAGACACAAAGATTTTCAAAGAAGTGTCAATTTACGTAGCTTAAGGGGTATATTTAAAATTAAACGCTTTTAAAAAACTAATTAAAGCAATTAAATGCTGCATAGTTTTTATTAAACAGCATTTAACCCTACTCAATGGCGATATACTGGTTACATAACCCAAATCGTTAAATAAAACATAACAATAACATTGTGATTAACATTCAAAACGGCTTCCTTATACCTCCTTAATAAAATTTTAATAATCACCTATCTGAATCATCACGCCGCTGCACATCGTGCATGACCACAATCCCCTTCTCTCTGCGTCAAAATGCTGTATTATGCAAACTATTGCGACATTTTGCAGGAATGTACTCCCATGCACAAAACCGCTCGTCAACGCTACGTCCTGGATATCCTCAGCGAGCAAGGCCAGGCCAGCATCACCGACCTGGCCGAAAAGCTGCAGGTTTCAGCGGACACCATCCGTCGGGATCTGACCGACCTGGAAAACCAGGGCCTTGCGCAGAAGAACCACGGCGGAGCCATCGCGCTTAACCTCTCCGCCATGAACCGTCAGGGCCGCAATACGCTGCTGCCGGAGACCAAACAGCGCCTGGGTAAACAGGTCGCACAGCAGGTTCCACCGGGCTCCACCCTGTTTCTGGATGCCGGAAGCACGGTGATGGCCGTCGCCACCTTTCTTCAGGGGCCGCTCACCGTTATTACCCCCTCGCTGGATATCGCCCAGCATTTTAGCGACCGGGAAGACGTTGAGCTGATCCTGCTCGGCGGGAAATGGGACCACAAGCAGCGACTGTTTGCTGGCAGCGCCACGCTGTCTTTGCTGTCCCGTTATCGGGCAGATATCGCCATTCTTGGGGCCTGCGCCATTCATGCCGAGCTCGGTTTGAGCGCCGGTAAAGAAGCGGATGCCGAGGTGAAACGCGCGATGCTCGACGCAAGCCACGCGCACTGGATTGTCGCCGATCACCTGAAAATTAACCGCTGCGAGCCGTATCTGGTTTCCGGGTTATCCAGCATTCAACAACTCTTTTTAGATCGTCCCTGGCCTGAGCTTGGGGACCATAGCGCACTGCAGGTCACGGTGTGCGCGAATTAACGTGGAGAAGGTCATGAGTAAAGTTCAAACAATCAACATTGCGCTGATCGGGTATGGATTTGTCGGTAAAACCTTCCATGCCCCGCTGATCCAGTCTGTGGCCGGGATTAAGCTGGCCGTGGTCTCTTCTCGTGATGAAGAGAAGGTTAAACGCGATCTGCCGGACGTGCAGGTGGTGGCGACACCGGAAGAAGCCATTCAGCATCCTGATATCGATCTGGTGGTGATTGCCTCCCCCAACGCCACGCACGCCCCGCTGGCGACGCTGGCCCTGAACTCGGGTAAACACGTGGTCGTGGATAAGCCTTTTACCCTCGACATGCAGGAAGCCCGCGACCTGATTGCCCTGGCGGATGAAAAGCAGCTGCTGCTCTCCGTCTTCCACAACCGCCGCTGGGACAGTGATTTCCTCGGCATTAAGCAGATTATCGAGCAAGGCACGCTCGGCAAGGTTAAACACCTGGAATCGCACATCGACCGCTTCCGCCCGGAAGTGCGCGTGCGCTGGCGCGAGCAGAACGTTCCCGGGAGCGGTCTGTGGTTTGATCTGGGTCCTCACCTGATTGACCAGACGCTACAGCTCTTTGGCCTGCCGGAGTCGGTTCAGGGGAATATCGCGACGCTGCGCGACGGCGCAGAAATTAACGACTGGGCGCACGTGGTCTTAAACTACCCGGAGCATAAGGTCATTCTGCACGCCAGCATGCTGGTTGCTGGCGGTACGGCACGCTTTACCGCCCACGGGGACAAGGGCAGCGTGGTGAAAGCCAGAATCGATCAGCAGGAAGCGCAGCTGCTCTCAGGGGTGATTCCCGGCAGTGAGACCTGGGGCGAAGACAGCGACAGTATGGTGTTCTTTGGGGCTGACGGCGCACCGCAGACGATCCCCACCCCGAAAGGCGATCAGCGCCAGTATTACGTCAACGTACGTGATGCGCTGCTCGGGAAAATCACCAACCCTGTCCACCCTGTTGAGGCACTGGCGGTCATGGCCGTGCTGGAAGCGGCGGTGAAGTCATCGGAGACGGGGTCAACGCAGCCGCTGGCGTTAACTGCTGAAGAGCGTGCTCTGCTGGGTTAAAAAATAAGCCGGGTGGCGCTGCGCTTACCCGGCCTACAAACGGTTCTGAATCGTAGGCCGGCAAGCGTTAAAGACTACGAACGCTTTTTCGGCATCATGCGCAGAAGAGTATTATCTTTCCAGAAATAGTGATGCATCAACGCCGCCAACGCGTGCAGGCCAATCACAAAATAGCCCAGGTTCGCCAGCGTCTCGTGCCATTCTTTCAGCACATCAACCAGATCAAAATTTGACTCCGCCGCATGCGGCATCACCATGCCAAAAGCAAACCAGTCGCTGCCGCGGTTATACATCATCACAATGCCAATCAGCGGCAGCGCAATAAACAGCAGATACACCACCAGATGCCCCAGATGAGACAGCCCCGTCACCATCGCTTTTGGCTTCGGCTGAATCGGTGGCGCGCGGAATTTCAGGCGAACCAGCAGACGCGTCACCATCAGCACCAGGATACTGATACCGCAAGAGACGTGGATCATATTGATTACTGGACGCGCGGTGCGCGGGAAGAAACCTTTGAACTCCATGGCGCAGTAGGCGACGATGATTAACAGAAACACCAGCCAGTGGATGCCGATTTGCAGGCTTGTATATTTAGTGCGCATGTGATTTCCCGATTAAAAACAGTTATCGCGCCAACATAATCCCCTTTCCTTAAAAATTCATTAACTTTTCTGTATGGTTTTTCAAATACTTCCTCCCGCATGAAGCATCTTCAATTGCCGCCCTGCCCGTGATGGTCTAAGCCTGGATGAGTTCAAACTGTCGCATCGACACGTTTACAGGAGAACACCATGAGTAAAATTGGCATTAACGGCTTTGGACGCATTGGGCGACTTGTACTGCGTCGCCTTCTTGAAACCCAGGACAGTAATACCGTCGTCGCCATCAACGACCTCACCTCCCCGAAAGTGCTGGCCTACCTGCTCAGGCATGATTCCAACTACGGTGGCTTTCCGTGGAGCGTCGATTTCACCGAGGATGCGCTGATTGTTGATGGCAAAACCATTGCGGTGTATGCCGAAAAAGAGGCGAAGCACATTCCGTGGAAAGCCGCAGGCGTGGATATCGTCGTGGAGTGCACCGGCTTTTATACCTCTGAAGAGAAATCACGGGCGCACCTGGACGCCGGCGCGAAGAAAGTGCTGATCTCCGCCCCTGCGGGTGAGATGAAAACCATCGTCTACAGCGTGAATGACGACACCATTGACGCCAGTGACACCATTATTTCCGTCGCTTCCTGCACCACCAACTGCCTCGCCCCGCTGGCGAAAGCCCTGAACGATGCGTTTGAAATAAAAGTGGGCACCATGACCACCATTCACGCTTATACCGGTACGCAGGCGCTGGTGGATGGCCCGCGCGGGAAAGACCTTCGCGCCTCGCGGGCGGCGGCTGAGAATATCATTCCCCACACCACCGGTGCCGCAAAGGCCATCGGTCTGGTGATCCCGGCGCTCAGCGGCAAGCTGAAGGGCCACGCGCAGCGCGTGCCGGTAAAAACGGGTTCGGTCACCGAGCTGGTGGCGATTCTGGGCAAGAAAGTGACCGTTGAGGAGATCAACGCCGCGCTGAAAAAGGCGACGCAGGGCAATAAATCGTTCGGGTATACCGACGAAGAGATTGTGTCGTCCGATGTGATTGGCTCGCATTATGGTTCGGTGTTTGACGCCACGCAGACGGAGGTGTCAGAAGCGGGAGAGCTGCAGCTGGTGAAAGCCGTCGCGTGGTATGACAACGAATATGGTTTTGTGACGCAGCTGGTGCGGACGCTGGATAAGTTTGCGGCGCTGTGATTCTATGCCTTTATTTAGGGCTAATATGAGCAGTGAAGCATCCCCTCTCCCTGTGGGAGAGGGTTAGGGTGAGGGGAACATACGGGTCTGGTGGTCATTCCGTTCACTTTATGTTCCTTGCTACTTTTAACGACATAACCGGTGAACGTGCCAGGGTGGCTCAATCGCCACCACCCTGGCAACCCGGGCTCCCGGCGGTAAATCGCCGCTTCGCGGTCCCCTCAGCTTATTCCTTCAGGCTATCGGGTCGGGCATGAGCCTGCATCCCTGCAGGCCACGCCCTCTCGGCGCATCCCTGCGCCTCGCCCCGGCCTTACGGAAACGCTTCGGCGATTTACAGCCGGACCAGGACATTGCTGTAAGCCAAAGGTTATTCTGAAGCGGTTGTCATCGCTTCTGATTACACCCTTAAATCGAGCGCCTGGACAACGCATCCGCGAGGACCGGATCCTGCTGCAACTGTTTCCACGCGGCAATCACCCCCTCAGGAAAGTCAACGTGTGCGATAAAATCCCGCCCGGCCGGGCCATAGCCGTTAACGTCATCATACAAACGCGGCAGCTCCCCCATAACCAATGACAGGTAGCGGTCAACGGGCCACAGTCCGCTATTGCCCTCGCTAAACTCCGCACCCTCTTTGCCGTTATGAAGCGTTGGCGTAAACCCGGGATGGCTTATCCACTCCGGTGACGCGGGTTCATCCTGACAAACGCGGGCAAACGTCGCCATCGTACGGCGCTGCATCGTCGGATCCTGCACCACCAGCACCCGCCCGGTTGCGCGCTGATGCTGTTTCAGCATGTTCCAGCTAAAATGCGCGTTCTCACCGCAGTTGGTGGAGCGATCTTCAATCCACAGGCGCGCCTCGGGGATCTGCCAGAACGCCCGCGCAATATCGGCAAGAATGCTCGCTTCCGCCCGCCCTTCGACTTGTAAGGTGTGATAACGCGGATGACTGCCGATAGCGGCATATAAAAACGCGGTCGAGTGACCAATACCGCCGCTAATCAGGAGCGGGATTTCTCGCTGCGCGGCAATACGGCAGGCCGCCTCAATGGTCGGGATCACCGCGTTCCCGGCCAGGATTACCGCATCGACGTCCGGGTGCAGGCGGCTGCCGCGCAGGTCATCCTGCGCCAGCCATTCACCGACAGTATTGATGGCCGCCAGCGTGGCATCCGGCAGGATGGGGAAATGGGTCTGTTCCATGATGAACTCCTTCTCTCTATCCCTTCAGGGTAGCGACTTCAGGTTCTCAACACAACGGCGACATCGGGCCGCTCTTTTTCCTTAAACTTCCCTTCTACATTTGATTAACATGCGTAAATCATATTCACTTGAATTATCATTTGCGGCAGACGTAGAATCGCTAGCCCGCTAATTATTCAACTATTTCTAAGGTAACCGACGTTATGCGCCTGCCCGAACGCGACCCTTATGCTCCTCGCGAGTGGCAGCCACATGAGAAACCCGCTCTGCTGGGTTCGCCTTCCACCCCCGAGCACAGTACGCCAAAACGTATTGCCTACGGCGTCGTTGGCCTGCTGGTGTGCCTGACGGGGGCGCTGGGAAATGCGGTGGTGACCGCCAACCTGCAAAATCTGCAGGGAACCTTCGGGGCCTGGTCGACCGAAATTGCCTGGCTGCCCGCGGTCTACGTCATGACCAACATCTCGATCAACCTGCTGCTGGTCAAGTTCCGCCAGCAGTACGGTCTGCGCGCCTTCACGGAAGGTTTTCTGGTGCTGTACGTGCTGGTGACCTTTTTCCACCTGTTCGTTAACGATCTCAGCTCGGCGCTGATGGTTCGCGCCGCGCACGGGATGGTGGCCGCCGCGCTCAGCTCGCTGGGGATTTACTATCAGATTCAGGCCTGGCCTGCGAAGCACCGCCTGAAGGCGCTCACCATCGGGATTACCGGGTCCTCGCTCGCTATCCCTCTGGCCCGCCTGTTTTCGACCGAACTGCTGCAGCTGGACGAGTGGCGCGGGCTCTATTTCTTCGAACTGGGGCTGGCGCTGATCTCCCTGGCCTGCGTAATAGCCTTAAAGCTGCCGCCGGGCGATCGGCGCAAGGTCTTTGAGAAAAAAGACTTCATCACCTTCTTTTTAATGGCCCCCGGAATGGCCCTGCTCTGCGCCGTGCTCTCCCTGGGCCGTCTTGACTGGTGGTTCGAAGCGCCGTGGATCGGCTGGTCGCTGGCGCTGTCGCTGGTATTAATTGTGTCTGCCATCGTCTTTGAACATAACCGCGCCAACCCGCTGCTGAACACTCGCTGGCTGTCGAGCGGCAGCATCGTCCGTCTGGGGCTGATCATGCTGCTGATCCGTATCGTGCTTGCAGAGCAAAACACCGGCGTCATCGGCTGGCTGCAGTACGTGGGGCTACAGAACGAGCAGATGACCCACCTGGCGTGGTCCATTTTCGCCGGGATCGTCTGCGGGATCGTCACCAGCTGTCTCACCATCAAGCCAACGAAACTTGCGTGGCCAATCATCACCTCTCTGGCGCTGATGATTGTTGCCTCGCTGCTGGACAGCCAGTCCAACAACCTGACCCGGCCGGATCAGCTGATGCTAAGCCAGTTCCTGCTGGGCTTCGGCAGCGCCTTCTTCCTGGCACCCGCGATGCTGGCCGCCATTGGCGGCGTGATTGCCGATCCGCGTAACCTGGTTAGCTTCTCGGTGATGTTCGGCATGAGTCAGAACCTCGGCGGCCTGCTGGGCTCCGCGATCCTCGGAACCTTCCAGACCTGGCGCGAGAAGTACCACTCCAGCCTGCTGGCGGACCAGCTCACCACGCTCAATCCGCTGGTCAACGAGCGTATCCAGATTTATACCCAGATGTACCGAAGCCTGATTGGCGACAGTTCGCTGCTGGGGACGCAGGCGATAACGCAGCTGCAAACGGTCACCACTCTGGAGGCGAATATTCTGGCCTACAACGATACTTATCTGCTGACGGCGAGCATCGCTGCCGCCACGCTGGTCTGGATTTTATGGCGCCTGTTGCGCCTGCGCATCACTGCCCGTATGGCGCTTAAGAACGCCACCGGCAATAAATAATTGAAATAGTTCTGGAGAGTTTATGAGTCAGCAGGATGCCGCCAAAGAGCAGGCCAACACCCGCAAAAATGTGCGCATTGTTTCCGTTTTCACCGCCGCTGCCATCGGTATTGTCGGCGTACTGGTGATCCTTTATGCGTGGCAGCTGCCGCCGTTCACCCGCCACGCGCAGTTTACCGACAACGCCTACGTGCGCGGTCAGACGACGTTTATCAGCCCCCAGGTGAATGGCTATATCACCGAGGTGAAGGTTCAGGACTTTGTGCAGGTTAAAAAAGGCGACCTGCTGCTGCAGATTGATGACCGCATCTATCGTCAGCGCGTGCATCAGGCCGAGGCACAGCTGGCGATGAAAATTGCCGCGCTCAATAACAACCTGCAGCAGCGTAAAAGCGCCGAAGCGACGATCGCCAAAAACGACGCGGCGCTGAAAAATGCCCGCGCCCAGAGCCTCAAAACGCAGGCGGATTTAAAGCGCGTGAAGGATCTGGCGGCGGACGGTTCGCTTTCCGTACGCGAACGCGATGCGGCGCTGGCCAGCGCGGCCCAGGGCAGCGCCGATATCGAGCAGGCCAAAGCCACGCTTGAGATGTCGCGTCAGGATCTGCAGACGGTGATTGTCAATCGCGGCGCGCTGGAGGCGGACGTCGAAAACGCCAAAGCGGCGCTGGAGCTGGCGCAGATTGACCTGCAAAATACACGCATTATCGCCCCGCGCGACGGTCAGCTCGGCCAGATTGCCGTGCGCCTCGGGGCGTATGTCACCGCCGGGACCCATCTCACCACCCTTGTGCCGCCTCAGCACTGGGTGATTGCCAATATTAAAGAGACCCAGCTTGCGGAACTGCGCGTCGGTCAGCCGGTAAAATTCACCGTCGATGCCCTGAACGACAAAGCGTATCAGGGCCGCGTGGAGAGCATCTCTCCGGCGACGGGCGTGGAGTTCAGCGCCATAACGCCGGACAACGCCACGGGCAACTTTGTCAAAATCGCCCAGCGTATTCCGGTTCGCATCGAGGTGCTCGGCAAGCCTGAGGAGTCCGCCCTGCTGCGTCCTGGCATGTCGGTGCAGGTGACCATTGATACGCGGGAGGGCAAACAATGACCCTTCGCCCGATAGCCGGTCTGGTGCTGGCGGTGATGCTCGCCGGATGCCAGTCCGTCGACGTAAAACCGGCGCAGCCGACGCTGCAAATCCCCACCCAGTGGCGCGCTGACGCCGGTCCTGCCAGCCCGGCGGAGCGGCTCTGGTGGCGCAATTTCCATGACAACAACCTCAACCGCTATGTGGACCAGGCGCTTAAGAACAACAGCGACGTGCTGATCGCCCGCGAGCGGATTAACGAGTATCAGGCGCGGGTCTTTGCTGCCGACGGCAGCCTGTTTCCGTCGCTTGACGCGGGCGTAACGGGGACGCGCGCCCGCTCGCAATCCGCCGCGACCGGGCTGCCGGTCTACGGCACGCTGTACAGAGGCAGCCTGACGGCGAGCTATGACGTTGATATCTGGGGCGTCAACCGCAGCACGGCCAATGCCGCCGAAGCCTCGCTGGAGGCGCAAAAAGCCGCCGCTGCCGCCGCGGATTTGACCGTCGCGTCTTCCGTTGCATCCGGGTATGTCACCCTGCTCTCGCTTGACGAACAGCTGCGCGTGACCGAATCGACGCTGAAATCACGCGAAGAGGCATTTAACCTCGCGAAACGTCAGTTTGAGACGGGCTACAGCTCGCGTCTGGAGCTGATGCAGTCGGATTCCGAACTGCGCTCAACGCGGGCGCAGGTTCCCGTGCTGCAGCATCAGATTGCGCAGCAGGAGAACGCCCTGAGCCTGCTGCTGGGAAGCAATCCCGGCGCGGTGGCGCGCAGTGAAAGTTATGAGACGCTGACGCCGCTGAAGCTGCCGTCACAGCTGCCTTCTACGCTCCTGAACCGTCGACCGGATATCGTTCAGGCCGAACGACAGCTGGTTGCGGCAGACGCCTCGCTTGCCGCGTCGCGCGCGAGCCTGCTGCCGTCGATCAACCTGACTGCGACCGGATCGGTACAGGATCGCACTCTTTCAGGCCTGCTGGACAACCCGCTTCAGCTCTGGAGCGTCGGGGGCAGTATTCTCGCCCCGCTGCTGAACCGCCAGGCGCTGAATGCGCAGGTGGATATTTCCCAGTCCCAGCGGAACCAGGCGCTGTACGCCTATGAAAAAACCGTGCGTAACGCGTTTGCCGAAGTGAACAACAGCCTTGATGCAATTACGCGCTATCAGGAACAGCTGACGGAGCTGCTTGCCCAGCAGGATGTGGCGCAGGAGACGCTGCGCATTGCGCAGAATCGTAATCGCAACGGCTACTCCTCTTATCTGGACGTGCTGGACGCGCAGCGCACGCTGTACTCGGTTCAGACCAGCGTCGTGCAGGTAAAAAATAATCTGCTGCTGGCGCAGATCGATTTGTACAGGGCGCTGGGCGGCGGCTGGAAGAACGCATGAACCGCCTTGCGCGCTGATGCCCTCTCCCCGACCCTCTCCCACAGGGAGAGGGAGAAAAATCCAAGGAGTCAATCTATGCAACAACAATGGTCTGCAGTAGATAATTACATGATTTCTTCGCTTATTCCTGAAGATGACGTACTTAATCAGGTACTGGAAAACAACAAGCGCGCCGGGCTACCTGAACACGATGTTGCGGCCAATCAGGGGCAGCTGCTGGCGCTGTTCGTGCGCATGACGCAGGCACAACGCATTCTTGAGATCGGGACGCTGGGTGCCTATAGCTCAATCTGGATGGCGCGCGCCCTGCCGCCGGACGGAAAGCTGATTACGCTCGAGGCTGACCCGACGCATGCCGACGTTGCCCGCCAGAATATTCGCCTCGCGGGGATGAACGATCGTATTGAATTAATTGAAGGCCCGGCGCTGAATTCACTCGAAAATCTAGGTGACGTTACGCCGTTTGACCTGATCTTTATTGATGCCGATAAGCCCAACAATCCCGGCTATCTGGAGTGGGCGCTGCACTATTCCCGTCCCGGCACGATGATTATCGGCGATAACGTGGTGCGCGACGGCGAGGTCATTAACGGGCAAAGCGACGACGCTCGCGTGCTGGGCGTGCGGCGTTTTATCGAGATGATTGGGGATAACCCGCGCTTAACCGCCACCGCGCTGCAAACGGTGGGGGTTAAGGGATGGGATGGGTTTACGCTGGCAATGGTGAACAGGTGAAAATTGTGCGGCCTGATGCCCTCACCCCGACCCTCTCCCACAGGGAGAGGGAGAAAACCGGGCAAGGGTTTTAACCGGAGATCTGCTCCATTGCCTGCAGAATACGTTTATCCGAAATCGGATACGGCGTACCGAGCTGCTGGGCAAAGAAGCTGACGCGCAGCTCCTCGATCATCCAGCGGATCGCCTGCACATCTTCATCGTCGCGGCGCGCTGGCGGCAGCTTGTTTAGCCACTGCTGCCACGCCTGCTGCACGCTTTCCACTTTCAGCATCTGCGCGCGATCGCGGTGCGGGTCGATAGCCATCTTCTCCAGACGTTTTTCGATCGCCTGCAGGTAGCGCAGCGTATCGCCCAGACGCTTAAAGCCGTTGCCGGTGACAAAGCCGCGATAGACCAGCCCCGCCATCTGCGCCTTCACGTCCGACAGCCCCAGCGCCATGGTCATATCCACGCGGCCCTTCAGGCGCTTGTTGATATTGAACACGGCGGTGAGGATCTGCTCGACCTGTTTGGCAATCTCCACCACGGTGTCGTTCAGCTCCGCGCGCACCTTTTCATGAAGCTGAGCAAAGCCCTCTTCCGTCCAGACCGGACCGCCCGCCTCGTGGATCAGCTTGTCCACGCCGCAGGAGATGCAGTCGTCAATCAGATCCAGCACCTTGCCGTACGGGTTAAAGTACAGCCCCAGCTTGGCTTTGTTCGGCAGCTTCTCGTGCAGATACTTAATCGGCGACGGGATGTTCAGCAGCAGCAGGCGACGCAGCCCGCGCCACATCATCTGCTGCTGTTCCAGCGGGTTATCGAACAGTTTGATCGCCACGCTGTCGCGCTCGTCCACCAGCGCAGGCCAGGCTTTGACCTTATAGTTACCGCGCTTCTGTTCGTAGCTTTCCGGAAGCTGACCAAAGCTCCAGATATGCAGCCCGCTCTGCTCGATACCGTCGTCCGCCACCGCAGAAAGCGTCTCCTGAACTTTTCCTTTCAGCGCCTCTTTCAGCTCGCTCAGCGAACGCCCTTCCAGCAGCTTTTTGTTTTTATCATCCACCACGCGGAAGCTGATTTTCAGGTGATCGGGCACCTGATCCCAATTCCAGTCTTCGCGGTCGATGGTGGTGCCGGTCATGCGGCGGAATTCACGCTCCAGCGCGTCCAGCAGCGGCAGCTCCAGCGGCGTGACGCGGCCTAAAAAGGCTTCCGCATAGTTTGGCGCAGGCACAAAGTTGCGGCGCACCGGTTTCGGCAGGGATTTGATCAGCGCAATCACCAGCTCGCGGCGCAGGCCGGGGATTTGCCACTCAAACCCGCCCTCATCGACCTGGTTTAACAGCGGCAGCGGAATATGAACGGTTACGCCATCCGCGTCGGCACCCGGTTCAAACTGATAGGTCAGCCGCAGCTTGAGGTTGCCCTGATGCCAGAAGTTCGGGTAGTCGAGCTTGCTGACCGACTCCGCCCCTTCCTTAATCAGCATGCTCTTTTCGAAGTTGAGCAGGTCAGGCGTCTCTTTGCTGGCTTTCTTCCACCAGCTGTCAAAATGGCGAGCGGAAATAACCTCGTGGCTGATGCGCTGGTCGTAAAACTCAAACAGCGCCTCATCGTCCACCAGAATGTCGCGGCGGCGGGACTTGTGCTCAAGCTCCTCCACTTCGGCGCGCAGCTTCAGGTTTTCGCGGAAGAAGGCGTGACGCGTCTGCCAGTCCCCCTCCACCAGCGCGTGGCGGATAAAGAGTTCGCGGCTGAGCGCCGGGTCAATCTGGCTGTAGTTGACCTTACGCGCGGCGACCACCGGCAGGCCGTAAACGGTCACTTTCTCGGTCGCCATTACCGCGCCCTGCGCGCGCTCCCAGTGCGGTTCACTGTACGAGCGTTTCAGCAGGTGCTGAGCCACCGGCTCGACCCATTCCGGATCGATACGCGCGGCAATGCGCCCCCACAGGCGGCTGGTTTCCACCAGCTCCGCGACCATGGTCCACTTCGGCGGCTTCTTGAACAGGCCGGAACCGGGGAAGATGGAGAAACGGGCGTTACGCGCGCCGGTATACTCCTGCTTTTCGGCGTCCTTCATCCCAATGTGGGACAGCAGGCCGGTCAGCAGCGCGATGTGAATTTCGCGGTACTCCGCCGGTTCGCTGTTAACCGGAATGCCCAGCTCTTTCACCACCTGGCGCAGCTGGGTGTAGATATCCTGCCATTCGCGCACGCGCAGGTAGTTGAGGAAATCCACGCGGCACTGGCGGCGGAACTGGTTCGAGGAGAGCGCTTTCTGCTGCTCGCCGAGGTAGTTCCAAAGGTTGACGAAGGCGAGGAAGTCGGACTCTTTGTCGTGGAAGCGACGGTGCTTTTCGTCAGACGCCTGCTGTTTGTCCATCGGACGCTCGCGCGGGTCCTGAATGGAGAGCGCCGAGGTAATGATCATCGCCTCGCGCACGCAGCCGTGCTTTTGCGCTTCCAGCACCATACGGGCCAGGCGCGGGTCGACCGGCAGCTGGCTGAGCTGGCGGCCCAGCGGCGTCAGCTTGTAAACCGTCGCCTGCTCGTCGGTGGTAATGGCGCCGAGCTCTTCCAGCAGACGTACGCCGTCCTGAATGTTGCGTTTGTCCGGCGCTTCAACGAACGGGAACGCCGCGATGTCGCCCAGCCCCAGCGCGGTCATCTGCAGGATAACGGACCCCAGGTTGGTGCGCAGAATTTCCGGGTCGGTAAATTCCGGACGCGACAGGAAATCATCTTCGGAATAGAGGCGAATACAGATCCCTTCCGACACGCGGCCGCAGCGGCCTTTACGCTGGTTGGCGGAAGCCTGAGAGACCGGCTCAATCGGCAGCCGCTGGACCTTGGTGCGGTAGCTATAGCGGCTAATGCGCGCCGTGCCCGGGTCGATAACGTATTTAATCCCCGGCACGGTCAGCGAGGTTTCCGCCACGTTGGTCGCCAGCACAATGCGACGCCCGCCGTGCGGCTGGAAGACGCGGTTCTGCTCGCTGTTCGACAGACGGGCATACAGCGGCAGAATTTCGGTGTGGCGCAGGTCGCGCTTGCTGAGCGCGTCGGCGGTGTCGCGGATTTCACGCTCGCCGCTCATGAAGATCAGAATGTCACCCGCGCTTTCGTTGCCCAGCTCGTCAACGGCATCGAAGATGGCCTGCAGCTGGTCGCGCTCGGTATCATCCGCCTCTTCCACAATCGGGCGATAGCGCACCTCAACCGGATAGGTACGGCCAGAGACTTCGATAATCGGCGCATTGTTGAAATGCTTCGAGAAGCGCTCCGGGTCGATGGTCGCGGAGGTGATGATGATTTTCAGATCCGGGCGACGCGGCAGCAGCTCTTTCAGGTAGCCGAGCAGGAAGTCGATGTTCAGGCTGCGCTCGTGCGCTTCGTCAATGATGATGGTGTCGTACTGCATCAGCAGGCGATCCTGCTGGATTTCCGCCAGCAGAATACCGTCGGTCATCAGCTTGACCATGGTGTTATCGCTAACGTGGTCGCTGAACCGCACCTTGTAACCAATGCAGCCGCCCGGCTCCGTTTGCAGCTCTTCGGCAATACGGTTCGCCACGGTACGTGCCGCCAGTCGACGCGGCTGGGTGTGGCCAATCAGCCCTTTTAGCCCGCGCCCCAGCTCCATACAGATTTTCGGCAGCTGGGTGGTTTTCCCCGAGCCGGTTTCCCCCGCGACAATCACCACCTGGTGGTCGCGTACGGCCTCAAGGATGTCCTGTTTTTTCTGGCTGACGGGCAGGTTTTCCGGGTAGGTAATCGCCGGACGCGCGGCTTCGCGCAGCACAACTTTCCCTGCCGCCTGTTCAATCTCTTTCGCCATCTCCTGGTAAATGGCCTGTTGTGCATCAGGATTTTTAACCTTCTTCACGCCGTGCAGACGGCGGGCGAAGCGCTGTTTGTCGCGCAGCATCAGAGAATCAAGCTGTTGCAGGAGCATCGGGAAGGTTAATTTTTGTTGTTCTGTCATAGCGTTAAAGGGCAGTACACGCCCTGATAAACTCTCTTTTTAATGATTGCTATAGAGTACCACATCGACGCCTTTCGCGCCTTATTCAAAAAATTCGAACATAGGCTTCGATATATTGCGCTATCTCTGTGGCAGGATTGTGAATAGAGTGTCAACAAGCAACGGGGCAACCCCCTTCAATCAAATGCAACAACAGGAATCACCCATGAGCAAAGTATTAGTTTTGAAATCCAGTATTCTGGCAGGGTACTCTCAGTCTGGTCAGCTGTCTGATTACTTCGTTGAACAGTGGCGTGAACAGCATTCTGCTGACGAAATCACCGTGCGTGACCTGGCTGCAAACCCAATTCCTGTGCTGGACGGCGAGCTGGTCGGCGCGCTGCGCCCAAGCGATGCACCGCTGTCTCCACGTCAGCAGGAAGCTTTGGCCCTGTCCGACGAGCTGATTGCTGAGCTGCAGGCGCACGACGTTATCGTCATCAACGCCCCAATGTACAACTTCAACATCCCTACCCAGCTGAAGAACTACTTCGACCTGGTGGCACGCGCTGGCGTAACCTTCCGTTACACCGAGAACGGTCCTGAAGGTCTGGTGAAAGGCAAGCGTGCGGTTGTACTGACCAGCCGTGGCGGTATCCATAAAGACACCCCAACCGACCTGGTTGCGCCGTACCTGAGCCTGTTCCTGGGCTTCATCGGCATCACTGACGTGAACTTCGTGTTCGCGGAAGGTATCGCTTACGGTCCAGAAGTGGCGACCAAAGCGCAGACCGATGCGAAAGCCGCCATCGACAGCCTGGTTGCAGCGTAAGATATTGCCCTCTCACCGCCTGGTGGGAGGGTTTTTCTTTTCTCCCGCATTTCGTTATCATCCGCTCCCACTCTCCAGCCGGGCGGCCTGATGTCTGCGATTATTGATTCTTTTATTGCCCCACCGTGTCATGACGACATTGAGATCCTCTGGCAGGATGAACATCTGCTGCTGATCGATAAGCCTTCCGGTCTGCTCAGCCTCTCGGGCAAAAATCCACAAAACCTTGATTCTGTCCATTATCGTCTGGTCCAGACGTTCCCCGGCTGCACGCTGGTACACCGTCTGGATTTTGGCACGTCCGGGCTGATGGTGGTTGCGCGCAATAAGGCCATCAACGCGGCGCTGTGCCAGCAGTTCAGCCAGCGCAGCGTGGAGAAAGTCTACAGCGCCCTGCTTTGCGGACATCTGGAAAACGATGAGGGAGCGATAGACGCGCCGATTGCCAAAGACCCGGCGCTGTTCCCGCTGATGTCGATCTGCGCTATCAACGGTAAACCCGCCCGCTCCCGCTATCGGGTGGTGGAGAGGTTTTATCAGGGGACGGGGCTGCCGTTAACGCGGGTGAAACTGACACCGGAGACCGGGCGAACCCATCAGCTGCGTATTCACTGTCAGCAGCTGGGGCACCCGATTCTGGGCTGCGATCTGTATGGCGGTCTTGAAGCGCCGGGGGCGGAAGACGCGCCCCGGCTGATGCTGCATGCCAGCGAGTTGAATTTTATTCATCCCGTGAGCGGAGAGCCGGTTAACGCCCGTCACGCCGCCCCGTTCTGAATGCGGTTTACCACATCAAATCGTCAGGGATTTTGAAGTCCGCGTACGGATCGTCTTCGTCCTGTTCTTCCTGGCTGAGCGCGCTGTTTAACACGATGCTGTCGGCATCGCGCTGGGCAATTTTATCGGCCACCACCGCCGGAATAATCGCATATTCACAGTCGCCGCTGGCGTTAATGACCAGACGGGCAATCGCCAGGCGGCCGTTGATCAGCTGAGCCTGAGTTTGCTTGTCGACCTCGATTTTTTTGATGAGATTGCCGTCGGTGAAGTTAAAGGTAATGTTGCCTCTCGCCACGGTGATGCGGTTCATCTCAATCAGCTGCTTCACCTGTGCTTTAAACTCTTTCGCCAGCACGGCCTGCTTCTGCTGCTCGCTCAGCTGCTTGTCGCGCTCGATCTGCGCCTTCTTATTCTCTTCTACCGCTTCCCGAGCCTCACGCGCCTGAACGCGTGATTTCTTTGCCGTGCGCTGCACTTTCGCCGCTTTCTTGCTGCTGACTAAGCCCGCTTTCAGCATCTGCTCTTGTAAGGTGAGTTTTGTCATGATCGTTTCTAAACCGGTTGGAAATTTTGGGGATTATAGCGGGAATTGCGGAGCGTGTGCCAGAGAAGTAGGTATGGCGTTTTGTTGCCTGAGTCGGGTTCATTATTCATTCTGCATTTACTAACGTTGACGCCTAAAGAGTGATTAAAAATTGTCAGGTCATTTTCTTAAAAAAAATGAGCAGTTCGTGAATATGATGTGGATTGAATAATTGTGAGCGCTTCAGGCGTAGGCTGCTTTTTCTTATTAAGAGTATGAAGAAAAAATATGCCCTTAAAAGGAGCAATGATGCTTAACGATAAGGATTCCGCATGTTCCGACTCTATCGGTCACATGATTTAACACGGCAATTAAACCCTGAAGATTTTCAATACATTCTCACTCCATCAGGTTCGCTGAAAGAGGCGTGTATACATTATGATCTCTCTTATGAAGCGAACGGTCACAGTCTCACCTTTGGTCTTCCCCAAAAAAAATATAGCGTATCTCCACATCAAAGACCGTATGAACGAAGGCATCGCAGCTACGCAGATCCCATTTATGATGAAGTAGAACGCGAGCTGCAAATTGGTTGGCTTGTTGGTGTGGATCCCTCCAGGCGCTGGAGCAGCGACCGGAACCCGTTTTATATCGACAATAACGGCGAGCTAATTTTTACCCCTACTTCCTCATCGTGGCATGCATGGTATAAGGACGAAATCATGAGCGCCTACCGGCACGTTATTGCCGATCGACAAGGCAGGAAGCCTGCTCCCACTCAACGGATGCATTATGATTATTACGGGCCAACAATTGCACCATCGGGGAAAACCCTGAACAGTAAAGCCGTTGGCCAACTGCTGGCCGCAGGTGGAGTGTATAACGGCAATATTGAAGGGTTCCATGAAACAGCACAGCAGCTTGGAGGGGATGCTCCAGCGAGCTACGATCAAATCATGAGCAACAAAGGGTTAATCATTACGGGTGCCTCTGTTGCGGCAGGATTAACAATGGGTAGGTTGAACCCTTTAAGCGAAATAGATGAAATATCGGGTCTCAGTAAAATACCAGCTCTTGAAAACCCATATGTAAAAGGCTTCACCTCTAAGAATGGCACATTAGTTAATGCTGAACACGCGGTTATCGATCCGAAAAAACTCGCGGCTTATGCTTTAGATTCAACGCATCCTACAGGGGGGCACAAAGCCAGAGTGTTTGAGTCAGCGCTGGGATACAACACAACTAATGCAGATGTTTTAGCCGCAAGAATTCAGGAAGGCGTATTATCGGCCCCAGCCAAAGTGTTGCAGGCGAATAATTACGGTCAAACAATGGCTGTCGATATGCCCATTTTAGGCGTCAATGATGAAACAGCGATCGTGCGTACAGGCTGGATGTATGAAACAGACGCCCTTGTTCCTCGCCTGACAACCATATTCGTAAAATGAGAAAACAAAAATGAAAAGAACCGAATTAGACGTTGTGGTTTTAGGCGAGGATTTACCGGATGAAGGACTGGTAAAAGGGACCGTTGGTACAATTGTTATGGTTTTCGATACCCCGACACTGGGCTATCTTGTCGAGTTTTGCGACAAAGAAGGAAGAACAATAGCAATGCCCGCTTTGCTTCCATCTCAGCTAAAGAGTTATTTCACCCCAGGTATCCTTAAAACACTTCTGGTTGACAATAATTTCCCGGTAGCCAACCCAGTTGATCCAGACGTAATGGCAGGCTTGATGCGCAAAGCCGCCCCTGCTGAATGGGATGCTCAGAAGAGTAGAGTTTACGAGGATATCCAACGCCTGATGGTTAACCGGTTGGACTACTCTGGTATGTTCGAAATCATGGATGGACTTGAGTATCACGGTTTGACGCTGTACAGCCTGGTGCAGGCGGAGAACGGTGAGCCCGTATGGTCGAATATCTACTTTCGTAATTTTGAAATACGTGACAACGAAATCTATGTTGATCCGAACCTTACTGACAAGGTACTCATTGGTGAAGATGGTATGTCCGTGTTTGCCTACAACTTCACAGATGACTGTTTCGAGATCCGTGATAAAGCATCGACGGATTATGCCATTGAAACACATGTTAACTTCAGCGAATTGTTGTCCGCGCTGATTGATACGGTGAACTGAAATCCGCAACATCAATTGCTGGTTGTATTTGCAACCAGCCTCTCTCTTCCCAAACCTACCTGAACAATCACGAAGCAGATAGCCATCGCAGTCCGTTCATGAACTTCCCTCATGTTGCATTGAAATTAAGTCACTTCCCCTGCGCCGCGGGCTCAGGCATAAATTATGCATCGGCAACTTCTTAGCAACATGAACTTAGGATGCATAACCATAATGAGCAAAGCTTTCACATATACCCTTAAGCGCAGTTGCTTCGATGAGAATTACAACCCGTCAGAAAATACGCGTACGACCACCAACTTTGCCAACCTGGCGCGGGGTGAAAAACGTCAGGAAAACCTGCGCAATACGCTGGTGATGATCAACAACCGCTTTAACGCCTTAGCGCGCTGGGATAACCCAAACGCCGATCGCTACGCGGTTGAGCTTGAAATCATCTCTGTCGATTTGAACATTGGCGCGGAAAAACCGTTCCCGGCCATTGAGATATTGCAAACCACTATTGTCGACAAAAAAAATAACCTGCGTATCCCTGGCATCGTCGGGAATAACTTCTCTTCTTACGTGCGGGACTATGATTTCAGCGTGCTGCTGCTGGAACACAACAAGAACCAGCAGCACTTCAGCATTCCGGAAAAGTTTGGCGAACTGCACGGCAATATTTTCCGCCACTTTGTGAATTCGCCGGAATACAAAGAGAACTTCAGAAAGGGACCGGTGATCTGCCTGAGCGTCTCCAGCAAAGACACCTACCGCCGCACCGGTAACCAGCACCCCGTGCTGGGCATTGAGTATCAGCCGGATGGCGAGTCGCTAACGGAACAGTACTTCGCGAAGATGGGCCTGCAGGTTCGCTATTTCATGCCGGAAAACAGCGTGGCGCCTTTCGCGTTCTTCTTTACCGGGGATTTGCTGAGTGATTACACCGATCTGGAACTGATTGCCACCATCAGCACGATGGAGACGTTCCAGAAAATCTATCGCCCGGAAATTTATAACGCAAACTCGGCGGCGGGACTGTACTACCGACCGGATCTGAACCAGCAGGATCATTCATTAACCAAAATTGTTTATGACCGGGAAGAGCGAAGCCAGCTGGCGATTGAACAGGGCCGCTTTACCGAAGCGTACTTCATTAAGCCTTACCGACATATTCTTGAGCAGTGGTCTGATAACTACACGCTTTAATTCATTCAAAAAGGTCTTTTATTATGAAAACATTGCTCCCGACGTCTACGGCTGGCAGCCTCCCTAAGCCGACCTGGCTTGCACAACCTGAAACGCTGTGGTCACCCTGGAAATTACAGGATCAGGAACTGCTGGCGGGTAAACAGGATGCGCTGCGCCTGTCTCTGGATGAGCAGATCCGTGCGGGAATCGATATTGTCAGCGACGGGGAACAGACCCGCCAGCACTTCGTCACCACCTTTATTGAACACCTGAGCGGCGTGGATTTTGAAAATCGACAGACGGTGCGCATTCGTAACCGCTATGACGCCAGCGTGCCGACCGTGGTTTCAGCCGTTGCGCGTCAGAAGCCGGTATTCGTGGACGATGCGAAGTACCTGCGCCAGCTGACGGACAAGCCAATCAAATGGGCCCTGCCCGGGCCGATGACCATGATCGACACCCTTTACGACGCGCACTATAAAAGCCGTGAAAAGCTGGCCTGGGAATTCGCCAAAATCCTTAATCAGGAAGCGCGTGAGCTAGAGGCCGCAGGCGTCGATATTATCCAGTTTGATGAACCGGCATTTAACGTCTTTTTTGACGAGGTGAACGACTGGGGTATCGCCGCGCTGGAACGCGCCGTTGAAGGGCTGAAGTGCGAAACCGCCGTACACATCTGCTACGGCTACGGCATCAAGGCCAATACGGACTGGAAAAAGACGCTCGGCTCAGAATGGCGACAGTATGAAGAGGCCTTCCCTAAGCTGCAGACCTCTAGCATCGGCATCATCTCCCTGGAATGCCACAACTCCCGCGTACCGATGGATCTGCTGGAGCTGATCCGCGGTAAGAAAGTGATGGTCGGCGCGATCGACGTGGCAACCAACGCGGTTGAAACGCCGGAGGAAGTCGCCGATACGCTGCGTAAAGCGCTGCAGTTCGTCGATTCGGACAAGCTTTACCCGTCAACCAACTGCGGTATGGCTCCTCTCTCCCGCGAGGTAGCTAACGGCAAGCTGAGAGCGCTCAGCGCAGGCGCAGAAATTATTCGCAAAGAGCTCGGCGCGTAATCCCTTACGTTTGCCAGTACGGCGGCGTACCAAAGCGCTCGACGTAATAATCAATCACCGCCCTGACGTTCAGGGGCGGATGTCGGGCATCAGGATAGATCGCCGCAATGGCCTGCGGTTCCGTATTGATGGCACACTCCAGCGAAGGAAGGAGCGGAATCAGCTCGCCGCGCTGGAGCTGCTCGCTCACCAGCCAGTCCGGGAACAGCACGATCCCCATTCCACCCAGCGCCGCAGCCAGTAACGCTTCCGCATTATTGGAGGTCATCAATGGCGTAACGGGATAGTGTATCCACGCCTCGCCCTTCCTGCGAAACAGCCAGCGGTTAGGCCCTGACGATCCGCGATAGACCAGCGTGTGATGACGGTTCAGATCGTCCGGCCCTTCAGGCGCACCCTGTTTTCGCACGTAGTCTGGCGATGCCGCCAGATGATAAACCTGCTGCCCGAACACCCGCGCATGAAACGAGGAGTCCGTCAGCACGCCAATCCGGAAGATCACGTCGGCGGCATCCCGATGGGGGTCGATAAAATCATCGGTCAGCGTCAGCTCTACGCTAAGGCGGGGATAGCGTTTCGACAGGCCGGGAAGGCCGGGCGCAATATGCTTCTGACCAAAGAACACAGGTCCGTTAATGCGGATCGCGCCGGAAGGCTCCACTGCACGCGCGTCCAGCTCCCGGCGCGCCTCTTCCAGATTTTCCGCCATCGACCGGGCATAGCGAATAAACAGATGACCGCTTTCCGTCGGGATGACGGCCCGCGTATTGCGATAAAAAAGCTGTTGACCGAGCGCATCCTCAAGCTGGTGGATCACGCGCGATATCTGCGAGGCCGATATCCCCTGCCGCCGCGCCACGACGGAGAAGTTCTGCGCTTCATACACGTCAATAAAGATCAGCAGCGCGCGGACGTTGATGTTGCTGGCGTCGACCATTAATGCATATCCTGCAAAGGTGTTTCCAGCATTATGGCATTTTTCTCACGAGACTGAAGACGTAATCTTCTTTGCCTGAAAACGGAGGAAGCGTAATGCAGTTTGTGTTGATTTTAATGGTGATTGCCGGCGGGATGGGGCTGTCCGTCGAGGCGGGACTGCTGGGTCCGCTGGGCGGCGAAGTGGGTGATTTATGGGCCACGTTCAGCATCTTCGGCGTAGGCGCCGCGCTGACGTTTCTGCTGATGCTATTTTTCAGCCCGCGTAACAGCCCGTCGTTTTTCGCACAGCCCGGCTGGCAGCTGCTCGGCGGCGTGCTTGGCCCCGTGTACGTGGTCATTCTGACCGTTGCGACCCCCGCCATCGGCATCGCGATGACCATGATTGGCATTCTGGCCGGTCAGGTCTTTAAAAGCCTGATCATCGATCACTTTGGTCTGCTGGGTACGCCGCACAGGAAGATAAACGCGAAACGCATCGTGGCGCTGGTTTTTATTATTGCCGCACTGGTTCTGGTGGCACAGGGGTAAACGTATGACACTGATGATGATTCTTCTGGCCGTGTGTGGCGGCGCAACGCTGAGCATACAGGCAGCAATTAACGGGCAGCTCGGCAGCAGCGTGGGCGTTTTCAAGAGCGCGTTTCTAACGTTTTCCGTCGGCGCGCTGGTGACCGCCCTGCTCATTTTCTTCTTTGAGCCTAAGCAGGCGGTCACGCTGCTGGACGTGCCGAAATGGCAGCTCCTCGGGGCGATGTTCGGCGTGCCCTATATCGTGATAATGGTGCTCGCCGTACAGCGGATCGGCACCGCCGTCGCCACGGTGGCGGTGATATTCGGCCAGCTCGCCATGAGTATGCTGATTGATAACTTTGGCTGGCTGGGCAATCCCGCCATTCCGTTTTCACCGAGCCGTCTGAGCGCGGTGGTGTGCCTGGGGATTGCCCTGTACTTCATCTACTCCAGCAGCAAAACCGGCAGCGTCCGCGACTAAGCTGAGGTCTTACGGGTAAAGAACAGCGTCACCGTGGCGACGGTGACGCCAAATTTCTTCATCTCGGTTTTGTTAAACAGATGGGTCTCATCCTGCAAATACATCCAGTCGTCGAAGTTCAGTAGCCAGGTGCTGCCGTTGGCCGTCACGTTCATGCTGTAATGCCAGTTAAAGGCGTTACCTGCGGCCTGTCCCGTGGCAACCCCTTCAATATCCCCTGCCGTTCCCTCGTAGCGATCGTTCCCCACGCGGCGAATATGCCAGACCCGCTGCTGCTTCTCGCCATCGTCGTAGACAAAGTGCTCATTGAGCGTAAGCGTATCGCCGATAACGTCCCCGGCAATCTCAACGTGGAAACGGCGGATCTGCTTGCCGCTGCGATCCTGCACCATCCCCCACGCTTCGGTTTTGCCCTGGAAGTAGTGGAAGATATCAAGCCGCGGCTGCTGCTGGCGATACTCGGCCACCTCCGTGCTACAGCCCGCCAGCAGCATCGTGAATGCCAGCGCCATCATCAGGATACGTTTCATTTTTGGCCTCCGATTAACTGCTGACGCAGCTCAGGATATTGCGTGCGGGGATCGAGCCAGATGGCCAGAAAACGGGTGCTGAACGCTTCCGACTGGCGTGGTCCGAGTGGAATAAAAGAGGTTTGCGCCGCTGACGCGCGGTACCAGAACTGCCCCTGCTTATCATTGAGAACAAACGCCAGCTGTGAGCCGGGTCGGACATCAGGCCACAGCGACTGAAGCATACGCAGCCAGGCTTCGCTTTGCGGCTCCTGCGCCAGGATCCCCTGCGCCTGCCACTGGTCGCGGGTCGCCTCAACCAGTTCATCGCGATCGATGTCCCGCGCATAGGTAATAATCAGCGCCTGATCCTGCTCCCGGCTGTAACGGCCATCCGGGGTGCGCAGCTGGGAGGTATAGACGGTGAAAGGTCCCCAGGTGAGCGTTGCGTCCCCCACCTTCCGCCAGGCAAGCCAGTCGGCGGCCTGGGCGACAGGCACAACCATCATCAGCCAAAGCAGCAAAACCGCAGCTCTCATTTTTGTCTCCCCATCAGCAGGTGGAAAAACAGCATCAACACCAGCCAGCCCGGCGCCATCCAGCTCACGACGATAAAGGTCGGCTCCAGAAACGTAATTCCACCCAGCCGCTCGCCAAACAGGTAGGCCACCGGCCCCCCCACGGCGGCCAGCAGGGTCAGCAGCCAGCCGGGTAACGTGGTGGTGCGCGTCAGCTGCGTCCAGACCGTGGCGAACATCAGCCACAGTGCCACCATCCATAACGGCATCAGGGACTCGCCCGTAAAGGCAATCAGCCCGGTCAGGGCCCAGAGGGCGTCCAGCAGGCTGCCGGCCGCAGCCAGCCCAATAGCGTAAAAACGGTATGCAGGCGGCAAGAGCAGGCACGCCAGGATCGCCAGCGCGAGCCAGATAATCAGGCCCTGTTCGCGAAAGAGCACCACCAGCGCCCAGTAAAGATCGAACGCGACGGCCAACAGGAAGACCTGAAAATACCGTCTCATACGCGCTCGGCGGTCAGCTGCACCACGCTGATGGTGCGAGCGTTAAACCCGGCTTCGCAGTAGCCGAAGTAGTACAGCCACATGCGGCGGAACCGTTCATCGAAGCCGAGCTTTTCAATCTCCTGCCAGGCGTGGACAAAGCGCTGCCGCCAGTGGGCCAGCGTGCGGGCGTAGTCGGGGCCCATGTCGAAGAGATTGCGCACCACGAAATCGGTGTGGCGCGTCATCAGCTCGTTCATCGCGGTAATGCTCGGCAAGAAGCCGCCGGGAAAAATGTAGCGCTGGATAAAATCGACGCTTTTGCTGTAGTCGCGATAGCGCTGGTCCTGAATAGTGATGGCCTGAATTGCCATCCGTCCTCCGGGGCGCAGCCGCGCCTGGCAGGTGCGGAAGAACGTCGGCAGATAGCGTTGCCCGACGGCCTCAATCATCTCTATCGAGACCAGCTTGTCGTACTGCCCGGTGAGGTCGCGATAGTCGCAAAGCAGTACCTCAACGCGATCCTGCAACCCGGCGCGGGCGATCCGCTCGGTCGCCCAGATATATTGCTCCTGCGATAGCGTGGTAGTCGTTACCCGACAGCCATAATGGCGGGCAGCGTATTCCGCCATCGCGCCCCAGCCGGTGCCAATTTCCAGCAGGTGGTCACCCGGGCTTAGCGCGAGCTGGTCACACAGGCGCGCCATTTTGGCCTGCTGGGCCGCCGTCAGATCCTGCTCGTCAGCGGTAAACAGCGCGCTGGAATAGAGCAGCTCCTTATCCAAAAAATGCGCATAAAAGGTATTGCCCAGATCGTAGTGAGCGGCAATATTTTCGCGCGCCTGAATGCGGGAGTTACGCCGCGTCCAGTGTCGTATCCGCTCCAGCGGCCTGCCGAGCAGGCGGAAGCCGTTTTCCAGACGACCGAGCACCTCGCCGTTGAGCGCCAGCAGCTCCAGAAGCGGCGTGAGGTGTGCGGTTTCCCATTCGCCGTCCATCCAGGCTTCTGCCGCAGCAAGGCTCCCGCCCGTTAAGACACGCCAGTAGACGCCGGGCGTGAGGATCTGCACGTCGGCATGCAGCGCGGAGGACGTCTCGCCAAAATGAAAGGTCTGTGCCCCTTCACGCAGCGTGAGCGAGCCGCCGCGAATACCGCTTAACAGACGAAACAGCAGCCATCGCGCGAGGCGGACGTTGCGCGGGATATCGGGTTCTAACGCAAAGACGGGATCGGTCATGAGCGTTCACTCCTGCTGACGGGATGGTTATACAGCGGCACGCGCTTGAGCCACAGGCGCAGCGCCTGCCAGTAAATGGCAAAAACGGTTTTCAGGGTCATGAGCGGGATGCGCAGCAACAGCGAGCGCAGCGCGGGGCGCGTCAAAGGCTCCCGGCGCAGCGCGAGCGTGGCGTCAAAGACCTTCGCTTCCTGATGATTTTCAATGTGCATATGCAGCGTGTTATCCGGGTCGTTAAAGCGCCAGTGGTAGATCATGTCCATCGGGTTGAAGGGGGAAACGTGAAACGCTTTTTCCGTGGGCTGCGCATCCTGTCCGTTGACGGCATAGTAATGACGTTCATTCCAGGGCGTGTTGCGAACCTCCGCCAGCACCCAGCGCAGCGTTCCCTTCCCGTCGTAGCAGTAGTAAAAGTTGACCGGATTGAAATGAAAGCCGAAATAGCGCAGCTGAGTCAGAAGCATGACCCGCCCGTCCGGGCGTTCTCCGGTCAGGCTCTCCAGCCTGCTCAGCACGTTCTCTTTGAGCGGCGCGCCGAGCGGGTAGTCCGCGTCGTGGAACGAGGCGGCGGCAAAGCGATTGCGCCGCACGCCGACGGATGACAGCAGCGACAGCTCATCCAGATCCAGCCAGGCCATAAAGACGCTGTAGCTGAATTCGTGGGTTTTCGGCTGGAGACGGCGGTGGCGTAATACGCCGTGGTAGAGGCAGCTGTTCATCTCAGTTCCCCTCTCCGGCCGCTATCGCATTGACCACGTCCAGCGCGCTGCGCACGCCATCTTCATGAAAACCGTTGTACCAGTAGGCCCCGCAGTACCAGCTCCGGTTATGACCGTTGATCTCGCCGCGCCGCGCCTGCGCCCGCCAGCTCTGCGGGTTAAACAGCGGGTGTTCATAGACAAAGCGTTGCAGAACGAAGCGTTCATCTACCGGCGCGTCCGGATTCAGGGTGACGCAGAATAGCGGACTGCCCGCAGGCAGCCCCTGCAGGATGTTCATGTTGTAGGTGACGCAGGCGCTGGCCTGTTCCTGTGCGCTCAGGCGATAGTTCCAGCTGGCCCACGCGCGCTGCCGCACCGGCAGCCAGCGCGGATCGCTGTGTAAGACGACATCGTTGCGCTGCCAGCCGATATCGCCCAGCACCTCGCGCTCCGCGGGCGTCGGGTCATCAAGCATCGCCAGCGCGCTGGCGGAGTGGCAGGCAAAAATCACCCGATCGAAGGTCTGGCTGCCGTCTTCGAGCTGAAGCGTAACCCCGTGCTCGTGGCGGCTCACCCGCTGCACCGGCGCGTTCAGGTGCAGCGTCAGGCGGTCACCCAATTTTTCCATCATCGCGCGGATATACTCCCGCGAGCCGCCCGGCACCACGTACCACTGCGGGCGCTGGGTGATATCCAGCAGGCCGTGGTGGTGGAAGAAGCGCAAAAACAGCGGCAGCGGGAAACGCTTCATCTCCTGCAGCGACGATGACCAGATGGCGGCCCCCATCGGCAGAATGTAGTGGCGCGCGAAAAACGGCGTGAAGCCGTGCTGTTCCAGAAACGTCTGCAGCGTGGCGTTCGGGTCCACCTCCCCGTCCAGCGCCTGTTTCGCCAGACGATTGAAGCGGACGATCTCCCCGAGCAGCCGCCAGAATGCCGGATTCACCAGGTTTCGGCGCTGGGCAAACAGCGACGTCAGGGTGTGTCCGTTATACTCCAGCCCCGTCGCCGGGTTGTGCACCGAAAAGCTCATCTGCGTTTTTTGCCCGCTGATGCCTAGCTCGCTGAGCAGGCCCATAAAGAGCGGATAGGTGCGATCGTTGTAGACGATAAACCCGGTATCGATCGCGTATGTGCCCTGTGGCGTCGCCACGTCAACCGTTGCGGTATGGCCGCCGGGCGTGGCGCCCGCTTCAAACAGGGTCACCTGATGGTGTCCGGCCAGGCGCCAGGCGCAGGTTAGCCCGGCAATGCCGCTGCCGATAATCGCAATGTTCATGAACGCACCATCCTGCGCAGCAGCGCGCGCTGTAAAAACGCGGGCAGCCCGGAGAGCAACCGCAAAATAAAGCCGAACCCGTCAGGAAACGCAATATGCATTTTCCCTGCCGCCAGCCCGGTACGGATCGCCTTGACCGCCTCATCGACGCTCACCCTGCCCGGCATGGCAAAATCGTTTTTGCGCGTCAGCGGCGTATCGACAAAGCCCGGGGAGACAACCGTCACGGCGATCCCTTTTGGCTCCCAGTCCAGCCGCAGGCTCTCGGCAAACCAGCTCAGGGCCGCTTTGGACGCGCCGTAGGCCTCTGCGCGAGGAAAAGGCAGCCAGTGGGCCATCGAGCTCACCAGCACCACGCGGTTGCCGGCAACAAGCTGCGGCTGCAGCGCGTCAAGGCAGTTCACAGGGCCGAGGAAATTTGTCGCCATCACCCGCTCCACCAGCGCCGCATCCACCACGCCCTGCTCGAGGTATTCGCAGGTACCGGCGCAGAGGATAATCAGATCGGCGTAGCTGCCGGTCAGGGCCTGGCGACAGGCGTCCCTGTCTGTCATATCGAACAGGCGAACGGTGAGATTGGGGCAGGTCTGATGCAGCGCTTCAAGACGCGCCGGATCGCGTCCGCAGGCAATCACGTGGTAGCCGTCTGCGGCAAAGGATTTCGCCAGCCCGGCACCGATGCCCGAGCTTGCCCCGGTAATCAGCACCGTCTTCATGATTTGACCCTCCGCTTCACGCCGCGCACTGCCCAGCCCAGCAGAGGAAGGTGTTCGTAGATCATCTCTCCCGCATCGTAGTAGTCGCGCTGGTGCGTGATGAGATCGTTTTCTGTCTCCACTACCGAACATCCCGGCAGTTCGAGCGGCTCTCCCCCGGCAATGCGCGGGTGCGACCAGTGCATCACCCAGGTGACAACAAACCGGCTTCCGCTGCACAGGGGGGAATCGATGGTAAAACGGCAATGCTCGACGTTGGCCAGCAGATGGGTGAAATAGCGCTGAAGCGCGAAAATCCCGTCATGCTCGCCAAACGGATCGATAAGCGTGGCATTCGAATGGTAAAGCCCCACCAGCGCGGACGGCGGCTGGCTATCCAGTGCGGCGTAGTACTCAACAAACCGACTCACGACAGAGGGCAAAGTGCTCATGGGTCACATCCTGGCTGTAAACAACGTGGCGTAATCGCATAATTAAAACTTACACAATTACCGTTATTTGTCCAAGTTTGTGATGATCTATTTTTTATTTTGACTATATATCAATAAGTTAAAGTCGTGCAAAAGAGCGAGTTTTGTAGGCCGGGTAAGGCGCAGCCGCCACCCGTCTTTCACTTTCAGGATATCCTTAAGGCAAACTCGCCGGTCTTCTTCCAGGCTTATCCTTTTTATTCATAAGGATGCCCTCGTGAAACGTTTCTTTCTCTCCCTTTTCTCCAGCCCGGAATCCTTACTGCAGGTGATGAGTCAGCAGGAAATCATTGAAGCCGTTGAAGATGGCGATCGCATCATCATCGACCAGGACGGGAACGCCTCGGTGAACTACAAAAGCAACGAGGTGCGGCAGGATTTTCTGCGTCACGTCAACACGCTGAAGAGGGCCTGATATGGGAACGGCGATATTTATGGTGCTGATGGTATGCGGGTACTGGTACACCAGCCGCGACCTGTCGACCCGCTTTAAAATCAAGCGCTCATTTGGCTGGGACGTCTATTTCCTTGTGGCGCTGTACGGCTGTATTTTCGTTCTGCAGGGCGTGATTGCCACCGGTCTGCTATGGCTGTTCCTGCTCGCCCTTTCTGCCGCCAACAACGCTTTTCACTTTGCCTCACCGAAATATACCGACTGGCAAATCGACTTTATGAACTGGAGCTTTTTAGGCATTCAGGCGCCGGTGGTCGTGATGCTGGCGTTTGCCATCCTGTTTTGCCTCTACCGCTCTAACTGGGCAGGCAGCGCCAGGCTGGACGGCGAAAGCCGGAAGAAGCTCTACAAACGTCTGGCGCAGTCGAGCGGTATCGAACAACTGCTTTACCAGTGTATGGAGCAAGGCGAACTGGCGCAGGTCACGCTCCGTTCCAGACGGATTTACGTCGGTATGATCCACACCGCAACGCTGGAATATGAAAAAACGGCCAATATCGTGCTGATCCCGATGTTAAGCGGGTACAGAGACGCGAAGACGATGAACTTTCGCATCGAGAATAATTACAGCAAGTGGTATGCGGAGCATGACATCACGCTCGACTCCGAACCCCGAAGCGCCATGTCATTCCGGAAGGTGATTTTACTCAATCAGATTGAGAGCCTCTCGCTGTTCGATCCCGCCAGCGCCAGCGCGCTGTCGCTGGCACAGCATGACGCGCTTTCTAAAGAGGCATCCCCATAATCCTGATTATGCTCTGCTGTGAAGCGGTTTCGAAAAGGACGTTCTTAACGCAGAGCATGCCCTGCTTCTGGTAGAACCGGTACGCTCCCGCATTCTGCTCAAGCACCTCCAGCCAGAGATAGTCTTTCCCCCTGCTCCGGGCCATGTCGGTGATGCTGTTGAACATCACCTGGCCATAGTTCTTGCCGGTCTCGGCGGGATCGAGGTAGAGCTTGTTGAGGAGAACGCCCTTCTTGTCCGTTTCCGGGAGCATGGCTTCCCAGGTCACTTTCATGAATCCCACGGGCCGATCGGTCTCGGCAACATACCAGCAAACAGCGTTATCTTTCAGGCTCTGTTCAAGTACGGAAAGCGCGTACTCGCCGTGCAGAAAATCCTTCATCTCTGCCTCTGACACCCACAGATGCTGAAAATGGGCGGGGTAAATGCGGTATCCAAGTTCGCTTAAGAGCGCAGAATCGGCCCCGGTGGCCTGTCGAATTCGAAGAGTCATGAAAAGTATCCCTGGTAATCACCCGCGTTGGGCATTTTGATAGAGGTCCCAGCGGTTGCCGTAAATATCTTCAAACACTACCACCGTACCGTACTCTTCCTCACGAGGTTCTTCGCAGAAATGAACGCCTTTGTCTTTCATGGCACGGTAATCGCGCCAAAAATCATCCGTCTGAAGGAACAGGAAAACTCTGCCGCCGCATTGATTGCCGATAAAGCTTTCCTGCCTCTCGTTAGAAGCACGAGCCAGCAAAATATTGCAGTCGCTTTCCGGGTTGGGTGAGACGACCACCCAGCGCTTACCCGGTTGAGACGTATCCTCTACGAGGGTAAACCCCAGCTTGTCGGTGTAGTATTCAATGGCGCGATCGTAGTCATCAACCACAATAGCCACGCAGCCGAGGCATCGCTTCTGTGTTCTCATTTTTCGTTTCCTTTACCCTAAATGGTTATGCTCAGCGCTTTCTCACAGAATACGCGCGCATGAAAATATTTTACAGACTGATAGGTCTGCTAAGTACGCTCCAGGTTCAGACACACTAAAACGGGTGGGTGAAAAACCTCATCCGATCGCGCTACTCTGCCGCTGATGAAGGGATGATGGGTGATAAAAACATATGGAAATTATTTTGATGCGGCATGGAGAACCTCAGCACAGGGGTGAGCCAAAAGTATCGTACAGGCAAATGGCTGAGTGGATCGACAGCTATAACCGCTCTTCAACGGGCAGCGACAGACCTTCGGAGATAGCTCAAATCCTCGCGTACCGCGCGCTCACGTTTCTCAGCAGCCCTCTCCCGCGAGCCCTTTCATCGTTGAAAACGCTGGGGTGTGAGCCGGGCTTAGTTGATGAGGTTTTTCGGGAAGCGGAACTGCCGGTATTTCGTATCCCAGGGTTACGGCTATCGCCTTTTTACTGGGCGGCGCTATTTCGCGTTCTTTGGCTCTGCGGCCTGTCTGGCGAAGCAGAGTGCGTAAGCGTCGTAAAAAAACGTGCCGCTAAGGCGGCTGAGATCCTCATGACGGCGGCTAAGGGCTCCGACGGACCCGTTTTGCTCATGGGGCATGGGATCATCAATCGGTTTATTGCAAAAGAACTGATCGCATCAGGCTGGAAAGAACAGACTTCCCCGGGTACCGGTTACTGGGGAGCGGGGGTTTACAGCCATGTGTAAGGGCACATACTGACACCGAGGATTTTTTCATCCTCGGCGCCTGGGTCATAGCGTCTGGCCAAGGATAACGCGATCGAACAGACGGTCTCCCAGCCAGAGACGCATGCGGATGAGCATCTTTGCATACTTGCCGGCTGCATAGCGTGTACGCGGATGAGGGCTTTTAACGGCGCGGGCAACCACGTCCGCAATCACCTTCGGGTCGCTGCCTCTGCCATTCCCGTATGCATTTTTGACCGATTTAGCCACCTTCTCCACGAGGCGAGTGTAAGGGCCATTTGCTGAACGTTTAACTATATTGCCGCTGACCACATCACCAAAGCCTGTCTCGATTAAACCCGGTTCAACAATCACAACCTTAATGCCAAATTCAGCCACTTCAAGACGCAGACAGTCAGACCATCCCTCAAGTGCATGTTTCGTTGCGTGATACCAGGCTCCCAGAAGGGTGTAAATCTTACCCCCCATAGAGGTGATATTAATAATGTAACCGCTGCGTCTGGCACGCATGGCCGGGATCAGCAGTTGCGTAAGGCGGGCCGCACCAAACACGTTAACCTCAAACTGATAGCGAGCTTCATCAATACCGATCTCTTCTACCGGTCCATAGAGCCCAAAACCCGCGTTGTTGACCAGTACGTCAACCCCACCTGTCTGCGACATGATGGTATTCACTGCAGCCAAAATGTCTTCATCACGTGAGATATCCATCCGCAGAGGGTACGCGCCAAGCTGGGCGAGATCGTGCATTTTCTCAACGCTACGGGCAGCAGCGTAAACCTGATAGCCATCCTGAATAAGACGACGGGCGATGGCTTTGCCCATACCTGACGATGCACCGGTGACCAGCGCGGTTTTCTTGTCCTGAGTAAACATAAATACCTCGGTGAGTAGACTGTCGTTAGTTTGCCCTCCCTCGGCCCCGCGTTAACTAGCGCATCGCGCCATATGACTCGCAAACTGCGCCATCAGAGCGATAAATACGCACGTGTTTACTCAAGACGCATGGCTGTCCTGGCCGCTTCAGGAGTCTGGCCCGTCCAGGTCATAAATGCGCGATAGAATGAATTAGGATCTTCGAAACCCAGCAAAAATGCGATCTCATACCCGGAAAGACGCGTATTGCGAAGATAATGACGGGCCAGGTGTTCACGACACGCGTTGACAAGGTTGCGAAAATTATCCCCTTCCTGCTCAAGCCTGCGCTGCAGCGTGCGTTTGCTCATTCCCAGGCGCTCCGCCGCTTTTTCAATTGTCGCTTCGTTACCAGGAATAAGTTCCAGGAGTACCGCACGAACGCGCTCGGCGGTTGAAGCCTGTTCATTTAACTGACCGAGACGACGCTGCAGTTCCGGTTCAAATACCTGCCACATCCCCTCATTTACCGTTAAAAAGGGCCGAAGCGCATCGGCTGCGGAAAAGCTGATGGCAGGCTGTTCTCCGTATTGCACGTCAGTACCAAAGAAACGCGAAAAGTGGCTGTTCTGAACCGCTGACGGTAGCGCAGAAACGGAGATCCGTAAGGGGTTAACCGGTTCGCGGGTCCCCAGCCGCAGAAGCTTGAGCAGGAAGCCCAGCTCTGCCACCTGCAGAAACGGCGGGAGAGCTGTTGCAAAAAGCCAGCGCGGTGAAACGGTAAGGTTGCCGTTTTGGTCGACCGTTGTCTCCAGAACCATGGGGGCAATAAGCTGTTTATATCTGGCCAGACGCTGGACAGCCTGCATCATATTGCTACTGCACAGTGCGGCAAAAAGTGGCGGATCAAACACATCCGCAGAGATCAACTCAATGAGCGGGACGGGAAAGGCAGGATCGTTCGTTTCGGCCTCCAGCGCGTTCCAGAAGCGGATGTATTCATCCGTATCGAGTCCGCGCGCTTTTTGCAAAAAGAGATCGTCAGGTAATCCTGCCCTGCGGAGAATGCGTTCTGGCTCAAGCCCCGCGTCTTTCAGCAGCGTTTTCCAGCTTATATCGAGGGCGAAAGTACGGTTATAGGCCATTTGCTCATTCCCGGTGTGAAGGTTATTCAACGCTTAGCGCTATTGCTCATCCACGGGTGAACTGGCGCTATGCAGTATTGTTGGCTGGCAGGTCACCGGGAAATTCAGTGAGTTAGCAATAAAGCAAAGCTCATGAGCGCGGTGATGAAGTTCCACCGCGCGATCGATATCATCCCCAGGACGAAGCGTGATGTAGGGTTTGAGCACGATAGAGGTGAAGCACCCTTTTTCTCCTTCGCGCATCGTTCCTTCCGCCCGGTCAATATAGGTATAAACGCTTATCCCCGCTTCCGCGCAAAGATGCAAATACCATAATTTGTGACAGGCAGAAGCTGACGCGACAAGAAGATCTTCAGGATTCCAGCAAGATGCATCGCCAAGAAACGCAGGATCTGATGAGCCTGAAATCGGAGATTTATCACCCGCCGTGATGTCATAAAGCCGATCGTAGGCTTTATAGGATTCCGTCCCCCGGCCTTTGTTCCCTTTCCACTCAACCTTAACCTGATAATGATGCTCACGATGGCTCATCTTGATGCTCCCAATAATGATATCGGATGGATTTTGCTGACGATGTTTGTTCGCACATCCCCTGTCTCGACGTAAGCTATCAGATGGTATACTATTATTCCATATTTTCAGGAGAAACAGTATGCAACTGAACGCCCTTTCGACGCCGGACGTGCTCGCCAGTGAATTAAGAAAGATGATCAACAGCGGACGTATGCGTGATGGAGAGAGGCTTGTTGAAAGGGATCTCGCCAGTCATTTTTCTGTCAGCCGAATTCCCATGAGAGAAGCGATCAGACAGCTTGAACGCGATGGGCTGGTGGAAATTTTCAGGAATCGCGGCGCTGTTGTCAGAACGCTATCCGTCGAGGATCTGGATGAGATTTACTCTCTACGCGCCTTGCTGGAAGGTGAAGCCGTCTTTCAGAGCGCGCAAATCGTGAGCTGTGATACGCTGATGAGGGCCGAACTGGCGCATGCGCTCCTCGCCAGAACGACTGAATTTGAAATGCAGGGCACGCTAAATCGGGAGTTCCACGATCTTCTCTACAGCGGGTGCAAAAACCAACGCCTGCTGAGGCTGATTAATGATACCCGCAATCAGATAGAGCGGTATGAATACCTTCAGCGAAAACTCCTTTCCGAAACACCGGTTTTTCAGGATGACCATGAAGGTATCCTTACAGCCTGCAAGGAACGGGATGCAGAGAAAGCGCGAGCTGAAGTCATGCGACATATTCATAGTGCCGGAGAAATGCTGAAAACGTTTATCAGCCGTCGCGTTGAGGGTTAAGGGGGAATCTCATTAGCCCCCCATTAACCCGGCTAATGCCCTCTTCAACGAATTGATGACATCATCCGTATCCATACCCATTTGTGCATGAATAATTGCACCGTCAATGAGCAGCATGATCTCATTGACGACGCGCTCATCCGCGATCTTCGTCAGCGATGCAATAATTTTCTTTGTTTCACATTTATGATTGCGGCAAATCTCTTTTATTTCGCTTTCAATATCTTCCGATTTCGCCTCTGCGCTGGCATTAATAAACGCGCAGCCGTGGAACTCGGGCGAAATAAACCATTCGTAAAGCGTTGCGGATATCGCATCAGAAAGTAGTTCACCTTCGATGAGATGTCGACGCAGCGTGGATTCAAACCAGCTAATCCATATTTCATGCCGATAATGCAAATAGGCGAGAATAAGCAAGCTCTTACTCGGGAAATGGCGATAGAAAGTCACTTTGGTCACTTTAGACGCTTTAATCAGCGTATCCACCCCCGTCGCCCTGAAGCCCGTGGAATAAAACAGATCGTGCGCCGTAAGTAATATCTTATCTCTGACGCTGATTTTTGTATCGTTCAGTGCGGGTTCTGTTTTCACTTTTGGGTAGCCTCAAAAAGAATGTTGACAGCGTTATTTTACAGGCATAGATTACCGCAAGTAGACAGACCTGTCTACATCATATAACGCAGAGGTAATTGCAATGAACACACGTCCTCCTTTACCGCCCTTCACGCGTGAAAGCGCCATCGAAAAAGTCAGGCTGGCAGAAGATGGCTGGAACAGCCGCGACCCGGCGAAAGTCGCGCTTGCCTATACGCTGGATACCCAGTGGCGCAACCGCGCTGAGTTCGCCACCAACCGGGAAGAGGCCCGGGCGTTCCTGGAGCGGAAATGGAAAAAAGAGCTGGAGTATCGTCTGATTAAAGAGCTCTGGGCATTTACGGATAACCGGATCGCGGTGCGCTATGCCTATGAATGGCATGATGATTCCGGCAACTGGTTCCGCTCGTATGGCAATGAAAACTGGGAGTTTGAGCCGGACGGACTGATGAAGCGCCGCTTTGCCTGCGTAAACGATATGCCGATAAAAGAATCCGAGCGCCTGTTCCACTGGCCGCTGGGCAGACGCCCGGACGATCACCCCTCGCTGAGCGATCTTGGCTTATAGGATTTTCGCATCACTCCGGGCCGCCCCGGAGTGGTGAATTTACAGGGCGCCCAGCTGTTTCATCAGCGTCAGGTTGTCCTCAATATGCCAGTTAGCCACAATCTTACCATCAGCGATTTCATAAATATCCGTGGCGATAAAATCTATTTTCTGCCCCTTTCCTTTCAGCTTGCCAAATGTCCCGGTGAAGGTACCGTGAAAATGTAAATGCGAGATCGCGCGATTGCCTGAAATAATCATTTGCTCAACGTCACAGCGTAAATCAGGCACGGCGGTACGAAACGCCCGGGAGGCTAAAATAGCGCCTTCGGGACCTTGCTTACGACCTTCGGGGGGCGTCTTATCGATGAAACTCACCGCCAGCGCATCACGCGCCAGGGACTCTTCTCCCGTATTCCAGAAGGTTGCATATTCTCTGGCAGCATTTTCATTCACCTTTGATTGCGCCTGTGAAAGGCTCTTGTCAATAATAAGCTGTTTCGGCTGCAGAAACTCCAACTGCGCCGAAAATGCGGTGCCGGATAGACCTGCAAGAATAAGCATCGCGACAGCTGAACGAATACACGTCGTATATTTCATGATATCTCTCAATAATTTATCAGGATAACTGCAAATCGTTATTTTGAACGTTATATGTTGGGTAATCGGTATATCCCGTGGCGGTACCGCCAAACAGCGTGGCGGGGTCGCGTACCTGAGCAAGAGGCAGCTGGTGCGCCAGCCGGTGGGGTAAATCCGGGTTGGCAATAAACGGCCGTCCGAAGGCAATCAAATCGGCATAGCCGGCGGCAAGGATCTTTTCCGCTTTTTCAAGGTCATAGTTCCCCGCGACGATAAGGGTTCCTCGAAACGTCTCGCGAAGCGATTGACGGAACTGTTCAGGTATCTGCGGCGCATCGTCCCAGTCGGCTTCCGCCAGGTGGATGAACGCAATGCCTTGTTGTTCACACCAGGCCGCGAGAGCGAGTATGGCTTCCGACACCTGCGGATCGTTCATCCCGCGCTGGGTGATAAACGGGGAAAGGCGGATGCCCGTACGCTCGGGGCCAATGGCCTCCGCAATCGCAGTTAACACCTCCTGAGCAAAGCGGATCCGGTTCGCCAGCGTGCCGCCGTACTCGTCCGTGCGTTTGTTGGAGGTTTGACGCAGGAACTGGTCGATCAGATAGCCGTTTCCACCGTGAACCTCCACGCCGTCAAAACCGGCCTGAACGGCATTCAGTGCCGCCTGACGATAGTCCGCGATGATGCTGTAAATATCCTTGCGCGAGAGCGTTCTCGGCTGCGGGCAGTCAACCATTTGGCCTTCTCCCTGCTCATTCACCACCCACACCTGCGCGTCCGGCGCCAGCGCTGACGGCGCAACGGGCTGACCATCCTGATGAAAACGGGCGTGCGACATTCGCCCCACGTGCCAGATCTGAGCAAAAATCACCCCGCCCGCCTGATGCACGGCGCCCGTCGTGAGCTGCCATCCTGAAACCTGTTCAGGGGAATGGATGCCGGGCGTCCATGAGTATCCCTGGCCCTGAGGCGAAATCTGGGTGGCTTCCGTGATGATTAATCCGGCGCTGGCCCGCTGCCGGTAATACTCCGCCATCAGCGCGGAGGGAATATTTCCCGGCTGCAGGGAGCGCGCGCGGGTCATCGGCGCCATGACGATACGATTTTTCAGGTCCTGCTGACCCAGCCTGTAGCGTTCAAAAAGTGAGGTACGTTGCATGTTTTCACCCCTTATGGTTTGGATGAAATCACTTTACAGGCGGCATCTGGTTTTGATAATTACGCTAAAAGCAGATGCACTTTTCGGAAAATATGAATAATGGGCAAACTCGAAGACATGGCACTACTAGTTGAAGTGGCCGAGGCCGGCGGTCTTTCTGCTGCCGGACGACGCCTGTCGCTTTCACCCGCCACCATGACGGCCAGGCTGAAGGCGATTGAGGAGCGTTACCAGACCCGCCTGTTTCACCGCTCAACGCGATCCATTACGCTGACCCGCGCCGGGGAAGAGTTTTACCATGCCGCGCTGCGCGTGCTGGAAGAGGTGCATCACGCCGAGTCGCTATTAACGCAAAAAGAAGGCGTGCTCAGCGGCAACATTCGCCTTTCAGCGCCCTCGGACTTTGGCCGACAGTATCTTAGCCCCGCCGTCGTGGAATTCTCCCGACGCCATCCTGAGGTTAAATTTTTCATCTCGTTAAGAGAACACGTTGAGGACCTGGTCGCTAACCGGCTGGATATGAGCGTGCGTTTCGGCAACCTGCCGGACAGCAGCCTTGTCGTCAGAAACATCCGTCCGAACCATCGGGTGCTGGTCGCCTCCGGGGAGTATCTTAACGAACGCGGTATCCCCTCCACGTTTGCAGATTTAACCCGGCACCGGTGCCTGGCGCTTGAGTCTCAGGGCGTGGTGATGAACGAATGGCGCTTTGAAACCAGTGGAGAGGAAAACATTGTTCGCGTAGAGCCTGCCATGGTGTGTGACGACGGGGCATTGCTTCGCCAGTGGGCACTCAGCGGGGCTGGCATCGCGGGGAAATCGTGGTGGGACGTCAAAGACGATGTAGAAACCGGAAGGCTCACGGTGCTGTTTGCCGACAGCTTCACCGGCTTTAGCCGATACGATCGCAAAGATGTCGGGCTGCAGTTTGTTTACCCGCAGCGCAAACTGCAGCCGCTTCAGGTCACGGCGTTTAGCCAGTTTTTTCTCGACTGGCTAAAAAAACATTAAATTAAATCGCGTCAGGCAGCTGCGGTTAATTTCTCGCCAAAATAAGAGATAGCGCGCATTTCGGTGACAACCTCAGGACTACCCTAGGAGCGGTTTTCAGGAGGTACAAAATATGAAAAAGCTTCTGATATGCTGTTTGTTTGGTAATACCGCAAACTCTCTCGCCAAAAAGATGCAGTCTCTGGCAGAACGCGAAGGCTATCCGCTGATGATTAGCGCCGTTGGGCTGGATAACTTCGCCAGTGTCGCTCCCGCTTTCGATGGTTTCCTCGTCGCGCCGCACATTCAGTACAAACTCGATGAGATAAAAGAAACGGTGGGTAATACGCGCTCAATCGCCATTATTGAGAGCCTGCCCTATGCGTCCCTGGACGCGAAGAAAGTGTTGAATTTCGTGAAGGAAAAGATGCCTGAACTGGCTGCATGACAGATAAGGCCGCATCGGTTTTGCGGCCTCCTTTCACCCGCCGATCAAAACGTGTCGACACAAGGCTGGCCGACCTTATTAAGAGCGTTTATTAGCCTGGCTCTGAACTCAGTTAACGCCGCTTCTTTCTCTTCAAGCTGCAGCAGCTTGCGGCGCAGAGACGCTTGTTTTTGCTCAGCGGTAAAGTTGTCGTCAACCCAGACAGCTAAAACCTCTGAAATCTCGGCTAAGGTAAAGCCCAGCATTTTGGCATGCTTGATCATGTTTAAACGCTGTAAATCGACGGCGGAATAAACCTTGTAGTTATTGCTGCGATTGGGCTGCGGGATATTTTCTAATAGCCCCTGCCGCTCATAGTAACGCACCGTCTCTTTCGACAATCCCGTTTTCGCACACAGTTCACCAATTCGCATCGCGTCGCCCTCACCTCGTAAAAATCACGCTTGACCGTGTACCTAAGTACACGGTTTATCCTGTGCAGCATACATTAGGGAAACGGGATTAAAGATATGAATTCTTTTGATTATACAGGAAAAACGGCGCTGATTACCGGAGCGTCTTCTGGCATCGGTCGTGATTTCGCCAGGCAGCTCGCTGCCCGTGGCGCGGCTTTGATCCTGGTCGCCCGCTCCGAGCCAAAGCTGCAGGCGCTTGCCGCAGAGTTAGTCAGAAAGCATGGCGTATCCATCACGATAATCGTGCAGGATTTAGTGAAACCGCAAGCCATTCCCCACATTGTGGAACGGCTTGAAACCTTAAGACGCGTCCCCGACATTCTGATCAACTGCGCCGGGTTCGCCACCTATGGGCCATTCGAAAAGCTGTCGATCGACAGGCAGCGTGATGAGATAAACGTGAACTGCCTGGCCCCCGTGGAGCTGACTCACGCCCTGCTGCCGGGAATGCTGCAGCAGGGCTCTGGGATAATTATTAATGTTGCCTCAACGGCCGCGATGCAGCCCGATCCCTATATGGCGATTTATGGCGCAACCAAAGCCTTCCTGCTCTCGTTTTCGAATGCGCTGTGGGGAGAGTATCGCTCAAAGGGCATCTGCGTCCTGGCGCTTTGCCCCGGCGCAACGGATACGGCCTTTTTTGATGTAGTGAATGCTGAGGAAGCCTCGGTAGGCAAAAGAATGCCCGCTGACAAGGTGGTCACCCTGGCGCTGAAGGCCGTGGAGAGTAACCGCAGCTACCTGATTACCGGATGCGGTAACTGGCTTCTGGGGCAGCTACACCGGTTTGTGACGCGCAGGCGTCTGGTGCTCCTCGTTGAAAAAATATTGCGTCCACGCTCGGCTTAAGCAAAAACGGCTCTGTTCAGCGCAAGGGAGTTGCGCTGAAACCCTCGCTTATTGCAGACAGATAGATACCATAGTGCACGAAAAACAGTGATACACTTACCCCACCTGGTTGATCGTCCCGTCTGAACGGCGCATGATGAATGACGGTAACCAAAATACAAAATGGTCACTCGTTGTTAATCATAGCCTGTCGCGCTAAGCTTAAATAATGACTAAAAATATGAATCCCCCATCATCACGTGGTCCACTTGACCACGCTGTCAGAGAGCAAATCGTCGAAGCCGCTTTTGAGCACTTCGGTCACTACGGCTATGAAAAAACCACCGTCGCCGAACTGGCTAAATCCATCGGTTTTTCAAAGTCCTACATTTATAAATTTTTCGATTCCAAACAGGCCATCGGCGAGGTGATCTGCGCTAACCGCCTGGAGCTGATCATGGCGGCGGTGCTTTCAGCCATAGAGGATGCGCCTTCAGCAAGCGAAAGATTACGCCGCCTTTTCAAAGCGCTCACCGAGGCGGGAAGCGAACTGTTTTTCCACGACCGTAAGCTATACGACATTGCCGCCGTCGCCGCGCAGGAGCAGTGGCCGTCAACCCAAAAGTATAGTGAAAGCCTGATGAAGCTGATTGAGAGCATCATTATCGAAGGCAGGCAGACCGGCGAGTTTGAAAGAAAAACGCCGCTGGATGAGGTCACCGGTGCCGTCTACATGGTGATGTGCCCTTACATTAATCCCGTTCAGCTGCAGTACAACCTCGAAATGGCCCCCACGGCGGCAGTGCTGCTCTCTTCACTGATTTTAAGAAGCCTGGCCCCCTAATTTGTGACCATTGACAATTTTGGTCACTAGTCAGAGAATGCGGATACCGTCCTGTTACATCAAAAAGGTTTCCCATGCTCAGGCTCACTTCAGCCCGCGTTGCCGTTTGTCTCCTGCCGTTTGCCCTGGTGGCGTGCGGCGATATTTCCGCGAGTGACGATCCTCGCACAAAGCCACCGCTCGTCAGATCCGCATCCGTCGAGCTTGCGAACAATACCGCCCGCGCCTTCACGGGCGTGGTGGTCGCAAGAACGCAAAGCGATTTGGGCTTCAGGGTTCAGGGGAAAATCCTTGAGCGGCTGGTTGATACGGGTCAGACCGTCAAACAGGGCCAGCCCTTGCTGCGCCTGGATCCGGTTGACCTGAAATTACAGGCCCAGGCGCAGCAGCGCGCGGTGGATGCTGCCCAGGCGCGCGCGCGAAAAGCCTCCAGCGATGAGGCGCGCTATCGCGGTCTCGTGGCGTCCGGCGCCGTATCCGCTTCGGAGTATGACCAGATCAAAGCGGCGGCCGATACGGCCAGGGCCGATCTCAGCGCCGCCCGGGCGCAGGCCAGCGTGGCGCAAAACGCCACGGGCTATGCCGTACTGCTGGCGGATTCAGACGGCGTGGTCATGGAGACGCTCGCCGAGCCGGGTCAGGTCGTCAGTGCCGGACAGGTGACGATCAGGCTTGCCAGAGCGGGACAACGTGAAGCGCTCGTGCAGCTTCCGGAAACCCTGCGCCCAGCCGTCGGCAGCGAAGCGCAGGCCACACTTTATGGCAATGAAGAACACCCGGTCACCGCAACGCTGCGATTGCTGTCTGACTCGGCCGATGCCGCGACCCGCACGTATGAAGCCCGCTACGTGCTGGATGGCCTGCTGGCGAACGCGCCGCTGGGGGCGACCGTCACGCTGAACATTCAGAACAATAAAGCGGAAGGTCAGGTCATGCAGGTCCCGCTGGCTTCACTCTATGATGCAGGAAAAGGTCCCGGCGTCTGGCGCATTTCCGCCCAGCCGGCAAAGGTCGCATGGACGCCCGTCAAGGTGCTGAGCGTAGGTGAAGATGCTGTGCAGGTCACGGGCGGGGTGAAGCCCGGTGAGAAGATTGTTGCGTTAGGCGCACATCTTCTGCACGAAGGTGAAGTCGTCAGGCTTGCTAAACAACGCACTGCCGCCCTGGCGGAGAACACACCATGAGCGGAAGCCGCTTCAACCTGTCAGCGCTGGCCGTCCGCGAACGTTCCATCACGCTGTTTCTGATCGTTCTGGTCACGATTGCCGGAATTTATGCCTTCTTTGGGCTAGGGCGCGCGGAAGATCCGCCCTTCACGGTAAAGCAAATGACGGTGATAACCGTCTGGCCGGGCGCCACCGCGCAGGAGATCCAGGATCAGGTCGCCGAACCGCTGGAAAAGCGCCTGCAGGAACTCAAATGGTATGACCGTACCGAAACCTATACCCGTCCCGGCATGGCGTTTATCACGCTGTCATTGCAGGACAAGACCCCGCCTGCCGAAGTGCAGGAGGAGTTCTATCAGGCGCGTAAGAAGCTTGGCGATGAAACGCAGCGTCTTCCGGCGGGCGTCATCGGCCCGATGATCAATGACGAATTCTCGGATGTTACCTTTGCCCTCTTTGCCCTGAAAGCGAAAGGCGAGCCGCAGCGGCAGCTGGTACGTGATGCCGAAGGCCTGCGCCAGCAGCTTCTGCACGTTCCCGGCGTGAAGAAAGTGAACATTATCGGCGAACAGGCAGAGCGGATTTATATCTCCTTCTCCCATGACCGTCTGGCGACGATAGGGCTCTCACCCCAGGATATTTTTAATGCCCTCAACAGCCAGAACGCGCTAGCCGCGGCGGGTTCCATTGAGACCCGAGGCGCGCAAATTTTTATCCGCCTGGACGGCGCGTTCGATGAACTGCAGAAAATCCGCGATACGCCTTTTGTGGCTCAGGGCAAAACGCTCAAGCTGTCCGATGTTGCGACGGTTGAACGGGGCTACGAAGATCCCCCGACGATGCTGATACGTAATCAGCATGAACCCGCCCTTCTGCTGGGCATCGTGATGCGCGAAGGCTGGAACGGTCTGGCGCTGGGTAAAGCGCTGGATGCGGAAACGGCAAAAATAAATGACAGCCTGCCGCTTGGCATGTCCCTGACCAAGGTCACCGACCAGTCCGTGAATATTCGCTCGTCGGTCGATGAGTTCATGATTAAGTTCTTCGTCGCCCTGCTTGTGGTCATGGTGGTTTGTTTTGTCAGCATGGGCTGGCGCGTGGGGGTGGTTGTTGCGGCGGCGGTCCCGCTGACGCTGGCGGTCGTTTTCGTGGTGATGGAAGCCGCGGGAATAAACTTTGACCGCGTGACGCTGGGCTCCCTGATCCTCGCCCTCGGGCTGCTGGTTGATGATGCCATTATCGCCATCGAAATGATGGTGGTTAAAATGGAGGAAGGTTACGACAGAATCAAAGCCTCGGCCTTCGCCTGGAGCCATACCGCCGCGCCCATGCTGGCCGGAACCCTGGTGACGGCCATTGGCTTTATGCCGAATGGTTTTGCCCAGTCGACCGCCGGGGAATACACCAGCAATATGTTCTGGATTGTCGGCCTGGCCCTGATTGCATCGTGGTTTGTCGCGGTGGTGTTCACGCCCTATCTTGGGGTGAAGATCCTGCCGGCGATCCCCAAAGTAGAAGGAGGTCATGAGGCCATCTATAACACGCCTCGCTATAACCGTTTTCGCCAGCTGCTTGGCCGCGTTATCGCCAGAAAATGGCGGGTGGCCGGGTCGGTGGTCGCCATTTTCATCGTGGCCGTGCTCGGCATGGGTCTGGTAAAAAAACAATTTTTCCCGACCTCCGATCGCCCGGAAGTACTGGTTGAGGTGCAGATGCCCTACGGTACCTCAATTGAGCAAACCAGCGCCGCAGCGGCAAAAATAGAAGCGTGGCTGGGCCAGCAGCCTGAAGCCAAAATTGTCACAGCTTATATTGGTCAGGGTTCGCCTCGCTTTTATCTGGCGATGGCGCCTGAGCTGCCCGACCCGTCTTTTGCGAAAATCGTGATCCTGACGGACAGCGAGACGTCACGCGAGGCGCTTAAGCTCCGGCTGAGAGACGCTGTCGCCAACGGCCTTGCGCCCGAGGCGCGCGTGCGGGTGACGCAGCTGGTGTTTGGCCCTTACTCGCCCTTCCCGGTTGCCTGGCGCGTGACGGGTCCGGATGTCGAACAGGTGCACGACATCGCTGATAAGGTGAAAGCCGTGCTTCAGGCAAGTCCGTTGATGAGAACCGTCAACACCGACTGGGGGTCACGCGTTCCCGTATTGCATTTCACCCTCGATCAAAACCGCCTGCAGGCGACCGGATTAACCTCCAGTGCCGTTGCGGAGCAGCTTCAGTTCCTGCTGTCTGGCGTGCCCGTCACCTCCGTGCGGGAAGATATTCGTTCGGTAGAGGTGATTGGCCGCGCGGCGGGAGATATCCGTCTTGATCCGGCAAAAATAGAGGGCTTTACCCTTGTCGGCAATGCGGGACAGCGCGTTCCGCTGTCTCAAATCGGCAAGATTGAGATCGGGATGGAAGATCCGATCCTGCGTCGTCGCGATCGCACGCCGACGATAACCGTTCGGGGCGATATCGCTAACAATCTTCAGCCACCGGACGTGTCGGTCGCCATCATGAAGCAGCTCCAGCCGATTGTTGATGCGCTGCCGGCCGGGTACCGAATCGACATGGCGGGTTCGATTGAGGAATCGGGCAAAGCCACGCAGGCAATGATTCCGCTGTTCCCGATCATGATTGCCCTGACGCTGCTGATCATCATTTTGCAGGTGCGCTCAATCTCGGCGATGGTGATGGTGTTCTTAACCGCGCCGCTGGGGCTGATTGGCGTGGTGCCCATGCTGTTGATTTTCAATCAGCCGTTTGGCATCAACGCGCTGGTCGGCTTGATCGCCCTTTCCGGCATTCTTATGCGCAATACGCTGATCCTGATCGGTCAAATCGATCATAACCAGAGGGACGGTCTCGAGCCGTTCCAGGCGGTGGTTGAAGCGACGGTCCAGCGCGCGCGCCCGGTCCTTCTGACCGCCATGGCCGCCGTGCTGGCGTTCATTCCCCTGACGCATTCGGTGTTCTGGGGCACGCTGGCCTACACGCTGATAGGCGGAACGCTGGGCGGGACGATCGTCACGCTCGTCTTCCTGCCCGCGATGTATGCGATCTGGTTCCGGATCCGCCCAGCGGAACAACGCGTGCTGCAGCCCACAGAAAACGTGTAAACTACCATGAGTAGATAACACATCTGAGGAAATCATGGTTGTTAAGCGCTTAAGAAAAGAGGACCGCCGCGTGCAGCTGCTGGAGGTTGCACGCGGAATCGTTCGTCAGCAAGGCACGGAGGCGTTGACGCTTGGCTACCTGGCCGAGCGGGCCAACGTGACCAAGCCTATTCCCTACGACCATTTTGGCGATCGTGAAGGATTGCTGATGGCGCTGTACCAGGACTATAGCGATCGGCAGCTGGCGAAATTCCGCGAGACGCTGGCAGTCGACAGCAAAACGCTGGAAAAGACGATCCGCTTTTTCAGCGCCGCCTATATCGACTGCGCCATTACCGCCGGGCCTGAAACCGGGCCAATCGCCGCGGCGCTGTCCGGCTCCCGCGCGTTGCAGACGTTTCGTGAAGCATGCGTGGCCGAATGTGCCGACTGCCTGCGTACCGCGCTTTCCCCTTTTGTCACGCTGAAAGGCGTTCAGGGGGAAGCGGCACTGACGGCCATCATTGGCGCGGCGGACGCGCTCAGCACCGCCGCAGGCAACGGCGTGCTCGCGCGGAATGTTGCGGAAGATACGCTCAGCGGCGTCATGACCGGCGTGCTGGAGACCTACGTGAATAGCACAAAATGATCGCTTTGGGCGGATTGACACATAAGTTACCAATAGTAATATAGGTGTCACTTCTACCCCATTTTGAGGTCGCTATGTATGCTACAAATGCCATTAATAACGCACTGATCGTGACGGCTCACCCAGTAGACAATTCGTTATCCCATTCGCTGGCTGACCGCATTGCAGGGAAATTACGCGAGCAGGGTACGCAGGTTGAGATTGCCGATCTGCATGCTGAAGGGTTTAATCCGGCGATGACCCGCGCCGATCTCGATTTGTATCACGGCGATCCGAGCGCCCTTCCCGACGATATTCTGCGCGAGCAGCAGCGCGTCGAGCGAGCGGATATGCTGGTGTTTGTCTTCCCGGTGTACTGGTGGTCGGTCCCCGCGCTGTTGAAGGGCTGGTTCGATCGCGTATTAACCCTGAACTGGGCGTATAAGGTGGCCGACGACGGCCGGATTGTGGGCAGCTTACGTGATGTTCCCGTCCGCCTGATTGCCACCGGCGGCAGCGATCTCAGCGGATTCGATAAACACGGCTATTCGACGGCGATTCAGACGCAGATTATCGAAGGCATATTCGGCTTCTGCGGGTTGAAGAACGTTAAGCTCGATATCCTTTACCAGGCAGACACGGCGACGCCTGAGCAGGTTGAGGTGTTCCTGCAGGAGCTCGAGAGCCTTAGCTAATCCCGGAAATCCAGCCAGCAAAGGCGTATCTCCTTCACCAGAAGGAGGTACGTGTTCTCGATGTTACTAACCGTCAGGGATCCTGCTGGCAAACCGGAACTCTATTTCCAGTGATTATTCAGAAAATAACGAGAAAAGCCCAACCGTCATCACTACACTCATAATCACCTGAATCAAAATAATAAAAAAAGCGATCCCACCTAATACTGTGATTTTTCGACGCAGAATGAAAGTTATACCGGAAAGTACAGCACTGAACAGAATGGCTTTAAGTATATAGGAAAGCGGCACCATTGCCGGGTGACCGGTTTGCACTCCAGCAAGCCCAATGAGACCCAGTAAAAAATTACCGCAGATTCCCCATCCCCAAAAAGTCGTCGATAAGCTCATCTGCCCCGCGACTAATCTTTTCAACATACACACTTCCTTTTTGTGATTATTTTTATCAAAACTTACCGGTTTTTACAGGGTAAAACCACCGTCACCCACCTGCGCCTGGGCGTACCATTTCATCAACTCCGCGCTACCGGGCGCGTTTTCAGCCGGTGACCATGGGGCGGTATCTTGCTCAGGAACAGGCTGGTAGCCGCCGTGTTTTACCTCAAAAATGACGCCTCCTTTATCCAGCGACAGCACGGCATGCCAGGTGCCGGCCTCCATTTCCAGCACTTTGCACTCTTCACCTAACACCACGCGCTGGGTCACGTTACCGCTGTCATCAAAATTCAGCACCAAAAAGCGACCGCTCAAAGCGGTAAGCAGTTCAAACGTGTGCGGGTGGCGATGGGGGCGAACATAGGTGCCAGGTTCCATCGCGATGGCCAGGCGCTGCACCGGGTCGCTCAGCTCGGGATGTAAATTGCGATGCGCGCGTAAGCGAGGAGAATTGGCAGCCTGCTCGCTTTGTTGCTGCAGGTCACTGAACGTAATTTGTTTCATATACACCTTTGTTAATGGAGTCAGCGGGCGGCAACCCGATTGCCGCAAGACGTTATACCATTCTGAACGGTCGATGAGCGATGGCGTTTGTGAAACAAATCGCTGCCGGGTAAGCGGTCATATCCCCCGGCAGGAGGCTCATCAATAAAACTGACATGAAAATCGCCATTCCCCTTCTGATGACCGGTGAAAATAACCGATACCATTATCCGCCCACATCCAGTTCACTTTTACTTCCGACCCAACCTGAAAAACAAAATCGTCGATTCCCACACCGTGTTGTATCTCTGCCGGAAATCCCCCGACCTTGGTTCCCCTGTAGCGGTTAAAGTCCTCAAAAAAACTATCGCTGGCCTGCTCATCATCATTTACGCAAGAGAGATCAATAATGTCCCAGGCATCTTCCCATCCAGGAGCATCGTCAATGACACTGAGCCATTGAACAGGAAACGCGCGATACGGCGTGTCCAATTCAGGCAATAACTGTAGCCCTTCAAGAGTGGCATACTCGCGGATTAACCATCCTTCACCGTGTGGTTCGTCAAAGGGATGCTGTTCCAAATTGTGGAACAACACCAGAAGGGCTATCCCCTTCAACTGGTCGGGAATAACAGGAAGCTCGTCGATCCGAATCTGAAGAAGCGGAAACATTGGCTTGTCCTTCCAGGTGGGTAATCCTTCGTCTGCACGAGAAACACCCTTTAGAAACCAGGATGTTATGGGATATTCAGGCGGCCGGAACCCGCCGACCTGCGCGACCGATGCGGGTCTTAGTTTGGTCCGAAGTTCTTCTAAAACTGACGCACTCTCTAATTTCATGTTTGCTCGCTTTGCAGACTCTGTCTGCGTAGACGTTTTACCGTTCATTGTAAGGTAATCATCAGGCTCTAAGAAACGCATAAGATATTAAGCCCTATGTTGAGTAAAACTCACATTGATTCCCACTATTTATCGTTTTTCAAACGTAATCGCGATGAAATACCATCCATTCACCCCTGGTATACTGCTGTCGACAATAGATAGCGAAGTTAAAACAATAAAAAATAATGTACGTATATGGAGCACCTATGACACTCGATGTTTTATTCAATTTAATGAAAACCTTGTCACCAGCGAAAAACACCGCTGAGGAAAATATACCTGCGCTAATAACCTTACTTTCCTCAGAAAGCGATCGCTCAGAGGCGCTTTCACCTTTCATCCATCGACTGCACCTCCTCTCTTTCGCCCAAAGCAATTCAGCTAACGCCGAAGAGTTGCTCTCAGCGCATTTACCAAAAGAGGATGGGATCCTTCCGCTGCTTGATTTTGCGGAGTGGCCAAAGGTGCGTTACGCCGCGTCAGGCGAAGATCAAACGCGTGAATCTGAGGAGTATTTCCGTGACATGACCTCGGCTGCCAATCTGTTACGCACTGCGCTGATCGATGCTGAACGCGCAAAAGGGACGCCGGCGCTTTATATTCTGGATAAATTACTTAACCTGAACAGCGCCCTGCCGGAGAGATATAAAAAGATGGCGAATATTCCCTACGCATAAATACGTTCAGGATGCGGAATATCCCACAATTAATATTCCGCTATTAATTAAACCCGATTTTCATTGTAATCAAGACATACGATATTCAAAGAAGGTACCACCGGCGCGTTAAGGTTAAGCCACGCCAGCAACCGTTCAATACTCTGTCTTCTGAGCGAATGTTTCGGCCAGACAAGGTAATAGCCGTCCCCTGTTGCTATCGCTTCCCTGAAGGGCAGCGCGAGCAGACCGCTTTTCAGCACGTCGAGCGTGAGGCGGAGATCGGCCATCGCCACGCCGTGACCGTGCATGGCGGCCAGGCTTCCCTGCTCCAGGGTGTCGAACACTATCCCTCGGCTCACGTCGAGTCCGGGGAATGACCCCGTTCTTTTCAGCCAGCGCTTCCAGTCCCGTCTGTCCGGTGAGGGATGGATAAGATCGCACTCTGGGAGCTGATGTCGGGCAGATTCAAGCAACGACGGGGTACAAACCGGAATGAGCCATTCACTGAAGAGCAGCCTGCTTTCCGTTGACTCGCCGAAATAGCCATTACCGAGGAGGATCGCACAATCGTATGGCTCACGACTAAAGTCAACGGTGTCGAAGTCCATCCAGACGCTGGCAATTTCAATTTGTGGCTTCGCGTGGTTCTCGCGAAAGGATTTAAGCACATTCAGAAGCCATCGCATCGTCAGGGTGCTGGGAGCTTTGAGGCGCAGAAGATGATTTTCGCTTCTGAACGCGCGACACGCCCACTCAATATTCGAGAAACTTTCGCTAAGCTGTCCGGCCAGAACGCGTCCGGCATCACTGACCTCCACTCTTGGCCCCTGGCGTTTAAAGAGCTCACAGTCGAACCACATTTCAAGCGTCCGGACATGCCTGCTGACCGCGCCAGGCGTGATATTCAGTGCTTCAGCCGCTTTGCTGAAGGAGTTCAGCCGCGCGGCTACTTCAAAAGCGCGCAGGGCATACAGTGGCGGTAAAGACATACGTTCCCTTTCTGTGAGGTTTAACTATGCAGTGTTTGTATTGTCGCCCAGGCCCTCTGGCGGAAACGTCAGCAGCAGCTCCCTGAGCAGGGATTCAAGCTGCGCTCGCTGCGCGTCAGATAAGCTGCTCAGCAGCGCATTTTGGGTTTGCGTATGCACGATCAGCGCCTGTTCGATACGCTCCTGCCCGTGCGGCGTCAGGCTAACGAGCGTGCTGCGCTTATCATCCGGATCGGCAATTCGTCTGATAAGCCCTTGCTGTTCGAGATGGCTGAGCCGGTTCGTCATCGCCCCTGAGGTGATCAACAGCGATTTATACAGCTGCGTGGGGGAAAGACAGTAGGGCTCACCGGCGCGGCGCAGCGTGGCGAGCACGTCAAACTCGCCCTCGCGAAAGCCAAACTGCGCCATGGCCTGCGCCCGTTTTTTTCCCAGATGCTTCATCAGCCGGAGCATTCGGCCAAAAATTTTCATCGACGAGGCGTCCAGCTCCGGCATGGCACGGCTCCACTGGCCGACAACAAAGTCTACATGGTCTTTCATTTTCACCCCTGATGGCGTGGGTATTTATCCTGTTGTGCGGTACATCTTACGCAAAAACGGATTTTATCTTAACGTTAAGATAAATGCTCGCGGCAATTTGTGCGAGCCATTCACAACCGAAAAGGACTCCATGTTGAAACGCACGTCGCCTTTACTCTTCGCCGTTATCGCTTTTATCGTCGGGCTGAACCTGCGCCCTATTCTGGCTTCTGTCGGACCGTTGTTTTCCGTGCTGCAGCGCGAAGCGGGGCTGACCGCTACGCAATTCAGCCTGCTGACCACCCTGCCGGTCGCGATGATGGGGCTGGCCGCCTTATGTGGGCCTTGGCTTTTAGCCAGAGTCGGCGCCGTACGGGGAATTATGCTCGGGCTCTTCATCCTGCTTGTAGCCTGCTTATTACGCGGTTTTAGCGCCTCACCGGAGAGTCTTATGAGCACCGCGTTACTTGGCGGGGCCAGCATAGGCACGATCCAGGCGTTAATGCCTGCCCTGATCAAAAAGGAATATACGCAAACGGCCAGCACGGTAATGTCGCTATTCAGCACGGGCATTATGGCCGGTGCGGCAGTCGCCGCCGCCAGCGCCGAGCCGTTGTTTTCATGGCTCACGCTTAAGCCCGCGCTGGCAATGGCCGGGATATTAGCGCTGCTGGCGCTGATACTGTGGTTGACTCTGGTTAAGCATCCTCGCGAGGAAAAAATAGCACACGAAACCGTTACGCTCTCGTCCTCCCGTACCGCACTACTGTTGCTCTTTTTCGGCGTGGGAACAGGAGCCTACACGCTGGTATTGGCGTGGCTGCCCCCGCTCTACATTCAGGCGGGATGGTCCGCACGCAGCAGCGGCTACATGTTGGCCTGGCTGACGTTGACCGAGGTTGTCGCAGGGTTTGCCGTCTCCGCGCTGATCGGTAAATTCCCCGATCGTCGCGTGCCGCTGATCGCCGTATTGCTGCTTCTGCTGGCGGGATTACTGTGTCTGGTCTTTTCGCCGGGTACAACGCCGGTGTTATCCACGCTGCTGCTTGGCACCGGGATCGGCGCTCTCTTCCCGCTGTCTCTTATCGTCACGTTCGATCATGCGCGAACGCCCGCGCAGGCCGGGAAGTTACTGTCTAAAGTTCAGGGCGGCGGATACCTGATCGCCGCGCTTATGCCGTTAATTGCGGGGATCGTTCGCGACAGTTCGGTCTCGCTGACCAGCGCATGGCTGATCATGAGTGCAGGAGTCGTGCTGCTGATCGTCATCGCGCTGAATTTTAAACCCGTCGTGGACGTGCAGGCACAATGAATGCGATACCAGAATTGAGAGTCGTATTTCAGCTGGTCGTAAGATAAATTCAGGGTGAATTTCACCTCATTCAGGAGTGGATATGTCGCAAGCGCTACCAGAAATTGATGTCTTATTTGTCGCCGGGTTCGGGCCCATTTCGCGGGATACGGAGTCCAGCACCGCGTTTTATGTCCAGACACTCGGCCTTCCGCTTAAGCCGATGGAGGGGAACAGCGATTATCTGCTCACTGAAGAGGGTGAGTTGGAAGGCGTGAAGCATTTCGCCGTCTGGCCGCTCGCGCAGGCGGCAACGTCCTGTTTTGGAGAAGAGCAGTGGCCAGTTGAGCACCCGATACCGCAGGGCTGGGTTGAGTATGAGGTGCAGGATCTGGACTCGGCTACCCGCGTTCTGAGCGAAAAAGGCTATCGGCTGCTGGTGGCTAACCGTATGGAACCGTGGGGACAAACCGTCACTCGCCTGCTCAGCCCGGAAGGCTTGCTTACCGGGCTGACGATTACACCGTGGCTGCGGGGGTAATGGGAGTTTGTTTGTGACGCCGGTTGCAGACGTGCATACCATAGTGATCAAGGTCGTCTTATCTGCTGCTGACTGTTATTTCTCATCAAGCCATAAATTCTTTAAATATCAGTAATCGCCTCTTTCAGGCTGCCCAAAGTGAAATATCGCTCCTTATGTCAAATAATAAAAAATCACCAAAACTAGCAGTTGATTATTATTTTTTTGACTTTTAAGATTTGTTCGCAACTCATTGATTAATTTGTTTTAGGGAAATAAAAATGACAAGAAATATCGTTGCGGGAATGATGATGGCCGCGTTTTCAGGGGCAGTATATGCAGGACCAACACTCGTAGCACCAGATTTTTCACCGGAAAGTGTAGCGGTTTCAGCCTCTGCAGGGATGCTGAGCGGAAAATCTCACGAAATGGTTTATGACGAAGTCACAGGAAGAAAAATTAGCCAACTGGACTGGAAAATAAAAAATGTCGCCATTCTGAAAGGCGATATCTCCTGGGATGCTTACTCATTTTTAACATTGAACGCCCGCGGCTGGACGTCCCTGGCATCAGGTTCAGGTCATATGGATGACTATGACTGGATGAATGCAAAACAATCCTCCTGGACAGACCATTCAAGCCATCCGGCCACGAACGTTAACTACGCCAATGAATATGATCTCAACGTAAAAGGATGGATCTTCCAGGGCGATAATTATAAAGCAGGCGTAACCGCAGGCTATCAGGAAACACGGTTCAGTTGGACGGCGACCGGTGGTACTTACAATTATGACAACGGTGCCTATCAAGGGAACTTTCCGGCAGGCGAACGCGGTATTGGTTATAGCCAGCGTTTTTCTATGCCCTACATTGGCCTTGCAGGACAGTACCGTTTAAATGATTTTGAATTTAATGCCCTCTTCAAATTCAGTGACTGGGTGCGTGCACACGATAACGACGAACACTATATGCGCGATCTGACTTTCCGCGAGAAGACAACAGATTCCCGCTATTATGGTGCGTCTGTTGATGCCGGCTATTACGTCACTCCGCACGCCAAAGTTTTTGCAGAATTTACCTATAGCAGTTACGAAGAAGGAAAAGGTGGTACGCAGATTATTGATACCAATACTGGTGACTCCGGCTCTATTGGCGGGGATGCAGCTGGTATTTCTAACCATAACTATACCATTACAGCGGGTCTGCAATACCGCTTCTAATCCAGGCGAACCGCAGTCCATTGTTAAAGCAGACCAGGCCCCTGTTGGGGCCTTTTACTTACTTTGAGCTAATGCCTTGCCAGGGACACTCCCAAGACGCCTGGCATCCAATCCAGGTGTTGGCGACAGATTGTTGAAGTACAATGATTGCATATTTACCACCCTACTGGCATCTTCATTTTCTTTAGCTGACTTATTACAAAAAATAACAGTTTTAATTCAAAATGATAGATTGTAAAATGGCTCCAAAATGCTAACAAACAAAGGAGTGATATGCCTTCTCAAACACTAATGGATAGGGCTTTCTTAGCGAAATCTCAAGATAGAAAAAGATCAAAAAACAATCAATTACAGGCATGACGTTAGTTATTGATGAGTCTGGCAAACTAACAACGTCAAACCCCGAAAAATGAATTTAACTTATCAAGGAATAAAAATGAAAATTATCATATCAAGCGTAATAATTGGCGCGTCAGTGTTGTTATCCTCTGCTATGTTATCAGGAAATATAGAATTTAAGAAACAGAACATTTTAAGCAATGACAACGGTCATGTATCATTAGGAAAAGTTTATAGTGAAAATACATTTATCGATGTTGAGTTAAAAACAGAAAGCGATAACTCAACCATTTTCAAACTTACCGATTTATCTGTCGGTTCTTATCAAGACGGCATTAAGAGAGAAGTTCAGTCAATTATTGATGAGTATAACAAAGATAAATCTGATGATAAAAAAACAACTAGCGACAAACTTTCTTTAAAAGTCCCTGCAACACTTACACTGAAGATCCACAATGTATATCGCGCTGAAAACATTCCGGTGTACAATCTCACAATAGATACCCAGACCATAAAATTTGGTAAAGAAACTGCAGTATTAAAGTCCGTATTAGAAGCATCAGACAAAATATTGAAGGATAATAACCAACGAATCCAGGAAACATTTTTCTTGTCGAAAAAATAGATTTATAATTTATAAGCTCGTTATGCTAGTGTAGAGCAACTACTCTACATTCCTCTTCATCAGCGGGCCGTCTGCTGTTATAAATAATAACGTCCGCTCCCGACACAACGCGTTAAATATAGCGTTTAGTCCGTCAGGAACACAGAGCGGGCGTTATCTTCTCTCCAGTGTGAGCATTTCGACATGCTCTAAGGAGAAAGGTTCGGCTTTCAGATACCTTACATTTCCAGTGCCGCAAGAATCGCAGGATCCATTTTCTCTGGCGTCGTCATCGGCGCAAAACGCTTGAGTGGTTTACCGTCGCGTCCGATCAGAAACTTAGTAAAGTTCCACTTGATCCGCCCACCCAGCACGCCGGGCAATTCGTTTTTCAGATAACGAAACAGCGGGTGCGCTGCGCTACCGTTAACCTCAACCTTCTCAAACATCGGGAAGCTCACGCCGAAGTTGATGTAACAGGTTTTCGAGATTTCTTCTGCGCCGCCGGGTTCCTGTTTGCCAAACTGGTTGCAGGGGAAGCCCAGCACCACTAACCCTTGATCGGCGTATTTCTTGTATAGCGCTTCTAGGCCACCGTACTGTGGCGTGAAGCCGCACTGGCTGGCGGTATTAACGACCAAAACCACCCTTCCCGCATAGTCGGCCATAGAGTTAAGCTGCCCATCCAGACGGGTGGCGGTAAGTTGATAAAAGCGAGTCATACTGAAATCCTCAAAGCAGGCCGAAAAGTCGCGGTGACCATCATCAGGGACGCCACCGTTAGAAAGTTTACATTCAAGCTGGCTATTTGTGATACATTCCTGGCGCGTCAATGACCACCACACTCGCTATCAGGTATGCAGAACATAACAAAAAAAATTCACTGGCTTCTGCTTACTCTCCCACTCCTCAGCGGTTGTGGCACGCTCTCGCAAATGTCCTCCCCGGAAGGTACTCAGGAACTTCTCACTCATGATTCGCTGGATGGCGACGTTGACAGCGTGGTGCGTCACTACATGGCGCAAAAATCCGTTCCCGGGATGACGGTCGCGGTGATCCATAATCACGGCTCACCGCAGTTTTACACCTGGGGCGTAACCGATGCGGTCAATCGCTATCCGGTCAGGCCCGACACCCTGTTTGCGCTTGGCTCGCTCAGCAAAGGGATCACGGCGGAAGTGGTGGCTTGTCTGGTGAATGAAGGGCAACTGAACTGGAACGATAACCTGGCGACATTGCTTCCGCCCGGGACGCCGCTTAGCGCGGATGCACAAAAAATCACCCTGCTTGAACTGGTAACCCACACCTCCGGCCTGCCGCGTCAGAATATGGATGTTCCGATGCTCGTAAAATTCATCAGCTACTTAAGCACGGGCGATAATTTCTACGGTGAGCTGGATAGCGATAACGTGCTGCGCTCCCTCGCCGACTGGCGAGCACCAAAGAATAAAGTGCCGCAATACTCTAATACCGGCTACGCCCTGATCGGCTATATCCTGAAACACAAAACCGGCGAAGATATCCAGAGTTTAGCCTCGCGCTATATTTTCCATCCGCTGCAAATGGCTAACAGCAGCTTTACGCCCCGGCAGCTAAAAGGGTACCCACAGCGTGCGCTTGGCCACGCGGGCGATCAGCCGAAATTTATCCCGCGTGGGCAGCTCACCCCGGACTGGCATTTTTCCAATAACATGGTGGCGGCAGCGAGCTTATACAGTAACGCCGAAGATCTGGCGACCTATGCCCGCTATCACGTATCGACGACCCACAATTCCTTGCTGGACAGCGTCTTTGCCGAAGTGAGAAATCCCGATATTCAACGTCCCGACGGGGTACAGGGTATTGCCTGGACCACCGACTTTATCGGTCTGGAAAAAATCACCTACCAGGTCGGCTATATCGGCGGCTACTCCAGCTTTATCGGCTATGACAAAGAAAAAGGCAATGCGGTGGTGGTGCTGCAAAATACCTTTAACTGGAGTAATTACATTGGCATCGCGCTATTGATGGATATGGCGAAAAAAGACAGCCAGAGCCCCGGCAGCCGCTTTGCGATTAATGAGATTCCAAAACGCGTTTATCAGCAATAGTAGTGAACGCCCGCCGTCAGATTCAGGCCTGATGCGCAAGATCTTCTCGAGTCGGCCCCTGAAAGTAGATAGTACTAATATGGCAACTTCGAGGCTGAGTCAGTACAAAACGAATCGTTTCCCAGATTGACCATCCATTCATCAGACGCTCCCCCATTCTTGATTGATTATCGACATGCGCATCTAAACCGGTCAGTTCAAAATCAGGCGGATATAAGCCGGTTACCCGAATGTTTTCTTTGGATAAGAGTTCTGACAGTTTCGTTGTAAAGCCGCTGAGCCCGTGTTTGCTGGCAAAAAAAGCGGGATGGGCAATCGAATCTGTAAAGTTCGGAATACCGCACGCAGATATAATCGCAATGATGTCTGCACTGTCTGAGCGTCTTAAATCCGGAAGCATTGCCTGGGTGAGCAAGATTGAACCTGTCAGGCCTGAACTGACGGTATTGAAGATTTCTGTGCTCGAATGTTCGTCTATTGTCCCAGACAACCACTGAGCAGCATTCAGAATTAAAATATCGATTGGCCTGTCTGAATGTAAGACCTGCGAAGAAAACTGAGAAATGGATTCCGGCAGGGCTAAATCACAGAGATACCCTTTCGCCTCACCTCCTTCAGCCGCGATGAGGCTGCAGGTTTTTTGAATATCCACCGCCCGACGGGCGCTAAAATCCACTTCAACGCCCTCTCGGGCAAGCCAGACGCACAGCGCCTGACCAAATCCCGCGCCGCCACCCGTGATAACAGCTCTTTTACCCCTCAGCATAACTCTGCGTCCTCTGTCGTGATAAATCTGTATCGAGGATTAATAGCATGATGAGGTGAGTAACATCTTCCCGTTAGTGCCATTTACAGCGGTAAAAAGCGCTTGAACGTCATCAGCTGTCTCCGCGTTGTATTTAAGAATTAAAAACATATAATAACAGCTTCTTTAACGCTCGCACTTCACGGAAAACATGAGTTAGAAGGAATATGGCGCTATGCAATACAAAAGAATGAGCGATGAGTTTATAAAACTTGACGTTGAAAAAATTAACGGTTATCTGTGTGCCATCGAAGGTCTAAATGGGGCCGATTATCCAAAAGTTGATTATTCATTCACACACCTTAAAAATACTGGCTCAGTGTTAAAATCCATAGAAGACCATATCGCGGCAACTTATCCCAATACGGCCTTAGATTACTGGCATATCAAAATCGAGAACATTAGCAAAAGTCAGTTCAGTGATAGTATAAAAACTTGGTTTTTCCGTTTTGGTAGAGCAGAAGTACTGCGTGATCAATTAAAACCTTTACAGGATGGTTTTTTAGAGTTGCTCAATCAACTTGTTCACACCCCTCATATTTACCGTGTCAATATGATTCCGCCTGTTTGGTATGCAACTTGTTGGGAATCAATTTTACTGGACTCGGAGAATGGTTTATTTATACTTGAATTTAACTTTGATGAATAATTTATACTGCGCCATACTTCTATTTTATATCTAACTCTCTTTCAACTCGGGAGTCCCTTGATGAAACACCAGTTTCCACTGATCATTATCAAAACGTTCCCAACATGAAGAACGAAGAGAAGTACGACTGCCATCTGGGTTAAACGTCCTGTAATGTAATATAGCGAAATTATCGCTTACGCTGATGAGTTGAAAATTGCTACTGAGAATATTGGGCGCATTTATTTCAGCAGAAAGGCATTCTATTGTCTCTTTACGAGTGACTAACACGCCTGTACGTGTTATTTCTCTAAATTCTTTATGAAGTATCTGTTCAAGCCATTCCCTGTCTTTTCGCATGTCGCCATGTAGAGAACATTCAAGTCTAATAAGCTTCTCAAGGAGCATAGTGATTGTCCTCATTACATGTCAGTGTTTATAAAACGATGATCGATCTAAGGCAATGCCCGCTCCTGCCACGAAGCGGACCTTCCCCCTACACCGCCGACTTCGGCCTTAAATTCTCGTCAAACGCCAGCCGTTTCCGGTCAGGCTCAGCCTCGCGCAGCGGCTCTACCTGGTGCATAGTGAGCTTACAGCGCTCCACCAGCACCTGATACTCCCGCGTGCCCTGCTGCTTCCACTCCAGCTCCTGCTCGCTGAGTTCGCGAATCGCTTTGGCCGGGCTGCCGATAATCAAATGGTTGGCGGGCATCTCCGCTTTCGCCTTCACGAACGCCGCCGCGCCGACGATGCTGTTTTCACCGATGACCGCACCGTCCATCACCACCGCGTTCATGCCCACCAGCGCATTGCGTCGGATCACGCAGCCGTGGAGAATGGCGCTGTGGCCGATATGCCCGTCCTCTTCCACCACCGTGTCCTGCTCCGGGAAGCCGTGCATAACGCAGTTGTCCTGAATGTTGGCACCGTCTTTCACCACGATACGGCCAAAATCACCGCGCAGGCTGGCGTTAGGACCAACATACACGCCTTTGCCCAGAATCACGTCCCCAATCAGCACCGCCGTCGGGTGAACATAGCTCTCGTCAGGCACGACCGGCGTCAGACCGTCAATTTGATAAACTGGCATCTTCACTCCTTATGCGCTTGTAAGACCACCAAAGCGTTGATAGTAAAGCGTGCCGGGCACGGGCAGTTCGCCCACGGAGGTTTCGCCCTTCTCGCTGACAAACGCCAGCGCCCCCGGCGCGACACGCTGATAGATATTAATGCAGAGCTGTCGGGCGCTTTGCCCCGCCCAGTGCGCGGGCAGCAACTCTTCCGGCAGCAGCGGATCTTTCAGCACCACGCGACGATAAAAATGAATCAGCAGCAGCTGGATCTGGAAACAGCGTTCCGGCGTCAGCTCCTCCGGCGCGGCCTCTTTCAGCAGCGGCAGCAGCGGGCGGAACGAATTGATAAACGACTCGTACATCGCGTTTTGCTCGGTTAACTGCCAGCACTCTTCCACCCGCGAACGCAGCGCGGCGCGGGAGAGCGCCAGCGGCGAGTGGGCTTCAAAGAAAATAACGTTTTCCGCCACCCCGGCATCGTGAAGCAGGGACTGCACGTCCGCCAGATGCTGCGACGGCGAGGCCATCAGGCTCGGCGCCAGCGTGCCAAACCCCTGCCAGATCAGCTGTTTTTTGACGTCGGCAAGGGTGGTTTTATCCAGCCCTTCTGAGAGCAGCAATAACCATTTGCCGTCCCAGGCGGGCAGTTCCGCGCGGTAGATCTTATTCTCCGCGCGACGCGTCAGGCGAAGCCCTTTGTCGCTCAGGCGGTAAAAGCTGCGGCGCCCGATGCGGGAAACGTCCAGCCAGCCCTCTTTGTTGAGGCGAAACAGCGCGGTGCGCACGAAGCGCTCGCCAAACCCCATGCCTTCCAGCAGGGCGGCCAGGCTGCCGAGCCAAATCTCACCGCCGCGATGGGAAAGCGCGTCACCGTATAACGAGGAAATAAGCGAGGTCCCGCTGACGGGAACGGAGCTGACCGCGTGCTGGATGAAGGCGTCGAGTTTATTCATGTGATTCATTCTGTTGTTATTTTTGTCCTGGATGAATCATAGCATAGGATTCTGGGTGTACCCTCTCCCAAAGGGAGAGGGTACTCTTTACACCCTCTCCCTTTGGGAGAGGGTCGGGGTGAGGGAAACTCAACCGTTGGCCGCAACTTTACGCAGGTCAAACACCCGGCAGGCTTTCCCCTCGGAGCGCGGGATGCTGCCGCAGTTCACGATCGTCACGTCGGTGGAAATCCCCACCATCGACTTAATGCGGTGGCGCAACTGGTGGCACACCTGACAGCGCTGCTCGTGCGTCAGCGTGAGGCTACTCTCTTTCAGCTCCACCTTCACGGAAAGTGAATCAAGATGCCCGCGACGGTTCACCTCCAGCTGGTAGTGCGGAGAAAGGTGTTCGAACTTCACGATCTCCTCTTCCAGCTGCGACGGGAAGACGTTGACGCCGCGGATGATCAGCATATCGTCACTGCGGCCGCTGATCCGGTCCATACGACGCATGCTGCGCGCGGTTGCCGGGAGCAAGCGCGTCAGGTCGCGGGTGCGGTAGCGGATCACCGGCAGCGCCTCTTTGGTCAGCGTGGTGAACAGCAGTTCGCCCTGCTGACCATCATCCAGCGGCGTGCCGTCGTTCGGGTTGACGATCTCCGGGTAGAAGTGATCTTCCCAGATGGTTGGGCCGTCGACGGTTTCGATACACTCCATCGCCACGCCCGGCCCCATCACCTCGGAAAGGCCATAGATATCCAGCGCCGTAATGCCTAAGCGTTTTTCAATTTCGCGACGCATGGCCTGCGTCCACGGCTCGGCGCCGAAAACGCCCACGCGCAGGGAACAGCCGCTGGCATCGCCGCCCATCTGGCGCTCCAGCTCTTCAATCAGGTTGAGACAGTAGGACGGCGTCACCATGATCATGTCCGGCTGGAAATCACGGATCAGCTGCGCCTGTTTCTCCGTCTGGCCGCCGGACATCGGGATCACCGTCGCGCCTAAACGCTCGGCACCGTAGTGCGCGCCCAGCCCACCGGTAAACAGGCCATAGCCATACGCCACGTGAATTTTGTCCTTCGCGCTGCCGCCCGCCGCGCGCAGGGAGCGGGCCACCAGATTGGCCCAGTTGTCGATGTCACCCTGCGTGTAGCCGACAACGGTCGGTTTGCCGGTGGTGCCGGATGACGCGTGAATGCGCACCACCTGCTCCATCGGCACGGCAAAGGTATCGAAAGGATAGTTATCCCGCAGGTCCTGCTTGGTGGTGCACGGGAATTTGCGGATATCCGCCAGCTCTTTGAAATCGTCAGGGTGAACGCCCGCGGCGTCAAACTTGCGTTTGTACATCGGCACGTTGTTATAGGCGTGATGCAGCGTCCATTTCAGACGCTCGGTCTGCAGCGCCTGTAACTCGTCAAGGGAGGCCGTTTCAATCGGATCAAGCTTTGTTGTATTTGTCATTGTAGGGTACTCACATTGTTTTTATGCTCAAACACGCTCAAGGATCATGGCAATGCCCTGACCCACACCGATGCACATCGTACACAGCGCGTAGCGCCCGCCGCGTCGGTGCAGTTCGTTGCTCGCGGCCAGCGCCAGTCTGGCACCGCTCATTCCCAGCGGGTGGCCCAGCGCAATCGCGCCACCGTTCGGGTTGACGTGCGCGGCATCATCCGGTAGGCCCAGCTGACGCAGCACGCCCAGCGCCTGCGAGGCGAAAGCTTCGTTAAGCTCGATCACGTCCATATCGTTAATACTGAGTCCGGCGCGCTCCAGCACCTTACGGGTGGCAGGTACCGGGCCGAGCCCCATAAGACGTGGCTCCACCCCTGCCGTCGCCATCGCCACGATCCGCGTGCGCGGGACTAACCCCTGCGCCAGCGCCATCTTCTCGCTGGCGACGATCAGCGCCGCAGCGCCGTCGTTGACGCCGGAGGCATTCCCCGCCGTCACCACCCCGTTCTTGCGGAACGGCGTTTTCAGACCGGCGAGCTGTTCGAGCGTGGTGTCCGCACGCGGGTGTTCATCCACGCTGAACTCGGTGACCGTCCCTTTTTTGCCCGGCACCAGCACCGGCACAATCTCCTGCGCCAGAATGCCGTTCTGCTGCGCCTGTGCGGTACGCTGCTGGCTGCACAGCGCGAACGCGTCCTGATCGGCACGGCTGATATTTAACAATTCAGCTACATTCTCTGCCGTTTCCGGCATACTGTCAGTTCCGAATTGCTGATGCATGAGCGGATTCACAAATCGCCAGCCGATGGTGGTATCAAAGATCTCCGCCTGACGCTGAAACGCGGCGGTGGCTTTGCCCATCACAAACGGCGCGCGGGACATGGACTCCACGCCTCCTGCGATCAGCAGCTCGCCATCGCCCGCCTTAATGGCGCGCGCCGCAAACCCAATCGCGTCCAGCCCCGAGCCGCACAGGCGGTTAATGGTGGTTCCGGACACCGTTTGCGGCAGCCCGGCGAGCAGGGACGACATGCGCGCTACGTTGCGGTTATCTTCCCCCGCCTGGTTGGCGCAGCCGAAGATCACATCATCGATCCGCTCGAGGTCGAGCTGCGGATAGCGGGCCAGCAGCGCGCGCAGCGGCACGGCACCGAGATCGTCGGTTCGGACTGCGGCAAGCGCGCCGCCGTAGCGCCCCACCGGGGTTCGAACGCCATCACAAATAAATGCGTCACGCATCATGCTCTCCTGTCACGCTGCCGCCGATGCGGTGAGATTTTCCGCGAAAAAGGGCGACGGTTTTCTGTTGTTGGTTCTGGATTTCAATGTCGTACACGCCGGTCAGCTTGCCCTGATGCATCACCCGCGCGGTGGCGGTGAGCGTGTCCCCGGCAAAGCCCGGACGCAGAAAATCAATCGAGCAGCCGGAAGCGACCGCCGCCAGCCCCTGGCTGTTGCAGGCGTAGGCAAAGGCGGTGTCTGCCAGCGAAAAAAGCTGTCCGCCGTGGCAGGTTTTGTGGCCGTTAAGCATTTGCGGGGTGATGGTCATGGTCACCACCGCGTAGCCTTCATCCATGTCGACAATGTCCATCCCCATCGCCTGCGCGCAGGCGTCCCGTTCGTACATCGCGCGGGCGTTATGCCAGGCGTTATGACTCATAGCTACTCTCCAGAAGCGCGCGCTGGCGCAGCAGTGAACAGGGGCGATAGCGCTCTTCGCCGTAATGACGCTGCAGGTTCTCCAGCAGCGTCAGCAGGCGCTGCCAGCCCAGCCGCTCGCCCCAGGCGATCGGCCCGCTCGGATAATTCACGCCCAGGCGCATGGCGGTATCGATGTCCTTCTCGCTGGCGACCCCTTTTTGCAGGGCATCCAGCGCTTCGTTGGCAATCATCGCCAGCGTGCGCCAGACCAGCAGGCCGGGATAATCGGCAATTTGCACCACCCGGTTACCCTGCTGCTGCAGGTAGCGGACGGCCTTTTGCGTCGCGGTGTGCGGGTTGCTGGCGGCCGCTGCAATTACCGCCACATCGCGCTCAATGCGGTCCACTACCACCACCGCGCCGTTGAGCCGTAGCGCCAGCGCCTGTGCGGTTTCCCCCTGCGTTTCAATCAGATATACATCATCAATTTCGGTGACACCGTCACGTCGCTTTTCCACGCGCATCGGGCTGTAGCTGTCGTTAACGGCTGGCACCCACCGCACCTCGGGTTTGTCACCCTGCCAGTCGTAGACGCCCTTCCCGCTCTTTTTGCCCAGCCTTCCTGCCAGCACCAGCTCCTGCTGCACCAGCGAAGGCAGAAAACGACGCTCCTGCCAGAAGGCGTTAAATACCGAGCAGGTCACCGCGAAATTTACATCCTGACCAATCATGTCGGTCAGCTCCAGCGGCCCCATCGGGAAACCGCCGCCTTCGCGCAGGGCGGCATCAATCACCTCCGGCGGCGCGACCTGCTCTTCCAGCGCGCGCCAGGCTTCGGAATAGAACGGACGGGCGACGCGGTTGACGATGAACCCCGGCGTTGACTGGCAGCGAACGGGCTGTTTGCCCCAGTTCAGCGCCAGCTCGCACAGCGCGTCGGCCACTTCCGGAGAGGTCGCCAGCCCGCTGACGACCTCCACCAGCTTCATCACCGGTGCCGGGTTAAAGAAGTGCAGCCCTGCGACCCGCTCCGGGTGGTGGATGTCCGCAGCAATCGCCGTAACGGAGATGGAAGAGGTATTGCTGGTCAGCACCGTTTGCGGCGGGCAGATCTCAGCCAGCTGTGCAAACAGCGCCTTTTTCACCTCCAGACGCTCGGAGGCCGCTTCAATGACCAGATCGGCCGCGGAGAGCGCCTCGATATCCGTGACCGGAAGCAGCCGGGCAAGGATCTGGCTCCCGGCATCGGCGGAGAGTTTTCCGCGCGTCACCCGGGAGGCCAGACGCTGGCGGATCCCGTCGATGGCGCGCGATATCGCGTCGCTGGAGATGTCGTAGATCAGAACCTGATGACCATGGCTGGCGGCGACTTCGGCAATCCCTGCCCCCATCGTGCCGCTGCCAATCACGGCGACAGTGCGTATGTTCAGCATCTTATTTCCCCGTAAAGTTCGGCGCGCGCTTCGCCAGGAAGGCGCTGACGCCCTCGCGGTAATCGTCGCTGCGCCCGGCCAGGCGCTGATAGTCGCGCTCCAGATCGAGCTGGGCGTCGAGGGTGTTGGTTTCCGCGGCGTTGATGGCCTGCTTGATCAGCCCCAGCCCGAAGGTCGGTTGAGACGCAAAATGCAGCGCCATCTGCTGCGCCGTGGTGGAGAGCTGTTCGTCATCCACCACCTGCCAGATCATCCCCCACGCCTGCGCCTGTTCGGCGCTGAGTTTGTCGCCGAGCAGCGCCAGCCCCATGGCGCGGGCGCGTCCGGCCACGCGCGGCAGCAGCCAGGTGCCGCCGCAGTCCGGCACCAGGCCGAGCTTGCTGAAGGCCATCACGAAGTTGGCGGAACGCGCGGCAATGACCATGTCGCAGCCTAACGCCAGCGTCGCACCCGCCCCCGCGGCCACGCCGTTAACCGCGCAAATCACCGGTTTCGGCAGCTTTGCCAGGCGGCGCACCAGCGGGTTATAGAAGGTTTCAACGGACATCCCCAGATCCGGCGCCGGGCCGTTGGGGTCAACGTTGCGGTCGTTCAGATCCTGACCGGCGCAAAAGCCGCGTCCCGCCCCGGTGATCAGCAGGCAGCGAACGGTGTCATCACGCTCGGCCTGTTTCAGGCACTCGGCAAGCTGCTGGTGCATCACGTCGTTAAAGCTGTTCAGACGCTCCGGACGGTTCAGCGTAATGGTCATTACGCCCTGCTCAACATGACTCAGAATAAATTCCACAATTAGCGTCCTTTAAAGTCGGGGGTGCGTTTTTGTAAGAAGGCGTCGATGCCTTCCCGGCGATCTTCGGTGGCAGAAAGCAGCGTAAACAGCTGGCGCTCCTGGGCCAGACCGGCCTGGAGCGGCACCTCCTGAGACTGGCGCAGCGCCTGTTTCGCCGCCTGCAGCGCCAGCGGAGAGTGGCGCGCCATCAGCGCCGCCTGCTTCAGGGCATACTCCAGCGTCAGCGCTGCCGGGAAAACGTCGCTGACCAGCCCCGCGCTCAGCGCCTGCTGCGCGGAAATACTCTCGCCGGTCAGCACCATTTTGCTGGCAAGGGATTTACCGACGCTGCGGATTAGACGCTGGGTGCCGCCCGCGCCGGGCATAATGCCCAGCGTGATTTCTGGCAGACCAAAACGGGCGTTATCGCCAGCAATGACAACGTCGCACAGCATCGCCAGCTCGCAGCCTGCGCCCAGCGCGAAGCCGTTCACGGCGGCGATCAGCGGTTTGCTGAACGCGTTAATGCGCGCCCACAGCTGCGGGCGGATATCGTTCAGGGTGGCGGGCAGGTCTTTCTCCGCCATTTCGTTGAGATCGGCCCCGGCGGCAAAGCAGCGCTCGCTGCCGTAAATCACGCAGACGGCGATGTCGGCATCCACGGCGGCGGCCTCAAGCTGCTCAGCAAGCTGCATCAACAGCGCATTGTTGAGGGCGTTGCGCGCCGCCGGACGGTTCAGCGTCAGCTGCAGCACGCGGCCATGACGGGTAACAATCAGTTCGCTCATGCCATCCCCTTCGCGTCGAAGTCGACGATCACGTCGGCGGTTAACGGCAGCGACTGGCAGCTCAGAACGTATCCGGCAGCCAGCTCGTCCGGCTCCAGGCTGTAGTTGGTCGCCATGTCCACCTTCCCGCGCAGCACTTTGCATTTACAGGTGGCGCACACGCCGCCCTTGCAGGCATACGGGAGATCCGCCCCCTGACGCAGGGCGGCGTCCAGGATGCTTTCGTCGTCCGCCGTCAGGATGATTTCGCGGTCGCGCCCGTCCAGGCGCACGGTCACTTTCTGCCCTTCCGCCTGGACGTGCACCGCGCGTTTAGCGGTGGTTCCCGGGGTGTTAAAGCGCTCAAGGTGAATCGCTTTGTCCGGCATCCCCAGCGCTTTCAGCGCGGCTTCGGCATCGTCCATCATCGCCGACGGGCCGCAGATAAACGCCTCGTCGTACTGGCGGAAGTTGATCAGGGTTTTCGCCAGCGCCTGCAGCTTTTCCCCGTCGATGCGGCCAAAGAGCAGATCGCTGTCCAGCCGCTCCTGGCTGAAGATGGAGACCAGCTGCAGCCGCTGCGGGTATTTGTCCTTCAGGTCCGCCAGCGCCCGGCGGAACATCATGCTCTGGCTGCTGCGGTTGCCGTAAATCAGGGTGAAATGGCTGTTGGGTTCGGTCGCAAGCGTAGCGGAGATAATCGCCAGCATCGGGGTGATCCCGGAGCCTGCCGCAATCGCCAGATAGTGGCCTTCACGTTCAGCCTGCGGCTGGTAGCCAAACTGCCCCTGAGGAACCATCACCTCCAGGGCCATACCCGCTTTGATCTCATCCCGGGCGTAGCGGGAAAAGCGCCCGCCGTCGATGGCTTTGACCGCCACGCTGATCTCGCCCGGGGCGGTACTCCGGCAGATGGAGTAGCAGCGGCGCAGCTCGTCCCCGTCAAGCTTCGTTTTTAACGTCAGGTGCTGGCCGGGGCGGAAGCGGTAGGCATCCTGCAGCGCCTGCGGCACCGCGAACGTGATGGTCACCGCGTCGCGGGTTTCGGGTTCCACTTTTGCCACTGTTAATGAATGAAACGTTGTCATGGCAGCCTCAAATACATTTGAAATAGTCGAAGGGCTCGCGGCAGGTATTGCAGCGGTAGAGCGCTTTGCAGGCCGTCGAACCAAATTCACTGATGAGCGCGGTGTCGGTGCTGGCGCAGCGCGGGCAGGTCACCTCTAAAGGCGCGTGCGCGTGACAGCTATGCCCCACGGGCGGACTGATGCCGTACGCCCGCAGGCGCTCCCGCGCGTCGGCGGTCATCCAGTCGGTGGTCCAGGCGGGGTCAAGCTGGAGCACAATGTGTACCGGGGTAAAGCCGTGAGCGGTCATCGCATCGCGGATCGCCCCCAGCAGGTGTTCCGTTGCCGGACAGCCCGAATAGGTTGGCGTGAAGCCAATGACCCAGCCTTCCCCCTGCGCCTTCACGCTGCGCACCATGCCTAAATCGGTGATGGTTAACACCGGCACTTCCGGATCGGGGATCTGGCTTAACAGCGCCCAGATCTGCGGAATTTGTGCAGGCGCGATGTCGACGAGGCGTTGCATAGCGTTCTCCTTTACCACTGCTGGCCGGGGTACGCGCGCTGGAGGTACTGCATTTCCGCCAGCATCGGGCCCAGATGTTCGGTATGCAGCCCCCTCTTGCCCCCGGTGCGGTACGCTACCTCTGCGGGAACCTGCAGGCAGGCTTCATTCAGACCGGCAAAGACTTCGCTTTCCCACGGCTGGCGCAGGAGGCGCGGGTCAACCGCCACGCCGGCGTCATTCAGCGCCAGCTCGACCTCATCGGCTTCAAACAGCTCCGCCGTAAAACGCCACAGGCTGTCGATAGCCTGCTGCATTTTTTGCGCGGACGTTTCGGTCCCGTCGCCCAGACGCACCAGCCAGCCGCGGCTGAAGCGCAGGTGGTAGCGCGCCTCTTTAATCGCTTTGGCGGCGATGGCGGCAAGCTGGCCGTCGCTGCTTTGGGTCAGGCGCTCGTACAGCGCCACGTTCCAGGCATCCATCAGGTACTGGCGGGCAATCGTGTCGGCGAAGCTGCCGTTCGGTTGCTCCACCAGCAGGACGTTGCGGAACTGACGTTCGTCGCGGCCAAACGCCAGCGTGTCCTCATCGCCCTGGCCTTCCCGCTCCGCGGCATAGGTCAGGAAATTGCGCGCCTGGCCCAGCAGGTCGAGACCGATATTGGCGAGCGCGAGGTCAATTTCCAGCTCCGGCGCGTGGCCGCACCAGGCGCCGAGGCGCTGAGAAAGCACCAGACCGTTGTCGCCCAGACGCAGGGCATAGGCAGTCACTGAATTCATTCTTTGCCTCACATATGCTCGATGCCGTCGGGGATGGTGTAGAACGTCGGGTGGCGATAAACCTTGCTTTCCGCCGGGTCGAAGAACTCACCGCTCTCTTCCGGCTGGGAGGCGACAATCTCGCTCGCCTTAACCACCCAGATAGAACACCCTTCGCTGCGCCGGGTGTAGGCATCACGCGCATTTTCCAGCGCCATGCGATCGTCGGCGGCATGCAGACTGCCCACGTGACGGTGGGATAACCCCTGTTTGCTGCGTACGAACACTTCGTACAGCGGCCAGTAGACATTGCTCATCGTGATTCCTCTTAAGCCACTTTGCGGGCGTGTTGTTTTTCCGCGTGCGCCAGTGCGGCCTCCCGCACCCACGCCCCCTCTTCCCAGGCTTTACGTTTGGCTGCCAGGCGTTCATGGTTGCAGATGCCGCGCCCGTTAATGACCTCGTCAAACTCCTGCCAGTCGATCTCGCCGAAGCGATAATGACCGCTCTCTTCATCCAAACGCAGGTCGGGATCCGGCACCGTCATGCCCAGCATCTCCACCTGCGGCACCGTGTTGTCGACAAAGCGCTGGCGAAGCTCGTCATTGCCGAAACGTTTGATTTTCCATGCCAGACTGCGGGCGCTGTTCGGCGAGTTGTCGTCGTTCGGCCCGAACATCATCAGCGCGGGCCACCAGAAGCGGTTGATGGCGTCCTGCAGCATCTGGCGCTGGGCCTCGCTGCCCTGCGCCAGCGCCATGCAGGCCTCAAAGCCCTGGCGCTGGTGGAAGCTCTCTTCTTTACAGATTTTCACCATCGCACGGGCATACGGACCGTAGGAGGTCCGGCACAGCGCCACCTGGTTGACGATAGCGGCGCCGTCCACCAGCCAGCCGATCACGCCGATATCGGCCCAGCTCAGGGTCGGATAGTTGAAGATGGAGGAGTATTTCATCCTGCCGTCGAGCATCTTCTGGTAGATGTCTTCCCGCGCGCAGCCCAGCGTTTCCGCCGCGCTGTAGAGGTAGAGCCCGTGCCCGGCTTCGTCCTGCACTTTCGCCAGCAGGATCGCTTTTCGGCGCAGCGTCGGCGCGCGGGCGATCCAGTTCCCTTCCGGCAGCATGCCGACAATTTCGGAGTGCGCATGCTGACCAATCTGACGGATCAACGTCTTACGGTAGGCGTCAGGCATCCAGTCCTGAGGCTCAATCGCCGTCTCCTGCGCTATGCGCTGCTCAAACCGTTGTTCTTGCGTCACGTCATCACCTTTATGATTCGTTAGTTTGCAAATTAAAGCATAATGTTGAATCACTTTGTTTTTTAAAAGTTACACAAAGGTTAAATATAACCCCAAGAATTGTTTCCTGGTTTTGTGATGTTGCTCGCAAGGCTTTTACTGCACGCCCTGTACACAGCCGCTTTGCGCGCTGCAATTCATCAGACCGGATCACAATGTTAACAATTCATTAAAACTCAGCTTGATTTTTATGATTCATGATTAAACTATTAATGAGCAAATTACGTAACATTTGGAGATAAGCGATGCAGCAGTTAGCCAGCTTCGTGTCCGGTACCTGGCAGTCTGGCCGGGGCCGCGAACGCACTATTCATCACGCCATCAGTGGCGAAGCGCTGTGGAGCGTGACCAGCGAAGGGCTGGACATGGCGGCCGCCCGTCGCTATGCGATTGAGCGCGGCGGTGAAGCGCTTCACGAGATGACCTTTATCGAACGTGCGGCCATGCTGAAGGCGGTGGCAAAGCACCTGCTTAGCGAGAAAGAGACGTTTTATGCCCTGTCGGCCCAGACGGGCGCGACGAAGGCGGACAGCTGGGTAGATATTGAAGGCGGCATCGGCACCCTCTTCACTTACGCCAGCCTGGGCAGCCGCGAGCTGCCGGATGACACGCTGTGGCCGGAAGATGAGTTAATCCCGCTGTCGAAAGAAGGCGGCTTTGCGGCGCGCCACGTCCTGACCTCCAAATCCGGGGTGGCGGTGCACATCAACGCCTTTAACTTCCCCTGCTGGGGGATGCTGGAAAAGCTGGCGCCGACCTGGCTTGCCGGGATGCCCGCCATCATTAAACCCGCTACCGCTACCGCACAGGTAACGCAGGCGATGGTGAAATCCATCGTCGACAGCGGACTGGTGCCGGACGGTGCCATCAGCCTGATCTGCGGCGGCGCCGGGGATCTCCTTGACCAGCTCGACAGCCAGGACGTGGTGACCTTTACCGGCTCCGCCAGTACAGGGCAAAGCCTGCGCGTGCACCCGAATATTGTGGCGAATTCGATTCCGTTCACCATGGAAGCCGACTCCCTGAACTGCTGCGTGCTGGGGGAAGACGTCACGCCGGAACAGCCGGAGTTTGCCCTGTTCATCCGGGAAGTGGTCCGCGAGATGACCGCTAAGGCCGGGCAAAAATGTACGGCCATTCGCCGGATTATCGTCCCGCAAAACCAGATCGACGCCGTGAGCCAGGCGCTGATTGCCCGCCTGGAAAAGGTGGTGGTGGGCGACCCGGCGCAGGAAGGAGTGAAGATGGGGGCGCTGGTCAACGCCGAACAGCGTGCGGACGTGCAGGAGAAAGTGGATCAGCTGATCGCCGCTGGCTGCCAGATCCGTCTGGGTGGCAAAGCGGATCAGCAGGCCGCGGGCGCATTCTTCCCACCGACCCTGCTGTTCTGCCCGCAGCCGGATGAAACCCCGGCAGTCCACGCGACCGAAGCCTTCGGCCCGGTGGCAACGCTGATGCCGTATCGCAACGCACGCCACGCGATGCAGCTTGCCCGCGCGGGCGGCGGCAGCCTGGCGGGTACGCTGGTCACCGCAGACCTGGCCATTGCCCGCCAGTTTATTGCCGGTGCGGCGCGCGCCCACGGGCGTATTCAGATCCTTAACGAGGAATCATCAAAAGAGTCTACCGGCCACGGCTCCCCGCTGCCTCAGCTGGTGCACGGCGGCCCGGGCCGCGCGGGCGGCGGCGAAGAGCTGGGCGGCCTGCGCGCGGTGAAGCACTACCTGCAGCGCACCGCGATTCAGGGCAGTCCGACGATGCTGGCCGCCATTGGCAAACAGTGGGTGCGCGGCGCAACGGTGCAGGAAGATCGCGTGCATCCGTTCCGCAAATACTTTGAGGAGCTACAGCCGGGCGACAGCCTGCTGACGCCGCGCCGCACCCTCACGGAAGCAGACATCGTGAACTTTGCCTGCCTGAGCGGCGACCACTTCTATGCCCATATGGATAAGATCGGCGCGGCAGAGTCGATCTTTGGCGAGCGCGTGGTGCACGGCTACTTCCTGATCTCCGCCGCAGCGGGGCTGTTTGTAGATGCGGGCGTCGGGCCGGTTATTGCCAACTACGGCATGGAGAACCTGCGCTTTATCGAGCCGGTTAAACCGGGCGATACCATACAGGTGCGTCTGACCTGCAAACGTAAAACGCTGAAGAAACAGCGTACCGCCGAGGAAAAACCGACCGGCGTGGTGGAATGGGCGGTTGAGATCTTCAACCAGCACCAGCAGGCCGTGGCGCTCTACTCCATTCTGACGCTGGTGGCGCGCCAGCAGGGCGATTTCAGCTAAGTTCCCCTCACCCTGACCCTCTCCCCAAAGGGAGAGGAATCCCAGTAATTTTTTTAACCGGAAGCGATAAATGTTGCTTCAGGAAAATTAATGGCTTACAGCGATGCCCTGGTCCGGCTGTAAATCGCCGAGGCGTTTCCGTAAGGCCGGGGCGAGGCGCAGGGATGCGCCGAGAGGGCGTGGCCTGCAGGGATGCAGGCTCATGCCCGACCCGATAGCCTGAAGGAATAAGCTGAGGGAACCGCGAAGCGGCGATTTACCGCCGGGAGCCCGGGTCGCCAGGGTGGTGGCGACTGAGCCACCCTGGCACGTTCACCGGTCATGTCGTTACAGAGTAGCAAGGAACATAAAGTGAACGGAATGACCACTACAGCCGTATGTTCCCCCTCACCCCAGCCCTCTCCCTCAAGGGAGAGGGGGCGCCTGTGCTGACATCATTTGTGGGGAGAGGAAATGGCCCGGCATGTGATGTATCCCCGCTCTTTTTTTAACCTGGCAAGACTGACAAATAACCTGGCAGATGCAGGCAAACGCTTTTCTCATGGGCCTGTCAGGATAAGGCTGTCACAACACAATAAACACAACAAGATGAGGTCTACGATGGGAAGCAATTCTTCTTTTTCTGCCCGTAGAACGGCGCTGGCCATGGCCGTTGCGCTGTGTTGCGCCTGGCAATCCCCTGTTTTCGCCCACGGCAGCGAGGCGCATATGGTCCCGATGGACAAAACGCTGCAGGACTTTGGCGCGGACGTTCAGTGGGATGATTACGCACAGATGTTCACCATTGCGAAAGACGGTGCCTTTGTGAAGGTTAAACCGGGCGCAAAAACCGCCATCGTCAACGGTAAAACCCTCAGGCTTGAGGTGCCGGTGGTGATGAAAGGCAAGAAAGCCTTTATTTCCGATACCTTCATCAACGATGTTTTCCAGTCCGGCCTTGACCAGACCTTCCAGGTTGAAAAACGCCCTCACCCGTTAAACGCGCTAACGGCGGACGAAATTAAGCAGGCCGTTGAGATTGTCAAAGCCTCGGCGGACTTTAAACCGAATACCCACTTTACCCAGATCGCCCTTGCAGAGCCTGAGAAAGCCAAAGTGTGGGACTTTGTGCTCAACGGTACGGCAGTGGATGCCCCGCGTCAGGCGAAGATCGTCATGCTCGATGGCAAGCACGTTATCGAAAGCGTGGTGGACCTGAAGGATAAAAAAATCCTGCGCTGGGAACCGGTGAAAGACGCGCACGGCATGGTGCTGCTGGATGATTTCACCGCGGTTCAGCAGATTATCAACGAGAGCACAGAGTTTGCCGAGGTGCTTAAAAAACACGGCATCACCGACCCGAAAAAAGTGATTACCACGCCGCTGACCGTCGGCTATTTCGACGGTAAAGACGGCCTGAAGCAGGAAGATCGCCTGCTGAAGGTGGTGAGCTATCTGGATGTCGGCGACGGCAACTACTGGGCGCACCCGATTGAGAACCTGGTCGCGGTTGTCGATCTTGAGCAGAAGAAAATTCAGAAGATCGAAGAAGGCCCGGTCATCCCGGTTCCGCTCACCCCGCGCCCGTATGACGGCCGCGACCGGGTAGAAACGGAAAAGAAACCCCTGGAGATCGTCGAGCCGGAAGGCAAGAACTACACCATCACCGGGGATATGGTGCACTGGCAGAACTGGGATTTCCACCTGAGCCTGGACTCCCGCGTCGGCCCGATGATTTCAACCGTGACGTATAACGACAACGGCAAAAAACGCCAGATTATGTATCAGGGGTCGCTCGGCGGCATGATCGTCCCTTACGGCGATCCGGACGTGGGCTGGTACTTTAAAGCCTATCTCGACTCCGGCGACTACGGCATGGGCACCCTGACCTCACCGCTGGTGCGCGGTAAAGACGTGCCGTCCAACGCCGTGATGCTCAATGAAACCATCCCGGATTACACCGGCGCGCCGATGGAGATCCCGCGGGCGATCGCCATTTTCGAACGCTACGCGGGGCCGGAATACAAACATCAGGAGATGGGCCAGCCAAACGTCAGCACCGAGCGCCGCGAGCTGGTGGTGCGCTGGGTGAGTACCGTAGGCAACTACGATTACATCTTCGACTGGGTGTTCCATGAAAATGGCACCATCGGCATTGATGCCGGCGCGACGGGTATCGAGGCGGTGAAAGGTGTTCAGGCGAAAACCATGCACGACGCCACCGCTAAAGACGACACGAAATACGGCACGCTGATCGACCATAACATCGTGGGCACCACCCACCAGCATATCTACAACTTCCGTCTTGATATGGACGTGGACGGCATCAACAACAAGCTGGTGGCGATGGATCCGGAAGTGAAGCCGAATACCGCCGGAGGCCCGCGCACCAGCACCATGCAAATCAATCAGTACGATATTAATACCGAGCAGCAGGCGGCGCAGAAGTTCGACCCGGGCACCATTCGGCTGCTGAGCAACACCAGTAAAGAGAACCGCATGGGCAACCCGGTCTCATACCAGATTATCCCTTACGCGGGCGGTACGCACCCGGTGGCAACCGGCGCGAAATTTGCCCAGGACGAGTGGATCTACCATCGACTCAGCTTTATGGACAAACAGCTGTGGGTGACCCGCTACCACCCGGATGAACTCTATCCGGAAGGCAAATTCCCGAACCGCTCCATCCACGACACGGGTCTGGGGCAGTACAGCAAAGATAACGAGTCGCTGAACGACCAGGATGACGTGGTCTGGATGACCACCGGCACCACCCACGTCGCCCGCGCGGAGGAGTGGCCGATTATGCCGACGGAATGGGTACATACCCTGCTTAAACCGTGGAACTTCTTCGACGAGACGCCAACGCTCGGGAAAAAGAAAGACGAACAGAAATAAATAACGCACCGGGCGCAATGCCCGGTTTTTCATCTATTTACTTGCTGAATACCTCTCCCCGATTATAGTTATTTCTACCTCGTTTATTTCCCTTGCATTTCTTGAACCACTTTCAGCCAGGACACGAAGTTTCCACGAACGACGTAATACACCACTGAGAGGTTAGGATGAAATTCAATTTTATCGTCAGGAGTCTTGCTCTGGCTGGACTTGTTATTTCCGTCAGCTCCGCGTATGCCGCAGAAGCCCCGAAGGACGCCACGGCCGCAACGCAACAAGCCAATAACGCCCTGTTTAATCAGCTTCCTTTCTCCGACAACACCGATTTTACAGACGCCCATAAAGGCTTTATTGCACCGATTCCTCAGGAGATTATCAAGGGGGAACAAGGCAATGTTATCTGGGATCCACAGCAGTATTCGTTTATTAAAGAAGGCGATAAAGCGCCGGACTCTGTTAATCCCAGCTTATGGCGTCAATCTCAGCTGATTAATATTAGCGGCCTGTTTGAAGTGACCGACGGCGTATATCAGATCCGAAATCTTGACCTGTCAAATATGACCATCATTGAAGGCAAAGAAGGTATTACCGTGGTTGACCCGCTGGTGTCGGCAGAAACGGCGAAGGTCGGGATGGATCTCTATTTTAAAAATCGCGGCAAGAAGCCTGTCGTCGCCATTATTTATACCCACAGCCACGTTGACCACTATGGCGGCGTGCGCGGCGTGGTGGATGAAGCCGACGTGAAGTCCGGCAAAGTGAAGGTCTACGCGCCAGCCGGGTTTATGGAAGCGGCCGTTGCCGAGAATATCATGGCGGGCAACGTGATGAGCCGCCGCGCCAGCTATATGTATGGCAACCTGCTGAAGCCCGATGCCAAAGGTCAGGTGGGCGCCGGTCTTGGAACAACGACCTCCGCCGGGACGGTCACGCTGATTGCCCCGACTAACATCATTGAGAAAGACGGGCAGAAAGAGGTTATCGACGGCCTGACCTATGATTTTATGCTCGCACCGGGATCCGAAGCGCCATCGGAAATGCTCTGGTATATCGAAGAGAAAAAACTGATTGAATCCGCTGAGGACGTGACCCATACCCTGCATAACACCTACTCGCTGCGCGGGGCCAAAATCCGCGAGCCGCTGCCGTGGTCGAAATACATCAACCAGGCGATTGTGCGCTGGGGTGACAAAGCTGAAATCATCATGGCGCAGCACCACTGGCCGACCTGGGGCAACGAAAACGTCGTCAAACTGCTGAAAAGCCAGCGCGATCTCTATCGTTACATCAACGACCAGACGCTGCGTATGGCGAACGAAGGGCTGACGCGCGACGAAATCGCCGCTAACTTTAAGCTCCCGGATTCGCTGGCGCATACCTGGGCTAACCGCGGCTATTACGGTTCGGTGAGCCATGACGTAAAAGCCACCTATGTGCTGTATCTGGGCTGGTTTGACGGCAACCCGGCAACGCTGGATGAACTCCCGCCTGAAGAAGGCGCGAAGAAATTCGTGGAGTATATGGGCGGCGCGGATGCCATCCTGAGCAAGGCGAAAACCGACTTCGACCAGGGGAACTACCGCTGGGTGGCGCAGGTGGTGAGCAAAGTTGTCTTTGCCGATCCAAACAACCAGGCGGCACGCAACCTGGAAGCGGATGCGCTGGAACAGCTTGGCTATCAGGCTGAATCCGGGCCGTGGCGTAACTTCTACCTGACCGGTGCGCAGGAGCTGCGTAACGGCGTGGTGAAAGGGCCAACGCCGAACACCGCCAGCCCGGACACGGTGCGCGCGATGACGCCAGAGATGTTCTTTGACTATCTGGCTGTCCATATCAACGGACAAAAAGCGGGTGACGCCAAATCGGTGTTTAACATCGATCTGGGCAGCGATGGCGGGAAGTACAAACTCGAGCTGGAAAACGGCGTGCTGAACCACACGGCGAACGCAGAAGCAAAAGATGCGGACGCGACGCTGACGCTTAACCGTGACACCCTGAATAAAATCATCCTCAAGGAGGTGACGCTGAAACAGGCTCAGGACAGCGGAAATATTAAAATTACTGGCGACAGCGCGAAACTTGATGCCATGCTTAGCTATATGGACAAGTTTGATTTCTGGTTTAACATTGTGACACCGTAACGGTGCACGCAAAAGGGCGGTTCGTCCGCCCTTTCCTGCTTCACGTGTTAGCCAGACAGGGTAAAAGCGTCAATGGAAAAAAGAAAAAAACCGACACTTGAACGGGCAACCTGGCCAACGCGCCATGCTATGGTCATGCACGGGCTGGCGATGAACCTGCCGTGGCTGGCCTTCGTGAATATCAGCTTCGCGGTGATGATTCTGCTTCGCCACGTCCTGCTTAATACCAGCGATCCCCTTTATCCCCACTCGCCGCAGCTGACGAGAATAGTCGATGCCTCCATGCTCGGCATTATCATCCTCTCCGCTGCGCTGATCCTCATGGCCTGGCGACGCATCGCCGGCATCAGCGTGGTGCTGTTTATCTGCAGCGCCATCTGGTCGGTCTCCTGCTTCTGGTTTATCACCCAGCTGCTGCTCCCGCACGTCTGGCCGCTGTGCGTAATTTTATTACTCGCCGGCTTAACGGCGCTCTATTTTTATCCTGAAGGGTTGCTCGCCTTTGTGCTCCCGCTCTGGATCACCCTGCCGGTAGCAAGCTGGATACGGAACGACGGCCTCAACCTTCACTTTTTTGTTATCTGGAGCGTCTTTACGCTGATCCTGATCTGCGGGCGTTTCATCCTGTTGAGCTGGTTTGACGAGGCCTGGCGGCGTAACCAGCAAAATCAGCTGCTGATCTCCAGACTGGATGCGCTGGCGCATCAGGATCCGTTAACCAAAACCGCCAATCGCCGGAAAATGGAAGTGGTGCTGGAGAACGCGGTTGAGCAGAAAAAAACCTTCTCGGTGATTATGCTGGATATCGACTATTTCAAACGCTACAACGACACTTACGGGCACCAGGCGGGTGACGACTGCCTGACGCGCGTGGCGCGGGTGCTGAAGCAGTCGGTGCGAACGCCTGACGATGTGGTGTCACGCTACGGCGGCGAAGAGTTCGTGGTGATCCTGTTTAACTGCCCGGAAAACATCGCTGAAAAGGTGGCCTTACGCATTCAGGACGGCCTGCGCGCGGAGTCCATACCGCACAGCGCCTCAACCGTTAGCGACCATGTCACCGTGAGCATGGGGATTGCGAGCATGGCGGAAGGGTTAGCGGGCACCGAGATCATCGCCCGCGCCGATGCGGCGCTGTATCGGGCGAAGGAGGCCGGGCGGGATCGAGCATGCCGCTGAGAACGGCGGCTATTCCACATGACGCCCGGCGATCCACTTGCGATACTGGCCGGGCGACATTCCCGTCACGCCAGTGAAAGCGCGCCTGAACGCCGTGTCGTCAGCGTAACCGCAAGCGCCGGCAATCTGTGCTATGACGTACCCCGGCTGCTCCAGGAGACGCATCGCCTTTTCAATGCGCATGCGCGTCAAAAAGTTTTTAGGGCTTTCATTCATCTCCTCCGCCATTTTTCGGTGAAGGGTTCGAGTGGTCATATTCAGCGCCCGGGCAAGCTGCTCTACGGTAATCGCCGGATTTTCATACCGAACGATATGTTCCGCCTTCATTATCATCGGATGTACCGAATTTAAAAAACCTGCTGGCGCGTAAACCTGCTGAGACAACGGCTGGCTGTCAGCCACGGCCATATCGGCCGTCAGACGCGCCAGCTTCTGCCCCGCGTGCAGACGGATGATATGCAGCGCCAGGTCAACCCACGAGAGCGGACCGCCGGAGGTGATAACCCGCGCGTCCTGCACCAGCGCTTTCCCCCAGACGGGTTTGCTGAGCGGGTAACGCTGGCGGAAAGTATGGTAAAGCCACCAGGTCGTCGTGCATGCCCGCCCATTGAGTACCCCCGCCTCGGCGAGAACCAGCCCACCGGCACAGGCTCCCGCAAGCATCGCGCCTTTATCATACTGGCCGCGCAGCCATGCGCCAGCCTCGTGGACCGCCGCTAGCGAGACCGGGCGTTTCTGCTCGTCAAGCTTCATCCCGCAGGCAATCACGAGGTCGAAGGTTCCCCCGGTGGCAAAGCTCCCATCGGTCTCGATCGGCCGACCCTGCGCGTCCGGGACCGGCTTTCCTTCCGCCGTGATGATGACCGCCTCAAATGGCGATATGCCCTCGCCGTCCGGCTGCTGGGCAATCACCTCGTTAGCCAGCCAGAACATGTCGCAGAGCCCTGCCACGGCGGATTTCATACTTCCGGGTAACGCTAAAATGCCAATTCTCATGATTCAGGCCCGAACAAAATGTCTGATTTCGTATGTTAACCGTCATTTCAGACACTACAAGCTTCTTTGCGCCTCTCGTTACACTGTGCTTCAACGTCTCTCAGGAAATTACGTCACGCCTATGAAACCGACACGCTTGCCCGTTCTTCTCTCTTTGCTCTGCATGGCTGCTTCGCAGCCTGTACAGGCGCGGATTAATAACATCATCCTCGTGCACGGTGCCTTTACCGATGGTTCCGTCTGGCAGGAAGTGATAGACCGTTTGCAGACCCGGGGCTACCACGTCACGGCAGTGCAGAACCCTCTGACCTCGCTGAAAGATGACGTCGCCGCCACTGAGCGTGTCATTGACCGTCAGCAAGGGGAAGTGGTCCTTGTCGGCCACTCCTGGGCTGGCGCGGTCATCGCTCAGGCAGGCAATAACCCGAAGGTGAAAAAGCTGGTTTTTCTCTCCGCCCTTGCCCCCGACAGCGGTGAATCGGTCACCTCTCTTCTTACCCGCCTTAACGCCCCGATGGCCGACATGCGCCCGGATAAAAATGGGCTGATCTGGCTGGACGATCCCGATGCCTATCAGCGCACGATGGCCAATGACCTGCCTCTTAAACGCGTAAAGCTGCTGACGGCAACGCAGCAGCCCATCGCGGCAAACGCCTTTAGCGAGAAGGTAGAACATGCCGCCTGGCGCGAAAAACCCTCATGGTATCTGATAACCAAAGACGATCGCGCCCTTTCTCCCGGCGTCCAGCAGCAGCTTGCCGGCGCCATGAATTCCACCGTCCTGCGTATTAAGAGCAGCCATATGTCGATGATTTCCCACCCGGATGCCGTCAGCCAGTTTATCGAACAAGCAACCCAGACCGACGCAAAGGAAACAAAAAAATGAATATCCTGCATATAGATTCAAGCATTAACGGCGAGTTCTCACTTTCACGTCAGCTGACGGCAGAGGTGGTTCGCCAGCTCGCGTCAGATCGGGTGGTCTATCGCGACGTCGTTAAAACCCCCATCGCCCATCTCACCGGCACCGTTGCTGCAGGCTTCCGGCCGCTGCGGATAGCCACGGACGCTACGGCTGAAGACGTCCGTGAACACGAGCTGTCCGGGGAGCTTGTAAACGAATTTCTCAATAGCGACCTCATCGTGATAGGTGCCCCTATGTATAACTTCTCCGTCTCAACGCAGCTTAAAGCCTGGTTAGATCGACTGGCCCAGCCGGGAAAAACCTTTAGCTATACCCCAACGGGCCCGGTGGGGCATGCGACCGGCAAAAGGATTGTCGTCGTTTCAACCCGCGGCGGGATATATCACGGTACGCCAATCGAAGACATGGATTTTCAGGAGCGATACCTGCAGAAATTTTTTGGCTTTCTGGGCATCGACAGAGTGGAATTCGTTCGTGCCGAAGGGGCAACGCGCGGTGAGGAGATCCGGACTAAAGGCGTTGCGCAGGCGTTTGACGCTATTCCTTCCGTCATCGCAGCCTCGCTAAAATAGCCATCGGGTGAAAGCATGCCGGGTAAGCGTAACCGCCACCCGGCTTGTTTTTTAGTACCGCACGCACACCGATTTGGTTTCACACCAGCCGTCCAGCCAGTCCGGGCCAAAGTCACGCCCGGTGCCGGACTGCTTCATGCCGCCGAACGGCAGGTTGGCGTCGATCAGCGTATGGCTGTTCACCCAGACGGTGCCCGCCTGCAGCCTGTCGGTGTACTCCAGCGCCTTGCTGATATTCTGCGTCCAGACGCTGGCCGTCAGGCCATATTCGCTGTCGTTTGCCAGCTGGAGCGCCTCTTCCCCGTCGGCGACGCGCACCAGGTTGACCACCGGGCCAAACACCTCTTCTCGGGTCAGGCGCAGCGAGGCATCCGGGTTCACCACCAGCGTCGGCGAAACGTAATAGCCTTTGCCTTCCGGCCCCCTGTTACCGACGATCAGCTCCGCGTTGCGCGACTTCGCTTCATCAAGGAAGGTCTGCACCTTGTCGCAGTGCGCGCGCGACACCAGCGGGTTGATAAACGCTTCCGGCGACATGCCCGGCCCGACGCTCAGGGATTTCACCGCCTGCTCAAACCCGCTGACCAGCGTGTCAAACAGCGGTGCTTCAATGTAGATGCGCGAGCTCGCCGCGCACACCTGCCCCTGGTTCAGGAAGCTGCCGGTCATCAGGCCTTCGATCACCCACGCAGGATCCGCGTCTTTCAGTACGATAGCCGGATTTTTCCCACCCAGCTCCAGGGTCACCCCGGTTAGCGTATCCGCCGCCGCGCGGGCGATTTGCTTACCCGTCGCCGTTGAGCCGGTAAAGCTCACCTTTGCAATATGCGGATGCGAGGTCAGCGCTGCGCCGCACACCGCGCCGCTCCCGGTTACCACGTTGAACACCCCGTCCGGAATGCCCGCTTCGCTGGCCAGTTCCGCCACGCGCAGCATCGTCAGTGGCGTGGTCTCTGACGGCTTGATGACAATAGAGCAGCCCGCGGCCAGCGCAGGCATCACTTTCCACATCCCGATCATCAGCGGGAAGTTCCAGGGCACAATCCCGGCCACCACGCCAACCGGCTCCTTACGCGTCCACGCCTGATAGCGGGCGCCCTGCGGCAGCGGGATGGAAAGATCGAGGGTCTTACCCGAAATTTTGGTGGTCAGCCCGGCGGTATAGCGCATCCAGTTAAGGGTGCAGCTGACTTCAAACATGCGGGAAATGTTAATGGATTTGCCCTGCTCCAGCGTTTCAAGCTGGGCCAGCTCCTCGCTGTGCTGTTCGACCAGATCGGCGAAATGAAGCAGGATCCGCTCGCGCTCCGCCGGCAGTTTTCCGGCCCAGCTGCGGGCGACAAACGCGCGCCAGCCGGACATAACGGCGCGGTCAACGTCATCGACGCTGGCATCGGCAGTCGAGGCAATGACCTCGCCCGTGGCCGGGTTGAAGACGTTCAGCCGTTTTTCACTGTCCGACGCGGCCTGACGCCCTTCAATCCACAGGCCATGCTGTCGGTCTAAAAATTGTTGTACGGCAGGCTGAATGGCCACCTGTGATTCAGACATAGGATACTCCTTCGTTATTCTTCGCAGGGTGTCCATCCAGTCTAAGTGGGGTTTTGCATTCTCGCTTTTGTCTCTGTGACATTCGCTTTGCCACCTGTGACAGGCTCCGCAAATCGCGATAATTGCCGCTTATAACGCTGTTACCGGTGAGTGTTCTTTCCTATAGTCAGCCTCATAGCTCTGACAAAATGCAACACAAATGCAACAATGCGAAAACGTTGACGGTGCAGTGAGAGAAGCGATGGCGTGTGCAAGCGAGCAGGAACAGTATCAGCAGTGGCTGGCGCAAATTAACCAGGTTTGCGGTCGTTTTAACGCGCAGCCCACCGGGGGGAAGTTCTTCGGCGAGCTGGAGACCAGCTATGCGCGCAGCCTGAAGCTCAGCACCGTGACCGCAGGCGGGGTTAACCTGTTCCGCTCCCGTCAGGAGATCGCTCAGAGTAACGATGCCTGGTTCTATACCGTGTTCCAGCTTGAAGGCAGCGCGGAAATTGAACAGGATGAGCGTCGGGCGGTACTCAGAACCGGTGATATCACGCTGATTGACGCGTCGCGTCCCTGCTCGATCAACTGGCGGGAAAAATCCCGCCAGATTTCGCTGCTGGTTCCCCGTCAGATTATTGAGCAGCAGTGTCGTTTCCAGGAGATAAGCTGCGCGACCGCCCTTTCCCGCACCTTGCCCACGGTGCAGCTGAGCCATCGCCTGCTGATGGAGAGCATGAGCAATGCCGACCTGAGTGACCGGGAGAGCGAAGCGGCGCTCGAAGCGATGATCTGCCTGCTGCGCCCCGCTTTCCAGCAGCGTGAAATCATTCAGCCGCGCAAGGAACGCCAGTTCCTGCATGTAGTCGCGCTAATTGACGACCATATTCAGTCTGAATCGCTACGCCCGGAATGGATTGCCGCCGAGAGCGGTATGTCCGTGCGCAGCCTGTACCGCATGTTTGCTGAAAAGGGGCTGGTGGTGGCGCAGTACATCAAAAACCGTCGTCTGGATCTCTGCGCGCAGGCACTGCAATCTACCGGTGATGATGAAAAGCTGGCGGGCATTGGCTACAGCTGGGGGTTCACCGACCATAGCCATTTTTCAACGGCGTTTAAGCAGCGTTTTGGCGTCTCGCCGGGTGAATACCGCAGGCGCTACCGCTAACTACTTTTTGAGCCATTTCCCGTTAATACCCTTCACGTATTCGCCCGGCTGCGCGCGGGCAACCAGCTTTTGACCTGCCATTTTGGCCACTTCATCGACCGGCAAATTATTGCTGTCAGCCAGCTTCTGGTAGTTTTCCGTGCGTGCCGCATTGATACGATTGACCAGCGCCAGCGTTTCCGCATCCTGTTGAATCGGGGCAAGATAGCCGCTGAGGGTTTCCCCCACGCGCCCCTGCGCCCGGGCATCGTTTAAGGTCAGCGCAGCCGCCTGCACGTTCATCCCCAGCGCCAGTAAAATCAGAGCTAATCGTTTCATGGCATCCTCAGAACAGATCGCTGCGCGATTTCAGCAGGGTTTCAACGTCTTTATCGACCTTAATGTGGATCTCATGTTCGATTTTGACATTCATATTGATGGTAATCGGCTCCTTTGGCGCAGCGACTTCAATACGCGGCGTACAGCCGGTCAGTAGCGCGGCAACGGCAACGGTGAGCACACCAGCCATCTTTTTCATTGTTGTTCCTCACTTTCCTTGCCAGTCGAACTGCGGGGAGCAGGTATCGCCGCATGTTGCTCAAACCAGGTTTGCAGGTTGTCCCCAAAACGCAGGCTGCGCCAGAGGGTAAAGACATTCTCATCATGGGTATAGTTCAGGTTGACGGAGCTGCTTTTGCCATCCACCCGGCTGGTCCCCTTGATGGTCGCCTGCATGGTTAATTCACCCAGGTTATCTAAATTGATTCTCGTCCACGAACGCGAAATTTCCATATAGCGGAGCCAGTTAATCGCCGCGCCCGCCACCATATTATCCTTCACGATGGCGTCTGCCGTATCTTTGTCGATGCGTAGCGTCATTGGCCCCGGGTTGGTCAGCCAGCCATCCTTAATGATCCATTTTTCATTGTCCAGCCAGAATGGCAGCGCCCCGCTCACCGGCCCTGACATGGCAAACTGTTTCGGATTAACGGCGCTAATCAGCTCGCTGGAGGAGATATTGTCCACGCGCAGCAGGGCCGGATCGTGCTGTGGCATCCGCAGCTGCTGCATGGTGATCTTCCCGCCGAGGGTCTCCACCTTCACGTTGGTGAGCAGCAGCGGGTTGTCCTCCGTCCAGGGATAATCCCCCTGTAGATCGGCGGTTATGTTGCGCGCGGTCACCAGATTTTCCACTTCGCCAATGCGCAACGTGACCGGCCCGCGCGTGCCGAGAGACCAGGTTCCCTCGCTGAAGCGGAACGGCAGCACAAAATCGACGCCGTTAATCTGGTTATCCGGCATCCAGGCGCTGCCGGATTTCAGCACGCCGTGCCCGCCCGCCTCAAAGCCCTGATCGGCCGCCGCCGAGAAGGCGACCTGCGCGTAAAGTTCCCCGTCGCGCAGCGTCATTTTCCAGTCCGGCGGGATCAGCGGCTGGAAGACGGTAAGGGACTGTTTCGGCCACCAGGCCTGCCCGCGAAGACGTACGCCGTCCCAGCGACCGTTCACCTGTACCGGGCCGATTTTGTCCGCATGGAGGTCGCCTTTAAACTGAAAAATGGTCGGGTCGGTGCCGTCGACGCTGAAGGTCAGGACCGAGGGCGGCAACGCGCTGCCGCCGGAGAAACGGGTTTGCCCGGCGTTGAGCGACAGCGCGCCGCTGAAGGACGGATTATCGGGGTCACGCAACCAGCGCACCGGTTGATCCAGCACCAGACGCGGCTTGCTGACCTCCATCGTGCCGTACTGGAGCTTGTCAAAACCGGTGGAGAGCGCCGTCAGCTCAATAAGGTTGTCGCGCCACTCGCCTTTCCCGGCGACATCCCAGCGGGCATGCATCGGCGTAAAACCGCCTTTACCCCAGTAGCGCCACTGCCACAGGCCGTTATCAGGTAAAAAGTCGTTGGCCTGGCCGTCCAAGTGGAGTTCAAAATCGCCCATCTGGTTTTCATGGGCACGCAGAATAGCCTGTAAGCGGCCGTCCACGCCCTTCTGCGTCAGCTTCACGCCCGCCAGCGGCCAGCGGATTTCATCAATATCGAGTGAGTTAATGATGCGCCCGCGCGAGCGGAGCAGCGCGCCCGGCTCAAAGGCCAGCTGCGGTTCATACAGGCTGCCGGTCAGCGTGGCGGGCAATTTGGCGTAAAGAATGAGATCGTTTTGCTTCGCCTCGCCGCTGAGATACAGGGGCATGTCGCTGTTTTCCATGCCGAGCCTGCCGGGCCCAATATTCAAGACCGCGTTGCCTTTCCCCGCATCACCCTGGGTAAGCACATTCAGTCGTCCGGTCAGGGTGGTTTTATCCAGCCCCTGCTGCCAGTTGTCCGCGCGAAGGGACACGCGCCCGCTAAGCGGCATACCGGAAAGATCCCAGTTCCAGCGCCCGTCGCTGATGTTCAGCTGCTCCGCCGTAATCTGCCACGGCAGGTCGAGCAGCGGATCGGGGTTGTCCCGCGCCATCACCACCAGCTGTCCCTGATTGTCTTCCCAGTCCAGATCGGCATCGACCAGAGACGTTAACTGTGGCACGTTAAAGGTCGCGACCGCGTGGCCTTTCACCGGCACGCCATCCGGTACCAGCGGCAGGGTAAACTCGCCCACCAGCTTAATCGGCTGCGGCTGGTCCGGGAGCTGTACATCGAACTGGCTGACCGAGAGCGTCTGACCGCGAAGCGTACCTTTAATGCTGACCTGCTCGCCTCTATAGGCGATCTCCTGAATGGACGGGGTCAGCGATGCATGAAGTTCGCCCTGCCACTGCTGCCAGGGCGACAGCGTCAGACGGTGAACCGTGAGCCAGGTATTCGGTAACACGGCCTGCCACTGTGCCAGCGTTTTGGGGGCGACCGTTGAGGGCGCAGACTGAGGGATTTTGCTCAGACAGACGGAGTTAAGATCCAGCGCGCCTATATCCAATTTCCAGCGGCTTGGATGTGACAGCGTCACGTTATCGATGTGGGCAATTTCGCAGTCTTCAACCAGATAGCGAAGATCGGGGATCACCAGCGCGTGGCGAGTCAGTTTCGGACTTTCTTCGAAAGCGATGCGCGTTCCGACGGGCAGCCAGATCCCGGCGAGCGTCGGTACCCACTGGGCGAGCGTCATCAGCAGCGTCAGCGGCAACAATATGAACAGCAGTAAAAGCGCAAGAGCGGCTTTGTATTTACCCTTCATGGGCAGTTAATATCCTGATTTAGCGAAAGAATTAAGCCGGCAGTGCCGATCATTGTCGCATGTTTAGCCAGTCAGTTGAAGGGAATGCCATTTTTAAGGATAGATGCTCTAGAATAATTGATAGAACTTATTGAATTCAATAATATTTTAGAAATTGTAAGATAATTTTAATCATGCTAACGTGAATGCAAAATCACTGGAGAAAGTCTTATGAAACTCGCGGTATATAGCACAAAGCAGTACGACAAAAAGTATCTGCAACATGTTAACGAGGCTTACGGGTTTGAGCTTGAATTTTTCGACTTTCTGCTGTCCGAAAAAACCGCCAAAACGGCGCACGGCTGTGAAGGCGTCTGCATTTTTGTTAACGACGACGGCAGTCGTCCGGTGCTGGAAGAGTTGAAAAAACAGGGTGTGAAATACATCGCCCTGCGCTGCGCTGGCTTTAATAACGTGGACCTCGACGCGGCGAAAGAGCTGGGTCTGAAGGTGGTGCGCGTCCCGGCGTACTCCCCGGAAGCGGTGGCGGAACATGCGATTGGCATGATGATGTCGCTCAACCGTCGTATTCACCGCGCTTATCAGCGTACCCGTGACGCCAACTTCTCGCTGGAAGGGCTGACCGGCTTTACCATGTACGGCAAAACCGCGGGCGTGATCGGCACCGGTAAAATCGGCGTGGCTGCCCTGCGCATTCTGAAAGGCTTCGGCATGCGTCTTCTGGCGTTCGACCCGTACCCAAGCGCCGCTGCGCTGGAGCTGGGCGTCGAATACGTCGACCTGCCAACCCTGTTCTCGCAGTCTGACGTGATCTCCCTGCACTGCCCGCTGACGCCGGAGAACTACCACCTGCTCAACCAGGCGGCGTTTGACCAGATGAAAGATGGCGTGATGATCATCAACACCAGCCGCGGCGGGCTGGTTGACTCTCAGGCCGCTATCGAAGCGCTGAAAACCCAGAAAATTGGCGCGCTGGGGATGGACGTGTACGAGAACGAACGCGATCTGTTCTTTGAAGACAAGTCTAATGATGTGATTCAGGACGACGTGTTCCGCCGCCTGTCTGCCTGCCATAACGTGCTGTTTACCGGACACCAGGCGTTTCTGACTGCCGAAGCGCTGATCAGCATTTCAGAAACCACGCTGGGTAACCTGCAGCAGCTGGAAAAAGGCGAAGCGTGCCCTAACGAACTGGCATAAGCGTGACGCCGGGTGGCGGCTATGCCCCACCCGGCGTACTGTCTGTTTCCCAGGTCCGGTGCGCAAAGCACCACCAGAGCAGGACGGCCACCAGCGCAATCGCGCTCAGGACGCTGAATGCCGCCGCAAAGGAGTAATGACCCGCAATCGTGCCGGTTAACGCCGGACTCATGGATGCCCCAACCCCCTGCATCAGCATCACCACGCTCTGCCCGGCATTGACATGCCCGCTCCCGCGCAACAGCACCACGATAAACGACGGCACCACCACCCCCAGGATCCCTGCGGCCAGCCCGTCGAGGATTTGTACCGGGATCATCATCAGCGGCGCGTCCGTAGACGCCGCCAGCGCCGCGCGCACCGGCATCACCAGCAGCGCCAGCATAATCAAGCGCCAGTAGCCGTAGCGGTCTATTCGGTGGGCGACCCAGATGGCAACGGGGATCATCACCGCCTGAGAGATGATGACGGTGCCTGCCGCGTACAACCCGGGGTTGATCGAGGCGGGTGCCGCAGCCACCCTCATGCTCAGCATCGGCAGCAGCGCGGCGTTCGCCAGGTGAAACAGCAGCAGCGTCAGCCCGGTGACAAACAGCGCCCGGTTTTTAATCAGCACGGCAAAGCCGGGGACTGGCAGGCTCGCGGAAGAGGACAGCCCGCGCGCCGCGTCGTTATCAATATCCCCGTTACGGATGGCAAGCAGCGCGCACAGCGTTAACAGCGTAGTACAGGTCATCAGCAGGAATATCCCGCCTACGCCCCAGTACCAGGCAATGCCGCCCGCAATCAGCGCGGTGACAAAATTGCCGCCGTGATTGAACGCCTCATTTTTGCCCATCTGCGCGCTGAACCCGCTCTGGCCGGTCAGCCCCAGCGTAATCCCGGCGATCAATGGCCCCACAAATGCCGCGCAGATACCGGAGACGATTTGCGAAGCTGCGACAACGCCGCTCTGCTGGCTAAACCAGAGCAGGAGCGTGCTAAGGGTGATGAGCAGGCACACCAGCGCCAGAACGGTCCTTTTGCTGCGTGAGGTGTCGGTGATGAATCCCGCCGGCAGCGTAGCGAGTAGTCCCGCCAGCCCACCTGCCGTCATCAGGATACCGATATCATCGGGTGTCCAGTGGCGTTCGGTCAGAAAAATACCGAGAAAAGGACCGAGGCCATCGCGGACATCCGCAATGAAAAAACTTGTCAGGCATAATGCCCGCAGCGAACGAAGAGACATACTGCCTGCCTTTGTCTGTTATCGCCTGTAAAAAAGGAAATGTAGTATACCGGGTATTTTTGAAAATCAGATGACGTCTTAAAAAATATGCCTTCCGAACTTAAACAATTCATAACGGAGGCTGTTTTTTCGCTTTACTCATTAGCTTGCCTGTCTATACTGGCAATAAATTTTCACAGGAGTCCTTCGTTGGAAAGTTATTTTATAGTCGATACGAAGGTAAGCTAGCGCAATTTTCTCGCTGCTTACCTTAAACGGTGGGCAGCAATCCTCTTAAAGCGATTGTATCCCGAAATAGTAAAACCGCTCAATTTGTGGGGCATCGCGATGTTCATGTTTACACATTCACTCTTTCCGCCACCGTCGTCCTGACACGCTTAGCATTTAAACGGCGTTATGACGTGCTTAGCAAAGCACTGACGCTTATTATTTAATAACGTTAACAGGCGACAGGCTGATGTTCCCTTATATCTCTCATCTGCTCGCAGCGATGCTGCTGGGCGCAATTATTGGCGCGGAAAGACAGTGGCGCCAGCGTATGGCCGGGCTTCGTACCAATGCACTGGTTGCCACGGGCGCGGCGGTGTTCATTTTGAGTTCGGTATCTACCTCTCCTGATAGCCCGGGGCGTATCGCAGCGCAGATCGTCTCCGGAATTGGTTTTCTTGGCGCTGGCGTCATTATGCGTGAAGGAATGAATATTCGTGGTCTGAATACCGCCGCAACGCTGTGGTGCTCGGCCGGAATTGGCGTGCTGTGCGGATTAGGCCAGTTCTGGAATGCCGCCATGGCCAGCCTAATTATTCTCTGCGCTAACATATTGCTTCGCGAAGCCGCGCAGCGAATTAATCAACTGCCCGTGCTTCATGAAGGCGAAAAATGCTATGTCCTGAAAATCACCTGCAATGATGAGCATGAAGATGCGGTGCGGCAAAGCGTCGTAAACATGGCCAAAGAGTTGACGTTAAGTCTGAAAGCGATTTATTCCGCAACGGCACAGGCAGAAGGTAAAACTGAAATTCGGGCGGAGGTGATGACCCGAGAGGAATACCGAAAGTTACTCGATCTGATTATGGGGAATATGGGCGGGAATAAAATTATCGCGTCCGTCAGCTGTCACGCAGTATGAACAAAGTACCGGGCCTTGCGCCCGGTTGAGGCTTTGGCGTTTTGCAGAAAACGGACCGTGACGCGGAGAGATCCATCCCCGAATGCCCCCGTTCGTGAAACGTTCGTTGTCACGCCACGTTAACGAGATCACAGTCAGGTTCGACTATACAAATATCACATAACTGAAATTTGTCCCCGTTATGACAACCTGCTCTCTGTTTTCCTGAAATTAACGGACTACCCTGAGTTGTGCAAAAAACACTCAGGAGGGACACATGTACAACACAATTTTGGTTCCAATTGATATTTCCGAGGATAGCCTGACACATATGGTTATCCCGTTCGTTCAGGCACATACCGCCCTCAACACCGCCAAAGTCCACTTTCTTACCGTTATTCCATCGCTTCCTTATTATTCATCATTAGGTTTGGCCTACTCCGTGGAAATGCCGAAGATGAAAGAGTTCCAGCACGTGGCCTTAGCAAAACTGGATGAAATTGTTAAGCAATTCAAAATACCTGCAGATAAGATTCAGACTCACGCCGTGACGGGATCCCCTAAAGATCAAATCCTTAAGCTCGCTGACACGATCGGCGCCGACCTGATTATCATCGCCTCCCACAAGCCTGACATATCAACATATCTGTTGGGTTCAAACGCTGCGGCAGTGGTGCGGCATGCGAAATGTCCGGTACTGGTCGTAAGATAGAAAACCGGGCGAGAAGCCCGGTTTTTTTGTTGACGCATCCCTGAGTCAGGGCTGAATAAACGCATTTAAACATTCAGTACGTTTGCGTTTAAATTGAGATCGGTAATGGCGGCCGGTTTTCCGAGCAAGTAGCCCTGAACTTCATCACACTTATTTTTTTTAAGGAAAGAGAGCTGTTCGGCGGTCTCCACCCCTTCTGCGGTTACCGCCATCGAATAGGCTTTACCGAGATCGATAATTTTCTCTACGACTGATTGGTTCTGGGGCGAATCACCCAGGGTAAAAATAAAGCTCTTGTCGAGCTTGAGCCCGTCAAACTGAAACTTCCGGAGATAGCTCAGGGATGCATAGCCGGTACCGAAGTCGTCAATCAGAATGCGGACGCCCATTTTTTTGAGAGACTTCATGGTCTGCAAGGTTTTTTCAGGATCGGAAAGCGTGACATTTTCAGTCACTTCTATTTCCAGACGGTTAGCTTCAAGCCCTGTTTCGTGGAGTATCTCTTTTATCCTTTCGGCAAGATCGCTTGCCTGAAATTCGATAGCAGAAATATTTACGGATACCGATAACCCCGGCAAGTTATCTTTTGTCTCCGCGCACGCTGTGCGTATGACCCAGTTGCTGAGGTTAATAATCAGGCCAGTTTCTTCCGCCAGCGTGATGAACTGATCGGGCATCATAGTCCCTCGCTGAGGGTGCTTCCAACGTACCAGCGCTTCGACGGCATCTATTTTCGAGTATCGGAGGTTATAACGCGGCTGGTAAACCAGATAGAGTTGCTCTTCGCGAATTGCGGTCTTCAGTTCTAATTCCAGTTTTCTCCGTTCGGTCAACTTTTCCGACATATCCGGGCGATAATAGACCCATCGGTTTCTGCCGGATTGTTTTGCCTGGTAAAGCGCAATATCCGCATAGCGTAAAAGATCGTTAGCGCTGCTGCTATCCTGGGGAGCCAGTGCAATACCCATGCTTACGCCTATCGCCACGTCATTGCCGTCAATGGAGAAAGGACGGTTAAGTTCTTGCACGATGCGGTGACACACCTCCTCAATCTGATCTGTTTGGCTGGTGTTGCCGAGGAGCAGCATAAATTCATCCCCTCCCTGCCTTGCGACAAAATCACCTCGACGAACGCAGTTTTTAAGCCGTAAAGCGACCTCGCCAAGCAGAGCATCGCCCGTGGAATGCCCAAAAATATCATTAACGGGTTTAAACTTGTCTAAATCGAGGCAAATCATGGCGAAGGGAGAATGATTAACGCCGTCTTTAGCGAACTGGCCTGCCAGAAACTCCTTAATATGATACCGGTTCGGCAGACCGGTTAATTCATCATGGCGTGACAGGAACTCCACCCGTTTTGTTGCTTCAACTTCCTGAGAGACGTCGGTTGCCGCGCCTCGCAAAACCACCGTTCCATCAGGCTGAGTAGAAAACTTTGCCAGAAGCGTGCAATAGGACGTGGATTGTTGCGCGTGAGTATAAGGACAGTTCCTGAATTCAAAGCGTTCAGTTAACTCGCGGCGGCTGACACAGCCGTGTAATAATCCGCTTGTCGAGGGAAAGAGTTCATCCAACCTGCGGCCTATCCATTCGCTATTTTCATATCCCGTCACTGTAGAAAAACGACCTGAAAGCCAGGTTATCTTTAACGATAAATCTGTTTCCCAGAACCAGTCGCTGGTTGTTTCACTGACGTCCCGGAATCGTTTTTCACTCGTGATGAGATTCAACCGCGCCTGCTCGAGGAGAAAGGTATTTTCGTCAAGCATTCTCGCCTTCTGCATAATATGACGCATGAGAATAACCGTCATCGATACCGTCAGAATGACGGAAAGGATGAGTAAGGGTAAAAAATAAATAATCAACGCCTGGCCGGGGTTTTCGCTGTCCCAGATAATGTGCACATCACCACTCTGGGTGCTTAAGGTAAATTCTGTCTGATTGTTTATTTGAGAAGTGACTGTATCGGGTGAAGTACGAACATTTTTGACTCCGGCATCCTGCCCAATGGTGAGGAGTTTTTTAACCGTTAGCTTGTCTATAAAGACCATTGTCGAAGCTTTCCCCGGTAAGGGTTGCACGCTTGTATCATCGCCCGTCGTTATCCATTCAGCAGAAACAATGGCCGGAACGGAATCGATGAGCGTTAGCATAGAAACCGGCAATCCATTTTTTATGCTTACATCACGGAGTAAACGGTCTTTTGTTGATTTGTCTAACCAGCGCTCCAGATCCTGAAGCTTCAGTTTTCCGTCAACCACGCTGTATCGCGTACTCCCTTCAGGGGAGAGAACAAACACCCCTTCGTAGCCAAAATTGTCATAGAGAGACTTACCCAGGTTTTGCTTATCCCATGCCCAGTGAACGTCGGTGTTCAGATGAAGATGTTTGTAGGCATCTCCCCACTCAGCATTGTCTTTCAAATGGCTTCGCATGCTTTCCTGGCGGGTATCCAGGGCTTTCCTTAACAAAAATTCATCGTGCTTGTCGCTGATTTCATTAACATTACCTTTTATTATTAGCAGGGAAATTATCGCCGCAATAAAAATACTTATCAATAACGTGACAATATAGGTAAAGGTTTTATTTATCAGGCCTTTAGAAGGCTCGGTATCCATAAAGTCTGGATTGTTCAACGGTAGGGTCATCATTCGCCTTCTTAACGGCTATTACGTCAATTTTATGCCATCTTCATTTATCGGCATTAAATAATAAAAATTTATAGCTACAAACCTGAAGCTAAAGAATATGTAATTTTTACAACCCAGATCAAATTATTAATCATTAACTCTTTTACTACCTAAACTCGGTAAATTAAATATACCGATAGGAGTGACGTTTAACCTCACTGTTTTATTTATACAGAACGCATATTAAGACACTTTTTGGCTGAAGCGGTTACAGGCGTATAAAAAACCGGGCGTAAAGCCCGGTTTTTTTTCTGACGAGACTGACTCTATTCGCTCAACCCGCGATTCTCCAGCATCGGTTCAATCTTCGGATCGTGCCCGCGCCAGCTGCGATAAAGTTCAGCCAGATCCGTGCTGTTACCGCGGGACAAAATCGCCTCGCGGAATTTTTGCCCGTTTTCGCGGGTCAGGCCGCCCTGTTCGACAAACCACTGATAGCCATCGTCCGCCAGCATTTGCGTCCACAGATAGGCGTAATATCCTGCCGCGTAGCCCCCGCCAAAGATATGGGCAAAATAGCTGCTCCGGTAGCGCGGCGGTACGGCGGACAGATCCAGCCCCTCTTTTATCAGCGCTGCCGCTTCAAAATCCTCTACGCTCGAAACGGCCTCACCGATGCCGTGCCAGTTCATGTCCAGCAGCGCGGCGCTCAGCAGTTCCGTCATGTCATAGCCCTTGTTGAAATGGGTCGCGTTGAGCATGCTTTCCCGCAGCGCGTCCGGCATCGGTTCACCGGTTTCGTAATGGCGGGCGTAGTGGGTAAACACCTGAGGATGACTGGCCCAATGCTCGTTAATCTGTGACGGGAACTCAACGAAATCACGCGGCGTATTGGTGCCGGAAAGCGTCGCGAAACGCTGGCTGGCAAACAGGCCGTGTAGCGTATGGCCAAACTCGTGGAACAGGGTGATCACGTCATCCCAGGAGAGAAGCGCAACGCCGCCGTTCGCCGGTTTTTGGTAGTTACAGACGTTGTAGATCACCGGGCGGGCAGCAAGCTCAAAGGATTGCTCGACGAAATTCCCCATCCACGCCCCGCCCTGCTTGGAATCGCGGGCAAAGAAGTCGCCGTAAAACAGCGCCATGCCCTCACCGGTGTGGTCGAAAATTTCCCAGACGCAAACGTCCGGGTGATACACCGGAATATCGAAGCGCTCCACAAAACGAATGCCAAACAGCTGGCTGGCTGCCCAGAATACGCCATCGTGCAATACGGTATTGAGCGCAAAAAAGGGTTTGATTTGCGATTCATCGAGGGCATATTTCGCCTGACGCACGCGCTCGGCGTAATAAGCCCAGTCCCAGGCCTGCACGGTAAACCCGCCCTGCTCGTCATCAATGACGTTTTGAATATCGGCCTGCTCGCGCTCTGCACGGGCGCGGGCGGCAGGCACAATGCCGCGCATAAAGGCCAGCGCGGCGTCCGGGGTTTTCGCCATCTGGTCGGCGATACTCCAGCTGGCGTAATCCTCGAAGCCCAGCAGGCGGGCCTGCCGCGCACGTAGCGCCGTAAGGCGGAGGATCAGCTCGCGAGTGTCGTTTTCATCCCCTTTCTGGGTGCGCGTCCAGCCCGCGTTGAACAGGTTTTCGCGGGTCTGACGATTGCGCAGCGCGGAAAGCGCGGGCTGCTGGGTCGTGTTCAGAAGCGGGATCAGCCAGCGATCGTTTAGCCCTCGCTCCGCGGCAGCCTGCGCCGCGTCGGCGATCTCGCTGGCGCTGAGCCCGTCAAGCTGGTGCGCATAATCCACTACCAGCCCGCCCGTCTTGTCGGCAGCCAGCAGACGCTGGTTAAACTGGCTGGTCAGGGTGGCCGCCTCGGTATTCAGCGCCTTCAGCTCGGCTTTTTCTGCTTCATTGAGACGCGCGCCGGCCAGAATAAAGCGCTGCCAGGTCTCCTCGACCAGCCGACGGGATTCGGCGTCCAGCGCGGCACGGTCCTGCCAGACGCTCTCCACGCGGGCGAAAAGCACGTCATTCAGCCAGATATCGTTCGCCAGCGCGGCAAGCTCGGTGGAGAACTGCTCCTCCAGCTCCTGCAGGTACGCATTGGTGTGCGCGGAGGTCATGGCGAAGAACACGCTGCTGACGCGCGAGAGCATGGCGCCGCTTTTCTCCAGCGCCAGCACGGTGTTGGTGAAGTCAGGCGCAGCGGCCTGAGAAACAATGGCGTCAATGTCCGCCCGCTTCTGGCGAAGCGCTTCATCGAAGGCCGGGCGATAGTGATCGTCGGTGATTTCATCAAAACGGGGGGCCTGATAGGGCAACAGGCTGATGTCAAAAAAGGGATTCGTGGCCGTCATCTTTCGCTCCTGAGTACGGGTATCCTCCCAGAGTAGGCCAGGCCGCCATCCCCTGCAACGCCGTCATACAAATGTTGCCTTAACGCACCCTCTGCGGCCGTGCTATGTTAGTACAACACAAAAAGCGTTGAGGAACAGTGAGATGATTATTTTAGTTACCGGGGCAACGGCAGGTTTTGGTGAAAGCATCACGCGTCGCTTCGTCGCCAACGGGCACAAGGTTATTGCGACCGGTCGCCGCCAGGAGCGCCTGCAGGAGCTGAAAGACGAATTAGGCGACAGCATCCTGACCGCACAGCTGGACGTGCGTAACCGCGCGGCCATTGAAGAGATGATTGCCAACCTGCCCGCCGAGTGGCGCGCCATCGACGTGCTGGTTAACAATGCCGGTCTGGCGCTGGGGATGGAGCCCGCGCACAAAGCCAGCGTTGAAGACTGGGAAAACATGATCGACACCAACAACAAAGGGCTGGTCTATATGACCCGCGCGGTGCTGCCGGGCATGGTCGAGCGCAACCGCGGCCACATTATCAATATTGGCTCCACCGCCGGGAGCTGGCCTTACGCGGGCGGCAACGTCTATGGCGCGACGAAGGCGTTTGTGCGTCAGTTCAGCCTTAACCTGCGTACCGATCTGCACGGCACCGCCATTCGCGTCACCGATATCGAGCCGGGCCTGGTGGGCGGCACCGAGTTTTCCAACGTGCGTTTCAAAGGCGACGACGCGAAAGCGGGCAAAACCTACGAAAATGCTAACGCGCTGACGCCGGAAGATGTGACCGAAACGGTCTGGTGGGTGGCGACGCTGCCAAAACACGTCAATATCAATACCGTAGAAATGATGCCAGTCAGCCAGAGTTTTGCCGGACTTAGCGTCCATCGTGGCTAAATCAGCCCTTCCCGGCCTGCGGGCCGGGTCTGTTTCGGTTCTTAAAAGAATGGTAGTATGTTCAGGCTAACTCTCTGAGAAATGACAACTCATGGCCGCTGAATCGCAACTCAATCCCACCCAGCCCGTTAACCAGCAAATCTATCGCATTTTGCGACGTGATATTGTCCATTGCCTGATCCCACCGGGAACGCCGCTTTCTGAAAAAGAGGTCTCCGTGCGATTTGACGTTTCCCGTCAGCCGGTGCGTGAAGCGTTTATTAAGCTTGCCGAGAACGGGCTGATTCAGATCCGCCCGCAGCGCGGCAGCTACGTGAACAAAATTTCACTCTCTCAGGTACGCAACGGCTGTTTCGTTCGCCAGGCCATTGAGTGCGCGGTGGCGCGCCGAGCCGCAACGCTTATCAACGACAACCAGTGTTACCTGCTTGAGCAGAACCTGCACCAGCAGCGCATTGCCATTGACCGCAAGCAGCTGAATGACTTCTTCCAGCTTGATGATGAATTCCACCAGAAACTGGCGCAGATTGCCGATTGCCAACTGGCCTGGGATACCATCGAGAACATCAAGGCCACCATTGACCGCGTGCGCTACATGAGCCTCGATCACGTTTCCCCGCCGGAAATGCTGCTTCGACAGCATCATGATATTTTCAGCGCGCTTGAAAAACGCGATGCGGACGGCGTGGAAAAAGCGATGACGCTGCATCTGCAGGAGATCAGCGAATCCGTGCAGCTTATTCGTCAGGAAAATAGCGAGTGGTTTAGCGAAGAGTAATATTCGCCGCCCCTTTCGGGTGCGGCGGAGTGATTAGCGAACGACTAACACCGGGATCGTGGCGTAGCGCAGAATAGATTCCGCGTTTGAACCCAGCAGATGGGTGGAGATGCTCGGGTTTTTCGACCCGATGACAATCGCATCATATTCCCCCTCCTTGCTCAGCCTGATAATTTCATCGCGGACGTTGCCAAAACGCACCATGCTGTGAATATTCTCCGGGGCGATATCGAACAGTCTTTTTAACTCGTTCATTTTCTTGCCGGATTCTGCAGTCATATACTCTTCAAACTTTTTAATATCGGCGTTGAACCCGCGCAGCAGAGACCGGCTGCTGGCTGGCAGAATATTGACCAGGGTAATCGACGCGCCCTCAGCCTTCGCCAGGTTTGCCGCGTGGCGAACCGCTTTGTCGCTCAAATCCATTTCAAACACGTCTACAGGCATCAAAATGCTCTTATACATAAGCCTGACTCCTTATTCCGATGAAGGGTTATTTCCTGCACCCAGAATGACATCAGGAATATAAACCAACCCTCAACGCTTCCCTGTCGAAACTATCAGTTAATGAAAATAACGGTCTGCTTTGTAAATTACCGTCCTGAACCGTCAGCGCCCGACGAAATAAAGAAAAAAGTGTGAGTTTGATCAAAAACAAAAACATGAAGCGCGGACAGGCGTATTTATATGCCCCGTGAACGGCAAACCTGAAATAGCGCCGTAACGAACAGGTTAGAGAGGAGAATATACCATGATGACATACGACCGTAACCGCAATGCAATCACCACCGGCAGCCGCGTCATGATTAGCGGCACGGGCAAAACTGGCGTGATAAAAGCGATCCACAGCGACGGGCTGGATGCCGCGCAGGTGCGCCGCAGCAAAACGGTTGAAGTGGAAGGATGCGAAGGTAAGTTCGAGCCGATTGAGCTGATTCGCCTGGGGATGCACTAAGCTGTGCGCAGACATGCCGCCGCGCGCGGCGGCATGTGCTGAATTACCGTTGGGACGCGTACTGCGCCACGGTCGCTTTCGCGCCCTGTTGCAGCAGCGACCGGTACGCGGTCATCACCGCAGCAACAAAGCGCGGCTCCTGCGGTAACTCTTTACCAAAGATGGCCTCAATGCCGAGCAGCGCGTTAACCCGACTTTTCCCTTCCGCACTTCCCTTCACCGCCGCCTGAACCACCGCCAGCTGCGGATCGCTCACGTCAATGGCGTTACCCTGCTCATCCACGCCGCCGACATAACGCATCCACCCTGCCACACCGAGCGCCAGCAGTGGGAAAGGTTTCTGGTGCACCAGGTGCCAGCGCACGGAGTCCAGCATACGCTGCGGGAGCTTCTGGCTGCCGTCCATCGCGATTTGCCATGTCCGATGGCGCAGGGCCGGGTTGCTGTAGCGGGCAATCAGGAGATCGGCATAGCGGCCTAAATCAACGCCCTTCACTTTCAGCGTTGGGGCCTGCTCGTTAAGCATCAGCGCGTGCGCGGCGAGGCGGTAGTTCTCATCTTCCATACAGTCGTTGATATGCTGGTATCCGGCCAGGTAGCCCAGGTACGCCAGGAACGAGTGGCTGCCGTTGAGCATGCGCAGCTTCATCTCTTCAAACGGGATCACGTCTGACACCAGCTCGGCACCGGCTTTTTCCCACTCGGGACGTCCTGCCACAAAGTTGTCTTCGATCACCCACTGGCGGAACGGTTCACAGGCTACTGCCGCCGGGTCACGCACGCCCGTCAGCTGCTCAATTTTATCCAGCGTATCGGGCGTAACCGCCGGCACGATGCGGTCCACCATGGTTGACGGGAAGGTGACGTTAGCCTCGATCCAGTCCGCCAGCTCACCGTCTACCGCCCGGGCGTATGCGCAGGTCACATTGCGCATCACGTGGCCGTTCTCCGGCATGTTGTCGCAGGACATCACGCTAAACGCAGGCAGACCCGCCGCTTTGCGACGCGCCAGCGCTTCCACCACCACGCCCGGCGCGGATTTCGGCTGGTGCGGGTTTTGCAGGTCGGCGACGATAAACGGGTGATCGAGCATCAGTTGCCCCGTCGCCGGTGAGTGGCAGTACCCTTTCTCGGTGATGGTCAGCGAGACAATCGCCACCTGAGGTTCACACATCGCTGCCAGCACGGTCTCCAGCCCGTCAACCTGCGCATGGAGGGCCTTTTTGACCACGCCAACCACGCGGGATGTCCATGCATCGGCAGACATCTCTGCCACGGTGTAGAGATTATCCTGCGCGTTCAGATCGGCAATCTGCTGCTCGCCGCCAATCAGGTTAACCTCACAGTAGCCCCAGTCGCTGTCGTGCTCGGCGGCGAGTATGTCGGCATACACTGCCTGATGCGCGCGGTGAAAAGCGCCGAAGCCTAAATGTACAATGCGTGCTTTAAGGCTGTCGCGATCGTAATGAGGCAGCGTCGCGTTGGCCTGTAATAAGGTGTTTTCCATGATTAAGACTCGTTAATTAGAAAGCTGTGGATCGCTGCCGCTCCTTCTGAAGCGGCAGCGCCTGCTGACTACACCAACTAGAATGGCAGTTGGGGTAAAAAAATAACTGCCATCAACCATACTGATACTGCCGTTTGAGATTTTGATTTATATTAACTTTTGCTCATGTGGTGTGACATAAACATAAAGTTGTGTGATAAGTCACGAAAGCTATAAACCACTAGCGCCGCGAGGAGATCGCGCCGTAACCCACACGCTCTTCTGGCGTGGACTCCGCTGCGTCTTGCGCGGCGCTCAAATCACGGTCGCGCACTTCCGGCATCAGGATCGCCGAGACCAGCCCAATCACGGAATAGGCCACCAGCATGGCGACAATCGGCCACCAGGAGCCGGTCATATTGCAGAAGATCCCCGCCAGTACCGGACCAAAGCCAACCGCCACCAGACCGCCCGCCTCTTTCGAGATAGCCATACGGGTAAAGCGATTTCGCGAGCCAAACATCTCCGCCATGGTGATATTTTCCAGCGCAAACAGCCCCAGCACGGCGAAGTTATGGATAACGATGATCGAGAGCATGATTGTCCCCGGCGCATAGCTCTTATCGACGATGATCGACAGCATCGGGTACGCGAGAAGAATGGCGGAGATATTGAGGATAATGTACGGCAGACGGCGTCCCACTTTATCGGAAAGCCACCCCAGCAGCGGAATGGAGATAAACCCGAGAATGGAGCTTATCATCAGCGCATCGGTCGGGATGGCTTTATCGAACAGCAGCGTCTGGACCAGATACCCCGCAAGGAACGTCTGAATCAGACCCGAGTTGCCCGCCTGACCAAACCGCAGGCCGGTCGCCAGCCAGAAGGATTTACTTTTCACCATTGAACCCAGCGATGTGTCCGGCTGCGCGGTTTGTGCATCGTTCACTTTCTCAAACACCGGGCTCTCTTTGAGGTTCATACGCAGCCAGATGGCGAAAATCATCACCACGACGCTGGCGAGGAACGGCACGCGCCAGCCCCAGGCAATCAGTTCTTCACGGTCGAGGGCAAAGAACATCACCGCCCAGATCGCCGTGGCGCTCAGCGTTCCGCAGTTAGTGCCCATCGCCACCAGCGAGGAGATGATGCCGCGTTTGCCTTTCGGCGCGTACTCCGCCAGCATGGTTCCGGCCCCGGAAATCTCCGCCCCGGCCCCGAGCCCCTGAATAATGCGCAGCGTCACCAGCAGAACGGGGGCAAAAATCCCGATCTGCGCATAGGTTGGCAGGACGCCAATCAGCGTGGTGCAGATCCCCATCATGGTGATGGTGATAAACAGCACCTTCTTACGACCAATGCTGTCGCCCATTCTGCCGAAGATAAAGGCGCCGACAATTCGTGCTATGTAGCCTGCGCCGTAGGTGCCCATCGCGAGGATCAGCGCCATCGCGGCTGACTGTTCCGGGAAGAAGATCTCATGGAAGACCAGGGCGGCCCCCAGCGAGTAAAGCTGAAAGTCCATAAACTCCAGGGCGGTGCCCAGCCAGCCGGAAACGGCGGCTTTCACCAAATCGGAGGTGGTTCTTTGAGGTTGTGCTTGCGTCATAATGGCTATCTCTAAAAGGTAAGATGCGTACCACCAGAGCCTGTCTGCGCAGGCTCTTAACCGCGTATAGGATTATTGGCCGAACGTGAGCAAGACTTTGCAGCACCGCCGCTGGTCTTTCTCAAACAGTTCAATGGCGTCTGTTACATGGTGATAGTCAAAGGTATGGGTGATCAGTTTTTCCGGGTCGATCAGCCCCTTCTTCAGCCAGTCGATGACGACCGGGAATTTATTGGCATTGAGGCGCGAGGAGAAGATCGCCAGCTCTTTGCCGGTGATGCCCTGCTGGACAATTTGGCTCGGCTCGCTGGAGAAGCCCATCAGCACGATGCGCGCCGCCGGCGAGGCCAGGGTTATCGCTTCCTGCAAAATCGTCGGATGACAGGCGGCATCGATGATTAACGTCGGTTTGATGCCCTTTTCGTCCAGCGCGGCCTGCAACGACTGCTCACCGTTGTTCAACACCCAGTCCGCGCCGCTGCGCTGGGCCATTTTCAGGCGTTCATCAATGCGGTCAACCACGATAACCTGCTTCACCTTATAGACGCCTTTCAGCGCCTGCACGGTGACCAGACCCATCGGGCCAGCGCCGTAAATCAGCGCAACGTCCTGCTCGGTAGGGTTAGCCTGCCCCGTCACGTTGGCGGCGATGGTGAAGGGCTCAACCATGACGGCGTGTTTATCCGGAATGTCATCCGGGATAGGCCAGGCATTTTTAGCGGGCACTGCCGCATATTCGCTGAAGCCCCCGTCGCGGTGTACGCCCAGCACCACCAGCGAGGTGCAGACGTTCGGTTTTCCGACGGAACACGGGTAGCAGTGTCCGCAGCGGATCACCGGATCAACCGAGACGCGCTCGCCCAGACGGGCGCTGTCTACGCCCTCGCCCACGGCGTCAATCACGCCAAAGAACTCGTGGCCGATCGTGCGTGGATACTTCGCAAACGGATTATGGCCGCGATAGATGTGGCTGTCCGAACCGCAGATCCCCGCCAGCGTGATTTTGACGCGGACTTCGCCTGCGCCTGGCTCCGGGCGTGGCCGCTCTTCAATCACCAGTTCGTTCGGCTGTTGAATCACTACGCTTTTCATCGTTCGCTCCTCGTTTACCAGTTCCACAGCGTGCCGTCTTCAAGACGAGCCACCGGCAGATAGGCCGGATCGTAGGGGTATTTCGCCGCCAGTTTTTCATCAAACTCGATGCCCAGCCCCGGCTTGTCGCCCGGATGCATATAGCCGTTATCAAAGCGCCAGCTGTGCGGGAAGACTTCCAGCATCTGTTCGGAATAGCCCATATATTCCTGTACACCAAAGTTTGGCACCCACAGATCGAAATGCAGCGCGGCGGCGTGGCATACGGGCGAGAGATCCGACGGACCGTGCGAGCCGGTGCGCACCTGGTAGAGCGAGGCAAAGTCCGCGATGCGACGCATCCCGGTGATCCCGCCCGCGTGGGTAATGGTGGTGCGAATATAGTCGATAAGCTGCTCTTCGATGAGCTGCTTGCAGTCCCAGATGCTGTTAAAGACTTCCCCCACCGCAATTGGCGTGACGGTATGCTGGCGGATCAGGCGGAAGCAGGCCTGGTTTTCCGCAGGCGTTGGGTCTTCCATCCAGAACATGCGGAATTCCTCGATGCTCTTACCGAAGCGCGCCGCTTCGATTGGCGTCAGGCGGTGGTGCATGTCGTGCAGGAGATGCTCATTGAAGCCGAATTTACTGCGCACCGCGTCGAACAGCTTCGGGGTGAAATCGAGGTATTTTTCGGTGGACCACAGCTGCTCTTCCGGCCAGTCGCCTTTGGTCGCAGGCTCGTAGGCCAGCCCCTTCCCTTTGGCCATGCCGTAGGTGGTTTTCATGCCCGGCACGCCGCACTGCACGCGGATCGCCTTAAAGCCCATCTCTTTATGGCGGGCGTAGTCTTCCAGCACGTCGTCAATCGTGTGTCCGGTGGTGTGGCAATAGACCATCACCCCTTCACGGGACGCGCCGCCCAGCAGCTGGTAGAGCGGCATGTTGGCCGCTTTGGCTTTGATGTCCCACAGCGCCATGTCCACAGCGGAGATGGCCGACATGGTGACCGGGCCGCGACGCCAGTAGGCGCCCTTATAGAAAAACTGCCAGATGTCTTCGATGCGGTGCGCATCGCGGCCAATCAGCTGGGGGCAAAGGTGATCCTTGAGGTACGAGGCAACGGAGAGCTCGCGTCCGTTCAGCGTAGCGTCACCGAGGCCGACAATCCCCTCATCGGTGGTGATTTTAAGGGTGACAAAGTTCCGCCCCGGGCAGGTAACAAACACGTCAGCCGCGACAATCTTCATAATTCCTTTCCTTACATCGTTCGTTATGATGCTGGAAATTTACTCACCAACCCTACTACCATACAAGTATAATGATCGTGAAATCGGCTAGCGATCACAAAACCGGGGGCTCAGGCCCGCCCCCATCCCGCCACAATGATCAGCATACCGCACAGGGCAATCAGCGCGCCGGCCCAGTCGTACGCGCTGAGCTTGACGCCGTCCACCACGCGTAGCCACAGCAGCGCGGTACAGACATAGACACCACCGTAAGCGGCGTAGACGCGGCCGCTGGCAGCCGGATGCAGCGTTAACAGCCAGACAAAGAGAGCCAGCGCGACGCTTGCCGGGATGAGCAGCAATACCGACCCTCCTTTCTTCAGCCAGAGCCAGGGCAGGAAGCAGCCGATGATTTCGCATAGCGCGGTAGCAAAAAAAAGCAGCGTCGTTTTGAGCATAGTTAACGTCAGGTGAGGATCTATTTAGACATCATACCCGATAATGCCCTTTACTTTTCCATACTTGCTCCGCGGGTATGCCGTCATTTCTCTTTGGTGTAGAATCTGTTCGGGGTAACTTGATTATCTGCACCCATTTAAAAGGAAACGCTATGACCACATTAAGCAAACGCCTTTGTCTGACAGCCCTGCTGGCGCTGTCATCGTTCGCCTTTGCCGCCTCTGCGACAGCGGAAACCAGCAAGCTTATTATTGAGTCTGGTGACAGCGCGCAAAGCCGCCAGAACGCCGCCATGGACAAAGAACAATGGAATGACACCCGTAGCCTTCGTCAGAAGGTCAACAAACGTGCTGAAAAAGAGTGGGACAAAGAAGATGTCGCTTTTGACGCGCGCGATAAGTGTCAGCAAAGTGCAAACGTCAATGCCTACTGGGAGCCAAATACCCTGCGCTGCCTGGATCGCCGCACTGGCCGCACGGTAGCCCCGTAATGTCGGCGCCCTGCGACATTAAACTCCGTCCGCTGGAGCGTGAGGACCTGCGCTTCGTCCACCAGCTCGACAACAATGCCAGCGTGATGCGCTACTGGTTCGAAGAGCCTTACGAGGCCTTTGTTGAGCTGTCCGATCTCTACGATAAGCACATTCACGATCAGAGTGAACGTCGTTTTGTGGTGGAGTGTGAAGGCGAAAAAGCCGGACTTGTGGAGCTGGTTGAAATCAACCATGTTCACCGTCGGGCGGAGTTTCAGATCATTATTTCCCCTGAGCATCAGGGAAAAGGCCTTGCCTCACGGGCAGCGAAGCTGGCAATGGATTACGGGTTCAACGTTCTGAATCTCTACAAGCTCTATCTGATTGTGGACAAAGAGAACGAGAAAGCGATCCATATCTACCGCAAGCTGGGCTTTATGGTGGAAGGCGAGCTGGTTCACGAGTTCTTTATCAACGGTGAATACCGCAATACCATTCGCATGTGCATCTTCCAGCATCAGCACCTGGCCGGGCACAAGCCGTCAGGCGCCAGCCTGCTGAAACCGACCGCGCAGTAACCTGCGCGGTTTTATTCTCAGTAGTATTCAATCGTGTTTTTGATGGTGTACTTGCGCTCAACGGCAGGTTTGACGCTGTCGTCGGTGATCGTCAGATCGCAGCTCACCGGATTATTGTGTCGATCGTAATCGCAGCTCTGCTTCACGTTGCCCATCGGCTTATCATTGAGCATGCTCACCGCCGAGTAATCCATCCTTTTGCGAACATCTTTAGACGGCGTCGACTGGACGGACAGGTGCTGATCCCCGGAGACGGTGGTTTTGCCCAGAGGGTAGCCATCCGCATCGTAGCGATACTTCACTTCCATCTCTTTGCCGTGCGCCGCCACCACAAAACCGTTGTCGTCGGTATCCCACGTCACCCCGGCTGACGGCAGTTCGGCCAGCTGGCATTTCCCCTGCAGCTTCACTTTGCGCTGCTGGGTTTCCGCATCAAGGTAGTAATTGGCATCCAGCACCAGCGCTACGCCGGTGTTGGCCTCCAGGTCGTGCAGCTCCAGCGTATCGAAACACCCTTCCGTCGACACCGTGCCGGTGACCCGTTTGGACACTTCGCCCTTCTCGTTGAACAGCGTCTGGGTAAAGTCTTTGACCGGGCCGCGCAGAGGATCAAAATCAAATTCGTTCGAAAAACTCGCCATCTCGGGCGTAAACGACAGCGGCGCGGAGCTGTTGTCGCACCCCACCAGTGTTGCTGCCAGTAGCGTTATCGCTGCGTATTTCTTCACATTTATTACCGTAAAGGGAGATTATTCCCAATCATATTAGCAAATACAGTTGTTTACACGAAGCCTGCTAAAATTAATCTCTACACAGAGAAAAGGAGCAAGAGATGAAACGGTTACCCTGGATTACCGCCCTGCTGTTAATGAGTGCCTCAACGGCCGCGCTGGCGGCACCGGATTCCTGCGAACGCGTGAAAAGCGACATTCAGCAGAAGATTATCAACAACGGCGTACCTGAGTCAGGTTTTACGCTGAGCATTGTGCCGAACGACCAGGCCGACCAGGCGGGCACGCAGGTGGTGGGCCACTGCGCCAACGACACCTTTAAAATTTTGTACACCCGTACAGGCAGCGGGGCTGCTGAAGCTCAGTAATTTACCCTCAATCCCCTTTGATTTGATGAGGATTAAGATCTAATACCTCCAAATAAGTAACACTCACCCCATCATTAGCCCGGTTATCATTTCGGGGAAAATAATACGCAATTATAATGATGGGGTGAGCCATGTCCGATACTGAACATCACGGCGGAATTAGCCGTCGAACTCTCGTGAAATCTACGGCTATAGGTTCTCTGGCGCTTGCCGCTGGCGGGATCTCGCTTCCTTTTGGTTTAAAAAGCGCCGCCGCCGCGGTGAAGAATGCCGTTCAGCCTGCTGAAGATAAAGTGGTGTGGGGCGCCTGCTCGGTCAACTGCGGCAGCCGCTGCGCGCTGCGCCTGCACGTCCGCGACGATGAGGTCTACTGGGTCGAAACGGATAACACCGGCGAGGATATTTACGGTAACCATCAGGTGCGCGCCTGCCTGCGCGGACGTTCAATTCGCCGTCGGATCAATCACCCTGACCGCCTGAACTACCCGATGAAACGCGTGGGCAAACGCGGTGAGGGCAAGTTTGAGCGCATCTCGTGGGACGAAGCGCTGAACACCCTCACCGCCAGCCTGAAAGACGTGGTCGACAAATACGGCAACGAAGCGGTGTATATTAACTACTCCTCCGGCATTGTCGGCGGCAATATCACCCGCTCCTCCCCTTACGCTTCGCTGGTGGCGCGCCTGATGAACTGCTACGGCGGTTTCCTGAGCCACTACGGCACCTACAGCACGGCGCAAATCGCCTGCGCCATGCCCTACACCTACGGCAGCAACGACGGGAACAGCACCTCGGATATTGAAAACACCAAACTGGTGGTGATGTTCGGCAATAATCCGGCGGAAACGCGCATGAGCGGCGGTGGGATTACGTATTATCTGGAGCAGGCTCGCGAGCGGTCCAACGCGCGCATGATCGTTATCGACCCGCGCTATACCGATACGGCGGCCGGACGCGGAGATGAGTGGATCCCGATCCGTCCGGGTACCGATGCCGCACTGGTAGCGGGTATTGCCTGGGTACTAATCGACGAAAACCTGGTCGACCAGCCGTTTCTGGATAAATACTGCGTTGGCTACGACGAAAAAACGCTGCCGGAAGGCGCGCCCGCTAACGGCCACTACAAAGCCTATATTCTCGGCCAGGGGGATGACCACACGGCGAAAACGCCGGAGTGGGCCTCACGCATCACCGGCATTCCGGCGGATCGTATCGTCAAGCTTGCCCGCGAAATCGGCTCCGCGAAACCAGCTTATATCTGCCAGGGCTGGGGACCGCAGCGCCAGGCAAACGGCGAGCTGACGTCCCGCGCCATCACCATGCTGCCTATCCTCACCGGAAATGTAGGCATCAACGGCGGTAACAGCGGCGCGCGTGAATCAACCTACACCATCACCATTGAACGTATGCCGCTGCCGGATAACCCGGTCAAAACGCAAATATCCTGCTTCAGCTGGACGGACGCCATCGCCCGCGGGCCGGAGATGACCGCCCTGCGCGACGGCGTGCGTGGGAAAGATAAGCTGGACGTGCCGATTAAGTTCATCTGGAACTATGCGGGCAATACCATCATCAATCAGCACTCCGATATCAATAAAACCCACGATATCCTGCAGGATGAAAGCAAGTGCGAAATGATTGTCGTCATCGACAACTTCATGACCTCGTCAGCGAAGTACGCCGATATCGTGCTGCCGGACCTGATGACCGTCGAGCAGGAAGACATCATTCCGAACGATTATGCGGGCAACATGGGCTACCTGATTTTCCTTCAGCCCGTGACCGCACCAAAGTTCGAGCGTAAGCCTATCTACTGGATCATGAGCGAAGTGGCGAAACGCCTCGGCCCGGATATCCATCAGAAATTCACCGAAGGACGCACGCAGGAACAGTGGCTCCAGTTCCTTTACGCCAAAATGCTCGCAAAAGACCCTAAGCTGCCGTCCTATGACGAGCTGAAAAAAATGGGCATTTATAAGCGCAAAGATCCGAACGGACACTTCGTGGCCTATAAAAAGTTCCGCGAGAACCCGGAAGCCAATCCGCTGAAAACGCCATCGGGCAAGATTGAAATTTACTCCAGCAAGCTGGCAGAGATTGCGGCTACCTGGGAGCTGGAAAAAGATGAGACCATCAGCCCTCTGCCCGTCTACGCCTCGACCTTTGACGGCTGGGACGCCCCCGAGCGCGCGCAGTTCCCGCTGCAGCTGTTTGGTTTCCACTTCAAAGCCCGTACCCACTCGAGCTACGGTAACGTCGACGTGCTGAAAGCGGCCTGCCGCCAGGAAGTCTGGCTTAATCCTGTCGATGCCGAAAAACGCGGCATCAAGAACGGCGATACGGTGCGCGTCTTTAATAGCCGCGGCGAGGTGCGAATTGAAGCGAAGGTCACGCCGCGCATCATGCCCGGCGTGAGCGCCATGGGCCAGGGCGCTTGGCACGATGCCAATATGAGTGGCGATCGTATCGACCACGGCTCATGCATCAACACGCTGACGACCCATCGACCTTCTCCGCTGGCAAAAGGCAACCCGCAGCACACCAATCTGGTGCAGATCGAGAAGGTGTAGAGGATAAAACGCGAGACCCTGGATTATTCTATGGTCGGTATTATCGGTTAACACAGTCGCGCGGGCGACGTCCGCGCAAGCAAGGAAAGTTTTATGAAAGACGTCTCACATCGTGAATCGTTCGCGTTCAGCGCCCGGGTGCTGGGCGCGCTGTTTTACTTCGCTCCCGACAGCGAGCAGGCCGCGCCGCTGGTGAAAGCGCTCACCGCTGGCGAATGGGTTCAGGACTGGCCCCTGCCGTCGGAAGCGCTGCAGCCCATTGCCGATACGTTTGCCTCCTCTTCCGATGAGCCGCTGACGGACGCCTGGCAACGGCTGTTTATTGGCCCTTACGCCCTGCCCGCTCCGCCGTGGGGTTCCGTCTGGCTTGACCGCGAATCCGTGCTGTTTGGCGACTCGACCCTCGCGCTGCGCCAGTGGATGCGGGAGAACAATATCGCTTTTGAGATGCAGCAGAATGAGCCGGAAGATCACTTTGGTACGCTGCTAATGCTCGCAGCGTGGCTGGCCGAAAATGGCCGCGAGTCAGAGTGCGCTCAGCTTCTGGCGTGGCACCTGCTGCCGTGGAGCACCCGTTTCCTGTCGGTGTTTGTCGACAACGCAGGGCATCCGTTTTATACCGCGCTGGGCAGGCTTGCGCAGCTAACGCTCGCGGACTGGCGATCCGGGCTGCTAATTCCAGTTGCGGAAAAGACGCTGTATCGCTAAGGCGGGAAGCTTGCTCGCGAGTGGCGGGCAAGCCTTTAACTTCTTATGCCTCTCCACCTGATTCACTCGCACTCTCTTTGCTTTGAATGAACCGAAGTGCGAGATAGAGGTCTGGTGCCAGAATCATGTCATCGTCATTCATCGTTGGCCGACTCTCTTTAAACCAGCGTGTTAATTCCGTTTTCCTGCCCGCAAGGATTAATTTAATCTGTCGACCCTTCAGGTCACGCTTTAACTCATTAATGGTTGCCAGAACGCTGATGTCTGAATAGGTGAAGCAAGCAACGGCATCAATGACCACCCATTTAGGTTGTAATGCCGCGCCATCAACCAGGTTCAAGACCCGGCGTTTAAAATAAGCCACATTAAAATAGGTCAACGGTGAGTTAAATCGATACATCAGCACGCCCGGGACCATTTTAATATCGGTTGTATTACCTAATGAGTGAATCATTCCATCTTCGTCAGTGCCCAGCAGGTGCTCAGAGGGACGAAACACGGTACGAAGGAACTGTAACAGCCCAAGCAGCACCGCAAGACCAATCCCCTGGATAACGCCGATAATTAACACACAGCCAAAGGTGAAAAAGGCCAGGCGAAATGCCTGTTTATTTCTGCGCCTCAGGTTCCATAGCCCACGTAAATCAATCAATGACCACGAGGCATACATTAGAACAATACCTAATGCAGATACCGGAATAAACTGTAACGGCTGAGTGAAAAATACCACTACGATACCGATGAGTAAGGCCGCGACGATGGAAACCAGCTGGCTTTTCCCACCCACTGAATCATTAACCGCGGTCCGGGAATCGGCGCCACTGATAGCAAACCCCTGAGATAACCCAGACATAATGTTCGCAATACCCAGCGCTCTGAACTCAGCATCAGCATTGATTTCATAGCCATTTTTCGCGGCGAAACTGCGGGCGGTCAGCATCAGGCTGACAAAACTGACCAACGCCAGGTTCAGCGCCGGGATCACTAAATCACGCATCGGACCGGGCTGGAACGCTCCCCAGTTAACGACGGGTAAACCAGGCTCGAAGCCATCTCCCCCAATCGTGGCGATACCATACTGTTGCGCAGATGTTCCCCACACCAGAATCGTTGTCAGCACAATGGCAATCAACGGTGCCGGCCAGTGGCTGCGATACGTTTTGATCACCATTAAAATAATTAACGTTAAAAGTGATATCCCTATGGTTAATAAATGGCTGTCTGAAAGACGGCCTGGCAAGGCCATTATTTTCTCAATAACCTCCGCTTCATCCAGCTTAACGCCCAAAACCTTGCCTAATTGCCCGACAATAATCGTCACGGCTACGCCATTAAGCAAACCCGTAAGAATGGGATGAGAAAGCAGATCGGCAAGTGCGCCCAGGCGAAACTTACTGGCAAGCAGGCACCACCCGCCCATCATCAACGTCATGATGATTGTTAGTTGCCAGTGCAGTTCGGGATTGCCAGCAGAAAGAGGAAAGACGACGGCCGCAATCACCGCACAGGTCGTGGCATCAGGGCCAACAATAAGCTGACGTGAAGAACCAAACAGTGCATAAGCTATCATCGGTAAAACGCAGGAATACAGCCCCACTATTGCCCCAACACCTGCCAGTTCAGCATACGCAATAGCAACGGGTAGCGCGACCGCCGCAACGGATAACCCGGCTTTAACATCCTGTTTTAACCAGCTTTTATCGTAGGCTAACAAATTTTGTAAACCTGGCATGTAGTTTAATAAAACTTTTCCGAACACGTTATTCTCCGGATAAAAATATTACCCACGCAATGTTGGCACACTTCTCAGTGAGGTTCTGGCTTTCAAATGCTCCGGATTAAGACCGCCACTGTTCAGAATTTAATAACAGTTCAACTATTTATTATTCTGACTGCTGTTAAACATAGTTCAAAACTACCGCTTGTGACTATCCCTCTTCCGTGAACGTATCGGCTTCAGGAGAATAATGCTGGCAAACGCATGCCAGCTTATGACCGTCAGGATCGCGCAGATAGGCTACATAAAAATCGGGGCCGTACGCGGTTCGTGTCCCTGGCGCGCCTTCATTCCTCCCTCCCGCAAGGAGTCCTGCGGCATGGAACCGTCTGACAAGGTCCGCGTTATCTGCACGGAATGCGAACATGGTTCCGTTTCCCGCCGTTGCACGATGCCCGTCAAAAGGAGGGCAAATACAGAAGCTGAACCCCTCATCCGGATTATTTTCATCTCCCCACATTGCCCAGTCCTTTGTCCAGGCAGGCAAACGTGAATAGCCAAGCACGTTAAAAATAGCGTCATAAAACGCCACGGCGCGCTGAAGATCATTTGTACCTATGGTGATATAAGTCAGCATCTTGTCACATCCTCTTTGCCGTTTTCTGAACAGCGATTATACCTCAGAGGCTATGATTCAAATGGCCGTAAAAATGCTGCTTTTGACCATTGCAGAACCTGTTCTGGAAGGTCATCTCAGACACCCAACCCGTGACGTGAAGACCTCAAGTTTCCGTATGTATGCTAAAATTTATCCAGCTGAAGACCGAAGAACAGTCCTTATATTTTCAGTACGTTAGCCAAAGTGAGCGAATATGGATAATATTCCACATAAGCAGACAGTTCGGAAAAGATGCCCCACATGGCTGTGGTGCGGAAGTTTTTATCTTTTTACGTTGCATTGCTCTGCAGATGAAATAAATCTGTATTCAATAAACACCGGCTCATACGTTTATCATCTGACGCATAATCGAGGACAATACACGGAGAACTTTGAAAATAATTTTGTTTCCGTTGAGAGGAAATTTTCGGATACGTCGAAATACAGTCTTGTGCTAGGCACAATGAAAAACAGCTTTAATGACAGATGCCTGGCTGCCGGCGTAAGAAGAGACTGGGCTGGATGGGATAACGGTTGGGTTTTTAAAGGAATCTATGGGTATGTAGGTGAATTTTTCTTTGATACTTTCGATGATTGTGGTGACCATGGTTCATACCATGATTTTAAAAAAGCAACGGGGATAGGATTTTCGCCCTATATATATCATGGGTTCCAGTATAATTTTACGTCTTATTTTGGAATGGATGTGGGTATTATCATACCTTCCGTGTTTGTCATTACGGCACAATGGAGCTTTAGATAAATCCGTCAACCGCGTGTGCAGTGCTGTAACTGTCTGCAAAGGGAACCGCCCCGCCATCTCAACCGGAGCGGCTTAAATTACCGCTGGTGCGCGCTCAAAATATTAAGCCATCGCAGCCCACAATCAAAAACTGTACGTCACCTTCAAACTCCCCGTGGGCGACGTTTTACGCTGCACAATGGGGCTATCACCCGCATCCCCGGTGAGCTGCGTAACGCCCGCTGAGGCAAGCACGCTCCAGCGCGAGGTGAGCTTGTGGGTCCAGTCCAGATTCATCGACCAGGCATAAATCCCCGCCCCGGCGTCATGTCGGGCAAATCCCGATGCGCTCGACTGAGCGGCGCTGACCCCGTAGTAGGTCTGCATATACTTGTCGGATCCCCAACTACCGGTCAGCGACAGCGCCACCTCATTTTTTGGTGAGGTATAGAACGGGCTGGAAATGCCGAAATGCACCGCTTCACCGTTATCCCTCTCAGAAACCGGTACCTCCGCCTGCAGCTGCAGGTGAAGCCAGTCGGTCACCTTGTATTGCAGCCCGGGCACAACGATTGCCGAGCCTTTTATCTCGCCCATCCCCCGCAGCTCGTCGCTGCCGGAGCTGATGGAATCGCTGCTCACGTCTTTATCTTTCCGGCCAATTCGATAGCTCAGCGCGGCGCTGTAATCCAGGTTGCCGATGTTGTTGCCGTAACCGATCCCTCGCGTGGTGCCGATAAAAAAGCCGTTTGCCATGGCGTAATCCACCACCTGAGCCGCGCTGACGCGGGTTTTATCTGAACCCGAGTAGCGCGGCGCGACATCCACGCCGCCCCCCAGGGTGATGACGTTACCCTGGCTCTGTTCTGCCGCCAGTACGGGCGTGGCCAGTAACGCCAGCACGACGCCCGGCACGATGTTTTTCAGGCTGCGGCCCGAGAGTAAATGGGGGATCGTATGACGCAGTTCGATGTTTCTCATTACAGAAGCCCTTTTGGATTCAAATGATGACGATGCATGCGGTTAACCGCCAGAACGCCCATTCTGAATACCGACCCTAAGGTTCTGATGAGCCGAATATGAAGAAACACTGAAGCGCGAGCAGGTGCTGTAAACCGGACAGGTTTCCTGATACCGTTTTTTTCTTAAGATGTTCTTCATTCACGGTTGATACAGTTACCAGTGTGAAAATTCTACTAATCGAAGACGACCTGGATCTCGGCAACGGCGTACGTATCGCCCTTTCAGATCAAGGTTTTGACGTCATATGGGTTCGCCGTAAAGAGGATGCGCTGCATCAGCTGGACGTCTGCGTGCCGGAACTTATTTTGCTCGACCTGGGGCTGCCCGACGGCGACGGCATGAGCCTGATGACGCGTTTGCGTCAGCAGCTCAAGGGGATCCCGGTCATCATCCTGACCGCGCGAGGCACGCTGCAGGACCGGCTTTGGGGGCTGGATGCGGGTGCAGACGACTATCTCGTCAAACCTTTTATTCTCGCCGAGCTGTTGGCGCGAGTCAGAGCCCTGGCGCGGCGCAGCTACGGTTTCGAGAATGAGGCGATAGAAATTCGAGGCTTATCGCTTCATGTCCCGACGCGTCGCGTGACGGTGAGCGCGCGCCACATAGACCTGACGGCGAGTGAATATGCGCTGCTTGAAACGCTGATGCTGCGCGCGGACCGCGTGATTACGCGACGGTTTCTGGAAGAACGGATATTCGGCAACAAAGAGAACCTCAGCAACGCGCTCGACGTGCATATGGGGAATTTACGGCGAAAGATCGGCGACGGCTATGTGCGAACGGTGCGGGGCGTCGGGTATGTCATTGACACCGTCTCAGTCCAGAAGGTGACCGGTTAATGCAAAACGTCTGGTACCACCTGAGACGCCCAACGCTGGTACGGCGAATTATTATCGCCCAGCTGCTGCTGCTTACCCTGCTGTGGTGTCTGTTTTTAACCTTCATTCTGTGGGAGGACCTGCGCAGTCCTCCCATCCTTACGGGCAGTCATACCTACGACACCCTTTTTACCCTGGTCGAGCGGATGGACGAACACCCGCAGGATCGCACCGCCGTGCTGGAAGCCTTCAGCAAGGCGCTGCGTGAGGGCTATGGCGGCGGCGAGGATCCCGCACTGTCAATCAACTTCATCGTACGCAAAAATAACGCGCTTATATTTTCATCGCCTGGTGCACCAACGGGGGTAACCAACACCCGGATTGGGGAAATGCAGCGTGTTCAGAGCGACGGTCGTACCTGGACCAGCCGAACCCTTAAATCCGCGCATTCCGACGTGGAGGTCACCCTTTTCACCCCGGCAGGGGGCTGGAACTTCTTTATCTACCTGAACTCGCGCGGCTACTACATCATGCCGCTGCTGGTCTGCTTCCCTTTTCTGCTGTTTCCCGCGTGGCTGTCAATCCGCATTGCGATGCGCCCCTGGAATAAGGTGGTCAATGAAATTACGCTACGCACGCCTGACGATCTCTCTCCCTTAAAAGCCGTTCCCAGGCACAGGGAGCTTCGCCAGATGGTGGACGCGATCAACGACTTCCTTGCCAGGGTGCGTGAAAGCGCGGAAAGGGAACGGGTTTTCATTGCGGATGCCGCACACGAGCTGCGTACCCCCCTTGCGGCGATGCGCATCAACGTGGAAGCGCTGCAGTCCTGGGTCATCAGCGAGAGCCAGCAGGAGCTGCTTGCGGGGGTGATTCGCAGCAACAGCCGGGCTGCGCGCCTCGTCAACCAGCTGCTGCTGATGATGCACAGTGAAGCACGCCTTGATACGGACCTGGAGCCCGTGGCGTTAACGACGCTCATTCAGGAGCGAATGGCCGAGCTGGAACCGCTGGCGTCTGCGCGCAGGATTGAGCTGGAATTCTTCGCCGAGGATGAAACCTGGATCTCAGGCGTCAGGGAACGCCTGGTGTCGCTCATTGATAACCTCATTGAGAACGCCGTGAAGTACAGTCCCGAGGGCGGGCGGATTCAGGTCGATGTTCGCCCATTAGATGGCTTCGCGCGGCTTCGCGTTTCCGATGCAGGACCCGGTATTCCAGCCGAGCTGCGGGAGCGCGTGTTCGACCGGTTTTTCCGCGATCCCAATCAGGTGCAAAGCGGGAGCGGGCTGGGGCTTGCCATCGTCAAAGCGGTGGCGCAGCAGCACAACAGCAGCGTAAATCTGAGCACTTCCGCAGAAGGTGGTCTCATGGTGACGGTTGACTTCCCGGACCGCACGTTTAGCTAAACCAGAACAGGGTGTTTGATCGCAAATGCCGCAGATTGCTTCAAAATAATTACCATATTTGTTATATTGTTGTTTATTGCTTATTCACCTCTGCGGTGCCAAAAAGAACAAGATTCACCGCAACCCAGGATACAAAAATGTTAGATTACCGCTTCCCGACAGCTTTGCAGATGGTTCTCAGCGTAGCGATGGCGGAGCAATTGGGCGAACGTTCGACGAGTGCGATTCTGGCCTACGGTCTGGAAGCGAACCCGAGCTTCATCCGCAAATTGATGGTTCCGCTGACGCGTGACGGCATTATCGTCTCAACGCTTGGCCGTAACGGCTCAATTCATCTTGGTCGCCCGCCGGAAGAGATCACCCTGCGCGACATCTATCTTTCGGTCATCGAAGATAAAAAGCTGTGGGCGTCGCGCCCTGACGTACCGGCCCGCTGCGTGGTCAGCGCTAACGCCTGCTGGTACTTCAAATCGATTTCCGAAGAAGCTGAGCAGGCGTCGTTAGCGGTGCTGGCTCGCCATACCGTGGCAAGCGCCCTGGAGGCGGTTAAAAACGCCGACAGCAGCGGATGGGATCCGCTCCCCGACCTTATTGCCCAGTATCAAAAAACGTCGTAACGTTTTACCTGATGCGAAAAAAAACCGCCTTCACTGTGAAGGCGGTTTTTTATTATCGGCAACGTCCCTACGCAGGCAGAACGTCCCTTTCCTCTTTTTTCCCGCGCGTCACGAACTTACGCAGCGTCACGTAAAACACCGGCGTCAGGAACAGACCAAACAGCGTCACGCCCAGCATCCCGGAGAAGACCGTGATCCCGGTAACGCCGCGCACTTCTGCGCCCGCGCCGTGGCCGAGGATCAGCGGAATGGTCCCGGCAATAAAGGCGATAGAGGTCATCACAATCGGGCGTAAACGCAGGCGGCACGCCTCCAGCGCGGCTTCCATAATGCCTTTGCCCTGAATTTCCAGCTCGCGGGCAAACTCAACGATAAGAATCGCGTTTTTACACGCCAGCCCCATCAGAACCACCAGCCCCACCTGCACGAACACGTTGTTATCGCCACCGGTCAGCCAGACGCCAAACAGCGCGGAGAGCATGGTCATCGGCACGATGAGGATCACCGCCAGCGGCAGCGTCCAGCTTTCATACAGCGCCGCCAGCACCAGGAACGCCAGCAGCACCGCGACCGGGAAGACGATCAGCGCCGTATTGCCCTGGGTGGCCTGCTGGAAGCTCAGATCCGTCCATTCAATGTTCATCCCGTTCGGCAGGATCTGCTTAGACATGGCGTCCAGCTGCGTCATCGCCTGCGCAGACGAAAGCACGCGCGGGTCGGCATCGCCAATCAGATCCGCCGCCGGGTAGCCGTTGTAGCGGATCACCGGATCCGGCCCGTAGGTGGTCGTGATTTTCACCATGCTGCCAATCGGCACCATTTCGCCCTGGCTATTGCGGGTGCGTAAATTCGCAATGTCTTCCACGCTGTCGCGGAACTGCCCGTCGGCCTGCGCCATCACGCGCCATGTACGCCCGAACTGGTTGAAGTCGTTCACGTACGACGAGCCCAGATAGGTTTGCAGCGTACCGAAAAGATCGGTCAGCAATACGCCCTGCGCTTTCGCCTTATCACGGTCTACCTGCACGTCCAGCTGCGGAACGTTAGCCTGGTAGGTTGAGATCGGGAAGTGCATTCCCGGCGTCTGCATAATCGCACCGGACATGGTGTTCACCGCGTTTTGCAGCGCGCCATAGCCCAGCCCCCCGCGATCCTGGATGTACAGGGAATAGCCCGACCCCTGACCCAGGCCTAAAATCGGCGGCGGCAGAATGGAGAAGCCAAAGCCTTCCTGAATTTGCGCGATTTTCGCGTTGATCTCCGCGTTAATTTCCGCCGCAGTATGTTTACGCTGGTCGAACGGCTTCAGGCCGAAGAACACCGTCCCGGTATTAGGCGTGTTGGTGAACTGCAGCGCGTTCAGCCCCGGAAATGCAACCGCGTAGTCCACGCCTTCGGTATTCATTCCGATTTCGCTCATTTTGCGGATCACCGCATCGGTGCGCGCCAGCGACGAACCTTCCGGCATCTTCACGCCGCCAATCAGGTACAGCTTGTCCTGCGTCGGAATAAACCCGCCGGGTACCGCTTTAAACATCACCCCTGCGGCACAGAGCAGCAGCAGATACACCACAAATACCGAGCCGCGTCGTCCCAGCGTTTTGCCCACCAGCCCCTGATAGCCGTTCGAGCTGCGATGGAAAAAGCGGTTAAACGGACGGAAAATCCAGCCGAACAGACGATCGATAAGCCGGGTCGGGAAATCTTTCGGCGCACCGTGCGGTTTTAACAGCAGCGCCGCCAGCGCCGGAGAGAGCGTCAGCGAGTTAATGGCGGAGATGACCGTGGATATGGCGATCGTCACCGCAAACTGCTTGTAGAACTGCCCGGTAACGCCCGAGAGAAACGCCATCGGCACAAATACCGCGCACAGCACTAGCGCAATCGCGATGATCGGCCCGGACACTTCGCGCATCGCCTGATGCGCCGCCGCAAGCGGAGCAAGCCCCTCTTCAATGTTTCGCTCGACGTTTTCCACCACCACGATGGCGTCGTCCACCACGATACCGATGGCCAGCACCAGCCCAAACAAGCTCAGGGTATTCAGCGAGAAGCCCAGCAGGTAGAGAATGCTGAAGGTACCCACTACCGACACCGGTACCGCGATCAGAGGAATGATCGACGCGCGCCAGGTTTGCAGGAACAGGATCACCACCAGCACCACCAGCACCACCGCTTCCAGCAGCGTTTGCACCACCGCGCGGATGGAGTCGCGCACGAAAACGGTCGGATCGTAAGGTGCCGCCCACTTCATGTCCGCCGGGAAGCGCGTGGACAGTTCGTCCATTTTCGCACGCACCGCGTTAGACAAATCGATGGCGTTCGCCCCCGGAGACTGGAAAATACCAATCCCGACCGCGTCTTTATTGTTCAGCTGGGAACGCAGCGCATAGCTGCCGGAACCCATTTCGATACGC